>Ga0209862_1000886_pt1 | contig 10088 bp, 7 predicted proteins | sample OrgsoiDNA_201061_FD_185809 | JGI IMG/M metagenome (GOLD analysis project Ga0209862, IMG submission 185809) | Permafrost soil microbial communities from the Arctic, to analyse light accelerated degradation of dissolved organic matter (DOM) -... | ecosystem: Environmental > Terrestrial > Soil >... | reverse complement strand
AACTTAAAAGTACGTCGCGGCAAGCGGTAAAAATTGGCAGCGAGTTATACGGTGAAGCCGGCCTGTACATCTTAGAGGGCAGCATTGAAAGTGATGGCACAACTTACGAGCCTAAAGAATTACTGGTAGCTAAAGACAATGCACTTTGCGAATTTACCATGAACCCGAACACTACCATTTACTTTTTTGGTGGCGAGCCATTTGCCGAAGAGCGTTTTATTTATTGGAACTTTGTAGCATCGGACCATGAAAAAATTGAACGTGCAAAACAGTTATGGAAAGAGCAAAAATTTCCGCGCGTGCCCGGCGAAACGGATTTTGTACCCCTGCCCGCAGAGAGCGTTAACCTAAAACCGCGCCAGTAGATCAGCATTTATTCAAACACTACGGTTTTGTTTTTATAAACAAATACGCGGTCGTCAAATACCAGTTGCAGGGCTTTAGCTAAAACCGATGTTTCGATCTCTTTACCCGCCTTCACCATATCGGCAGCAGTAAAGCTGTGGTTAACAGGGATGATCTGTTGAGCAATGATCGGCCCTTCGTCAAGCTCGTTGGTAACAAAATGCGCCGTTGCGCCGATGAGCTTTACACCACGCTCAAATGCCTGGCGGTACGGGCTGGCGCCAACAAATGCCGGTAAAAACGAATGGTGTATATTGATGAGTTTTTTATCGAATAACGCTGTAAATTCTGGCGTTAAAATGCGCATAAATTTAGCCAGTACAATATAATCGGGGTTGTGTTGCTGTATTACATCGGCGATTTGCTCCTCAAATTGTTCTTTACTTTTTTGCTCGTGCGATATCCGGAAAAACGGCACATCAAAACGCTCGCAGATGTTTTGAAGCGTATTATGGTTGCCGATAACGCAAAGCAGATCGGCGCCAAGCGTACCAAAATAATTACGGATCAGGATATCGGTCAGGCAATGGTATTCTTTAGTAACCAATACCACTATCTTTTTTTGAGGTACGGGGTTAATGGTTACAATGGCATCGGCGGGCAAAACACTTTTAAGCTGCTGCTCAAACGAATCGCTTACATTGTGCTGCTCTACTTCAAGGCGTACAAAAAAGCGGTTCTCAATAGTGTCAACATGCTCACGCATGGATACGATGTTGAGCTGATGGTTAGCCATCACGCCCGAGATTGCCGCTACCAATCCAACCTTATCCGCACATTGTATTACGATGATCATGTTTCAAATAAAAGCAAAAACATTCAATTAGGCTTTATTCGGCTCATATTATTTCCAAACTACCACATCCGCCGGGTTTAAAGTTTTGCTTCCTATTAAAATTTTAGCCGTTGCCGGGATAGGTACGATAAACGGTTTGGCCGAATAATTTACGCCCACCCAAAAACCGTCGCGCCACTCCAGTATCACCCCTTTGGGCAAATTCACTATCGGGATACCGGCCTGCTCATAAACCTTTTTCAATGCGGCTTTTTCCAGTTCGCCATCATCGGTATCGGGGCCAACATAGGTTACGGTGCCTTTGCCTAATTTGTGATTGATGATTGCTGCACGGCCAGCATAGTATTGGTTGGTGTAAGTAGCCCAGGTTTCGGTGCCGGGCATAGGGTCAACAATATCGGCCCAGTTGTTCCACTTGTAGGTTTTTAATCCCATTTTAATGGTGCCCCAGGTGGTATCAGGCAATAAATCGTAAAATGATACTTTGGCGCCTATCAGTTTGTAAATAGGTTCGGCATAGTTCATCTCCCATAGCTTTCCGCTGCGCTCCTTTTGCCCCGTGCGGCTGCTCAATACCAAATGGCCGCCGTTCTCCACATATTGTGTCCAGCGTTCAACCAGTTTGGCATCCAACAATTCGTAAGATGGAGCAACCATAACCGGGTATTTCGAAAAATCTTTATCCTCGGTTATCACATCAACCGGGCAGTTAAACTCTTTCAACGCGCCATAGTAACGCATCAGATGATCCATAAAATTCCACTGGTTGGTTTGCGGCTGATTATCTTCTTCCCAGCGGTTATCGGGGTTATACAAAACCGCTGTCAGCCGCGAGGCGTAACCCTTTGGCATTTTGGCGTTGGGATCATAATCTTTTTTGATCTTTTTCAACTCGTTGATCACTTTAATATATTCCAAACCGCTGCGGCTTGGCGTTACGCCATCGGTACCAATAATGCCGTAGTGGTATTGCTCACCACCTGTTAGTGGCTGTTTAAAGCGGTAATTACAAACAAACTTGTTACCGCCGGCAAAAGCGTGCCATATCCACATGCGCACAACACCGGGTGTAGGCTGCGGGTTAAATTTACCCCAGTTTACCTGCCCCGGTTGCAACTCCATTACTCCGGTAGTGCCGTTTATCGGCCTGAAAAGATCATTCGAGAAAGCAATGCTGGTTGGCGATCCCATCCGGAAACCTTGAGGACCTAAACCTTTATCGTACCCGGCAACCAGGTATTTGGTATAGGTCACAAAATCGAGGTTGGTAAAGCGGGTAGGATCAACCTGGTCATGCGTAGGCATCAGGTTGGTGGTTATCCACTGTTCAGGCAAAATATACTTGCGCAAAATATTGTACTGCATCCCCATAAAGCCGGTCACTTCATCCGCGTTAAAGCGTTTAAAATCTAATATAGCGGCTGGGTTTGCTTGTGCGATGAGCTCTTTATTGTTAGGGCAACGGATCTGGCCGAAATCGCTGTAGCGGATGCTCCAAAAGGCGGTTCCCCAGGTTTTGTTGAGTGTTGCTATATCCAGGTATTTATTTTTAAGCCATTTTTGGAAGCTTAATTGGGCCGCGGGACTGTAATCATATTGCCCGTAGTGCGATGGCTCGTTATCCAGTTGCCAGCCCCAGATGCGTTTATCGGTAGCGTAATGCTTAGCTATAGCTTCAACCATTTTGCTTACATATTCGCGGTACACCGGGCTCGACCAGCTGCACTGCTGCCGCGAGCCATGCTGCATGGTAACACCAAGATCGTTCACCATTAAAATTTCGGGGTGTTTTTGCTCCAGCCAGATAGGCGGCGTGGGCGAAGAGGTACACATAATTACCTTGATGCCGTTTTGATGGGCAAGTTCAACAGCTTCGTCGAGCCATTTAAAATCGAATTTGCCTTCTTCGGGTTCAATAAAGGCCCAGGCAAATTCGCCAAAATGGGTAAAATCAAAACCAACCTCGGCCATTTTTTTCAGATCGCGCGCCCAGTACTCGTGCGGCCATTGCTCGGGGTAATAGTACGAGCCAATTGGCATTAAATCACTTTTGGGGAAGAATTTATCGGCGCTTTGCGCGTTTGCAGTGTTTGATATCCAAACTAATAGCAAACAAAAACACATGCTGAATGCATGGCGAAGAGGTTTTAACGATAACATACTGCTGAGGTTTAAGGCAGCAATATATTTATTATTTGTCAGTTTGACATATTATAAAACGAAAAACCTTTGTGATCCGGAGATATAACCCATCGCGCGAGAGTTATACAGCGAACCACAAAGGCAAGATCGTAAAAACAGACCTGTAATTACAGGATCAGGATCAACAATAATATAATGATGATGATAGCACCAACTGATAAATAAATACCACCGCTGCCACCTGCCGCGCTGATGTTGTTTGCTTCGTGGCGCATTTCTTTCAACTCGCCTTTTAGCTCTTTCTTTTCGGTACGCGTCAGGGTCGATTTATCCATCGTCCTGATCTCGTTAACACGGTCTTTAATTTCTTCAATACGTGCCTGCCTTTGCTCGGCACTCATGGTGGCAATATATTCTTTAGTATAAGCTGTGTAAGTTGCGGTTGTTGTGGCGGCTTTTGAGGTAGAAACGGCAAAGGTGAGCATAATTGCTGCAACCATTAAGTACATTTTAGTTTTCATGGATTTTGTATATTTAGTGTAAATTAACTTTCTATACAAGGCATGAAAAACGAAATTGTTTGCTTTTATTTTTGACCGCTAATAATCGTTAAAACAACAACACAAAGGCCGAGCCCTCGCCCAATACCGATTGTACCTGGATGTTGCCTTTGTGGAGTATCATAATTTGCTTGCAAAGGCTTAAGCCGATGCCGCTGCCCGTTTTGCGGGTGCTGAAGAAAGGGATAAAGATCTTCTCGATCAGGTCGGGCGGCATACCTACGCCATTGTCGGATATTTTTAGCTGCGGTTTCCCGTTGGAGCGCAGCTCGGCCGAGAGGGTAATGCACGGATTTGGCTGGTCTTTTACAGCCTCGATGGCGTTGACCAACACGTTGATCAATACTTGCTCTATCAGGTTAATATCTACTTCGATTGCCATCTGCGGGTCGCGCAGTACAATATCCAGCTCAATATTTTTTTGCTCAAGCGTCGGCAGCATTAAGCTGTTAAGATTCTCAAACAAATCGCGCACTAAAATTTTGGTCAAGTCGAGCCTGGTGATCTTGTTCAAACTGCGATAGCTTTCGGTAAACTTAAGCAAACCTTCGCTGCGGCGTTTAATGGTATCTATACCGAGTTCCAGATCGTCGAGGTCGCCGCTTTTGTTTTTATTATCCTGCGAGTAATTGCGCAACCGGTTCTTTAAGGTGTCGGCAAGCGATGATATCGGCGCTACCGAATTCATAATCTCGTGCGTCATGACGTTCAGCAGCTTTTGCCAGGCTTTCGATTCAGTCTCGTCCAAAGCTTCGCTCACATTTTGAAAAGCCAGAAGGCGGTAAACTTTGTCGTCTATCCGCATTACGCTAACGGTGAGTAATATTTTGATCACCTGTTTGTTGCGGGTGATGGACACCACTTTACTGTCGCCGGGTTTAATGGCCATGGCCTCGTCGTACAAAGCTTCATCGCGTTTTTTTAACGAGTGGATGGTTTTAAGATAAGGTATGCCAAATATCTTTTTGAACGATTCGTTCATCCAGCCGGTTTCGCCGGTTTCTTCTTCGTACGATATAATGCCCGTATCAACAAGCTCCAGTATTTTTTGCAGGTAATGATATTGTGTTTCGCGCTCGCGGCTGATTACTTTAAAGGTGGTATTAATATCGTTAAAACCTTTACGTAACGGCTTCAGTTCGGTAGGCGCACGACCTACATCAAAGTGCCGCGAAAAATCGCGGTAATGTACCGATTCGGCAAAAGCTTCTACCTCATCCTGCGCCTTTTTCTGGAAGCGTAAAAAATCGTAAAGCTGGTATATGATGATCGGTAATGTGATGATCAGGTAGATGTACCATTCCTTAACTATCAGAAACGAGGTAGCCAGCAGGGTTATAAATAACAAAGCTATCCGCAATAAAATGCGCCATTCGTAACGTTTAAATATCATATTTGCTCAATCTGCGGTAAAGGGCGGTGCGGGTAAGGCCCAGCTCTTTTGCGGCACGGGTTATGTTGCCGTTATGTTTTTCTATTACCCGTAAAATGGTATTTTTTTCGACCATGCTCAGCGGCATATCATCCAAAGTATCCGGCGCTTCCGGCGCTGTCTCTATCGACGAAAATATCAGGTCGGCAGCTTTTAACACCGCGTCATCGGCCATAATTACCGCCCGCTCAATGGTATATTGTAACTCGCGCACATTACCCGGGTAATGGTAGCCATTTAGTTTTTGCAGGGCACTTTCGTCGAAGCTAATAGCCGGTTTTAGATACTTGGTGGCGTACTGTTTGGCAAAGTGTTTAGCCAGTAAGCTAATGTCGCCGGTGCGTTTGCGTAGTGGCGGCATGGTTACCTCTACAGTATTGATACGGTATACCAGATCCTTACGGAAACGGTTCTCGTTAGCCAGCTCGTGCAGGGGTAAGTTGGTGGCGCATATCAGTCGGATATCGATATCGGTAGGTTTGTTATTGCCTAAGCGGGTAACCTGCCTGTTTTGCAGAACGGTTAATAATTTAGCCTGTTGCTGTAGCGATATATTGCCAATTTCATCTAAAAATAAAGTGCCGCCGTTGGCATCTTCAAAACGGCCAACGCGTTCTTCGCGGGCATCGGTAAACGCGCCTTTTTTATGTCCGAACAGTTCACTCTCAAACAAGGTATCGGTCAGCGCGCCAACATCCACTTTGATAAAGGGTTTATCCGCTCGCATGGATCGCTCGTGAATTGCTTTCGCTATCAGGTCTTTGCCGGTACCGTTTTCACCTAACAGCAGTATGTTAGCATCGGTGGGCGCAACTTTGTTTACCCTTAAAAATACATCCTCCATCAGCGGCGATTCACCCAAAATAGTAGTTCCCGCCGCGTTATTTTTCACCGTGGCTTTCGCCGATTTTACACCGCCTTTTTTATCCAGCAGATCTTTAATGGTATCTATCAGTTTATCGTTATGCCATGGCTTTACAATAAAATCGGCAGCGCCTTCTTTTAAACTTCGTACTGCCAGGTCGATATCGCCGTAAGCAGTGATCATGATCACACAGGCATCGGGCTTCCACTCTTTAATTTTTCGCAACCAATACAAACCTTCGTTACCGGTATTGATAGCGCTGGTAAAATTCATGTCGAGTAAGATCAGGTCGGGCGTATTTTTTTGCAGCAGCCAGTTCAGGTTTTCAGGGTTTTTCTCCGTGATTACTTCCTGCGCTTCTGTCTTCAGCAAAAGCTTTACGGCTGTTAACACGTCGGGGTCGTCGTCGACAATTAAAACGGTGGCTTTTTTAAGTAGCATGGTTAGGGTGAAAATACAAATAAATATTTTTAATAAACCAATAGCAGTAATCTAACCATAAATGTAAATTGCTGTAATACAGTTTTATTGGCACATCGCACAAAAAACAACTGTATCATAACCGTACACCTGCTGTTACAAAAGCGTACGCAGGTTTATTTAAAACAATGCTTATATTGCTGATAAAGAGCTGTTTATTTTATGGCATGTTCTTTTAGGTAAAGTACAAACTGAATATAAAAATTATACTGTGGATAGAGTAATTGAGAAAAAAAAGTGGAACCGTAAACGCATATTAACTATTGCCGGTATAGCCGGTATTATTGTGTTGATTGGCGGCAGCTACTATTTAACATCGGGCAAAAGCAAGTTAAATGTTGATACCGAACGCATAACCATTAGCGAAATAACCAAGGCGCCTTTCCAGGTTACCATCCCGGTAAACGGTGTGGTAATGCCGATAACCAGCATATACCTCGACGCTGTTGAAGGCGGCAGGGTTGAAAAACTGTTTGTTGAAGATGGCGCGATGTTGAAAGCGGGCGACCCTATCTTAAAACTATCGAATACCGATCTGGAGTTAAGCTTAGCTAACCAGGAAACCAGCGTTTACGCAGCGCAAACTCAAATGCAGATCTCAAAAAACAATGCTACACAGGCTACCATCAGTAAACTAAACCAGATGGCCGATGTGGAAGACGCCTACAACGAAGCCGAGCGCGTTTACAAATTAGATAAACATTTATACGAACAAAAAGCTATTGGCATGCAGGAATACCGCCAGGCCGAAATTGCTTACAACTACCAGGTAAAGCGCAAAAAATTAACTACACAAATATTAAAGCAGGATACCATGCTGATCAAACAGCAGGAACTGCAAGCCAAAGAGCAGTATGCCCAAATGAAAGTTACGCTCGACCTGATGCGTAAAAAGGTATCTGACCTGGTTTTGAAGGCGCCGGTAGATGGGCAGCTAACCTCGCTGGATGCTGAAGTTGGGCAAACAAAAACCCCAGGGGTACATCTTGGTCAGATTGACGTTATAACTGGCTTTAAGGTACGTGTTGATGTGGACGAGCATTACATATCGCAAATATATACCGGCCTTACAGGTACCTTTAGCTTTGCCGATAAAAACTATACGTTAAAAATAAAAAAGGTATTCACCCAGGTAACCAATGGCAAGTTTCAGGTGGATATGCAGTTTGTTGGGGCTGTGCCAACAGGTATACGCCGTGGCCAAACACTACAGATATTAATGGCATTGAGCGACGAAAGTCGCCAGGTATTGCTGCCCAAAGGAGGCTTTTACCAGACAACCGGAGGCAACTGGATATTTAAATTGAGCGAAGATGGTAAAACGGCTTATAAGGTTGATATACAACTCGGCCTGCAAAATACCGATTATTACCAGGTGCTATCCGGACTGAAACCAGGCGATAAAGTGGTAACATCGAGTTACGAAACCTATGGCGATATGCAGGAACTGGTATTGAAGAAATAAATTGATAACAATTAAACATAAAAAAACAACAAAGTCCTCCCTACTGGGGAGGATTTAGGAGGGGCTCTCACATGATCAAAATTACTGAACTCGAAAAATTTTACCGTACCGAAGAGGTTGAAACCATCGCCTTAAACAAACTATCCATTGATGTTAAAGAAGGCGAATTTGTTGCCATTATGGGCCCGTCGGGTTGCGGCAAATCAACCCTGTTAAATATACTGGGTTTGCTTGATGATCCGGATGGCGGCAGCTATCTGTTCAATGGCATCGAAGTGGCGCAATTTAACGAACGTAAGCGCGCCGATCTGCGTAAGCACAACATTGGTTTTGTATTCCAAAGCTTTAATTTGATTGACGAACTGACCGTTTTTGAAAACGTGGAGCTGCCGCTGATCTACACCGGCGTACCATCTGCCGAACGGGTTAGCCGCGTTGAAAAAGTGCTGGATAAAATGCAGATCATGCACCGCCGCAATCACTATCCGCAACAGCTATCAGGTGGTCAGCAGCAACGTGTTGCCGTAGCACGTGCAGTAGTAAATAATCCCAAATTAATACTGGCAGATGAGCCTACCGGTAACCTGGACAGCAGCAACGGTAACGAGGTGATGGAACTGTTAACCGACCTGAACGAGCAAGGCACAACCATTATTATGGTTACCCACTCGGAACACGATGCCCGTTATAGCCATCGTATAATCCGTTTGCTGGATGGACAAACTGTAGTTGAAAATATTATGATATAAGTACAATTTAATTAATTCTAATTATTATATGCGCAGGTTTTTATTGATATCGCTGATTGTTTTTTTGTTTGCCGATGCACGGTCGCAAACTATACCCAATACGTTAACCAACGCGGAAAAGGTATATGGCTTATCGAAATTTTGGCAAGAAACCAATTACAATTTTGTTTACCTAAACAGGGTTAACCGCCAAGCCTGGGATAGCTTGTATGTTGTCATGATCAATAATGTGCAGCAAACTAAAAATGATTACGAATATTACCGCGAACTGCAACGCTTTTGCGCATTTTTAAAAGACGGGCATACCAATGTATACTTTCCGCAAGCGGTTGATAGCCTTATTTTTCGAAGTATGTTTGGCAAATACCGCCTCGTATTGGAAAACATCGGCGGTAAGCCAATTATAGCCTACACTAACCCTGCAAATAGAGACGAAGTACCCGTTGGCAGCGAGATTATCAGTGTTAACAATATGCCAACGCAGCAGTATATTGATCAATATGTTAAGCCTTACATTTCAAGTTCTACCGATTATGTATTGGAAGATAACTGCGTTGCCAGCTTATTACAGGGGTTTAAAGGGCAAGCCTTCGATATCAAAATAAAACTACCTGCCGGCGGCACAAAAGACCTGCATTTGGTGCACGAGCGAACCGCGGATATTACCCTTTACCCGGCTGTGCCCCAGCAAGGTTTGTGCGAGCTAAAATGGTACCCCAACAACGTTGCTTACCTGGCGGTTAACACCTTCGGTACCGATAAAGTTGATACCATCTTCAAAAGTAAACTGCCCGAATTATACAAAGCAAAATCGCTGATTATCGATCTGCGTAACAATGGTGGTGGTAGTACGGATATCGGCGCTTATATTTTACAATACCTTACTGCCGACTCTGTTTTAAAAGGATCGAAAAGCACTACCCGCATACACGAAGCTGCGTTTAAGGCATGGGGCAAAGGTGTTCACGACACGGTGAATAATGGGTGGGCAAAAAAAGCCTATCTGGATTCGAGAGATGCAAGATATGAAGATCTGAACAGTGGGTATATCTATAAGCCGGATATGACCAAACAAAAGATCATTGTGCCAACGGTTGTATTGGTTAGTCATGGCACAGCATCGGCGGCCGAAGATTTTTTAGTGTTGGCCGATAAACAAAAACACATCATAAAAATGGGCGAAAACTCATTTGG
>Ga0209862_1000885_pt1 | contig 10088 bp, 7 predicted proteins | sample OrgsoiDNA_201061_FD_185809 | JGI IMG/M metagenome (GOLD analysis project Ga0209862, IMG submission 185809) | Permafrost soil microbial communities from the Arctic, to analyse light accelerated degradation of dissolved organic matter (DOM) -... | ecosystem: Environmental > Terrestrial > Soil >... | reverse complement strand
GTTCCGAAAAACTCGCGGCTCGCACGCCGGGGATACGCTGGAACTGTCTGACCAGTTCCCGATGCAGGCCGCCGGCGCGCGCAGGGTCATAACCCGCCTCGCGAGAATCGACCCGTACCAGCAGCAGACGTTCCGCGGGAAAGCCAAGGTCTGCGCGTTGCAGGTTGTAGACTGTCCGCGCCAGCAAACCGGCGCCCACCAGCAAGGGTAAGGAGAGCGCCAGTTGCAGGCTCACCAGGAATCGGCCGGAGCGCGAGCCCGCGGCGCCGCGGCCCTGTTCCTTGAGCGCGGTTCCGGCGTCGTTCTTGGTGACCTGCCAGGCCGGAAGAACGCCGAACAACAACGCCGCGGCCAGTGTCGCCGCCAGTGCGAAGCCCATCACCAGCGGGTCCAGCGCGAAACTCATGTGGAAAGCCCGGTCGGATTCCGCTATCATCCGCACCAGCGCGCCGTGAAGAAACCAGGCCGCGACGAGGCCGGACACGCCTCCCATGGCGGCTAGCGCCAGACTCTCCGTGACGAGTTGGCGGATGAGGCGGCCGCGGCTGGCGCCAAGCGACAGGCGCAAGGCGATTTCAGGCCGGCGCGCAGCACCGCGCGCGAGCAGCAGGTTGGCCAGATTGGCGCACGCGATCAACAGCAGCACGCCGACCGCCGCCAGCAGCGCGGTGAGCGAATGGGAGAATTCATGACGCGTCCCCGACGCTCCACGCGCGCCCGGCTGGATTCGGAGACGCTGATCCAGGAAGTCGCGCCCGCCCTTCCCTGACGCCGCGGCGCCATAGAACAATTCCAGGCCGGCTTGAAAGACCGCGTTGGCCTGGGCTTCCGCCTGAACCTGCGTCACTCCCGGTTTCAGTCTTCCGAACACATTCAGCCACATCGTTTTGGAGGGAGGCGTGTCATGCAGCCAATCCCGGCCGGGTATTACGCTCGGCTGCATGCGCAGGGAGATCCAGAGGTCCGGCTGCTGCCCGCTGGTTTCGCCGATAAAGCCGGGCGGCGCCACACCGATGATGGTCAGTGCCGCTTTACGCAGGCTGAGGTTCTTGCCCAGCACGTCGGGACGGCCGCCGAACCGGCGCTGCCAGTAGCTGTAACTGATGATGACGGAAGGCGTAGCGGCGCGGTCCTCGGCCGTCGTAAACAGCCGGCCCATCGCCGGGTTAACGCCCAGAACTTGAAAAAACCCACCCGATACCAGGCGCCCGCTCGCTGGTTCCCACGCGCCGCTATCGATGCGGACCTGCCAGGTTTCGAGGCTGCTTTGGGATGCCATCAGCGCCGAAAAGCACCGGGCGCGATCCCGCAATTGCTCGAATTCGGCGTAGGTGAGCCAGTTCCGGGGGCCGTCGGTGCGGCCGTCCCAACTACCGGTCCACATCCCCGCGTCGTCGGGATTGGAAAGCATCACCAGTTGCCCGGGTTGGTGGACGGCGGGCAGCGAGGAGTGCAGCACGCCGTTCCACAGGCTGAAGATCGCGGTATTGGCTCCGATGCCGAGGGCCAGCGACAGGATGGCGACGGCGGTGAAGCTGGGGCTCGCGGCCATGGTGCGCAGTGCGTAGCGCAGGTCTTGAAGAATCACGTGGCAATGCTCCTTCGGGGCGATGGTGAATGCGTCCAATGTGGCCTGTACCCACAACGCGGCTGGTTCCAGGCGGCCTCCCGTTCGCCGGGCTTCGCCCAGTTGCTCGGCGAACATGAGCAGCATCTGATTGCCGTACTCATGCCGGAAAGCCGCCGGATAGCAGTGCAGCAACGCTCTGTAGACCGCTTTGGCGCGCATCATGCGTAGCTATCGGACGCCCGGCGCCAGGCCAGTGGCCCGCGCCTGTTGCACCATGGCGCTCAGCCGCTCCACTTCGGCCGTCGCCACGCGCCTTCCAAAACGCGTGAGCCGGTAGTAGCGCCTCCGCTCGTCGGTGCTCGAAGGGTCCGGACTCTCCGCTAGTTCTTCAATCAGGCCCTGTTCGAGCATTCGGCGGATCCCGCTGTAGAGCGTCCCGGCGCTCAACTGCACCTTGCCTCCGGTCCTGGCCGCGACATCCTGCATGATGGAGTAGCCGTGACTGTCGCCGTCGGCCAGCGCGACCAGGATGTGGAAGACCGCCGCCGGCAGCGGCAGCATCGAATCTGGCTTTGGATCGCGCATCCCGGACTGTACTTGGAGCAACTATCCGTCAGCAAGTATACTTGTCAAGGGTACAGACAGGGCGGTCACCGCAGCAGGCGGGTGAGGCAGACGAAACCGTCTGCCTCACCGGTGCCAGCACTTGACTTGTTTTGGTGGCGCAGGCGGTTCCGCCTGCGACTCGGGCGTCACAACCCTTCCAGGCGTGTGTCGGCGTCTCCGAAATTCTCGAGCTTCACGCCCATCCGATCCATGATCGACAGATACAAACTGGACATCTTCCGATTGTCGTCGCCGGCTTGCACGTAATCCAGCGTGCGTCCCGTTTGCAGCGTCCCACCCAGGCCGCCGGCCAGCACCAGAGGCAATCTCGTATTGTCGTGCTTCCGGCCAATCCACATGTTCGAGAGGAACATCAGGCACGAGTTATCGAGCACCGTGCCGTTGCCCTCCGGCATGCTGTCCAGCCTGGTTGCGAGATAGGCGAGCTGGCTCAGATGGAAGCGAGCGATGCGTTCGTAACCATCCGACTGGTTGTTATGGGACGCGGAATGGTGCCCTTCGCGGACTTCCAGGAATGGATAGTAAAGCGCGGAAAGGTCTCGCGCCAGCAGCAGCGTTGCGACACGAGTCTTGTCGGTCTGGAAAGCGATGGCGATGATGTCGCACATCAGGCGCGTGTGTTCGCGAAAGTCTTCCGGCAAGCCATTCGCCGGCCGATCCATCGTAAAGACCGGCTTGTTCCGCTGCTTCGCGAGATCCTCCGCCTTGTCTTTATTCTTCCGCATGCCATCGATGCGTTTCTCCACTTCGCGCACGCTGGTCAGATACTCATCCAGTTTGGCTTTGTCGTTACCGCCGATCGCCCGGCTCAGGCTTTCGGCTTCATCCCGCACACGATCGAGAATGCTCACGTTGCGCAGGCTGCCGCGGTTCTCAAAAAGGTTGTCCCAGGCCAATGAGGGGTAGACTTCATTGGGGACCGGCGAATCCGGAGTCTGCCAGGAGATGTGCGAGCTATAGGCCATCGAGTAATTCGTCTCGTGGTATCCGGTCATGGGCTGCTCGCAAGCCAGAATGATACTGGGCTGCGCGGTTTCCTGGCCCATCCGATTGGCGATCGCCTGATCCACGGTGATGCCCGCTTTGATGATGGCTCCCTTTTGAATGGTCGCGCCGGAGAGCAGACATCCCGTCTGCGCGGGGTGAATGCCCTGACCGGTAGCCCGCTTGTGGAAGAGTCCGTGAATCACGTTGATCTTGGCCTTCAACGGCTCAAGCGGCGCCAGGGTCTTGCTGAGCTTCATGTCGGAGCCCGAACCCTCGGCGTCCCAATGATCCTCATTCACTCCGTTCCCCATGAACAGCACCGCGAAACGTTTCGGGAAGGTGGGTTTTACGGAATCGGCAAACGCTGAGAGCGATGGCAGCCACGGCAGCGCCATGGTGACGCCGGCGCCGCGAAGAACCGCACGACGGGAAATACGATTGACGGATTTGAGCACCTGATTCACCTTTCTGCGCTTGTCTGCAATGGCGCATCGATGCGCCGCTTGTTCAGGAACTGCGGGCTCGTGACAATTATCTCCACTAAAGGAGTGAAGCGGTAGCCATTCGCAATCAGTTTGGTTTGCATTCGCTCGATCGCGGGTTCATCGGAGAGCAATAGCGAACGGCCGAGCGCGAAGGCCAGCAATTTACGGCTGAGATTGTCAACGAAGTCTTTCTGGCGATACTCGCGGATGTAGGCCAGCACGCCTTCGAAACCGGCGCCCTGCATACCGCCGGGAAAAACCGTCCGGGCATCCACCGGCCGCCCCGCCAGGTCCTCGGAACGCTTCTCACCGATGGGCCCGTAACCTTCAAAAGCCAGGCCGAGGGAATCGAAGCGCGCATGACACCCGGCGCAACTCGGATTCTCGCGATGTCTGGCCAGCATTTCCCGCAACGGCAAATCCATCTTCGCCTCATCGTGCGGCAGTTCGGGGACGACGGGGGGAGGCGGCGGGATGCTCTCGCCGAGCACGCGGCGCACCACCCAGTATCCTCGCTTCACCGGGCTGGTCCGCAAGCCGGGCGCGTTCTGGGTCAGAAATACGGACATGGGCAGCAGACCGCCGCGTCCGTAGAGGCGCGCATCGTCCACACGGACCCAATCGTCCGCGCCGCCCGCGACTTCCGGCATCCCGTAGTGCCGGGCCAGGATCGGATTCACAAATGTGTAGTCGGCATACAGCAGATCGAGCACGGAACGGTCTTTGCGGATCACGTCCTCGATGAACTTGACGGGCTCCTGAAACATGGCCTCGCGCAGGTCATTGTTGAAACTCGGGAAGCGCTCGCGATCCACCGCGTTGTGTTCTTCAAAGCGGCGAAAATCGAGCCAGTTGCCCGCAAACTCAAGGGCCAGCCCACGCGCGCGGTCATCCTTCAACATCCGGCGAGCCTGCGCGACAAGGACGTCGGGCTTCTGCAAATCGCCTGCCTCCGCGCGCGCCAGAAGCTCCTCGTCGGGCATGCTGGACCAAATGAAATAGCTCAACCTGCTGGCCAGAGCGTAGCCGGATAGCGCCTGGCCCGGTGCCGGCGAAGTGGAAGCAGTTGCGCCACCGAGATCGATGCGATAACAAAACTTGGGCGACATCAGCACGCTGACGATCGAATCGCGCACCGCCTCTTCGTGCGTCAATCCGTTCTGCGCTCGAAGCAAACGGTAAAAGGCCAGCACGTCATCCCGTTCCGGTTGCGATAACGGCCTGCGGTAGGCCCGCGCTGCAAATTTGAGAAGTGCGTCCAGGTGCCCAGGCTCCGCTTCCGCGCGCATACGCTCCACTCGCCGGAGCGTGTCGTTGACCCACTCGAAGTGATCGCGGATCGCTTCATTGGCGACAGGGTTGTTGCTGGCTGCGGCCTTGGCGAGATAGGCGTCCCTCAGTCCGAAAATGACCGGCGCGGCACTGACCTCTTTATCGGACGGCCGCAGAGTACCGGACTCACTGCCCTTGCCCTGAACCTCGCCGCTCTGGTTGAAGTAGTACTGAACCCACGTGCGGGCCGTGAAATCGGCAATGGTTTCGAACTCATCCCACAGCCGGTTCAGCTCCTTCTGTCCCTTCTCGTCGAGGACCAGTTCCATGAGCGGGGTGTCGTCGCGCCAGTATCCCATCACGTTGTGATAGCCCGCGCTCAGCAGACGGCCCTTGTCTTCCGAATCGTCGGGGAAGTAGCGGCCGCGCTCCTTGATGTAGAAGCCGTCCGGGAAAACGGAAGCGAAACGCGCGAACGCGGCTTCATAACGGGCGCGCTCGACGGCCGGGACCACCAGATCGGGATCGCCGGCGCGGGCCTGCTGGTGAGGGCGGCCCAGCGGAACGCCGATTCCTGGTGGAGCCCGGGATATTTCGGAATCTCGGGCACTGCCAGGGGCGGGTCGGTATCGTTGCGCAGAGCCTTGAGGTCGGAATCCCGCCGGTGTGACGCGAAGGCGCGCAGCTTCCAGTTCATCAGCGGTTGCGAGGTGGCGGGCAACCCGCGCACCACCGGGGCGGCGAATTGCATCGCTGTGTGGCTTCGGATCCGGACCACGAAATCGCGCATCTCGAGACAGTGGGCGCGGACCTCTGGGTCGGGCTTGTTTTCGCCGGGCGCCGGCAGAGCGCGCCACATCGCCTGAAGCGTGGCGATCGGACCAACCTCCTCTTTCGCTTCCTGCGTTTCCTGGAGGATCTGCCAGATCGTCGCCAGATACTTCGCGCTCACCTTCCGCTCCGCCGCAGTGCCGGCCAGCGTGGCGCCGGGCTTTCCGAGAACAGACCGGTATTTGAATCGCCACGCGGCCTGAAAGTAATCCGCATATTCCGTAGGCTGGCGTTCATAGAAGCCGACAATCCGTTGGATCGCGTACTTCTCGCGATCCGTCTCGACCAGCATCGGGTGTGGCGCGAAATCGAACCCGTCGGGCGTGAGCACCATGCGATCGCCCACTTCGCGCGCGGCCTGCAGGTACTTGTTCAGCAGCGCGGGCGACATGGATAGCGACTCGCCGGAGTTGTCGAAGCCCGCTGTATTGGCGGGATCAACCGGGAATTCGCGTGTGGGACGCATATCCACGCCGGTAAGGTCCCGGATGGTGTTGTTGTACTCGGCGTTGCTGAGGCGGCGCGCCAGCACCGGCCCGGGATCGCCCGCATTCTTCCGCGCCTCGTTCATGCGCACCGCCTGGACCCAGTCGATCACCTGCTGGCGGGCGTCAGCCGGCGGCTGTAGCGCTTGCTTCGGCGGCATCTGCCTGGCCGTAAGTTTCTCGAGCACCAGACTCCAGCGCGGATAGTCCCGGATCACCGCGGCCATTTTGGTGTAGGACTGGAGATCGAATTGGGCGGCCGGAGTAGCGCCGCCATGGCATCCCGCGCAATAGCTTGCAAGAAAGGGTCGCACGGTTCGCGCAAATCTATTTTCCAGATCGGAGTTCGCAGCGTCGGCCGCGCCCGCCAAGGGAAGTGCGATACTTCCGGCAACCAACAGCAGTGTGATAGCAGGGGCGCTGCGCCGCATGGGCCTCCAGTGCGAGTAACCATCTTAACATTCCATAATCCTTAACATTCCATAATCCGGCGACGGTCTAAAAACACCAGCCTGGTGCGCCTGCACCACCCGAAAGGCATTGCAAAAGCGAGTATTCTCCGCACCCATTGCACTTAGACTTCGGCCATTGCCATGCACTAACAGAGGGCAGGAAAAGGAAGAAAGGAAGGACACTTTATGAAAACGAAATTGCTGGCGATGGTGCTTTTGGCTGGAGGTTCGATGTTTGCTCAACCCCGAGTCTCAATCGGCATAGGCTTCGGAGGACACGGCGCCGGATTCTACCAGCCGCCTCCTTCCTACGCTTACGCATCCAACATCCCGCCCCGCCCGGGCCCCGATTACGCCTGGGTTGACGGCTATTGGGCGCAAGACTACGGACGCAATAACTGGGTTGCCGGATACTGGAACAGGCGGCCATTCAGGAGCGGTTTCCAGGTTGCACCGCGCTTTGACAACCGCTTCAATGACGGCGCACGCCGCCAAAGTTTTGCTCGCGGCTTCGGTAACCAGGACCGGGCCGGGAATCGCAACCGTTCCAACGGCCGGGACAACCGCCAGGGAAACGGTTACGCCAACGGATTCAGAGGCCGCTAGCCAACCAGCTAACCAACCGATAGACGAACAACTACTGTTCAAGAAGAGCCGGCCGCGCAAACGGCCGGCTTTTTTTGTTCTCGTGCGTGCGCCGTTCTGCGCGTTCTGACATACTGTCCACCATGACCCGTCGATTGGCGCTGGTTGGCCTTCTTGCCCTCACGGCCGCTCTGGCCGCTGAGTCCAATCGGGTCGAAAGCAAGCATGCGTCGCGCGATGCTTCAGCCGATACAGATCCGAATTCCGCATTCTGGCGCGGGGTTCCCGCGGTTTTATTAGAGAACGACTCGCGCGGCAATCCCGTCCCCGGGTACAAGACCGAAGTCCGCTCGCGCTGGACGAAGGCGAATCTGTACTTCCTTTTCATCTGTCCATACCAGCGGCTCTACCTCAAACCCGATACCAAAACGGACACCGAAACCAACCAACTTTGGAAATGGGATGTGGCCGAAGTTTTTATCGGCTCGGACTTTCAGAATATCCGCAGGTATAAGGAATTCGAGATCTCTCCGCGAGGGGAATGGGTCGACCTGGATATCAACCTCAGCGCGCCGCGCCACGAAGACGGATGGCTGTGGAATTCCGGCTTCAAAGTTTCCGCCCGTATCGAACCGGCCGCAAAGGTATGGTACGCCTTCATGCGCATCCCGTACTCATCGGTGGACGTGCGCCCATCCGCCACGGGCAATGTTTTGAGAATCAACTATTTCCTTTCCGTGGGAGCGCCGCCAAATCACAAGGGTCTGTCCTGGCAGCCGACCGGGCAATCCACATTCCACGTTCCCGAGGCTTTCGGGTCTCTCAAGCTGGCGCAGTGACTCCCGCTCATCCCGCCGCCTTCCTCGCTCTTGCGGCCATCGCCGCATCCTGCCGGTCCGTCCCGCCCGCCGCCATCCACCCCGGCATGGCCTCCTGCGTACCCGCTGCTGCTGCAATTCTCGCCGGACTCAACCTCGAACAACTTCGCGCAGCCCCGCTTTATCCAAAACTTCCGCCCGCCGTGCTCGCCCTCATCGAACCTCTCCGCCCCGCCGCTTACACTCTCTTCGCCTCAGACGGCACGAACCTGCTCGCCATCTCACGCGGTCCCTTTCGCACGGCGCCCTCGGGGGCCACGCTGCTTGCGCCGGACCTCGCCATCGCCGGCACGCCCGAACTCCTCCGCGCCGCCACCCCCCAACACCGCGCCGGAACCATCGCGGCTCCGGACCTCCTCACTCGCGCCCAACCCCTCGCCGCCGCTCATCCAATCTGGATCGTCGTGCGAGGCAGTGTCACGCTCCCGCTCACGGGCAACCTGGCCAACCTCAACCGCCTGCTGCACGCCACCGAATACACCACCATCGCCCTCGATCTCCGCGACCCCATCGCGATCCGGATCGAAGGCGTATGCCGAACACCCGATGCCTGCCGTCAGCTTGAGCAGAGCCTGCGCGCCATCCTCTCGCTCACCGCCGCGGCCAGCGCGCGCCAACCCGCACTCGCCGCCATGCTGCACGCGATCCAAATACACCGCGACGAGAGCACGGTCCACGTCACACTCTCCACCGGCACGGACGCCCTCAGTCAACTGCAGCGAGCTTTCTAACAGCCCTAATCATTCGGCTACACGCCAAGGTGAGCGGTCCGCCCATGTCTTTAGGGCAGCCGTGGCCCATGCCGTCGATTTATCGGCGTGGCAGACATTGCAGGCGTTCGGAATCTTCAAAGCGTCAGTCGTTGCCGGAGTGACGAAGTGAAACGTGTGGCTCCGCACGTTCACATCAACGATCGTCTGTTGGATCTTCGGCATGTGGCAAGCGATGCACTCGTTGCCCTGGCTACCTGCTTTGTGATGCGTGTGTTGCTCGATTGTCGGCGTGTGAGGACCATTAGGCGAATTCGGGCCGTGACAATCGAGGCAAAGAATGTTCGCCGGCTTCCACAAGAGCCCATCGTTGTCCGTGCCATGCACGTCGTGGCAACTGAAGCAAGCGACGCCGCGCGTGTACATGAGGCTGGTAACGAAGTCGTTGCCCTGCATGCGATTCTTGTGGCCAGTCCCGTCGGCGAAATGCGTGAACGTTGTCTCGCCGAGTTTGTGCTCTTCCAGTTTCCAGAAATCCTCCAGACGCTTGCCCATATGGAAGCCGACGGGCCAGTCATAAGCCTTTCCGGCCGTGGGAGCGGTCAGGGGCTGCCCTTGCGAATGGCACTGAATGCAGGTGTCGGTTGCATCAATGTAATTGAGGCGCGCCGGATTCACGATATTCGCTTGGGTTGGCTGCTTCACGTGATCGCCGCCCGGGCCGTGACACTTCTCGCAGCCGACATTCCACTCGGTCACTGTCTTAGTTCTCACATCGTAATTGACTGAGTGGCATCCATCGCACGTGGGTCCGGTGGGGCGCTCCATGTTGCCTTCGGGATAATACCTGGTCCACCAGTCGGTCCCAGTCTTGACATTGTAGGGGCGCCAGACCTGGTGGGTCACGTCCCACTGGGCCGGCAAAGGGAAGAAATCATCGCCGACTTTTTTGAAGTACCGCTGCTTCCATTTGCTCCCGTATACGAAGGCGATATCATCCTTTGAAAACGTGACAAGCGGATTGGGTTTTGACAGATCCGGGATGATTGCGTCGGGATGTTCTCGCGGATCGCGAACCACGTTTGCCATCCGGGTTTTCTTCCAGCGCTCGTAGAGATGGCTGTGACATGTTTTGCAGGCGGTCGAGCCGGCGTAGGAAGCGGATACCGGGGTTGCCGCGAGCGCGGCCGTCGGGGCTCGGGAGGA
>Ga0209862_1000883_pt1 | contig 10089 bp, 7 predicted proteins | sample OrgsoiDNA_201061_FD_185809 | JGI IMG/M metagenome (GOLD analysis project Ga0209862, IMG submission 185809) | Permafrost soil microbial communities from the Arctic, to analyse light accelerated degradation of dissolved organic matter (DOM) -... | ecosystem: Environmental > Terrestrial > Soil >... | reverse complement strand
AACGGTCACGGTGCCGTTCGCCGTGGTGCTCAGGGCAGCAGGGCCGGTGACAGCGACCGTCGCGGTCGGCCGCACGGTATCGATGGCGTAGTTGTTGGACGAGGTGGTGCCGGCCCCCGGCGTGCTCGTCGACACGCTGCTGACGCCAGTATTGTCCAGGACGATAGTGTTGGTGGCGCTGGTGACTCCGGCACTCGGGGTGAAGGTCGCAGTCCAGGTGGTGCCACCGTCGCTGGAACTGACGGCGGTCAGGCTACCGTTGGCAATCGTCAGGTCGGCGTTGGTGAAACCGGTCACCGCCTGGTTGAAAGTAATGGTCACCAGCGACGTGCTGCCAATGTGCTGGGCGGGAGTGCCGACCACGATGGTCGCGGTAGGGGCCGGATTGTAAGCGGTGTTCGCCGTTCCGCCGATATCGTTGTACAGGCCGTTGACGGCTGTTGGTTTGTTGCCTGCCGAGGCAGCACTGGACGTGCCACCGTTACCACTGGCCCCGGTGTTGGCCGAACCGCCCAGGGCCGCGAAGTTGGCCGCCGTGATCAATACCGTGCCTTTGTTCCAGATGGCACCGACACCCAGGCCACCGTCACCGCCATTGAACGTAGTGCCGCTGCCGCTCGCCGAACCGCCGCCGCCACCGCCACCGGCACCGATGTTACCGGTAATCGCGCTAGTGCCGACAATGGTCAGGGTGGCGCCGCTGGCGTTGTAGATGCCGCCGGCCGCCGAGCCGCCCTTGCCGCCGGCACCATTCCAGCCGGAACCGCCACCGCCACCGCCGATCGACAAGGCGCCAGAGACCGCTGTGCCGCCAGCGGCACCGTTGGTATAACCGTAGATGGCGGTCGAGCCGGCACCACCGCTGGTCGAACCGCCGAGGCCGCCCATGGTACGGTAGCCCCCCCCCGTGCCGCCCTGGTTGGTGGTGCCCACACCTCCGGCGTAGACACCGGTCCCGGCGCCGGTAATGCCACCATGCCCGCCGGTGCCGCCGCCGACGGCGCCGCCACCGCCACCGGCACCGCCGACATCGCCACCGGCCACACCACCACCACCACCGCCACCCGAGGCTGCGTTCGCAGTCACACTGACGTTATTCAAGGTCAGGTTACCGAAGTTACTGATCCCCGCCCCCAGCAAATTGGCCGCGGCGGTACCGTTACCACCATTGCCACCGTTGCCAGCCGCCAGCCCCTTGGTGATGATCAGGCCGTCGAGGGTCGCGGTGACCCCGGAGCTGATCTGGATCACCTGGGTCTTGTACTGCCCGCTGATGGTCACATCGGGCGTGCCGTTGTGGTCCAGGTCGCCTTCGATGGTGAGGTTCTTGGTGACGACCAGTTGCGAGTTCAGGTCGACCGTCATGCCCGAGGTGCTGAAGGTGATGATATCGCCCGCCACCGCGCTGCTCAGGGCAGCACGCAGTGAACCGACGCCGCTGTCAGCGTTACTGGTCACCGTGATGGTCGACAGGGCGAACTGGTACGAGGCCATGGCATCGGCCGAAAGCACGTTCTGGCTTTCGATAACGCCGGTGGCGATTTCCAGGGTCCAATCGCCGCCCAGGCCGGTACGGTCGTTGGACGCAGCGATATCGCGCCCGGTGTATTGCGCCAGGGAGTCGACAAAGCCAACGCCGGTGGCACCTTCGGCGGTATTACAGGCGTAGATCAGGATATCGCCGCCGACATTCATGTCACTGCCGATGCGCGCCAGGACATCGGCCCGCGACGCGACGTTGGTCGACGAAAGGTAGGTGCTGCCCAGCCACAGGTCGCCCGAATTACCGTGGGCGATGATTTCCACGGTGCTGACGCCTTTATGACCGTCCAGGTAATCGGCGATCTGTTGCAGACCGTCCTTGCCGGCCTGCAGCACCACCACCTGGGTACCGGGGGCGACGCCCTTGAGCAGGCTGTCGAAATCCTGCACCCGGGAGTCGACGAAGACCACCGACTGGCCGGGTACGGCCGCCGGCGCCGGGGTCGGCGTGGCGTCGGATTGCGGGTGGGCATCGGCGGGCGCGGTCGCGTGATCGGTGGCCGGGGCCTTCGCCGCATCGGTGCTGGCGTGGCTCGCCGGCTGCGCGGCCTCGGCCACGGTGGCCGCCACGGCGCCGTCGAACAGCATGCGCGGTTCGAGCGGGATGATCATGGGGGAAACCAGGGTTCTTACGCCTTCAGCCCGCGATTTCTGTTTGCTCCACCACATGCTTCACCTGCACTCGAACGCTTGCGCGCCCAAAGGATTTTTTTGTCGGAATAAAAAACCGCGATCAACTGACCGCGGTATTGGTTTTCATGCGAATGACATTGGCGGCGCTGGCGGAGCCATGGTTCCAGAACGACAGTTCCGCATACTTTTCGAACAGGTCCGGCGGCAGGATCGTGCGCCGTGACTCCATCGCCACCTTGGGCTTGACCTTGTGCAGGCCGGCGAGCCCGAGGGCCTGGTCGAATTCCGGGGCGTCATACACCAGGTGGTCGAAATCGTGTTCGAACCAGGGTTCGCCGATAAAGTCGTAGACCAGCCGCAATACCCGCTCCGGGGCCTGGGACAGCAGGTCGTAATCGATCAGCAGCAAGGAGTCGGCGTGTTCGCCGTAATAGGCTTCCTTGATCGCGGTCCAGGCATACCCCACCAGGCGATTGCGCTGGGCCAGGGTTTCGCAACGGCTGTAGACGGTGTTGCGCTCGACCTGATCGTTGAACAGCTTGGTGTTCTCGAAAGGGTTGGCGCGGTACAACCGCTCAAGGCTGTCCATGACCCAGGCGACATTGCGCACGCAGGCGATGACCTTGGACTGGGGGAACAGATCCATCAGCGCGGGCAGGCGCGCCGACCACTGGCGATTGGTATCGAAGACCACCGATTGCTCGGTCTTGTCGGCGTAATAGGACTCGAACAGCCCACGCAGCAAGCGACGGCGCATGTCGGTGTCGATCACCGCGCCGAACTCGCTGCCGGCACTGCATTGTTCCAGCACGCTGTTGAACAGGGTGCCGACCGGGCTGCTCATGCCAGCATGAAAGCGGGGATTCTGTAGAAGAATGGCGGACAGCAGGGTGGACCCTGAGCGCGGCAAACCGGAGATAAAGTGAAAACTGCGCAATCCCTTCACCCTAGACGGAAGTCCATTTGTAGGACAAAGCGTAGCCTAAAGGGAATAGCTCACACTAGTAGTATTTTGACATCAACCATCTACGTTTTAAGTCTAAACAACCCATAAACAGCGACGTTTATGGGCCTTCAATATGACTTCATGGCTCTAGATCAGGCCTGTTACGGTGAGTCATCGCTACACGAAGGATGGCAGACCTCGTATAAAACCGCCTGAGTGTCACCCCCGGCATGCTGGTCAATTTTTCGCCAATTGTCCGGAATGGACGGGAATTCATCCGGTGCCACCCGGCTCATCACCAGCCAGACCCGGCCATTGCCCTGGGGCAGGTCGTCCAGCCGATCGAGATAGACGCCGGCGTTTTCATCGATCAGCGTACCGAAACCATAGCTGTTCGGCCGGGTCGACACGCCCTTGGCCGTGGGCGGCGTGTACAGCCGCGGCGCGGTGGCGCTCTTGTCGTAATAGCCCCAGGTGAGCAGCCAGAACATGTCCCCCAGCACCACCTGGTCGCCGGCGACGGTGTGCTGGTTCATGTACTCGACCATGTTGTTGAACTGATCGCCTGCGTCGACGGTGTAGTTGTTCTTCAGGCCCACGCCCTCCACCGCCAGGATCGCCACCAGCAGGAGCACCGCCAGGACCTTGAAGCGCCGCGCCAGGCGATCGATGGCCAGGGCCAGGATAATCGGCAGGCCGAGCGCCGGGACGGTGAGGTAGCGCTCGATAAACACCGGCGAGACGAAGGAAATGGCGAATACCAGCAGCAACGGCAGTGCGCTGTAGATCACCAGCAGCGTGTCGAAGCGGTAGCGGCTGCGGTCAGTCCAGACGAGGAAGGTCATGACGGCCGCCATGACGCCCGGCAAGGTGACGAACAGCCACAGCGGCATGCCTTCGCCGTCGTCCTGGGCCATCAGTTGCCAGAGCATCGACGGCAGCGAACGCAAGGTGACCGGCGGTTCCCAGCCGACATCGCCACCGACCTTCAACTCCTCCATGTGCCGCACCAGGTCGATCAGCCCCGGCAACCACGGCAGGAACAGCAGCACGATCGCCACGTTGGCCAGCCACCACTCACGACGGGCGATGTGGCGGTGTGGGCTGTCGGGCTGCGGGCGGATCACCAGCAGGTAGAGCCAGTGCGACAACACGCACAACGCCGAAAAGTAGTGGGTATAGAACGCGGCCGCCATCAGCAGCGCATAGATCACCAGATAACGCTGGCGCGCGGGCTCGCGAACCCAATAGACCAGGGCAATGGTGGCCCCCAGCAGCCACACGCCCATCAGCGAATACATGCGTATTTCCTGGCTGTAGCGCACGGCCGTGGGCAGCAGGGTCAGCAGCAGGCAGGTCAGTATCGTGACCCGCCGGTTGGCGACCAGGTTCGCCAACCAGGTGCCGAGCAGCACCGTGACCACCCCGGGCACCGCGCTCATCATGCGGATCGACAGGATCGAGTCGCCGAACAGGCCGATCCAGGCATGCAGCAGCATGAAATACAGCGGCGGATGGACATCGTGGGACGCATGGGACCAGATGCCGGCCAGCGGGAACTGGGCCAGCAGCACGCTGGAGCCTTCGTCGCCCCAGATCGCCGAGGCCGTCAGTTCATAAAGACGTAACGCCACGGCCAGCAACAGCAGGGCTATCAGCCAGGGTTGGCGAAGCAGCTGGACAAGGGATTGCGGATGCGTGACAGGCTGACAGTAAAGTCGCTTTGCTACTTCATCATTGCTCGGAACGCCCATCACCATCCTCTAGAAATCGACAACTGCACCCGCCAGGGGGCGTATAACGTGGTGATTGTAGGCTAGAACGATACTGCCTTGCCTGACTGTTCCCATCACGACCTCGAGCATGCAAAAAACCGGGCGCCGGCCAGGACAGCGTCTACGCTTCAGGACGGTGCACAGCAGACCCGGACCGGCGGCCTACGCAGCCCGTCCAACGGGCAAGGCACTTCACTTAACGCAGCTGAAGGATAAGGATCTATGGACGTATTTCTCGGCAATATCCAGATGTTCGGCTTCAACTTCGCCCCCAACGGTTGGGCGCTCTGCAACGGCCAGTTGCTCAATATCCAGCAGTACCAGGCGCTGTTCACCTTGCTCGGCACGGTCTATGGCGGCAATGGCCAGCAGAACTTCGGCCTGCCCAACCTGCAAAGCCGCCTGCCGATTGCCCAGGGCACCGGCCCGGGCCTGACGCCCCGGGTCATCGGTGAAGCCAGCGGTACCGAAAAAGTCTCCATCCTGAGCACCAACCTGCCGCCGCAGGCGATCCCCACCAGCGGCCTGACCGTCAGCACCACCATCAACCTGGCGAGCGCCCCCAGCAATCCGGTCACCGCGCCGACCAATACCAATGCCTATCTGGGTGCATCCGCCCCCTCGGGGCCGCCCTCGGCCGGGATCTACTCCGACGCCCAAGGTGCCTCGCCGGTCGCCCTGAAAGGTGCCACCACCACTATCGCCGGCACCTTGGCCATACCTGGCGGCGGCGTGGCCCTGGGGACGATGAACCCGTACCTGGTGGTGAACTTCAGCATCGCCCTGCAGGGGCTGTTCCCTTCCCGTAACTGATCAGCCTCAGACTGCCGGGGCCCGGTGTCCCGGTTTTTGCCGTATATGACGGAGAATATCGATGCTGCAACAGGTTTCAAGTGAACACTTCCAGGCGTTGATGAAACAACACTGCCCGCTGCATCTGCCCGACGGCAGCCTGCTGCCGATCGAGATCGAGGCGATCGCGCTGCGCCCGCAATCACGCCTGCCGGAAAGCAGCCGAATGCCCTTCAATGTGCTGTTGCGCAGCCTGGAACCGACGGAGTTCGTCGACGGCCTGTGCGCCCTGGAGTTACCGCAACTGGGCCGCGTAGACGCCGTCTTCGTGTCCCGCGAACCGCCCCTGGGCCGTGATCCGGCCCTGGGTTATTTCAATATCGTCTTCAACTGAAACCCGGGTACCAGACCAGACGATCAGCCCCCGGGGAACTCTCTTCGACCCGAAACCCCAGCGCCAGGTAATGCTGGCGCGCCTGGGGATTACTCGCCCAGACCACCGTCGCCACCGGGCAGCGCACCTGCTCGGCGGCCTTCTGCACCCCTTGCAGCACGCTGCGACCAAACCCCTTGCCACGCGCCGCCGGGATAAACGCCAGGTACAGCACGCGGATTTCATTCGGGCCGAAGTCGGCACTCAGCACCCCGATGGGGGTGTCGAGCTTTTCCACCACGTAGTGCATCGCATCGGGAAAGTGATCACCAATCCCGCGCTCCTGCACCTGGAATTGCTGGGCGACCACCTGTTCGACCACCTCGGGATCGGCATCGATCCACTGCAACTCGGGGCGGGCCGAGCGGTAAAGGCTCTGCAGAAAAGGCCCATCGGTAGGCCGTGAGGGCCGCATGGACAAACCGGCGGCAGACGAATTGTTCAACATCGGTTGTACTCCCTGAACCGTTGTACTGACTAGAAACCACTCTCCCGCACGCCCAGGGCGGCCATGCGCCGCCAGACCGTGCCCAACAATGACTCACTGCGTCCCTGCAACACCGCCACGCCGCGCAGCGGATGGCTTGGCGTCGGCACGTCCTCGAGCAACCGCAGGCGGGCGCCGTATTGCGCCTGCACCGGTTCCGGCCGACGGTTTTCGTCACGGCGCACGGCAATCGGGCCGTGGTGATCGGAGGTCAGCGCCTCCTGGTCGATGGCCGCCACACCGTTGGCGTCGACGTCCAGTAGCTCCACCGGCCAGGCCGGGCGCATCGGGTCGTCGGCGACAAAGCGTCCCTTCGCCCCCGGCGCGACCCGCCACAAGTCCTCTTCGGCCAGATAACCGCGCATGCGGGTGCCGCCCTCGACCACCCGCGCCAGCGGTTCCTTGGTCGAAACCCAGCGTCCGACGGCCAATTGCGGCATCAGGTCGCGCACCTGGCCGGCCTGCGGTGCCTTTAACAACAGACGATCACGACGGGCCTGCAACCCTCGGTATTCGGCCACGGCTTCCGCCAGCCGCTGTTCGAGAATGCCGACATCGGCCGCGGTTTCGCTGCGCCCGGCCTGACGGCGCATCTGCAATTGGAGGATATCGATTTCACGGCGCACGATGATCAAGCGCGAGTCGACGTCCGGCGACTCCAGCTCCACCAGCACCGTGCCCGCCTCAACCATCTGCCCATCGTGGACATTGACCTGCTTGACCCGCGCGGCCACCGGCGCATGCAGCGCCGTGACCCGTCCGGCCTCCAGCATCACCGGGATTTCCACACTGCTGCGCCAGGGCACCGCCACCAGCAACAGCAGCGCCAGCAGGCCCAGGCCGCTGAGCAACACCCGTGGGGTATGCGCCTGCTCGCGCCGCGACCACCATTCGCGGGTCTCCTTGAAAATCGGCAGAAAGATGAACCAACCCAGTTCCACCATCATCAGGAAGATGCCCAGCAATTTGAAGAACAGGTGATAGACCGCCAGCGCGATCCCGAAAAACAGCGCCGCGCGCCACAACCAGGAGAGGAATCCCCACCACAGCAGGCGTCGGCGCATGGCCGGCGGCCAGGGTTCGGGGGCCGGCTCGTCGTAGCCGAACAAGGCCTCGCGCAAGCGCCAGCGGCACAGGGCAAAGGCGCGGCCCTGGAGGTTGTCGATTTCCCAGAAATCGCTGAGCAGAAAGTAACCATCGAAACGCATGAACGGGTTGAGGTTGACCGCCAGGGTGGTCAGCCAGGTGGCGCTGGCAAGCATGAACGCCGCCGTGCGCGCCGGCCCGTCCGGTAGCAGCGACCAGGCCAGCAGGGCGATACAGGCCAACAGCATCTCGGCCATGACCCCGCCGGCACCGATCAATAATCGGGCCTTGCGGTCGTTGATCCGCCAGGCATCGCTGACGTCGGTATAGAACAACGGCAGCATGACCATAAAGGCCACGCCCATGCTCTGCACCCGACACCCGGCGCGCTTGGCCATGAAGGCATGGCCGAACTCGTGACAGAGCTTGGCGAAGAACAGCGCAATGCCGAAGGCCATGGCCCCGCCGAGGCTGAACAGGTGCGGAAAGGTCGAGAGAAAGCGCTCCCAGTCCCGCGACACCAGAAACACCCCGAGCCCCAGGGTCGCCGGCAAGCCGTAGCGCAGCAGGCGCGGGCCGAAGCGTTGCAGCCAGGGCCAGGCGCGATTGAGGAAAGCATCCGGGCGCCACAGGGGAATGCGGAAAAACAGATATTGATGCAGCGCCATCTGCCACAGGCTCTGGCGCGACGCGGCGGCTTTCCAGGCGTAGCTGGCGCGCTGTTGCGGGTCCAGCGCGGCGATCAGGTCATGGGAACGCAAAAAGCCCAGCAACTGCTCCAGCTCCGGATCGCCCAGCGGCAGGCCCGGTTCGCGGTTCGCCGCTTGCAGCACCTGCGTCGGATCACCCAGCGACCAATGCCGCAACAAGCGCATGGCCTGAACGCCGAGCTTGAAATAACGCCCGCGCACCGGATCGGCCAGGGTCCAGCGCGGCGAGCCATCCAACGCCGGGGCCGCCGCAGTGAGCTGCAGATCCGCGCGCAGGCTGGGCAGGTTCATTACAGCCCGACACTCTGACGCAGCCCGGCCAAGGGCCGGCGCAGCAGGTACAAGGCCAGCGGAGCTCGCTGGCCAAAGAGTTTCGCCGTGCCGCGCAAGCCGATACGTGGCACCGGGGTATCGGTGAAGCTGGCGTCCAGGCGATAGGCCAGTTGCCCGGCCGGGGTCGATTGCGCCTCGTAGGCCACTCGCTCCAGCTTGGCCGAGTAACGCTGCAAGGGGTCGCTGTCGAGGAACAAGGCGACTTCGGCGTCGGACGTCAGGGCGATGGCGTCGCCGACCGCCAGTTCGATGCGCAGTTCGGCCTGGTTCGGGTCGGCGATTTCCATCAGCCGTTCACCGGTCTGGATCGGCTTGCCGGTCCAGCGTTCGGCGTCGGCGAACACCGCGATACCGTCACGTTCGGCGCGCACTTCGCTGCGTTTGAGCAATTCGGCGGCGTAATCGCGTTCGGCGCGCTTCTGCTCGACCCGCGCCGCCAGCAAATCGATCTTCGAACTTGATTCGGCATCGGCAAAGGCCCGCTGGGCATTGGCCTTCAATTCGGCTTCGGCGACGCCGAGGGCGCGCTGGGCCACATCGGCCTGGGCCTTGAGGGTGGTGCTTTCGAAGCGCACCAGCAGGTCGCCGGTCTTCACCGTCTGGTTGGGTTTGACCAGGAATTCGGCAACCACCCCATCCAGCGGGGCCGCCACGACGCGGCCGGCCAGCGGCACGACTTCCGCCGGCGCCAGCACCGACTGACGCACCGGAATCAGCAAACTCAGCAGCGCCAGCACCACCAGCAACGCCTGGCGCTTGCGGGTGAAACGCAGACGCCACGGCCGCCGGGGCTGCAAGGCGAGCCAGGCATGGCTGTAGGTGTCGCCCAATTGCGCCAGCAGCACCTGTTCGGAAGGACTCCAGGGATTGTCGCGGGCCAACCAGAGGCCGCCAAAGACTTCGCCTTTGTGATCGAGCAGCGGCAACCAGAACACCTGGGGTGCCGACAGGCTCTGCCAGTCCTCGCGCACCGAGGCGGTGAAGGCCTCCATCGGCACCAGGGTCGCCGGCTTGGCCCGTTCCAGCTTGAAGATCTGCGCCACGGCATGTTCGACGAAGGCGACAAACGGCGCATTCGGCTCCACCGAACTGACCCCGGTGACCGCCCGCACCTTGCCGGCGATCAAGAGAGCGGCGTGGCGAAAACCGAACAGCGCCTGGCCATCGTTGACCAGGCTATAAGCCAGCTGTTCGGTGGTGCGGGCCGCGCGGGTCACGCGTTCAAGGTCGAGGAACTGGGCGAACACCCGTTCCACGGCGCCCGCGACAGGCGCGTTCACTTCAGCGCCTCGAAACGCGCGGTGCCGCTCATGCCCGCCAGCAGGCCGTCGGCCTTGGGCAGGCTGGCCACC
>Ga0209862_1000882_pt1 | contig 10100 bp, 9 predicted proteins | sample OrgsoiDNA_201061_FD_185809 | JGI IMG/M metagenome (GOLD analysis project Ga0209862, IMG submission 185809) | Permafrost soil microbial communities from the Arctic, to analyse light accelerated degradation of dissolved organic matter (DOM) -... | ecosystem: Environmental > Terrestrial > Soil >... | reverse complement strand
GATGAGTCGAGAGGCTCAAGTCCGGATCTGTGAGCGGCTCGGGGTGAAATTCCCTGGGCCGACTCGGCCTCGGGGTGAGATTCCCCGGGCCTACTCACCTGGTCGTGCTGGCGCGCCATCAGAGCCGGGGGCTGGTTGGGTTCATCGAAAAGAGGCTAGAAAGCGGATTAGGTCTGGAGATCAACCGGGAGAAGACCCGAGTAGTAGACCTGAAGGAGCAAGGGGCGAGTCTGGACTTTCTGGGATACACGTTCCGGTATGACCGCGATCTGAAAGGGCGCGATCAGAAGTACTTGAATATGTTCCCGTCGGCGAAGGCCCTGAAGCGGGAGCGGGACAAGCTGCACGACATGACGGCATCTGGTCAATGTTTCAAGCCCATACCGCAACTGATCGGGGAGATGAACCGGCATCTGAAGGGATGGGCGAACTACTTCTCGATTGGGTACCCTCGGGCGGCCTTGCGGGGGATCAACACGTACGTGCGCGACCGTCTCGTGCAGCACCTGAGACGGCGCAGCCAGCGGCCCTTCCGACCGCCGGAAGGGGTGACTTACAACGAACAGCTTCAGCGTATGGGGTTGATTTATTTGTGAGCCAACACCGCGCAACTGCCTGTGCATGCCTCAGGCGAGAGTTTTCAGGAGAGCCGGATGCCGGGAAATCCGCATGTCCGGTTCGACGAGGGGAGAGTGGGTCGCACCGCAAGGTGTCGCCCTCTCTCCTACTCTACCGGTAAATCGAAGCCTGACTCGCTACGGCCGCCCCAACGACATCAGCGGATCTCCCAAGACCACGCCCTGCCAGCTCAGATAACTCAGCGAGAGGTAATAGCTCTCCGCCAGGTTGCGCCCCTCAAAGTAGGCGGGCAGCAGGTAGTCGGGGCGGGCGCAGCCGGTAAGGTACGGTTCATATGTATTGCCCGATGCGCCGGATGCGCCTTCGTGGATCAGATCGGCCGCCAATCCCTGGGGCGACCCGGCAAACCAGTGCTCCCTATCCTGCCAGGTGGTGTAGGTCCAGGAGTCCGGCGGCCGTTTCATGGTCCGCGCATTTGTAGACACGTACTCCGTGGCGATGGCGCCGGGCAGCCACTGGAAGTGCAGCCAGCGCTGCTTCCGGTTATCGTCGTTTGACCCCCACGCCGCATAGCCAATCACATCTGTCTGGTTGTAGAGCGCCTTCCCGGTGGCGTCCAGCGTCACACGGTCCTGGGGCAGCAGCATGGCCGCGTTGCGCAGCCAGTTGTTCCCCGGCTCGTCCTGGGAAGAATTCAGATCGATCACAAACTTACCGCGGTTGCGGGCTTTGAGCGAACGGTCGATCATGGCCTTCACGTCCGCGAAATCGTATGCCGCCAGGCGCGTGACCAGGTAGATGGGGAACTGTGGATGCCGGAACGGCGAGTCGCGCTGCATGAAGAAGGGATTCGGAACGCCTCCGGCGCGCGGGTGCGTGGCGCCCTTCAATTTGGAGTAGAGGAGAGTGAGTTCGGAATCCACCGAGGCATGTTCAGCGAGCATTCCCGATCCCGCGCCGTCCACTTTCAGAGGCACCCCCATGGTGGTCACGATGTAGAGCGCCTTTTCCGTGAGCCCGGCCTTCTTCAGGCAGTCGCCCACGGGGCGCTCGATCTGGTCCCGATACACTTGCCAGGAAATCTCCTCCTCGGATGTGGTGGACAGGTAGCAGATATTCTTCGCTGGCACGGAGCGGCGGGGGCGGTAATAATCGGCGATCCGGCGCGAAACCGGATCGTTCTGGTTTACCACCAGCAGAACATTGTCGCCCGTTTGCGCACGCAGAACGGAAGCGGCGGCAAGCAGAAGCAGCAACAGCGGCACAGGCTAAATGGTATCAGGAGGAACACGAAATGATCATCGGTCTAGGCATGTAGTATTGTATGAAGCCATATTCCAAATTCCACCCCACCCGCCAGCTACCATAAGGCATGGAGACGCAGCGCCCATCCGATCCCAACCCTCGCCGCGCCCAGCCGTCAGACCACCCCAACGCTCCCTCCCCCAAACCCTCCGCGCTCTTTCTCTCCCCGGAAGCCCCGTACCCCCTCGCCGGTGGCGGCGCATTACGCTCAGCATCCCTGCTCCATTACCTGGCCCGCACGCACCATGTGGACCTGCTGGTGTTTCGCCAGCCCGGCGCCCCGCACCCCGCCGAATCCCTTCCGGCCGGCTTGGTGCGCCGCGTCTTTGTGATGGATCTGCCTTCGAATGGGCGCAGCCTGGCAGCCCGCGCCATCCGCAACAGCGTGCGTGTGGCGCGCCGCGTGCCGCCCCTGGTGGACCGCTTTTCGGGATTCGGCGGTCCCATAAGTCAGGCGCTCGATGGGCGCCGCTATGACCTCGGAATAGTCGAGCACTTCTGGTGCGCACCCTATTGGGAGCAGTTGTCGAAGATCTGCACGCGGATGGTGCTGGATCTGCACAATGTGGAATCGGTGCTGCATGCCCGTTGCGCGGAAGCGCCTGGCGCCCCCGCCGCATTCGCGCACCGCGTCTTCGCCCAGGCTTCGCTCCAGTTGGAACGCCGCTGGCTGCCGCGCTACTCGCAGATCCTGACAACCTCGGCCGACGATGCCGCTCAATTGCGCGCCATCACACCAAATGTGCGGATCACCGTCTATCCCAACGCCATCCCGCTGGCGCCGCTGCCGCCTGCCCTGAACGAAAACGCCCTGGTCTTCTCCGGCAACATGGAGTATCACCCCAACATCTCGGCCGTGCGGTTCTTTCGCGGCCAGGTCTGGCCCCGGCTTCGGGAACAATGGCCGGCCCTGGTCTGGCGGCTGGTGGGCAGGAATCCGGCCGCCGTGGCCAGGTACACGTCGGGCGACCCGCGCATCCAGGTCGTCGGACCGGTGGAAAATGCCGTCGCGGAACTGGCGCGCGCGCGTGTCGCGGTGGCGCCCATCCTGGCCGGCAGCGGAACGCGCTTTAAGATTCTGGAGGCGTGGGCCGCCGGTCTGCCGGTGGTCTCTACCACTGTCGGCGCCGAAGGCCTGCCCGCCTTGGACGGCCACAACCTGCTGCTGGCCGATGGCGCCGCCGCATTCGCCGAGGCTGTTACACGGCTGTTGAAGTGCTCTAGCTTGAGGCAAAGCCTGGGCTCGGCTGGCAGACTGTTGCTGGAAAAGGAGTTTACATGGGACGCGGCGTGGAAGAAGTTAGACTTTTAAACACAGCCGAGGGTCATAATGGTCCGCTATACTGGATGGGTTAATGCGCTTCGCCGTTGATGCCCACGCCATCGGCCGCCACCTCACCGGAAATGAGGTCTACGTTCGAAGTCTACTGAACGCTTTCGCGGATTTGGATCATAGCTCTGAGTTCGTAGCGTACGTATCGACGGACAGCGCGGCGCAGTCTATTTCTTCCAACATTCGCACCCGGCGGATTTCCGCTAACCCGTTTCTGCGGCTTGGCTTGGACCTCGCGATGCAGGTTCGCCGGGACCGGCCCGACCTGCTGCATGTGCAATACACGGCGCCCATCGGGTGCCCGGTTCCCGTGGTCGTTAGCGTTCACGATGTCAGTTTTCTGGAGCATCCGGAATACTTCACCCGCGATCGTGCCTGGCAGTTGCAGTGGACCGTGCGCCGGACCGTCAAGCGTGCGGCCAAGATCCTGACTGGCAGCGAGTTTTCGAAGTGGTCGATTCTGAAAGTTTACGGCGACCTGGATGAGGACAAAGTGGTGGTGGTGCCCAACGCGGCAGCCTCGGAATTCCGGCCGCTTTCCCGCGAAGCCGCTGCCGCCGCGGTCGAAGAGCGGTTTTCGCTAGGCGCTCCGTTCATTCTTTCGGTGGGCGATTTGCAGCCACGCAAAAACCAGATCGGGCTCATCCGCGCCTTTGCCCGGCTGGTGCGGGCTTTCCCCCAGTTCAAGCAGGACCTGGTGCTCGCCGGCAAAGAGACCTGGTTCGCGGACCAGGTCCACAGGGCGGCGCGTGACTCGGGAGTGGCCGACCGCATCCGTTTCTTCGGTTTCGTTTCCGATCACGATCTGCTGCAGCTTTACAACGCCTGCGACCTTTTTGTGTTTCCGTCGTTTTACGAGGGTTTCGGGCTGCCTGCCCTGGAAGCCATGGCGTGCGGGCGCGCCGTGGTTTGTTCCCACACCTCGGCGCTGCCGGAAGTGGTGGATGGCGCGGCCATCCTTTTCGATCCCTACTCGACGGACCAGATTGTGCGCGCCATCGCCGATCTGCTGCTGGATTCCGAATTGAGGCAGCGCATGGAACGGCTGGGATTGCAGCGAGCGGCTCATTTCAGTTGGCAGAAAACAGCCAGGAGAACCCTCGAAGTCTTCCATGAAGTTCTGGAGAAGCCGCGTGTGTCCAGCCCGGCCGTAGCCTCCCAAACCATAGTTCACCGATGAATTCCACCCAAAGTCTTAACTCAGCAGAGCCTGCAGTGGTGGGGCAGACGGTTTCGTCTGCCTCGCCCGCTTGCGGGCGTTTCCTTTACAGCTTGATTTCCGTGTTGCTGCTCGCCGTCATGGCGCCATTTATGTCTGCGGCCGACAACCTGACCGGCTTCCCGTTCCAGAACGAAACCCTGCACTATAACGTCAACTGGCCGAGCGGCCTCAGTTTGGGCGAAGCCACCGTCACCGCCAGCCATGCGGGCACTGAATGGAATTTCGGCCTGGCCCTGAGCGTGGAGGTTCCTGGTTTTCCGATCGCCGACAAGTACCGCTCCTCCTCCTCCGCCGATCTCTGCTCCACGGAACTGCAGCGCGATATCAGCCACGGCAAGAAGAAGGTTACCGAGAAAACCACCTTCGACCAAACCAAGGGCACGGCCCAGCGCCAGACTCTGACGCCGGCCGGCGGCGGCACGAGCGATCTCAGCTTTCATGGCTGCGGGCGCGATGCCCTGACGTTCTGGTTCTTCGCGCGGCGCGAACTTGGGCAGGGAAGGGTGGCGCCGAAGGAAACTGTGTTCTTCGGATCGGGTTATTCGGCGCGCCTGGATTACACCGGCGCCATGACTATCCCGGTGGCCGACAAGCCCACCGTTACCGACCACCTGGTGGCGCACGTAAAAGGTCCGGCGTCCGATTTCACCTTTGAAGTTTTCTACGCGCGCGATGCCGCGCGCACGCCGCTGCTCATCAAGATCCCGGTTAGTGTAGGCGCCATTTCCCTGGAACTGGTGCGCTAAAATGCGCGTGGCTTTTTTCTCCCCGCTGCCGCCGGCGCGCAGCGGGATCGCCGACTATTCCGAGGCCTTGCTGCAATCCCTGAAACCACTCTTGGACTTGGAAGTCTTTTCCGGCGCCGGCCAGTCCTTTGATCCAAAGTCCTTTGACCCGAAGCCATTTGATATCGCGCTCTATCACGTGGGCAACAACGCCTGCCATGGGTTCGTGTATGAGACCGCGCTGCGCCATCCGGGCGTCGTCGTGATGCACGAATCCAATCTGCACCATTTAATGGCGGACCTCACCATCAAGCGCGGCGATTGGGACCAGTACGTTCGCGAGTGTGAGTATAACGGCGGCGCCGCGGCGCGCGAGTTCGCCGAGCGTGTGCGCAAGCTGGAGGTCGGGCCGGATTACGAGGGCGTGCCCATGACGCGGCGGTTGCTGGAAAGCGCCCGCGGCGTGGTAGTGCACAGCCGTTTCATGGAAGCCCAAGTGCGCGCCGCGGGTTTCACGGGACCGGTAGCGGTGATTCCGCACGGCGCCTGGATTCCCGAGGCCGATCGCAACGGGTACCGGCACAAACTGGGCATCGATGAGTCGACCCCGCTGGTGGGAATCTTCGGATTTCTCAAGCCCTATAAGCGCATTGCCGAATCGCTGCGCGCTTTTCGACGGCTGGTGCATCTGGCGCCCAATGCCAAAATGATCCTGGTGGGTGAGCCGCACCCGGAATTTCCCATCGAACCCATGATCCGCGGTATGGGCCTTGCGGCCAACGTGCGCGCGCTGGGATTTGCGCCCATCGGCGAGTTCGTCGGATATTTGGCGGCGTGCGACATCGTGCTCAACCTGCGGTACCCCACGGTGGGCGAGAGTTCGGGCACGCTGCTGCGGTCGCTCGGCCTGGGCAAGGCGGTGATGGTTTCGGAGGTCGGCTCGTTTCAGGAGTTCCCCGACGATGTCTGCATCAAAGTGCCCGTGGGTCCGGGCGAAGAAGATCTCATCTTCGAGTACCTGAATTTGCTCGTCTCGCGCCCTGAGATAGCGAAGAAGTTGGGCGCGCGCGCCAAAGATTACGTAGCTCGCGAATGCAACTGGGACAGCGTGGCCCGCCAGTATGCCGGCTTCTTAAACGCAGTAGTGGCCGGAACGAAGTGGGACAGTCCCCCTGGCCTGCCCGGCCCGCCCTCCGAAGTCAAGCCGGCCGCGGTCGAAGCCGCATACCTCAACGGCTGGGCCGTCAGCCACGCCTCCCAAAACTATCTCGACACCCACCAGACCCGCCTCGTCAAAACGCTTGAGATCACGCCGCCGGGCGCCGCCTGTGACCGCATCCTCGAGATGGGCGCTTACCTTCAGATCACGCCCGCGCTGCGCAGCAAGCTTGGCTACGGAGAAGTCCGCGGCTGCTATTTCGGTAAACTCGGCCGCACGGATCATCGCTCGGTGACCTCGGCCGATGGCGAAACGTTCGCATGTGACATCGACCACTTCGATGCCGAGAAAGACCCGTTTCCCTACCCCGACGGCCATTTTTCGACTGTGCTCTGCGGCGAACTCATCGAGCATCTGTTCCAGGACCCGATGCACCTGATGTGTGAAGTCAACCGCATTCTCAAGCCCGGCGGCCATTTCGTGCTCACCACTCCCAACGTGGCGGCGCTGCGCGGCATTTCCGCCATCCTGCAGGGATACCATCCGGGCTTTTTCCACGCCTACATCCGGCCGGCGGAATCGGGCGAGGTGGATGCGCGGCACAACCGCGAGTACACGCCGCGCGAGATCCACCTGCTGCTGGAAAATTCCGGATTCGAAGTGTCGCGCCTGGAGACCGGCGAATTCCGCGATGAGCCCCACCCGGAGTTCGGCTGGGTGCTGCACCTGTTGGAACGCTATCGCCTCGGAACCGATCTGCGCGGCGACGGCATCTACGCCGTCGGACGAAAGACCGGGCCGGTGAAATACCGGTATCCCGACTGGTTGTACTCATGAGGCCGTACTCATGAGGCCATGTTCATGAACGCCGCCTATCTGGAACCCGATGTCAGGCTGGACCCGGCAACGCGCACGGCCCACGCGCGGTTCTCCGTCCGCAACGAGTCCCCGGAGACGTGGCGCGCGTCCGAGGGTTTCGGCTTCGGCTATCACCTGTTTGACGCCGATACCGGGACGCTGATTGTGGATGGCGCGCGCGTGCATCCCGAGCGCGACGTGAAGCCCGGCGAGACGGCGCGCGTGCAACTGGATTTCGAATTGCCGGCCGAAGATGGCCGTTACCAGGTGCTGCTTTCGCCCATGCGCGAAAATGTCTGCTGGTATTACGAGCGGGGCTGGCCCTTTCTGCTGGTGGAAGGCTCCACCGATGGCGGCGCCGCCCGCCTGGTGCGCGTCCGCGTGGCGACACGTTCCACCCTGCGCCGCGTGCGCGCGTTCCGGGCCATCGGCCGCGCCTTCTATTTTCCGGTGGTGACCATCTGGCGCAACCGCGGGCTGATCCGCGTGATGGTGCGGCGCGATGTGTTGGGGAGGTATCGGGGCTCGTTCGGCGGTTCGTTCTGGACCGTGATCAACCCGCTGCTCCTGATGCTCACGTATCTTTTCGTGTTTGGTTTCGTGCTGAAGTCGAAATTCCCGGGCGACCCCAGCCGCACCGGCTTCGCCCTGTATTTCCTCGCCGGTATGCTGCCCTGGCTGGCCTTCAGCGAAGCCGCCGGCCGCGCGCCGGGCGTCATGCTGGAGCACCGTAATTTCGTAAAAAAGCTGGTCTTCGCCGTGGAAACGCTGCCCATCAACCTGGTGGCTTCGGGGCTGGTGAACGAATTCTTCGCCGTTCTGTTGTACTGCCTGTTCCTGCTTGCCGTGCGCCATAACTTGCCGGCGTCGGTGGTGTGGCTTCCGCTGCTGCTGATTCCGCAAATCCTGTTTACCGCCGGGCTGGCCTGGTTCCTGGCCGCGTTGGGAGTCTTTGCGCGCGACCTGGGCCAGATCATGGGCTTCGTGATGACCATCTGGTTTTTCATCACTCCCATCTGTTACGCCGAGAGTTCTTTGCCCAGGGCCGTCGTGCCTTTGATGTCGAAGAATCCCATTTACGTTCTGGTGCGCGGCTACCGTGCGATCTTCCTCGAAAACCACGCCCCGGCCTTCGATTCCCTCTGGAAACTGTGGCTACTGGCCGCCGTAGTCTTTATCCTCGGCCACGCCTGGTTCTACAAACTCCGCAAGTCCTTCGCCGACATGATGTGATGTGATGTGATGCTCCGCAAAATCGCCAGCGTTCTGATCGCCTTTGGCCCCTGGGGCGTCTTCGTCCTCGGTCTTATCGATTCCATGGGCGTCCCCCTTCCCGCCGCCATTGACGTCCTGATGTTGGGGGTGGCGATCGAGACCCCGCAGCGCGCTTATTTCACCGCCCTGATGGCGGTTCTGGGCTCCACCGCCGGCAACATGATCCTGTTCCAACTGGCCCGTTCCGGCGGCAGGCGGTTCATGAAAGCCGACCCTCCCCCCGGCAAACGCCAGACGTTTCAGCGCTGGTTCAACCGCTACGGTCTGTTGACCGTGTTCGTCCCGGCCGTAGTCCCATTCCTGCCGCTGCCCCTCAAGGTTTTCGTGCTCTCCGCCGGGGCCATGCATACGCACGCCGGCAAATTTCTGGCGGTGATTCTCACAGCCCGCATAATCCGCTACTTCGGCGAAGCCTACCTCGGCATCCGTCTCGGCGGCGGCGCCCAATTCTTCCTCAGGCAGAATGCCTGGACCATCGTCGGAGTGGCACTGGCCATCGCCCTGGCCGCGGTGGCGCTGATTAAGTGGAGTGACGGAAAAGGGTCCTTGCCAGGCCGATCGATCTAAGATGTCGTGTGCCAGAGTATACTGACGGTAATGTGAGGAAAACCATGGAACCCGATCTCACACACCGGCGCCAGAATGCTCATGCGTTTCTCGACCGCCTTCCCGCCGATCAGTTGTCCGCGGTCTGCGGCTTGCTGGAGACCATGCTCACGCCTCTCGACCGTAAACTGGCGGTGGCCCCCATCGATGACGAACCGCTGACGCCGGAAGACGCCGCGGCCTCCAGGCAGGCACGGCCTCGCTGGAACGGAACGGCGGCGTGCCCATGGAAGAAGTCCTAGCCGACTTTGGCCTCACGATGGACGACTTTCGCAAGATGGCTGAGACTCCGCTGCCGGAAGAATCCAAACAGTAGTGGCCGAGCGGGTAATCTTCTCCGACGAATCGCTGAAGAACTTCCGGTATAAATACACTCGGCTATTTCAGTGTGATAAGGTGTGCCAGACTCACTCTACCCCACTACCTCCAGGAACGCCTTGGCCGCGTGGCTCAAAGCCCGCCGCGTAGGATAGATCAGCCGGATTTTCCGCTCCACGTGCATCTCTTTCACGCGGACTTCGCACAAGGTCCCCTGCTCGATTTCCTGCTCTACGCACATCCGCGGCAGGAAGGCCACGCCCACATTGTGCTGCACCAGCTTGCGGATGGTCTCGATGGTTGGCATCTCCACTTCCATGCGCAGCGGCACCTTGCGGGTTTGAAACTCGCGCAGCACCAGCTCCCTGTACGGCGACACCACGTTGTGTGCGATGAAAGTCTCGGTGCCCAATTCGGCGATCGAAATCGTCTTGCGATGCGCCAGCCGATGCTTCGGCGACACCACGAAGGCCAGCGCATCGCTATAGATCACCTTGGATTTCAGCCGCTCATCCGCGGGGTCGTAGCTGATCACCCCCAGTTCCAGGTTGCCATCCAGCAATTCGTTGGGGATTTTGCTCGAAAAACTGCGCCGGATCTGCACCTTCACTTTCGGGTAGAGTTCCCGGTACCGCTCGATGTGCCGCAGCAAATAAAGAGTCGTCGATTCGTTGGCCCCGATGGTGAGCCGCCCCGACGAGTTGTCCCGCAGCTCGGCAA
>Ga0209862_1000877_pt1 | contig 10133 bp, 7 predicted proteins | sample OrgsoiDNA_201061_FD_185809 | JGI IMG/M metagenome (GOLD analysis project Ga0209862, IMG submission 185809) | Permafrost soil microbial communities from the Arctic, to analyse light accelerated degradation of dissolved organic matter (DOM) -... | ecosystem: Environmental > Terrestrial > Soil >... | reverse complement strand
ACGTAGGCGTCGTCGGTGCCTTCGTAATATCGTGCGACGGTGTAGTAGTAGGCGCCGTAGGCCGCGGCGGCCAGCAGCGTGCCGCCGGCCAGTGCGAGCAGCATGCCCTTGCGCTTGCCGCCGTTTTCTGCGGGGGCCGGCGTTGGGGTGGGAGCCGTTGGTTTGCTTGCGCCTTCGTCTTGGGTGGTTGCGTTCATGGTTGCACCTGATGTTTATATGGTTGGATTAGTGGCTTGCTGCTTGCGTTGCCGCTGGTTCTGTGTGTGCTGCTTGTGCCGTATGCAGCGACGGATCGGTGACGACGATGCTCGCCGCCTGATGCGCCGCGTCGGAACCGTCGACGAAGCCGCCGCCCAGCGCCGCAGCGAGGGCGATCTGCTGGTCGCGCCGGTTCATGCGCAGATTGGTCAGCGCCTCCTCGTTGGCGATGACGGCCAGGCGCGCCTGGATCACGCCGATGCGCGTCGCCAGGCCGGCCTTGTACTGGCTGGCGGCCAGCAGCCATGCGTGCTGCGCGGCGTCGTCGGCGGCCTGCGTGTCGAGCAGCTGGGCGTCGGTCGAGCGCACGCGCGCCACGTCGGTGGCTACTTCGGACAGCGCGCCCACCAGGGTCTGGTTATAGCTGGCGACGGCGTAGTCGAAATCGGCATAGCGTTCCTTGAGCTGGGCGCGCAGCGCGCCGCCGTCGAAGATCGGCAGGTGCACGGCGGGACCGGCGCTGACGGTGCGGCTGGACGCGTTGAGGAAGCGCCCGAAGCCGAAGGCATCGAGGCCGAGCGCGGCGCCGAGGTTGATGTCCGGGTAGAAGTCGGCCTTGGCCACCTTGACGTCGTGGGTGCTGGCGTCGACGCTCCACCGCGCCATGACGATGTCGGGGCGGCGCGCCACCAGGTCGGCCGGCAGATTGTCGGGCAGCGCGACGACGTCGCCGGCGCCGAGCGCGGGACGGGTAATCAGCAGGCCGCGGTCAGGCCCGGCGCCGAGCAGGGCGGCCAGCTGGTAGCGTACGTCGAGGATGCGGCCGTCGAGCGCCGTCAGCGAGGCCTGGCCGCTGGCGAGGCCGCGTTCCACGTTCCGCTGTTCGATGGCCGTGTCCAGACCCAGGCCGACGCGTTGCGCGTTCAGGCTGCGCATCTGGCGGCGCTGGGCGATGTCGTCGCCGGCCAGTTCGCGCAGCGCATACAGGCGCGCCAGCTCGTTGTAGGAACGGGCGATGGCGGTGCTGAGCGTCAGCTTGACCTTCTCCTGTTCGGCCTCGCTGATGCGCAGCTTGGACAGCGACGCTTGCAGGTTCTCGCTGTTCTTGCCCCACACGTCCAGCTCATACGAGGCGCTGACGACGGCCTTGTTCTCGGTCCGGAACGAGCCGGCGTACGGCGGCGGGACCAGCGCGTTGGAGGTGTATTGCTGGCGCGTGATGCTGGCGTCGGCGTTGACTTTGACCTCGGTGGCGGCGCGCGCCGTTTCGACGTAGGCGCCGGCGGCGGCGATGCGGGCGCGGGCCTGATCCAGCGTCGGGCTGTTGCGCAGCGCTTCGGCGATCAGCTCACCCAGCTGATGGTCGCCGAACTGGTTGGCCCAGTCGGCCGCCGGCCAGTGGCCATGTTCGGCCGGCAGGCTGCGCGCATCCTGCGTGGCCGAGGTGGCGGTGATGTGCTGTTCGCTGCCGATGCCTTTGAAACTGGCGCAACCCGGCAGGGCGGCGGCGACGGCCAGCGACAACAACCATCCCGCGCGTCGTAGCGATGTACGACCTTCAAGTATCTGAGTTTGCATAATCTGACTTGTCAGTTAAATGGTTAAAAAAAGCGGCCGGACCCAGGCCCCGCCGCCGGTGGACTTCAGCCTGCGATAAACTTCAACAGCAAGCGATGCAACTCCTTGGACTCGGCGGCGCTGAAATCCCTGAGGCGGTGATTCAGCACATCCGGCGCGCGCTGCGAAACCTCGGCGGCCACGCTGCGTCCCTTGGCGGTCAGCGCCAGGTTGACCATGCGACGGTCGTCGACGCTGCGCACGCGGGTCAGCAGGTTTTGTTTTTCCAGCTTGTCGAGCATGCGGGTCATCAGGCCGGTGTCGATGTCGAGCATTTTGCTCAACTCGAACGGCGTGCTGGCCAGCCCATGCGCCATCGCCAGGATGACGCCCATATGCGTCGACGTCACCTCCAGGTCGCGCATGGCGGCGTCCATTTCGGTGGACAGGATGTTGCGGGCACGGGTCAGCGCGAGGCCGACGCTGGTCGTTGGATTGTAGTTGGCTGGCGTGTAATGCTTCATATACTCCTCCGTATGTATTCAATATATTTGATAAGTCAGATATTGTCAAGGCAGATTCTGCATATTTTGTTTTACGGATTTTCAAGCGCCATACCGGTTATTGGCTGGCCGGCCGGCCGCGTAGCCGCCGGCGCCGCATCAGCAGGTAAGCCGCCGGCACCACGAACATCGACAGCAGCGGCGCGGTAAGCATCCCGCCGACCATCGGCGCGGCGATGCGTTGCATGACTTCGGACCCGGTGCCGGTGCCGATCATGATCGGCAACAGGCCGGCGATGATGACCGCCACCGTCATGGCCTTGGGCCGTACCCGGAGCACGGCGCCTTCGCGTATCGCGTCCAGCAAATCGGCTTCACCCGCGCTGCCGGCGGCGGCGAGGCGCGCTTCCCATGCGTTCTTCAGATAGAGCAGCATGATGACGCCGAATTCGGCCGACACGCCGGCCAGCGCGATAAAGCCGACGCCACTCGCCACCGACAGCCTGTGCCCGAGTAGCCACAGCAGCCAGACGCCGCCGGCCAGCGCGAACGGCAGCGTGGCCATGATCAGCACCGCTTCGTCGAAACGCTTGAAGGTCAGGTACAGCAGCACAAAGATGATCGCCAGCGTCGCCGGCACCACGAACTTCAGTCGTTCAGTGGCCCGTTGCAGGTACTCGAACTGGCCGGACCACGACACCGAGTAGCCGGCCGGCAGCGTGACTTGCTGCGCCACCGCCAGCTGCATCGCGCGCACGGTGGAGCTGAGATCGCGACCTTGGATATCGACGTAGACCCAACCGGACAGGCGCGCGTTTTCGCTCTTGAGCATGGGCGGGCCGTCGGCGATGCGGATGGTGGCGACATCGCCCAGCCGGATCTGCGCGCCACGTTCGGTCAGCACCGGCAGCGCGCGCAGCTGGGCTAGCGAATCGCGCACCTCGCGCGGGTAGCGCACGCTGATCGGAAAGCGCTGCAAGCCTTCCACCGTCTCGCCGATATCGTCGCCGCCGACCGCGCTGGCGATCACGCTTTGCACCTCGGCGACGCTCATGCCGTAGCGTGCGATGGCGGCGCGGTCGATCTGCACGTCGATGTAGCGGCCGCCGTTCAAGCGCTCCGCCAGCGCCGACGACACGCCCGGCACCTGCTTGACCACGCGCTCGATCTCTCCGGCGATGCGGTCGATCTCGCGCAGGTCGGCGCCGGCCACCTTCACCCCGACAGGACTCTTGATGCCGGTGGCCAGCATGTCGATGCGGTTGCGGATAGGCGGCACCCACAGGTTGGACAGTCCGGGGACTTTAACGGTGCGATCCAGTTCCGCGACCAGCCGCTCCGGCGTCATGCCGGCGCGCCATTGCTCGCGCGGTTTGAACTGGATGGTGGTCTCGAACATTTCCAAGGGCGCCGGGTCGGTCGCCGACTCCGCGCGGCCGGCCTTGCCGAACACGCTTTGCACTTCGGGCACGGTCTTGATCAGGCGGTCGGTTTGCTGCAGCAGCTGCGTCACCTTGCCGATGCCGATGCCGGGCAAGGCCGACGGCATGTACAGCAAATCGCCTTCCTCCAGCGGCGGCATGAATTCGCCGCCGAGGCGCGCCAGCGGCCAGGCGCTGGCCGCCGCGATCAGCGCGGCGATGACCAGCGTGGCCTTTGGATGGCGCAGCACGATGTCGAGCAGCGGCCTGTATGCGGCGATCAAACCCCGGTTGAGCGGATTGCTTTGCTCGTCGGGGATGCGGCCGCGCACCAGATACCCCATCAACACCGGGATCAGCGTCACCGCCAGGCCTGCGGCGGCGGCCATCGCGTAGGTCTTGGTGTAGGCCAGCGGCGCGAATAAACGTCCTTCCTGCGCCTCCAGCGTGAACACCGGGATGAAGGACAGCACGATGATCAGCAGCGAGAAGAACAGCGCCGGCCCCACTTCGGCCGCCGCGTCGCCGATCACGCGCCAGTGCTCGTCGCCGGCCAGCATGCGGTCCGGGTGCGCATGGCGCCACGCTTCGATATGCTTGTGCGCGTTCTCGATCATCACGACGGCCGCGTCGACCATCGCGCCGATGGCGATGGCGATGCCGCCCAGCGACATGATGTTTGCGTTCACACCCTGGTAGGACATGATGATGAAGGCCGCCAGCACGCCGAGCGGCAGCGAGACGATGGCCACCAGCGCCGAGCGCAGATGAAACAGGAACACCGCGCACACCAGCGCGACGACGATGAATTCTTCGAGCAGCTTGTGTTGTAGATTGTCGACCGCGCGCTCGATCAAATGGGAGCGGTCGTACACCGGCACGATCTCCACGCCGGGCGGCAGGCCGGCCTTGAGTTTCTCCAGCTTGGCCTTCACGGCGGCGATGGTGTCGAGCGCGTTTTTACCCGAGCGCATGATGATCACGCCGCCGGCCACTTCGCCCTCGCCATTCAGGTCGGCGACGCCGCGCCGCATCTCCGGCCCGACCTGCACGCGCGCCACGTCGCCCAGCGTGACCGGCACCCCGGCACCATCGGCCGTCAGCCCGATCTTGCGGAAGTCGTCCAGCGATTGCAGATAAGCGGATGCGCGCACCATGTATTCGGCCTCGCCCATTTCCAGCACCGAGCCACCGCTTTCCTGGTTGGCGCGTCGCACCGCCTCGATCACTTTGCCGTGCGAGATGCCGTAGGCGAGCATGCGCTGCGGATCGAGCACGATCTGGTACTGCCGCACCATGCCGCCGATGCTGGCCACCTCCGCCACGTTCGGCACCGTCTTCAATTCGTATTTGAGGAACCAGTCCTGCAACGCGCGCAGCTGCGACAAGTCCATCTTGCCGCTGCGGTCCGTCAGCGCATATTCGTAGATCCAGCCGACGCCGGTGGCGTCCGGGCCGAGTGCGGCGCGTGCCTGGCTGGGCAAGCGTGACTGCACCTGGTTCAGATATTCAAGCACGCGCGAACGCGCCCAGTATGGATCGGTGCCGTCGTCGAACAGCACGTAGACATACGAGTCGCCGAAGAAGGAATAGCCGCGCACCGTCTTCGCCCCCGGCACCGACAGCATGGTGGTGGTGAGCGGATAGGTGACCTGGTTCTCGACCAGTTGCGGCGCCTGGCCTGGATAGCTGGTGCGGATGATGACCTGTACGTCCGACAAATCCGGCAGCGCGTCGAGCGGCGTGCGCGCCACCGACCACGCGCCCCACGCCGCCAGCACGACGGTGGCCAGCAGCACGAGGAAGCGGTTGCTGATGGACCAGCGTATCAGTCTGGCGATCATTGCCGCGCTCCCGCGTTGACATTCGAGGATGGCGGCGTTGGCGGCGCGGCGCTCATGCGCGTCGCCGTGCCACGCAGGCTGGCGTCGGAATCGATCAGGAATTGCCCGGAGACGACCACCTGCTGGCCCAGCGTCAGGCCGCTGCGGATTTCAGTTTGCCCGTTTGCCTCGGCGCCGGTTTCCACGTCGACCGGCAGGAATTTTCCATGCGCCTGTGCCGTCATGACGACGCTGCGCGTGCCGGTCTGGATGATCGCCTCGCTCGGCACCAGCAGCATTTCGCTGCCATCGGCCGGCGTGATGTTCACGGTGGCGAACATGCCGGGTAGCAGCCGCGCTCCGGGATTGGCCAGCTCGATGCGCAGCTTCAGCGTGCGCGTGGCGGCATCGACTTGCGGCAGGATCGCGTTGACGCGACCCTTGAAGACGGTACCGGGCAGCGCCGGCGCGCGCGCCTCGACAGCTGCGCCAGGTGCCACGCGGGCGGCGGCGCTTTCCGGTATGTCGGCCAGCAGCCAGACCGTGGCGAGGCCGTTGATGCGGAACAGCGCGGCGCCGGATGCCACGGTCATGCCGACACGGGCATCGAGTTCGGACACCACGCCGCTGGCCGGCGCCGTTATCGTGACGCGGGCCTGCACCGCGCCGCTGGCCTCGACCTCGCGTATCTGTTCATCGCCCATGCCGGACAGGCGCATGCGCTGGCGCGCGGCGTCGACCAATCCTTCTGTGCCGGCGCCTTGCAGCCGTTTCGCGCTCAGGAATTCCTCTTGCGCGGCTATCCAGTCCGGAACATAGAGCGCGAGCAGCGGCTGGCCTTTCTTGACCGGATCGTACGGCGCCTTTACGTAAAGGCGCTCCACGTAGCCGTTGCTGCGTGCCTGCACCAGTGCGACGTCGCGCTCGTCGTAGGCCACGCTGCCTGCCGCGAGCACGGCCGCCGCCAGCTTACCGCGCGCGACAGCGGCGGTGCGCACGCCGAGGTTCTGTTGTATGCCGGGAGTGATGGCGACCGTGCTGTCGTCGCCAGCGCCATCATCGCCGCCATAAACCGGCACCAGTTGCATGTCCATGAAGGGCGACTTGCCCGGCTTGTCGAACTTCTGCGTCGGGTACATCGGATCATGCCAGTACAGCGCTTGCTTGCTGCTTGATGTCGCGGCGTTTGGTGTGGCGGACATCGCGCCCGGTAGCGACGTTTGCAAGGCGCGTCCGCGCTGTAAGCCGATCGAGTACAAGCCGTAGCCGGCGGCGATGGCGGTCAGCAGCAGTGCGGCGGCAGCGGAAAATTTGGTCTGTTTCATGGTGCGTCCTTGTGCATGGCGCTGTGGGCTTCGCCGCTGTCTGTTGGAATGAGGAAGTTGAGTTGCGCCCATAGCCGCGCCACATTGGCTTGCAGTTGCAGCACCTGCAGCTGCGCGTCCAGTTCGGCGCGTCTGGCGGCCAGCACTTCGCTCAGGGTGGCCTTGCCGCCACGGTAGGCGGCCAGCGTCGCGACGGTTCGCTGATGCAGCAGCGGCAGCAGCTCCTGTTCGTCGCGGGTATGGCGCGCGCGGTCGCCTTGCCACTCGATGACCATGGCGCGGATTTCCGCCGCGTGGGCGCGCAGCATTTCCTCGCGCTGCGCCTTGGCCTGTTCCGCCATCGACAGCTTGGCCGATAGTTCGCGGTCCTGGCGATTTTTGCGATCCCATTGCAGCGGTACCGACACGCCGATCGAGATCATGCTGGAGTAGGCCGGGCCGCGCTGCTGGAACGCCAGTTCGACGCTCCAGTCGGACGTTCGGTTGGCATCGGCCAGTCTGGCCTCGGTCTGTGCGATGGCTTCCTGACGCGCCAGCACGGCGATATCGGGATGGTGATCGAGCGCGCTTTCCGGCATGGCGGGATCGAGGTTGATCTGGTCGATGGACGGCGGCGACGCCAGCGCGGCATCGGCATCGGTGCCGGTCCAGCGGGTCAGCATCGCGGACGCGCTCCGGCTGCGCTGGTCGATCTCGCTGGCGCGGTCTTCGACGGCGATCAAGGCCGCGCGCGCGGCGAGGACGTCGGCCTGGCTTGCGCGGCCGGCGCGATACGCTCCTTCGGCGGCTTCGATTTCATTGCGGGCCTGCGTCCGCTGGTCCGCGACCACCGCCGCCATCTGCCGCGCGAAATAGCTGTCCAGCCAAGCCAGGGCGGTATCGCGCTCGATGGCGGCGGTGGCTGCGGCCTTGGATGCCACGGCCTTATCAGCCTCCAGTTCGTAAATTTGCGAGCGCAGCTTGCGCTTGTCCGATGTCGTCAACTCCTGCGACACGCCGAGCCGGCGCATGGTCATGAAGTCATTGCCGAGGCTTAGCCGGTCGGCGCCGGTGACGGGAAGATTGTCGATGCCGGCCTTGAACACCGGGTCGGGCAATTGGCTTGCTGCGACGGCCATCTGGCGCGCCGCATCGGCGGCGTGGTCGCTGCCGGCCAGTTGGCGCGAGCGCTGCACGGCCAGTTGCTGCGCTTGCGCCAGGCTTAGTTCGGGGACTGCGGCGGGCGCGGCGCCGAATGCGGAAATGGCGAATGTCGCCGCGAGTGCCAGCATGGCGCGGCGCAGGCGCGCGCACCGTCCATGAACGGGAAGAACGATAAGTGATGACATGAAAACTCCAGATGGCGACAGACAGCGCCGCCAGTGCTCAATGCACGGCGGCGGACCAGGCGATCGGGAGGATTAAATGCGGAAGCAGCAGTGCTGGATGGCGAGCGGCGGAGCCGTGCTGCGGGTCAGCGGAAGCGAGGCGGCTGGCGCGGCCAAGCCGGAGACGGCCGACACGATGGGCGGCAGCACCAGCGCCAGTTGGCAGGCGATGAACGGCAGCACCTGCGGCGCGGCGGCCGCGTCGAGCGACTGGTGGCCGGCGTCGCAGTGCGCCGCGCACAAACTGGGCTGCTGGGCATCCATGCCGGTACACCCTGGCATGTCCTGCATGACGCTTGCATGGTTGACCGTGGACTGCTGCGGACACGAATACGACGCCACGGCAAGCTGGGTAAACAGCAAGCTGAATAGCGTGATAAGCGCCGCGATGAAGCGGCTGGTCCGGGTCAATTTCATGGTGGCGTCGATAATAGCATGGCTAAAACGCCCGCAACAACCGGAGTCGATGCGGGCGTTGGCGGTGCTTCGAGCCTTATGGATACAGGCCGCGCACTTCACGCGCCTGCAACACGCGGGTGCAGGCCAGGATGAAGGTGGCGGTGCGCAGCGTGACTTTCTTTTCCTGCGCCACGGCCCACACGGCGTTGAAGGCTTCCTGCATGATGCGCGTCAGGCGGGCGTTGATCTCGTCCTCGCTCCAGAAGAAGCTGGAAAAATCCTGCACCCATTCGAAGTAGCTGACGGTCACGCCGCCGGCGTTGGCCAATACGTCCGGCACGATCAGCACGTCCTTGTCGGTCAGGATGTCGTCCGCTTCCGGCGTGGTCGGGCCGTTGGCGCCTTCGAGGATGATCTTGGTGCGGATGCGCGGCGCGTTGGCGGCCGTGATCTGCTGTTCCAGCGCGGCCGGGATCAGGATGTCGGACTCGATGCCCCAGAAGGCGTCGCGGTCCATGAACTGTTCGGCGCCGGGGAAGCCGGTGACGCTGCCGCATTCGGCCACGTGCTGGTGCAGCCGCGCCACATCGAGGCCGCCCGCATGCACCACGGTGCCGGTGTGGTCCTGCACCGCGATCACTTTCGACCCGGCTTCAGCAAACATGGTGGCAGCGACGCCGCCGACATTGCCGAAACCCTGAATGGCGACACGTGCTCCCTGAATGGCGACGCCGCGCTTGGCCGCCGCTTCGCGGCCGACCACGAACACGCCGCGCCCCGTCGCCTCGCGCCGTCCCAGCGAGCCGCCCAGCGAGATCGGTTTGCCGGTGACGACGCCGGTCGACAAATTCCCTTCGATCATGGCGTAGGAATCCATCATCCACGCCATCACCTGTTCGTTGGTGTTCACGTCGGGCGCCGGGATGTCCTTGTTCGGGCCGATGATCAAGCTGATTTCGCTGGTGTAGCGGCGCGTCAGGCGTTGCAGCTCGCCGCGCGACAGCGTCTTGGGATCGACGCGGATGCCGCCCTTGGCGCCACCGTATGGCACGTTGACGGCCGCGTTCTTGACAGTCATCCAGGCCGACAGCGCCATCACTTCCGACAGCGTCACGTCCTGGTGGAAGCGCACGCCGCCCTTGCCGGGACCGCGCGACATATTGTGCTGCACGCGATAGCCTTCGTAGTGGGCGATGGAGCCGTCATCGCGCTCGATCGGCACGTCGACGGTGAGGATGCGCTTGGGACGCTTGAGCGTTTCGACCCAGCGCGACAAGCTGCCCAGATGCGGCGTGACGCGCTCGATCTGCTGCAGGTAGACGCCCCATGGGCCGAGGTCTTCGGGGTTGAGGTAGGAAGGCAGTGCGTGCTGTGCTGGTACAGTGGTCATGCTGAAAGCTCCTGTGAATTCGGGGACTGGACGACGTTAGTTGTGTCGTTCAGGTGGCCCGAATCATAGGATGGCGGTGCTTAACGCGGCCAATGCTGTATGCGCATCCGGCTATGCGTTTTTTGCATAGTTTAAAAAGAAGGCATGCAG
>Ga0209862_1000876_pt1 | contig 10138 bp, 8 predicted proteins | sample OrgsoiDNA_201061_FD_185809 | JGI IMG/M metagenome (GOLD analysis project Ga0209862, IMG submission 185809) | Permafrost soil microbial communities from the Arctic, to analyse light accelerated degradation of dissolved organic matter (DOM) -... | ecosystem: Environmental > Terrestrial > Soil >... | reverse complement strand
GCTCGGCATTGCCCTGGCGCAAGACAGAGCGAAAAAACTGCGAACACACAATCGGAGCGATGCGGCGATGGCGAAAAGCACGGAAAAGCGGGAAACAGGCGCCGCGTGGCCCAGTGGCGCGCCAACGGTCGTCCAAAGCGAAGCAAACGCCCTCTGCCTAGCCTTGCTCAATGGTCGAGTGGATTTTCTTGTTGCGGTGGGCGTCATGCCGCGCGAGGGGGAAGAAGCCCTGCGCGCCGCGCTGAAAAACGTGCTGCCCACGGAGGACGCGGTGTGGATGGCGATCGGCCTCGCGGCGCTAGCGGACGCCAATGAAAATTCGCCAGAAAATGGAGTTGCCGTCGCTGACAACGGCGTGGGGCAAGAGGCGCGACGCGCCGGCCAAAAAATGGCGGAGGGAATCCATGCCATTCAGGAGCGGTGGCCCGCTCCGGCGAATCGCGGGGCGACGGTTTGGGGGCGTGATTTGCACGAGGATGAGGATGATGCGCTCAGAAGCTGGGCATTGTTTCGAGAATGGAGCCAAGCGATCATCAAGTCTAAGATAGGCGCGCCAGAATGTGGCATGCTCGCTGACCGAAAAAACGGCGTTGAAAGCCAAAAAGCTTGGAAAATTCTGGCGGGGAGCTTCAATGAGATCGCTCCCGCTCTGCGCGAGGCGTGGCGCGGGCTGACAGCGCCCGAGAAAGAGCGCTCGCTGGGCGGGTCGGAAACGATTTGGTTGCGTGCCGCCGCCCGGGCAAACATTTCGCTTGGATCGGTGTCGGCGGCCGAAGCCGGGCTTTTGCGTTGGCCCTCCTTGGCGGAAGCCGAAAGCGTGGAGGCGAGCGGCGAGCGCGAAAGCCTGTTGATTCGGGCGCTGAGAGGCGGACACGCGAGCATCGCCCGAATGGTGCTCGCGCGCTCTCCGCTGGACGCCGTCGATGAGCGAGGGGCGACGGCGCTCATTCACGCGGCGTGGAGCGGAGAAGCGGAAATCGCGCTCTGGATCGCCCAACGCAGCGACGCGCGCCACACCACCGAAGAAAATGGGCTGAACGCCTTCATGGCCGCTTGCATGAAGGGCCACGCGGAAACCGCGCAGGCGCTTTTGCCGTGGGCCGATTGGTCCCGCAGAAGCCGGAAGTGGGGCGATTTGCTCGATTTGGCGCTGTGCTCGGACAAGCCAGCGACGCTAGAGTGGATGGTTGCCCGCTGGCCGGGCGAGGATTGGGAAAGTCGCCGAGAAAAAATGGCCGCGCAAGCCCTGAAAACCCATCGGTGGGCGGCGGCGCAATGGATTGGCGAGCAATTGAGCGAGGCCGAGCTCGAACGATTCGTCCGAACCGTTCCTGATGAGGTTTGGGAGCGCTTGCCAGAGATGCGCGAGCGGGCGCGCGCCGTCTCGCAAGCCCAGGAGATGCTGGAGGAAATGGGTTTGTCGGAGGAAGTATCAGAGCAAAACAGGTTGGAAAGGGAGAGCGGCGGAAAAGGCTCGAAAAAAGATCATCGACGACTTTGAGGGATGGCGCACATGCGGCCAAAGCTTGTCAAATGACCATCAGAAGGACGGTTCTGATGGAAAATCGGAAAGAGAGGCAAGTCGTCCATTGAAAGTTCTTGTGGCGGGAGTGTTTTTCGAAATTCAACAGACATCAAACGGACAATGGTAAAAAATTCACACTTCAAGAAAGGCCAGAATGAGCAAGAGCCGGCCAAGGAAGAGGGCTATCTGGCGCCCATCCAGAAAATCTTCGCTGTCGATCCCGTTTACGGCGTGTGAGAGGCTGTGAAGTTAATCACAATCGATTGGTTTCAGCTTTGGTCTGCCGCAAAAAAAAACCGCTCTTGTGCCGAGCGGTTTTCCTTTTTTGACGCCATGTTGAGCAATATTCCGCAATCGACGGGCGTCAGCGCTGCATCAGCACAGCGTGCCGCCGGCCCGGGTTTTGCAAGTGCCTGAGGTCCCCCACTCAACCCGCCCGCCGGAATAGCTCGGGACGAGAACGAAAGTCTCACCCTTGAGACCTGAGCTCGTTTGCGCGGTTGCGGTGATGACGCCGGCGGAGCCTGCAGAGGCGGATTGGGTGTATTTGGTGGGAGGAGAGCAACCGGCTGAGGACCCGACGCAAGGGACGCTCATGGGCGCCGAGCCCGAGGCGCCCGCGACGACGGAGGCAAAAGTAGGGATGAGCGAGGTCGGCACGGAGCTGGTGTAAACGTTGCCGTTAACCGACAGGGTGGCGCAACCGCTCGCGGCGGATGAGAGGACGCAAGTGTTCGCCGGATGAACCGGGTCTTGGCCCACGGAAGCGCCGGGGACGTTCGCGACATTTACAGGATTTTGCACTGCGGTTATGACGTCCCCCACGCTGCCGCCCGTGTAGTCGATGATCGTCACGTAAAAAAGAGCGGCGAAGGGCTGCATGGCCGCGGGGAAGGCATTAAGCGTGGCCTTGTCCGAACCAACAGCAGAAACCAGGCTGATCGCATTGTTGACGACGCAATCACCGGTGATGGCGCAGGTGCTGACAAAGGTTTTGATGGGGGCGGTGGCTAGCACGACTTCAGAGAATTTGGACTTCAACGTGTAGTTGTTGTAGGCCGGAATGGCGATGGCCGCCAAAATGGAGATGATCGCAATCACGACCAAAAGCTCCACGAGAGTGAAGGCTGAAAACCGGCGATTGCGCGAACGCAAAGCGGGGAGGGGGATTTTTGCGTGCATGGAGGGAGTTGAAAAAGGGGTTGGGCAGTCTTTACTATACATTTTTATTACATAACAAGGAAACGCCACCGATCATATTTTTTTTGGTGGCTGTTCAGCAGCGGGCTCCGCTTAAAAACATATTAGAATCAAAGGCTTGGTCCTTTTTTGGATTAAAAAAGCCCCCATTGTCCTTAAGGGGCGGGAGAGGAGCTGTTAGGCGATTTTGCGCGGCGAGGAACGTTTTTCGTGTGTGAGCGGCGTCTGCGGAGACCATGCGGGAGCCGGCCTCGCCCGATTCGATCCAGTCGATGAGCGTCTGGGCTCGCAGCCGTCTTTGAACGGGTGGGCGCGCCAGCTACTCTTCGGTGGCCCAGTCGAGGACGGAGAGGCCCAACGCGCTCTCTCCGCGCAGCGCCTGACCGTCGGCGAGAATGGGCGCCGAGTGCGGCCCTTGAGAACAGGCGCGACGCGCCCGCTCTTGCGGAGCCACGCTCGAGAGGATGAAAGAATGTCTGTGGTTCTTCGGGGTCTTGCGCCAGCAGACGCGAAGAACGGAAACCGGGAGGAGGAAAAAGACGACGCGCAAAATCGTTGTGAGAAAAAATCGGGCTGCCAACAAAGAGTCTCTATCGGGAGGGCGGATTGAAGGCGCTTCCTCGTTTGGGTGCGGCGAGATACAATAGAGACACGTTATGGTGCGAAAAAGGCTCCTCGCGTCCGACTCCCCCCCGAAAAGGTCTGTTTGCCATGCCCGACAATAATTTCACCGATCTGAGAGCCGTGAGCCAGGCTTTCGCGGAGCGGGTGAGCGTGAACGCCTCCCAACTCGCGGAAAAAGAGGCTTGGCTCCATGTCTCGCGGTCCGTGCGCCATGACGGAAGTGAAGAAGAGTGGCTGGTGAAAGCCTTGGCCGTCCACGCTTCGCTAGGCGTGAAAAAACTGTCCATGGAAGACGATTCAGGAAAAACCCTGCTGGCGCTGGCGGCTGAGGAAGGAAACAGCGCCGCGGTGCGTCTGCTCGCTCCGTGGCACGATGTGAATGCCAGGCTAGGGGGCGCGGCAGGACTCGCAGAGAAGGAAGAAACGGCGTTGACGCTGGCGGCGCGCAACAATCGACTCGAATGCGTGAAGATTTTGGCCGAGCATGCCGATTGGACGCAAAGAGGCTACGCCAACGAAACGATTTTGTGTCGCGCGGCAAGAGCCTCTCGGCCAAATCCAGAAATGTTGCGTTTTTTGGCGTCAGTGTGCGACTCGGCCGCCGTCACCAGCCACGGCAGAACGGCGTTGCATCTCGCGGCGTTCCATCACGGCGATCCGGAGTGCGTGAAAGCGCTGATGGAGGTTTGCCCCATTGACGCCGTGGATCAGTGGGGAAACACGGCGTTGACTTGCGCCGTGTCGATGAATCGAGTGGAGGCTGTGAAGTTGTTGTGGCCGGCGACCCGCGAAAAAACAACGGGAAAGGGGCGCAAGCCCATGGCGGTTGTCGCGCTGTCCAACAACGCCCTCGAATGTTTTGAGCTATTGATGCCGATCCATGACTGGTCAGCGCGAACGATAATAGGAAGTTCACTGTTTGACTGGTTGGTGGAAGAGAATCGAGAAAGAAGAGCGGCTTACTTCAATGCCGCGGAGTCTGCGGCGCCTCTGGAGGAGGGGAAGATCGCCGTGGCCAGGCACGGAGCTGAAATGTTCCCTCTGCTGAACGCGCGAATCGAGGCGCACGAATTGGCGAAAATGACGCCGCGGCAAGCGGATACGAACCAACCCGGGGCCGATTCGGCGCCGCTTTTGCATCAAAAAAAGCCTGTTTCCAAGCGGATTTGAGACGAACGTGAGCGATGCTCAATTTTTGATGAAAAATGCCGGGGCATTGCCTTGCGCCCCCCACCCTCGCGGCTACTCTCGCGATCAACGCAGAAAAAAATGACCCCACAAGAAAAAGCAGAACCCGACACCGACCCAAAAGAGAAAACCGCGGAGGCCCACGCCTCTCCAGATGCCAAGGAAATGGCAGCGGCCTTTGATGAAGCTCTCAGCGCTGTGAGGATGGGAAAAGCAGAGCGGCTTGGCGCGCTGTTGGAAAACTTTCCGGGCTTGCGGTTCGCAACTCTTGAAAAGCCAACAAAGCGGGCGGGAGGCACGGGAGACACTTTGCTTCACGTGGCGGCCCGAGGCGCGAACTTGGAGTTGATCCAGCTGCTGCGAGCGCATTGTTCGATCGATGCGGTCAATGCCTATGGAGAAACCCCGTTGATAGTCGCCATCGCAGAGGTCGACATAAAAACAGTGGGCAGCGCCGTCAATCCAGATCGACTTGCCTGCTTGCGCGAGCTGGTGGCCCATAGCGACACGAGCATTCGCGACGCGAACGGCAACAGCGTCTGGATGTGGGCGGCCGCTTGCGAGCGAGCCGAAGTGATCCGGTTGTTGCGGCCCGTCTGCGATGAGCGCGAGATAAATGAAAACGGCCTCAATGCGTTCGGCGTGGCGCTGGAGCAGATGCCGGACGAGGACATGCTGACGACCTCCGAGTGTCAGACGCTCGAAGAATTGGCGGACTTGGCCAGCGAGGAAAAGGCGCGGGAAGCCTTGGATCGCCACGGCAACAATCCTCTCCCGCGGTTGAGGGCTCGACTCGAACAATTGGAGTTGGGGCAGAGCGTGGGCGGGTCTGAGGCAGCCGATGCGCCAAAGCAGGGAAAACCCAATTCGCCGAGGCGCGCTTTTCGCGCAAAAAAGAAGAGCCGCCGGCTTTGAGGCGGGTCGCGAAAGGGCCTTTTGTTGATTTGGGAGAGGCGCAAAGCCGCGCTAAACAAAAAGAGGCTTCCGGGCCGGGCCAGGGCGGAGCAGGCAAGCGATCAAATGCGTGGATCGGGTGTCCGCCGAGCGGCAAGCGAGCGGCCACTGTCAAATGAGAAAGTATTGGGAGTGCAGCTCGCGCGTCCGCGTCTAAACCGATGAAAAGACACCGAATTGCCTCTGGGCCAACCCAGTCTTCGGGTTAAGCCGCCAAATCCGGACCCCAACGACAATCCGTCGTGGAATTCAAAAGCTGGGCATGCCTTCCGAAGGATGTTGTAGGCTCCGTTCACGTCCACGTGGATGACTCGCTTGCGCCATTTTGCGTTTTTGGACGTATTTCGGACTTTTTGAGCCGTGGGTGGCAGCGCGCGATTGATCATGAATTTACCACACGGCCTAAATATGCGGGGCTTGCAGTGGTTTAAAAAACGGTTTTCTTTCGCCCGTTCGACTCATTGAGAGACGCCGCTGCGAAATTCGCAGCAATCGGCTTATTGGCTTTTTCCACAAAATCACGCACAATTGCCCCTTTGCATTTTCAAGCATGCAAAAACGCCGCAAGATTTTTATTGAGGTTTTCGAATGAGTCAAAACGCCCACCCTCCGCTTGCGCCAAGCCAAAACGGCTCGTGCTTGTCCGCAACGCAAGCGTCGTCCGTGGGCGCATCTCGCAGCCTGGCGTTGTGGCGCGAACGCGCTGAGCGCGTCGCCGATCAATGGGTCGAGGCTCTGCGAGCCAAATCCGACGATGGCCTTGCGGCGAGCCAAAGCGGCTCGTCGCCAATCGAAATCGCATGGCAGGCGGAAATTGACCTCTGCCTTTTGTTGCCCTCCCCCAGCGACAACTTTGACGACTGGCTCGCCGCGGCTGGCGAATGGGAGGCGCGCCGCGCCGCCGGGCAACTTAAAAACCCTTTTGCCATGGCGATCAGCGCCACGGAGTCGATTTGCGATCTGGATGCCGCGCGCCAGGAGCGAATATGGCGATGGGCTGCTTGCGCCCAACAAGGCTCTTGGGCGGGATTGTTCGACAAAGCGTTGCTCTCCTTGCCAGACATGCCTGCTTTTTCACGCTTGCAAACGGCCATGCTTCTCTCGATCCCCAGCGCGGCGCGAGCCGCCGCGCGCTCAGAGCCGACCGAAACGGCCATCGCGGCGGTTCGCCGCATTGTTTGGGAAGAATGCGAAACGCGCGCCGATTCGATTCGCGCTGGCGGCGGCATCGCGACGTCCATCGGCGCGGTCTTCTCCAAGGCCTTGAAAGAAACGGGCTGCCAACGCGCTGAATGGCTGTCCGCGGCTCCAGTTGGAGGGCTTGTCGGTTTTTTGGAGACCGGGCTTTTCGAGGCGCAAGCGGCGTCAATGCTTTGCGCGGGGTTGAATCAATTGGACTCGCAAGCCGATTCGCGCTCGAAAAAACAATCGGAACACTTAAAAGACGCAGCGCGCGACACGATTTGGCTTCATTTGCGACGCGAAGCCCTTGGCATTTGGCGGCGCGGCCAGCCTCAATGGGCTAGCCCGCCTTTGGAGTTTTGGAAACTGTGGCCTGCCGATGGCGGCCGTGGGCACGCGACCAACTGGTTGTGGATGCTCAGCGAAAATTTGCCCGATTCTCCTTGGGCTTGGCAAAGCTTTGAGGGCCTTCGCGCAGAAGCGGGCTTTGCGCCATGCGAAACGCTCACCCCGAGGCAATGGCTCGCGGCGATCGAGGCCAGCCCCGATCGGGCGCTCAACGCCGTTTCAAATTTATGGGCGAACATTGAGCGCGAGGACGCTCAATCGGCTCTTTCCCAATTTGAAACGGATTGACACTGAGCCCCGCCTTGCGCCCCGGATTATTTTTTGGAGCTGGTCGATGAATTTTGCGAAAGCCTTTGGGGTGGATGTCGATCCGCCCGCCCTTGCTCGGAGCGAGCAATTCTCCGAGGCGCCTTCTGAGCTGGAAGGCGCCCCCGTTTCTGATTTGCCGACGCCCGTTCGATCTATGATCGCCGATCTTGTTTCGTCGGTTTGTCAGCCGCCAGATCTCTCTGTTTGCGTCTGCGCCGAAGATCTTAAACAAAAAGCTTTCAATCGGCTCAACCAAGCCTCTCGCGATTTTTCATTTTCAGCCGATGAAGTCGCTTTTCTTTTGAGCGAGGCCTTTCGCCTTGAAAACGATCCGCCAAAGCGAGAGCTCTATTGCGGCGATTTTAAGCTCGAGCAAAAACAGCGCGAAAATGAGCAGATTTTGCGGCTTGCCGTTTTTGAGTGGTGCGCGAGCCAAAACGCATCGCCCACCTCTTTTGACTGGACGCAAACCTCTCAGGCAAGCGGCTCGCTTTTTATGCGAGCGCTTGAAATCTGGCCTCTTTGCAAGCCGCCGGCGGCCGCCTTTGCTTTTTTGGGAATTGACCGCCCCCTGGACGACACTAATGCCGATTTTCATGCGCTGCTTCACGCGCGAGAATGGACTCCTCGCGAGTTGGGCGAGGCTTTGGCCCGCATTGCGAAAAATGGTTTCGCGAAAAACTTTAAAATTCAAGCCTTGACGGATCACTGCGATGCAATTCCGACTCCTTTTTTGGAGTTCGCGCTTTTTTGCTTGTGCGCGCTTCCGCGATCCCACACGAGCGCCAGCGATAGAGAGTCGGCGCCAATTTTCGCCCGCGCTTGGATTGAAAACCTTGGCGTCGCCCCAAAGGGGCCGACGGGGGACGGCGTTTACTTGCGATGGGCCCTAAAGAACCAACGTTGGCAAGTCGCCAAAGAGATTGACCAACTGGGCGGAATGGGGCCCGACACCGTCGCCTGGCTTTTGGCTCCTCGCAAGCGAGATCCCGAAGCTCTCGAGCCGTGGAAAAGAAAAGCGCTAGCGCTCAAAGAAGCCGCAATTTTTCAGAAAACAATCTTTGGCCAAGCCGCTTGCCCCAAAGCCACCCCGCCGCGCTCAATCAAAAAAACGAAGCAAAAGACGCAAAAGCCAAATGAGGGAAGCGCCCCAGGAAACCCTCGGCGACGCGGCGCTCATCGTCTCTGAGTGGCTCAATTAGGCCCGGCTCTCGAGCTGGCGAAGTTCGCCGCTCGCGCCTCGCCGTTTGCTCGGCCGAATCGCCTGCCAGCGCCGAAGAAAAAGGAAAAGCCAGGTTTGGCATTGGGCGCTCCAAGCTTTTTGAGAAAGTCAAAAAGAAAAAACCCGCCGAAGCGCTCAAACGCGCCGCGCAAAGCAGCTCGCGGGCTCCGACGGATTGTCCAACTCGTGGGCGGCCCGTGGAGGGCGGCGGCCGCAACAAGCAAACAGGCCTAAGAAATCAGCCCTGCGTCGGTGTTTCCGGAGCGTCATCTTCGCCGCGACCAACTCGAGCCGCCACCGCATTGGCCAGCGCGGCGGCGCTAAGAGCGGATGACGGCGGGAGAAGCGTCTCTTGGGCGACCGGGAAGATGATCACGCTGTTTTTCTCCGCCCCGATTTCCTTTAAGGTGGAAAGCGTGCGCAGCGTCAAGGCCGCGGGGTTTTTCGACAGCAGTTCCGCGGCTTCGCTCAGTTTCGCCGCGGCCTCATACTCCCCCTCGGCCGTGATTCGGCGGGCGCGGCGGCCGCGCTCGGCTTCGGCCTCTTGGGCCATGGCGCGAATCATGGTTTGATCCAGGTCGACGCTGCGGATTTCCACATGGTCGACGCGGATGCCCCATTGGGACGAACGCGTTTCGATCATCGCGCTGAGCGCCTTGTTGAGTTTGTCTTGCTCGGCGAGCAACTCATCGAGCTTGTGGCTGCCGATCGTGGAGCGCAGCGTGATTTGCGCCATTTGGTCGATAGCCTGGACGTAGTCGTTGACGCCCAACAAGGCTTTTTCTGCGTCCTCAACTTGGTAGTAAGCAACAGCGGAGACTTTCACAGAAACGTTGTCGCTGGTGATCACGTCTTGCGGCGGGATGCTCTGGGCCGTGATGCGAATGTCTGCGCGCCACATTTTCTGCGCAAACGGAACGATGATCGTGAGCCCGGGCTGCGCCACGCGAGTGAATTTTCCGAGCGTCAGCACCACGCCGCGCTCAAATTGGCTGACAACGCAAAGGCTCATGGACAAAATCACAATGACGGCGACCACGGCCAAAATCAAAAAAATGTAAGAAAACACGGACGGCTCCTTTGAGTCAGAAGGCCGCGGCGAAAGGCCGCGGAGGGCGGGACATTCAAGACAAATAGGATTGTCGCATAAATTCGACGCAATTGAATTGCGTTTTTCGCAACAACTCTCCCTTGATTTTCTGAACTTTTGGGGACTGCATGCCATCCAAACCCTCTGTTTCAACAACTTCATTCGAATGCGCGAGGCAGGTGTCCGCTGAACGGCGGGTGAGTGGGCAGCGGCCGATGGTAAAGGGTTGGGAGCGCCACTCGCCGTCCGCGTCGAAATCGATGAAAAGACGCTGAATTGCTTTCAAAAAGCTCAATAACGATTGCCTTCGCAAAAGAGGCGATTAGGGCGGGAAACGCCGAATGCGCAATGGCGCTGGCTCCATGGATGAGCGACGGGGAGCAAGTGGATGTCGAAGCGGCCATGAATCACGCCCTGAAAAAGGCGGCTTTCTTCCGGCAGGCCCTGGACGCCTACGAAGAGGCGCGTTTTTTGCGCAGTGTTGACGCGCTGTCCG
>Ga0209862_1000863_pt1 | contig 10199 bp, 9 predicted proteins | sample OrgsoiDNA_201061_FD_185809 | JGI IMG/M metagenome (GOLD analysis project Ga0209862, IMG submission 185809) | Permafrost soil microbial communities from the Arctic, to analyse light accelerated degradation of dissolved organic matter (DOM) -... | ecosystem: Environmental > Terrestrial > Soil >... | reverse complement strand
GACGCGTCGATGGTGCCGCTCTGGCGCGGCGTGCCCCAGACCAGCGCAAAATACTCGCGCTTGACGGTGCGCGCGGCCAGCTGACGGACCAGATCGGTCTGCGCCGGCAGCGTTTTACCGACCACCATCAAGCCGCTGGTATCTTTGTCGAGCCGGTGGACGATGCCGGCGCGCGGCACGCCGGCCAGCTGCGGGCAGTGGTGCAGCAGGCCGTTGAGCAAGGTGCCGGACCAGTTGCCGGCGCCCGGATGGACCACCAGGCCGGCCGGTTTGTTGATGACGATCAGATGCTCGTCCTCGTAGACGATGTTCAATTCCATCGCTTCCGGTTTAAAAGCCTCGTCTTCCGGCGCCGGTTGGGGCAGAATGACGATCTTTTCATCGCCGTAGACGGTGTCCTTGTTGCTGCGGGCGACTTTGCCGTCGACCGTGACGAAGCCGTCGTCGATCCACATTTGCAGGCGGCCGCGCGAAAACTGCGGCACCAGTCCGGCGATGACCTTGTCGAGGCGCTGGCCGCACGCTTCCGGCGTCAGTTCCAGTTCGATCGGAGCCAGGCCGTCGTCGTCGCCATCGGGCAAAATATCGCCATCGAAGTCGGCCTCGAGATCGTGATCGGAGGAAGAATCGGCCGAATTCGGCTTAGTAGTTAATATCACGGCATTCCCATGGGCTATAATCAGCCACTTGTAAAAACTTGGTTAAACACTTCTTGCAAAACAACATGCAAAAAAAATTATCGTTAGTTGCAGCAACCGTCGTTCTGCTTGGATTGTCAGCTTGTGGCTTGTTGCCAGACAAGGTCGATGAGACCAAAGGCTGGAGCGCTTCGAAATTATACTCGGAGGCGAGCGAGGAATTGGACGGCGGTCACTATGAACGCGCAATTGAGTTGTTTGGAAAGCTGGAATCGGGCTATCCCTTCGGCACTTACGCCCAGCAGGCGCAGATGGAAATCGCCTACGCCTACTACAAGGAACAGGACCAGGCCCAGGCGCTGGCGGCCGTGGAGCGCTTCATCAAGCTGCACCCCAACCACGCCAACGTCGACTATATGTACTATCTGCGCGGCCTGATCAACTTCAACGACCAGGTCGGCTTCCTCAACTTCGTCTACGAGCAGGACCCGGCCGAACGCGACCCGAAAGCGACGCGCGAAGCGTTTGCCTCGTTCAAGGAGTTGATTGAAAAGTTCCCGAACAGCAAATACACGCCCGACGCGATCGCCCGCATGAAGTATCTGGTCAACGCCATGGCCAAGTATGAAGTCTACGTGGCGCGCTATTACTACCGCCGCGGCGCCTACCTGGCGTCGATCAACCGCGCCATGGGCGCCGTCACCGACTACCGCGACTCGCCGTCGATCGAAGAGGCGCTGTTCATCATGATACGCGGCTACGACAAGCTGGGCATGACCGAACTGCGCGACGACACCATGCGCGTCTTCAAGCAGAACTACCCGCACAGCACCTTCCTCGAAGAAGGCGGCGTCAAGCCCGAGCGCCACTGGTGGAAGTTCTGGAACTAAGCACAGCAACCGGGGCCAGTCCCCGGTTTTTTGTTGGCGCGGCGTTTAGTCCATTATTTATTCGGCGACGCGGCGGCGGAAAATCCACTGCCTGTCGTTAGAATCGTGCTGGTCGAAAGCGTAGCCGTCGACCGTGAAGGCCTTCAGCTTGTGCGGGTCCTTGATGCCCTTGACGGCCGCGTAGCGCGCCAGCATGCCGCGCGCCCGCTTGGCGTAAAACGAGATGACTTTGTATTTGCCGTTCTTCCACTCCTCGAACACCGGCGTAATGACCGGCATCGCCAGCTGGCGCGGCTTGACCGATTTAAAATACTCTTCCGACGCCAGATTGACCAGCACCTCGGCGCCCTGCTGCTCGGCGGTCCGGTTGATCGCCTCGGTGATGGTGTCGCCCCAGAAGGCGTACAAATCCTTGCCGCGCGGGTTGGCCAGGCGCGTGCCCATCTCCAGCCGGTGCGGGTGGATCAGGTCCAGCGGCCGCAGCATGCCGTACAGGCCGGACAGGATGCGCACATGCGACTGCGTGTAATCGAGCTGCCTGGCGGTCAGCGTGCGCGCCGCCAGGCCGGTGTAGACGTCGCCGTTGAAGGCCATCACCGCCTGGCGCGCCTCGGCGGTATCGCGCGTCCACGAGGCGTAGCGCGCCACGTTGAGAGTCGACAGCGCGTCGGACAGGTCCATCAGGCCGCCGATTTCGGCCGGCGAGAAAGCGCGCAGGCGATCGATGAGCTGTTCGGAGTGGTCGAGAAAGTCCGGCGTGGTGTGCAGCTTGGTGGTCGGTGGCGTCTCCAGGTCGAGACTTTTTGCGGGCGAAAGCACTATCAGCATAAGATTCCAAATCAACGTACAGAAAAAGTGCCCACATGATACCTGTTCCACCAAAACGCATCATCCTCGACACCAATGTCTGCCTGGACCTGTTCGTGTTCCACGATCCGCGCTGGGCCGGGCTGCTGGCGGCCATCGAAAGCGGCGCCGTCGAGGCGATCACGCGTGCCGACTGCCGCGACGAATACCTGATCGTGCTGCACTATCAACACCTGCCGCTCGACGAAACCAGCCGCCCGCTGGCCGCGGCGCGCTTCGACGCGCTGATCAAGGTGGTGGCGCCGCCGGAATCCGGCGTGCGCCTGCCCGTCTGCACCGACAAGGACGACCAGAAATTCCTCGAACTGGCGCGCGACGCGCAGGCCGACATCCTCATCACCAAGGACAAGGCGCTGCTCAAGCTGGCGCGCCGCCTGGCCAAGGCCGGCATGTTCCGCGTCATCGTGCCGGAGGCGTGGTCGCTGGAGGGCTAAAGGCGAACGAAATCGCCGGCTTTTTGGCAACACCAAAGTCGCGCCGCTGCGCTAGAATAAGGTCAACCATTACTTTGCCAGCGACCATGAACAGCCGTTACACCGCCCCCGTCACGCCGTCCCTGAGCAGCCGCCTGCCGGCCGTCGGCACCACCGTTTTCAGCACCATGTCGGCGCTGGCGGTGCAGCATGGCGCGGTCAACCTGGGCCAGGGCTTCCCCGATTTTTCGTGCGACGCCAAGCTGCTCGACGCCGTCAACGACGCCATGCGCGCCGACTTCAACCAGTATCCGATGATGAGCGGCGCGCCGCCGCTGCGCGAGGCCATCGCCGCCAAGATCGCCGCCGTCTACGGCCACCGTTACGATGCCGCCAGCGAGATCACCGTCACCGCCGGCGCCACGCAGGGCATCATCACCGCCATCCTGTGCTGCGTCCATCCGGGCGACGAAGTGATCGTCATCGAGCCGGCCTACGACAGCTACGTGCCGTCGATCACGCTGGCCGGCGGCGTGCCGGTGCTGGTGCAGATGGAAGTGGGCGAAGAAGGCTACGCGGTGCCGTGGCCCAAAGTGGCCGCCGCCGTCACGCACAAGACGCGCCTGATCGTCATCAACACGCCGCACAATCCCACCGGCACGGTGCTGCGCGGCGCCGACCTGCAGGCACTGGCCGACATCGTGCGCGGCAGCGATATATTGATCCTGTCGGACGAAGTCTATGAACACATGGTCTACGACGGCGCGCGCCACGAATCGGTGAGCCGCTATCCGGAACTGGCGGCGCGCAGCTTCGTCGTCTCCAGCTTCGGCAAGACCTACCACGTCACCGGCTGGAAGGTCGGCTATGTCGCCGCGCCGGCCGCCTTGAGCGCCGAGTTCCGCAAGGTCCACCAGTACAACGTCTTCACGGTCAACACGCCGATGCAGCACGGGATCGCCAGCTACATGGGCGATCCGCAGCCCTACCTGCAACTGCCGGCGTTCTACCAGCGCAAGCGCGACCTGTTCCGCACCGGTTTGCACAACAGCCGCTTCGAGCTGCTGCCGGCCGACGGCACCTACTTCCAGTGCGTGCGCTACGATGCCATCTCGGACCTGCCGGAACTGGAGTTCGCCAAATGGCTGACCAGCGAAATCAAGGTCGCCGCGATACCGGTGTCGGCCTTCTACCAGCAGGCCAAGGAATCGGGCATCGTCCGCTTCTGCTTTGCGAAACAAGATGAGACCCTGGCGCTGGCATTGCGGCGACTGGCTGAGGTATAAAACAAGTCGCCCCGCGTGCGCGGCGGCGGCAGGCAAGCGGGAACGATCATGGTCCAACGGCGTATTACATTGAAAGACCTGGTGCTGGGCAAGCCGCTGCGCTGGAATTTGTTCGCTGCCGGCGCGGCGCAAGCGAGCGCCCAGCCGCTGCTGCAAAAAGGCCAGGTGCTGTCCGACACCACCCAGCTCGCCCCCCTGCTCGAAGCGGGCCTGTACGCCGAGGAGGAGGCGCCGCCGTCGGTGCTGCACCAGCTGAACCAGTGCAACCGCCGCCTCGAACGCCTGCTGATGGACCTGCGCAACGAGCATAACGCCGAAGCCGAATTGCGCGACATCGCGCACGACGTGATCCTGGCCGTCGAACTCAATGCCGATATCGCGCTGGCCTGCATCTTCCTGAACCAGATCGCCGGCAGCTACGCGGTGCGGCACTGCATCGAGACGGCCGTGGTGGCGGTGGTCGTCGCACGCGGCATCGGCAAGTCGCCGGCCGAGATGCTGACCGTGACGGCGGCCGCGCTGACCATGAACGTCGGCATGCTGCGCCAGCACGAATCCTTCCAGAGCAAGCACACCCCGCTGACGCGCGAGGAAATGGCCATCGTGCGCCGCCATCCGGAGGACAGCGCCAACCTGCTCAAGAGCGCCGGCGTCGAAGACGATGAATGGCTGTCCTGCGTGCTGCTGCATCACGAGAACGACGACGGCAGCGGCTATCCGTCCGGCGTGGCCAGTCCCGGCGTGACGCTGAACGCCAAGTTGATCAGCCTGGCCGACCGCTATTGCGCGCAGGTCTCGGCACGCAACTACCGCAGCTCCATCCTGCCGGACCAGGCGCTCGAAGCGCTGTTCAGCGCATCGCAGCCGGCGGTCGATCCGCTGCTGGCGCGGCACTTCACCGAACAGCTGGGAAAATATCCGCCGGGCTGCCTGGTGCGGCTGCAGAACGGCGAGATCGGCGTCGTCGCGCATCGCGCGGCCGGCCGCGGCGAACTGGATGTGCATAGCTTGCGCGATCCGGCCGGATCGCCTTTACCTGCGGCCTCGCTGCGTCACACCGGCGATGCCGACTGCGCCATCGCCGAGGCCTTGAGCGAGGACCAGGCGGCTATCCGCTTCAGCATGAAGCAGGTGTGGGGCGCACAAGCGAGCCTGTAAGCACGCCGCGGCCGACACCGCGAAGTGCCCGGTCGGCATGGCGGCACACGCGTCTATCAACGTATTAACGCATCAAGGCTGCGCGACCTGTTCCCGCCGGCGCGGTCAATGCGCCAGTTGCAGCAGCTTGCGGTCGACGAAGACGCTCAGTTCGGCGTTCAGGCTGCCGCTGGACTTGGCGTGCTCGTAGGCCTCCTTCGCTTCCGGCAGGCGCTTGTCCGCCTGCAGCGAGATGCCGAGTCCCATCCACCACACGCCGTTTTGCGGCGCCAGTTTCAACGCGGCCTGATACTGCTCGGCCGCTTCGGCGTTGCGCTGCTCGCGTTGCAAGGCCGCGCCGAGGAAGGCGTGATAGTCGGCGTTGTCCTTCGCATAGGGCAGCGTGCGCAGCAGCGTCGCAGAAGCCGGCGCGCCCTGCTCCATCTGCAAGCGCGCCAGCAACATGGCCATCGGCGGCTGGCCCGGATCGATCGCCAGCGCCAGGCGCAGATTGCGGATCGCCTCGTCGCTGCGCTTGTTTTCGACCAGCAGGCCTATCAGCGTCTGGCGCGCGCCATCGTTGCGCGGATTCAGATCGAGCGCGTTGTCCATGCCGGCGATGGCTTCGGAGACGCGGCCTTCCTGCAGGGAAGCCAGCGCGCGCCGATAGGCGTTCTCGGATTGCTGGGCCAGACTCAAGTCGACGCCCTGCTGCGGCTTGACGGTCGATGACGCGGACGCGCTGGCGACACGGCTCCGCTGGCCGGCTTGCGCCGGCCGCTCCGGCACCGCTGGCGCTGCCTCCTGCAGGCGCGCACGCTTGCCGCGCGCGTGATGCGCCGCCTGCTCCGGCGCCTGCGCCAACGGATGATCCGCCCGTTCGACCGGCTGCACCTGCGGGCGCGCCTTGGCGGTGGCAGTACTCGCCGACGCTTCCGGCAGCGGTGGCAACGGCGGCAAGGGCACGAACGGCTTCTGCACGATCTGCACCTGCGGCGGCGCCGAAATCCGCTTCGGCGCCGCGTGCTGCTGCCAGTAGCGCCAGCCGAACCAGCCGCCCGCCGCGATCACCGCCACGGCCAGCGCCGCGCCACCCGCCATCAGCATCCGCTGGCGGGTATCGCGCTCCGGCACGGCGCGCACGTCCAGCCCCGTCGCCGCGCCGCCTTTGGCGCCGCCGCGTGCATCCAGGTCCTGCAGCATTTTATTAATCAAGCTCATTTGGTCAGCGCCCAGGTTAATCCGCACGCGGCGGCCAGCACGACGACAACGCCGGCCACCCATGGCCAGCGGCGGCGCCGCAATCCGATGGTGTCGCCGGCGGCCCTGCTGACGTGGCGCCGGCTCACTTCCTGTTTGCCCTCGCCGTAGCTGAGCATCAGCGACTTGTGCGCCATGATGTTGACCAGCCGCGGTATGCCGCCGCTGGCCGTGTACAGTTTGGAGATCGCGCCGCGGCTGAACAGGCGCGCGCCGCTGAAGCCGGCCACGCGCAGCCGGTGCGCGATGTAGTAGTCGACATCGTCGCGCTTGAGCGGCCCGAGATGGTAGTGGAAGGTGATGCGCTGCGCCAGCTGGCGGATCGAATCCTGCTCCAGGTGCTTGTTCAATTCCGGCTGGCCGAACAGGACGATCTGCAGCAGCTTGCGCTTTTCCGTTTCGAGATTCGTCAGCAGCCGCAAGGCCTCCAGGCTTTCGAGCGGGATCGCCTGCGCCTCGTCGAGGCACAGCAGCACGCGCTTGTCCTGCGCCGCCAGCTCCATCAGGCGCGCCGTGATCGATTTTAAAAGCTGGTGCTGGTCGACGTCGGCGGCCAGCGTCACTTCCAGCTCATCGGCCAGCGCCAGCATCAGCGTGCGCGGCTCCAGATAGGGATTCGGTATGTAGGCGGTGACGAATTCCGGCCCCAGCGTGCCGATGAATTTACGGCACAACAGCGTCTTGCCGGTGCCCACTTCGCCGGTGATCTTGATGAAGCCCTCGCCATTTTGCGCCGCCACCAGCAGCGTGTTGAGCGCCTCCTGCGAATGCGGGCTGGTGAAGAAGAAGCTGGTGTCGGGCGTGATGCTGAACGGCACTTCACGCAAGCCGAAATGGGACTTGTACATGATTATTTACGCTCCGATGAGCGGCGCGGGTCGAGATCCTTGAACTGGTGGCTGGTGTCGAGCAAGTCCTCGCTCCAGTCGCTGCCGTCTTCGACGATGGTCGGCTTGATCAGCACCACCAGTTCGCGCTTCTGGATCACGTCGTTGGTGTTGCGGAACAGCGCGCCGATCACCGGCAAGTCGCCGGCGCCGGGCAGTTGCGAGCGGTCGCTGGTGCTGGACTGGCGCATCAGGCCGCCGAGCGCGATGACGTTGCCGTCCTGGCCGCGCACCATGCTGTCCATCTCCGAGGTGTCCGACGACGGCAGCGGCAGGGTCAGGCTGCCGGCGCTGCCGAGGTTGATGTCCTTGGTGACGGTGGTGACCTGGCTGACCGACGGATGGACGTGCAGTGTGATGTTGCCATGGTCGTCGATCTGCGGCGTCACGTCCAGCACCACGCCGGAAAAGAACGGTTGCAGCGTCACGCTAGGCGAGGTCGTGCCCGAGCCGACGCCGGTGCTGGTGGTGGTGGTGCTGACGCCGGTCACATAGAATTCGTCGGTGCCGATTTTCAGCACGGCCTTCTGGTTGTTGAGCGTGGCGATGCGCGGGCTGGACAGCACGTGCACCGTGCCCTGCGATTCGAGGAAGGATATCAGCGCGGCGAAATTGCTGGTCTGGAAAGCCAGGCCGAACAGCGAGCCGCCGGTGGTGGCCGCCGTGCCGATCGCGGCGCCGGGGATGGCCGTCAGCGCACCGGCGGCCAGCGAGGTGGCGGTGCCGCCGGCGCCCAGCGGCGTCAGCGAGGAACCCGGCGACAGCAGGCCGGTCGCCAGCTTGCTGTTGACGCGGTTGGCGAAGATCGACCAGTTGATGCCGCTCTGGAAGCCGCTGTTCAGCTGCACTTCCAGGATTTTCGCTTCCAGGATCACCTGACGGTCGACCGATAGCTGGGTCGCCTTCAGGTACAGGTCGACGTTGCGCAGTTCGTCGGGCATGGCGCGGATCACGATCACGCCCGACTGCGGGCTGATGACGACGCTGCGGCCATCCTTGTCGCCGATGATGGCGCCCAGCGACGCTTTCAGCTCGGTCCAGAAATCGCTGGCCGTGGTGGTGCTGACGTTGCTCGAATCGCGCACCTGGCCGGACTGGCCGGGCTGGCCGTTCTGGCCACCCTGCTGGCCGTTCTGACCGTTCTGGCCGTTCTGGCCGCCCGACGTATCGGTCGGCTGGTTGCTGCCGTTGCTGCCATTGCCGTTACTGCCGTTGCTGCTGCCGCTGTTAAAGGTGCCGACATTGGACACCGAGGTCGACGACACGCGCAAGCTCGACGAGCCTTTGCGCGACGAGCTGAGGTAATTCACATGGAACATGCGGGTCTGGATCTTCAGCGGCCGGATGTAGATGCGCGTGCCTTCGACCTTGTAGTCGTAGCCGTACAGCTCGCGCACCGCGTCGAGCGCCTCGAACAGCGTCACGTCCTTCAGGTTGGCGGTGATGGTGCCGCTGACGTCGGGATTGACCAGCATGTTGTAGCGCGTGCCGGCGACGATGGAATTGTAGAACTGCTGCACCGGCACGTTGTTGAAGGCGACGTTGAAGCGCTCCTCCAGCACGGCGCGGGCTTTTGGCAGCTGGCTGGTCAGTTGGGCCACTGGCGGCAGCAGCGCGCTGTTGACGGCGGCCTCGGACTGTCCGGCCGGCGGCGCCTTGGCTGCGGCGCCGGCCACTTCCTTGTTGATCTCGTCGTAGGTGGAGCGCGTTGACGGCGTGTGACAGGCGCTCAGGCTGGCGGCGATGGCGATCACGGTGAAAATTTTATGCATGCTGGTCTCAATCGTTGTGCGCTAGCGCTCGGGAGCGCCGGGTTTCTTGCCGTCGGCCGCATCGGCCGAAAAAAGGTGCAGCACCACGCGCGTGGCGCCGCGCTGCAATACGGCTTCATCTTTGCCGACGCGCACCAACAGCGCGCCATCGATCTTTTCGCCGACGCGCACGGTCTTGCCGTCGATGACGGCCACTTCGCGGCCATGCTCGCCGACCAGCACCGATTGCAGCTGCGGGCCTTCCGCCACGGGCGCCGCCGGCGTCTCGCCGGGCGTGAGCGCCGCTTCCGGCGGCGGCCGGGTCGGATCGGGCAGAGACTGCGCGGCGGCCGGCGCAACGGCCAGCGCGCACAGAAGGGCCAACCAGGCCGGAGTGATCGTCGCCGGGCGCTTCATAGCTTCATCCATTGATCGTCCAGGCTCATGGTGTAGAGCGTCAGTGTCAGCTTGGCTTGCGGGTACTGTTCGGCGTCGAGCTTGGCGCTCCCCCAGAACAGCTGCTGGGGCAAGGCTTCCAACGCGGTCATGTAATTGACCATGTCCAGATAATTGCCCTGCAATTCGATTTCAACGCCGTGGCGGTACAGCAACTCGCGTGGCTTGGCGACACTGGCCGCCGGCGCGGCGACCGGCGCCGGTGCGGCCACCGCGGCGCTGCCCGGCGCCGGGGGCGGCGTCACGCCGGCTATGGTCAGCGCTGCGGCGACCACCGTCGGCACCGCCGGCACGGCTGCCGGGCCGGACTTGGCGTCCTTGGCGTCGGCCACTTCCTTGAAGCCCTCCTCGCCCAATCCCGCCACCGGCAGCGTTTTCATCGACAGCAGGCGCAGCTTGCCGTTGCCACGCAGCAGATGTTCAAGCAGCGGCACGATCTGCTCCGGCGCCACCAAGCCTCTTTGCATCGCGCGCAGGCTGGCGTCGGCATCGGCGATCTGATGACGCACATCATCCAGATGCTGACGCACCGGCGCATCCGGATCGTTCTGGAAGGCGGCAATCTTTTGCGTGATTTCGCCGTCTATGCCGCCGATCTGATTTTGCTGCTGGCT
>Ga0209862_1000862_pt1 | contig 10226 bp, 10 predicted proteins | sample OrgsoiDNA_201061_FD_185809 | JGI IMG/M metagenome (GOLD analysis project Ga0209862, IMG submission 185809) | Permafrost soil microbial communities from the Arctic, to analyse light accelerated degradation of dissolved organic matter (DOM) -... | ecosystem: Environmental > Terrestrial > Soil >... | reverse complement strand
TCGATTCCAGGGCATGGTCAGGTACCTCCTGACCGTATTTCACACCTGTAAAGGATGTCTCCGGTTTAAAACGTAAAGGATGTCTCCGGTTTCTACCCGAGCAAGCCCGCTCCCACAGGGGATGTAACTGATCAGCTCAATCGGGTTATTGCACCTGATTTTGCGGAAACAGATTGCGGCGGGTTTCTTCATCGAACTCAGCCTTGAGCACCAGTTGTTCCTTCAACCCGTGAGCACGCCGGGCCGCCGGGCGGGCGCTGATTTTGTCGAACAGGCGCTTGACGTTCGGGTACGCCGCCAGACCGTTTTCGCCGAGGACGTACGGCGCGTAGTTGGCCCAGCCCCAGAGCGCCATGTCGGCGATGCTGTAGCTGTCGCCGGCCAGGTATTGATGATCGGTCAGGCGCTGGTCGAGCACGCGGTAGTGGCGTTCGACTTCTTTCAGATAACGGTTTTTCGCGTAGGCCAGGTCTTCCGGCGCGTGGTGCAGGAAGTGCACGGCTTGACCGGAGAACGGCGACAGGCCGGTGCCGATGAACATCAGCCAGGACAGCAGCTCAGCCTGACCCGCCACCGAGGTCGGCAGGAAGCGCTGATGTTTTTGCGCCAGGTGCAGCAGGATCGCCTGGGAGTCGAACACCGTGGCGTCGCCGTCCACCAGGGCCGGGACCTTCGCGTTCGGGTTGATCGCCAGGAACCCCGGCAGGTGTTGTTCGCCTTTGAAGGTATCAACGCCGATCAACTCATAGGGCGTTTGCAGCTCTTCCAGCAGCAGGGCGACTTTCATCGGGTTGGGCGAAGGGTGGAAAAAGAATTTCATGGGTCAGGCCTCAGTCAGTGGGTTTGAACTGAGGCTGATGGTGGGCGAAACCCGTTCGATTGACGTACGAGGTTGTTGGTCTACTCGTTCGAAGTCATCGAACGAGTGGTGAGTGCCGGTTTCGCCAACAAACGCCGGGTCACCCCGAGCATGCCCACGGACACCGCCACCCCAAGGGCAAATGCGCTCAAACCGAGGCGGGGTAATGTCAGCGCCAGCACCAGGCAGAACGCCGCGAACGAGTACATGCCAGTGGCGGTGGCGCGCAACAGCGCGGCAGTGAAGGCCGGACCGCGGGTTTGTTGGGAGAACACCGCCATCACGCTGCCGAGTACCGGGAACACCGCGAGCAATCCGCTCCAGCGCTCGCCCACGGTACTGGCCAGCAAAGTGACGGCCAACGTCAGCAAAGCCCCGGCGACCATGCGCAGCAGCAGTTTGTCGGACTTGGGCTTTACCCCTGAAATAATCGGTTGGACCGACGGAAACAGGTGCGGCGCCGCCAGCAGGGCAGTGGCGGCGGCGATGACCGAGAACGTCAGGGACGGCGGGATCAGCGACAGCACGATGGCCGCCGTGGCCCACACCAGCATGGACGTCGCCAGCGCCCACGGCCAACCGGCTCGTTGAGCGACTTGGGCGTACGTCACGCAGAAGGCAATCATCGCGAACATCGCTGAGAGCGCGGCGGTCGCGGCCTGGGCGGCAAACACCTGGCCTTGTTCAATGGCGAGGAAAAACAGAATCGGCCCGACCACCACCGGCAGCCCCGACAACCAACCGGCCACGCTCGGCCCCCAACGTTTGCCCGCCAAGGAAATCAGCAGCAGAAACCCGGGAATCACCAGCAGTTTGAGCATCAGCACGCACGCACCTCCGACCTGTGTGAGGCGGCCACGTTAGCATCGCGGGCGATGGATTGCTCTAGGGGTTTATGGGTTTTGTATACAAAAATAGGTTTTCAGAAATTGTCCAGAACAGCCTTTAGCGTATAAGTTTTAAAGAGGTCTTCAGCGTACATCGAGCCATCATGAACAGATCACCATCGCGCCTTCGTCACAGTCTCTGGCTGCTCGTGTTGCTCGGCACGCACGCGCTGGCCAGTTGGCAAGACGCACTGCCCGGCGCGCAGATCGTGGGTGCCGGTGAGTTTCGGGTGTTCGGTTTTGACGTCTACAACGCCCGGCTCTGGAGTGCGGCGCGGCCCTTGGCACCGGACCAGCCATTTGCTCTGGAGCTGATCTACCAGCGCAACATTTCCCGGGACGATCTGGTGAAGGCCAGCGTCGATGAAATCAAACGGTTGTCCGGCTCCTCGGTCAGCGCTGAACAACTGGCCGGCTGGCAGATCCAGATGCAGCAGTCGTTCGTCGATGTCCAGGCGGGCACCCGCATCACCGGCGTGTATTTGCCGGGGCAGGGCGCACGCTTCTTTGTCGGCCAGCAGTTGCAACACGAAGTGAAAGACCCGCAATTCGCCCGAGCCTTTTTTGACATCTGGCTCGACCCGCGCACCCGCAATCCCGAGTTGCGCCAGCAATTATTGGGCACCGCCAAGCCTTGAGGAAATCGCGATCCCCGTAGGAGCTGCCGAAGGCTCGGGCCGCGTTCGGACGATCTTTTGATCTTGATCTTTGGCGAGATTGAAATGGCCGAAGATCGCAGCCTTCGGCAGCTCCTACGCCGGGTGGTGTATAGCCTGGGAGTGGTCGGAACGTCTAAGCTGCGCCTTTCCACCTGTCGACGGATGTTTGCGTGAACTTCAGTTTTTTGCCCAAAGTCGCCACGGCGCCGTTTTGCCCGCCGGAAGTGGCCGGCAGTGTTGCCGTTGACCCCAGCGCTACGTTCTTCAAGCGCCTGCTGCGCTTTGCCGGCCCGGGCTTGCTGGTGTCGATCGGCTACATGGACCCGGGCAACTGGGCGACGGCCATCGAGGCCGGTTCGCGCTTTGGCTACAGCTTGTTGTTCGTGGTGTTGCTGGCGAGCCTGGCGGGGATGGTCGTGCAGTGTTTGTGTTCGCGACTGGGCATCGCCACCGGGCGTGACCTGGCGCAATTATCCCGCGAGCGCTACAGCACTCGCACCGCCCGCACGCAATGGGTGCTGGCGGAAATCTCGATCATCGCCACGGATCTGGCCGAAGTGCTTGGCTGCGCCCTGGCATTCCATTTGTTGCTCGGCTGCTCGCTGACCTTCGGCATCGCGCTGACCGCGTTCGACACGCTGCTGGTGCTGGCCTTGCAGAACCGTGGCTTCCGCCGGCTCGAAGCGATCATGCTGGTACTGGTCGCCACCATTGGCGTGTGTTTCTTCGTCGAGCTGATGCTGATCAAACCCTACTGGCCGGACGTCGCCCGTGGCTTCACGCCGTCATTGTCGGCCATCGGCGATGCGGCGCCGCTGTACATCGCTATCGGCATTCTCGGGGCCACGGTGATGCCGCATAACTTGTACTTGCACACCTCGATCGTCCAAACCCGGATGATCGGCCACGACCTGGCCAGCAAGCAGGACGCGGTCAAACTGGCGCGCATCGACACCATCGGCTCCCTGGCCCTGGCGTTGCTGGTCAACGCGGCGATTCTGATTCTGGCGGCGGCTGCGTTTCACGCCACCGGGCATGGCGATGTGGTGGACATCCAGGACGCCTATCACCTGCTCGATCCGCTGGTGGGCGGGGCCTTGGCCAGCGTGCTGTTTGGCGTCGCGCTGCTGGCCTCGGGGCAGAGCTCGACCTTCACCGGGACCATCGCCGGGCAGGTGATCATGGAGGGTTACCTGAACCTGCGGATTCCTTGCTGGCAGCGGCGTTTGATTACTCGCGGGCTGGCGCTGATCCCGGCGTTCATCGGCGTGTGGCTGATGGGCGACAACGCGATTGGCAAGCTGTTGGTGTTGAGTCAGGTGGTGCTGAGCCTGCAACTGCCGTTTGCGTTGTACCCGTTGATCAGCATGACCAACGACCAGAAACTGATGGGGCCGTTTGTGAATCGGCTGCCGACGCGGGTGTTGGCGTGGGGGTTGTTTGGGGTGATCAGTGCAGCGAATGCCTGGTTGATTTTGCAGTTGGTGGTTTGACGCTGAAAGTGTGTTGACTGGGCTGACCTCTTCGCGAGCAAGCCCGCTCCCACAGTGGATCTTCAGCGAACACAAAATCTGTGTACACCCCAATCCAATGTGGGAGCGGGCTTGCTCGCGAAGAACGATAACGCGGTTTACCCACCAAACGCTTCAACCACAAAATCGATAAACACCCGGGTCTTGGCCGGCATCAGCGTGCGGCTCGGGTAGTACAGCGAGATCGGCCCCGCATCCGCGTGCCAGCCCGGCAGCAAGCGCACCAACTCACCGCGCTGGATCTGCGTGACCACATCGGGCAGCACCAGCAGCGTCACTCCCAGCCCAAGCAGAGCAGCTTCGCGCATCGCCGCCGGGTCGTTGAGGACGATGTTTTCGTTCAGCACAGCGCTCTCTTCACGACCGGCCCCATCGCGCATCACCCACTGACGAATCCGCCCGGTGCGCATGCCGCGCATCACGATGCCGGCGTGTTCGAGCAAGTCCGCCGGGTTGGCGGGCAGGGTGCGCCCGGCCAGGTAAGCCGGTGAGGCGACGGCGACGATATCCGCCGTCGCCAGCCGGCGAGAGATGACCCCGGGCGTCAGTTCAAAACCACCGCCAATGGCCGCGTCATAACCTTCGGCAATCAGGTTCACCTGGCGATTTTCGAAGTGCCATTCCGGCCGGATCAACGGATAACGCGCCAGAAAAACCGGCAGCAGCGGCAACACATGGCCGATCCCAAAGGTCGGCGCCAGGCTGACCTTGAGTACCCCCGCCGGCTCGCCGCGATCACTGCTCACCGCGCTGATCGCTGCCTGCAATGCCTCCAGATTGCCGCCGATGCTTGCCAGAAAGCTGTCCCCGGCCTCGGTCAGGGACAGCTTGCGCGTCGAGCGCTGGAACAGCCGCACGCCCATGTTGCGTTCGAGCGTCGCCACGTTGCGGCTGACGGCGGCGGGGGTCAGTGCGAGCAATCGCGCAGCGGCAGAAAAGCTGCCGGTTTCGGCGCTGCGCACAAAGGATTCGAGGTTGGCGAGGGTTTCCATGGCAGGCACCTGTTAGCAATGCTTGAAAATGATTCAAGCCATTACCGGCTAATCAAGTGCTAATGGCAAGCGCAGTATCGACTCCAACGACAACCCCTTGGAGTGAACAATCATGAGCACTATTGGAATCATCGGCGCTGGCGCTATCGGTACAGTTTTCGCCAAAGCGCTGTCCCGTCAAGGCATCGAATTTGTCATCGCGAACAGCCGTGGCCCGCATACCCTGACGTCGCTGGTGGAAGAACTAGGACCAACCGCCCGTGCCGGCACTCGCGAAGAAGCGGCTGCGCAAGACATCGTGTTGGTCGCGGTGAACTGGCCGAAACTGCCAACGGCGCTGGCAGGCCTGCCGGACTTTGCCGGACGGATCGTGATCGATGCCAACAACTCGATTGAGGTGCCGTCGTATAAAGCGGGGGATTTGCAGGGTCGCGCGTCCAGCGAAGTGTTTGCTGAATGGGTGCCGGGGGCGCGGGTGGTGAAGGCGTTCAATCACTTGGTGGCTCGGTTGCTGGATCGCGATCCGGCAGCGGAGGGCGGCAAGCGCGTGCTGTTTTTCTCGGGCGATGATGCCGAGGCGAAAGCTCAGGTGGCGGAGTTGATTGAGCGGCTGGGGTTCTGCGGGATCGACCTCGGGACGCTGAGTGTCGGGGCACGGCTGGCGCAGTTCCCGGGTGGGCCGTTGCCGATTTTGAATCTGGTGAAGTTTGGCTGAATGCCAGGCAAAAAGAACCCGGTGCATCTGAAGCTACACCGCTCTCACAGACGCTGATCACTTGTGGCGAAGGAGCTTTTGTGGCGAGGGGGCTTGCCTCCGTTGGGTTGCGCAGCAGCCCCAAAATCTCCGTAATAGTCGAAGATTTTTGGGAGCGCTACGCACTCCAACGGGGGCAAGCCCCCTCGCCACAGCAAGCTCCCTCGCCACAAAAAGCTAATCAGCGGCTCAGAAGCACCGGGGTGTTGCCAGACGGCGAACGGATATTCGTGGGTCCCCGCGCCGTCTGTTGAACGCTTTAAGTCCGTTCGATCGCCAGTGCCACGCCTTGACCACCACCGATGCACAGGGTGGCGAGGCCTTTTTTTGCGTCACGCTTGATCATTTCATGCAGCAAAGTCACCAGCACTCGGCAACCCGACGCGCCGATAGGGTGGCCCAGCGCGATGGCGCCGCCGTTGACGTTGACCTTGTTCAAGTCCCATTCCAGGTCCTTGGCCACTGCCAGGGATTGCGCGGCGAAGGCTTCGTTGGCTTCGATCAGGTCCAGTTGGTCAATCGACCAGCCGGCCTTGCTCAGGCAACGACGGGTAGCCGATACCGGACCGATGCCCATGATCGCCGGGTCGACGCCCGCGTTGGCGTAAGCAGCGATTTTCGCCAGTACCGGCAGGCCGAGGGCCTTGGCTTTTTCGGCGCTCATCAGGATCACCGCAGCGGCGCCGTCGTTCAGCGACGAGGCGTTGCCGGCGGTCACCGAACCGTCCTTCTTGAAGGCCGGTTTCAGTTTGCCCAAAGACTCGGCCGTGGTGCCGGCCCGTGGCTGTTCGTCGGTGGCGAAGGACAGCGGATCGCCCTTGCGCTGCGGGATCAGGATCGGCGTGATCTCATCGACAAAACGCCCGGCTTCGATGGCGGCCGTGGCTTTTTGCTGGGAGGCCGCGGCGAAAGCGTCCTGTTGCTCGCGGGTCAGGTTGTACTTGTCCGCCAGGTTCTCCGCGGTGATGCCCATGTGGTAATCGTTGAACGCATCCCACAGACCGTCGCTGATCATGGTGTCGACGATTTGCGCGTGCCCCATGCGCAGACCGGTGCGCGCACCGGGCATGACGTAGTTGGACAAGCTCATGTTTTCCTGGCCGCCGGCAATGATCACGTCGGCATCGCCGCAGCGAATCGCCTGGGTCGCCAGGTGCAGGGCTTTCAAGCCCGAGCCGCAGACCTTGTTCAGGGTCATGGCCGGCACGGTAAACGGCAGGCCGGCCTTGATCGCCGACTGGCGTGCAGGGTTTTGCCCGGCACCGGCGGTCAGCACTTGGCCCATGATCACTTCATCGACTTGAGCCGGGTCCAGCCCGGTTTGCGCCAGCAACTGACGGATCACCGCAGCGCCCAGATCAACGGCGGACACACCCGCCAGGGCACCCTGGAAACTGCCAATGGCGGTACGGGTGGCGGCAACAATAACGACGTCTTGCATGGAAAAATTCCTCACTGGGCAGCGAATTGCATTTCCGGAACGTGATCCGGCACGATCAGTTTACCGGCGGTCTTGGCGACAATTTCTTCGACGCTAACGCCCGGCGCACGTTCTTTGAGAATGAACGCGCCGTCCTTGATTTCGAGGTAGGCGAGGTCGGTCAGCACACGCTTGATGCAGCCGGCGCCGGTCAGCGGCAGGCTGCATTTGGACAACAGCTTGGACTCACCGTCCTTGGACGCGTGGGTCATGATGACAATGATGTTGTCTGCGCCGGCCACCAGGTCCATCGCGCCGCCCATGCCCTTGACCAGTTTGCCGGGGATCATCCACGAGGCGATATTGCCTTCCACGTCTACTTCAAAGGCGCCCAGTACGGTCAGGTCGACATGGCCTCCGCGGATCATCGCGAAGGACTCGGCCGAGGAAAAAATCGAAGCGCCAATACGTGCTGTCACGGTTTGTTTGCCGGCGTTGATCATGTCGGCATCGATGGTTTCTTCGGTCGGAAAAGGACCCATGCCGAGCAAGCCGTTTTCCGACTGCAGCATGACTTCCATGCCTTCAGGGATGTAGTTGGCGACCAGGGTCGGGATGCCGATGCCCAGGTTCACGTAAAAGCCGTCTTGCATTTCGCGGGCGACGCGTTGAGCCATTTGTTCGCGGGAAAGTGCCATTGTTGTTATTCCTTCATTCGGGCCGGGGGCTGGGGATCACTTACGCACGGTGCGCTGTTCGATGCGCTTCTCGAACGTGCCGCAAATGATCCGGTCGACGTAGATGCCAGGGGTGTGGATCTGCGACGGCTCCAGCTCGCCGGGTTCGACGATTTCTTCGACTTCGACCACGGTGATCTTGCCGGCAGTGGCGGCCAGCGGATTGAAGTTCTGGGCGGTGTGGCGATAGATCACGTTGCCGAAGTGGTCGGCTTTCCAGCCTTTGACGATGGCGAAATCACCGGTGATGGATTCTTCCATCAGGTACTTGCGACCGTGGAATTCGCGCACTTCCTTGCCTTCGGCAACCGGGGTGCCGACGCCAGTGGCAGTAAAGAAGGCAGGGATGCCGGCGCCGCCCGCGCGCATTTTTTCAGCGAGGGTGCCTTGAGGGGTCAGGTCGACTTCGATGGCGCCGCTGAGCAGTTGCTCTTCGAACATCTTGTTCTCGCCCACATACGAGGCGACAACCTTGCGAATCTGCCGGTCTTCCAGCAGTACGCCGAGGCCGAAACCGTCGACGCCGCAGTTGTTGGAAACCACCGTGAGGTCGCGGGTGCCTTTGCGCTTGATCTCGGCGATGAGGTTTTCCGGGATGCCGCACAGGCCGAAGCCGCCGGAGATCACGGTCATGCCGTCTTCAAGACCTGCAAGGGCTTCCTCGTAGGAACTCACGCGCTTGTCGAAACCTGCCATATGCACCTCTTTTATTCTTTATGGGCGGCTGGCTAGCCGTAGTGGGGATGAGTGTCTCGCCAGAGTATTCATTTGTTAAGTTGATTTTTAAGGTTGATTGATAGATAAAACTCACTAATACCTCTGTAGGAGCTGCCGAAGGCTGCGATCTTTTGACGTTGATCTTTTGTGATCTTCAAGCCGCCGAAAATCAAGATCAAAAGATCGCAGCCTACGGCAGCTCCTACGCAACTGGAGCAAAGCGACGATGACAGTCAAGCAGATCCGAGCCTTTCTGGCCGTGGCCCAGAGCCTGAGTTTTGCCGTGGCCTGCGAGCGGTTGCACCTGTCGCAATCGGCGTTGAGCCTGACCATCAAGGCCCTGGAAGAAGGCCTGGGCGGACGCCTGTTTAGCCGCAACACACGCAACGTGGCGCTGACGCCTGAGGGTGAATCGCTGCTGCCGCTGGCCCGTCGGCTGATCGCCGATTGGGACAATGCCGAAGATGAACTGCGTCAACGTTTCACTCTGCAGCGCGGTCGCGTAACGGTGGCGGCGATGCCTTCGTTTGCCGGCAACCTGCTGCCGCCGATCCTCAAGACCTTCCGCGCGCGTTACCCGAAAGTCAACGTCACGGTGAATGACGTGATCAACGAGCAGGTGCTGGAAATGGTCCGCGATCGGCAAGTGGAGCTAGGCGTTTCGTTTGAGCCGGCTCATAGCTCGTCGCTGGAGTTCACGCCGTTGTACATCGACCGGTTTGTGGCGGTGGTGCCGCATGATTCGGCGTTGACGCAATTGGAGGAGATCGACTGGCAGACCTTGTTGATGGAGCCGTTTATCACTTTGCAGCGACCGTCCACAGTGCGGGTGATGCTCGAAGAACACTTGCAGGCTCGCGGTATGAAGTTGCCGGTGGAGTTTGAAAGTCATCAACTGGCGACGGTGGGACGGATGGTCGCCAGCGGGTTGGGCGTGAGCGCGGTGCCGGCGCTGTGCCGGCAGCAAATGCAGGAGTCGGGCGCGCACTGCATTACTTTGCGTGACCCGGTGGTGGAGCGGGCGATTGGCGTGTTGACCAAGCCGGGGCATGAACTGTCGGCGGCGGCGCAGGCGTTGTTTGATATTTTCAAGGAAGCAAACCTGGGCCAACGCCTGTCTGCCGGATAAACACATAACCCTGTGGGAGCGGGCTTGCTCGCGAAGGCGGAGTGTCAGTCGACGTCAATGTTGAATGTGCCGACCTCTTCGCGAGCAAGCCCGCTCCCACAGGGTTGGGTTTCGTCAGTTTTTAAGTGGTCAGTCGTTGGGTCAGCAAGGGCAGGAGTTTTTCGCAGGACGCCTCGATTCTCATCTCCAAAATGTCATCCGCCCGGGTCTTGCCCAGGTTAATCGCAATCAACGGCTTGCCCTGATCCACCACCGCCCGACACAACCGAAACGCCGAATACGCCATCAACGACGACCCCACCACCAGCAACCCCGCCGCTTGCTCCACCGCCGCCATGGCCTTGGCCGCCGTTACCTGAGCGACGTTCTCGCCGAAAAACACCACGTCCGGCTTCATCCGCGCCTCGCCGCAATGCGGACAGTGTGGCACCTGAAACCGCGCTTCAAACGCCGGGTCGAGCAGGGTGTCGCCATCCGGCGCTTGCACCGCATCGACCCCGGCCAGGTACGGGTTTTGCGCTTCCATCAGCTGTTGAATCG
>Ga0209862_1000861_pt1 | contig 10227 bp, 9 predicted proteins | sample OrgsoiDNA_201061_FD_185809 | JGI IMG/M metagenome (GOLD analysis project Ga0209862, IMG submission 185809) | Permafrost soil microbial communities from the Arctic, to analyse light accelerated degradation of dissolved organic matter (DOM) -... | ecosystem: Environmental > Terrestrial > Soil >... | reverse complement strand
CGCACGCCAAGTCTCGCTTGTAGACTCAGAGCGCCATGTCTGATGCGGAACCCAGGAAGACCATTCTCGTGGTTGACGATGAGGCGGAGATTCGTAAGCTTGTCTGCGCCATGGTTGGCCATTTCGGATATACGGCGCTGTCTGCCAACACCGGACAGCGCGCCCTCGCCGTCTATAAGAAACACAACGGTCCCATAGATCTGCTCATTACCGACGTTGTGATGAGCGGCATGGGCGGCCCGGTCCTGGCGGACGAGCTCACCGAACTGCAACCCGGTTTGAAAGTGCTCTACATGTCCGGGTACGATCACAGCCGCGTGGTGCAGACGTATGTCGTGGAGAAGGGACACTTCCTGCTGGCCAAGCCATTCACCGCGAGCCAAATGGAAACCAAGCTGAAGGAGTTGCTGGCGCCCGCGGTGAACACCGCCCGGTAAGGGTGATAACATCACCTGGAAGTGACCATCAGGCCGGCCAGCGATCGATCGCTCATCATCTCGGTAGGCGACCAAATCTCAATCCACGCGCACCAGGCGGTGGTGCGGCTCACCGGTTGCCTGGCGGGCGTGCGCGGCATCCTGAATGTGCATCCGGCTTACGCTTCCGTGCTGGTGGATTTCGATCCGCGGCTGTACACTCATTCCGGTGTGGAAGCGTTGGTCCGCGAGCAATGGGCAGCGCACCGCGACCGGGCCCCGGAGTTGCCGCGCGTGGTCGAGATCCCGGTCCGCTACGGCGGCGAATTCGGTCCGGACCTTCCGGACGTGGCGCGCCACACCGGCCTCTCGGCCGAGCGCGTGATCCAACTGCACGCCGCCGCCGATTACCTGGTCTACTTCGTGGGCTTCTCGACGTTCTTTCCGTACCTGGGCGGCCTGCCTCCGGAACTCGCCACGCCGCGCCTTTCCGCGCCGCGCAAGCACGTGCCTACGGGCAGCGTGGCCATTGGGGGCAGCCAGGCCGGAATCTATCCCCTGGCCTCACCGGGCGGCTGGCGGCTTATCGGACGCACGCCGCTGCCGCTGTTCGACCTGAGCAGCTCGCCGCCTCCCTTGTTGCGCATGGGCGACCGCGTGCGCTTCGTTCCCACGGCGGAGGCTGGACTCTGAACGCCTTTCGCGTGATTTCGCCCGGCTTCCTCAGCACGGTTCAGGACCTGGGCCGCTTCGGTTGGGCGCATTTCGGAGTCTCGGCTTCGGGCGCGGCCGACGCTCTGGCGCTGCGCGCGGGCAACCTTCTGGTGGGCAACGCGGAGAATGCCGCCGCACTCGAAATGACGCTCGTGGGAGGCGTCTTTGAATTTGAAACTGCCGCCGTGATTGCGCTGACAGGTTCGGATTTCGGGGCTGGGTTGCCGCTGTGGAGCGCCGTCGAAATCAGGGCCGGGCAGACCGTTCGCTGCGGGCCAACGCAATCGGGCGCGCGCTGCTACCTCGCCGTGCGCGGCGGCATAGCGGTGCCCAAGACGATGGGCAGTGCGTCCGTCCACCTGATGACGGGCGTGGGCGGCCGCGCGTTGCGCAAAGGCGATGTGCTCCCGATCGGCGATGAAGCCGTACGCCTGTACCCGCGACCCTCCGGGTCGCAGCGGAGGGAGTACAACGGCCTGCTGCGCGTCACGGCGGGGCCGCAAGCCGCCTTGTTCCGGGATGAGTTATACGCCGGCGTCTGGACGGTGAGCGAAGAGTCGAACCGGATGGGCATACGGCTGCGCGGCGATCCCATCCCCAGCCCCAGCGGCCAGATGATCACCGAAGGCGTGCCGTTGGGCGCGGTCCAGGCGCCGCCCGACGGACAGCCCATCGTGCTGTTCGTGGAACACCAGACCACCGGCGGATATCCCAAACCGGCCAATGTGATTTCGGCGGACTTCTGGCGCCTGGGCCAATTGCGCCCGCGCGACGAAGTGCGGTTTGAGTGCATCGCCATGGAGGACGCGGTCGAACTGTTGCGCGACCAGGAGCGGTGGCTGTACTCTCTGATATGATCGTCGATCTGAACTGCGACATGGGCGAACTGGAAGACGCCCAACACGAAGCCGCCCTGATGCAGTACATCACTTCCGCCAATATCGCCTGCGGCGGCCACGCCGGGGATGAGGCCACGATGGAGCGCACCGCGCGCCTGGCGCTCGAGCGCGGTGTCCGTATCGGCGCCCATCCCGGTTACCCCGACCGCGCCAATTTCGGCCGCATCGAAATCCAGATGGCTGCCGCCGAAATCGAACGTACGGTGTGCCGGCAGATTGAGCGCCTGGATGCCGTGGTGCGCGGGCTGGGCGCCCAGATCGTTCACGTGAAGCCGCACGGGGCGCTGTACAACGTGGCGGTGCGCAATGCGGAAGTGGCGCGCGCTATCGCCAATGGAGTAGGCCAGTGGAATTCGCGGGTGATTCTTTTCGGCCTCGCCGGTTCGCCCATGCTGGAGGTGTGGCGGCAAATGGGCATGGCGGTTGCCGGGGAAGGCTTCGCCGACCGCCGCTACGAACCCGACGGCGCCCTGCGCTCGCGCAAGTTTCCAGACGCCCTGATCACGGAGCCTCAAGCCGCGGCGGCCCAGGCGCTGCGCTTGGCCCGCGAGGCAAATGTGCAAACGGTCTGCGTTCACGGCGACACTCCCGGCTCGGTTGAAATCCTGAAAGCGTGCCATGAAGCCCTAACATGAGGATGACGCGCTAACATGAAAACAATGAGGCTCTTTGTCGCCGCTCTGGCGTTCGCCGCGCCGGCGTTCGGCCAGACTACCTGCACCTTTACGGTGACCCCGACTGCCTTCGCCATCGGTAACCAGGCCTTCACCGGCGCAGACAGTATTTCCGTCACTCCAACCGGCGGCATTTTCTGCAACTCATGGAGCGCGTCGGTGGGCCCCGGGGTCACTTGGCTGCACATCACGTCGGGCTCCTCGGGCTTTGGCGTGGGTACGGTGAGTTGGACCGCGGACCCTAATCCCGTTGGCGCGGATAGAAAGGGCGCCATGACGGTTGCCGGCATCGTCGTGGTGGTTGCACAGTCCGGCAGAGGATGCAACTTTTCGGTTTCCTCCACATCGGCGAACTATCCGGTAGGTGGGGGAACGGGCGCGTTTCAAGTGACGGCCGACTGCTCCTGGCAGGCCTCGTCCTCCGATCAGAGTTGGATACAGTTGCCTAACGGCGCAAACGGCGCCACCAGCGGCACAGTCAATTACACCATTGGCGCCAACGGCTGCGTGACCGGGCGCAGCGGCCTGATTACGATCCAGACCGGCTTGCCGAATCCGCCCACGGTTGCCATCCAGCAGGGCGGCTCGCCTGCCAACCTGACACTTTCGGCTTCCAGCGCAACGGCCGATTCCGCATCGAGCAACGGCAGAGTGCTGGTATCGACCGGCAACGGCTGCGGCTGGACCGCCGCCAGCGATGTGAGCTGGATGCTGATCACCGCCAGCGCGGGCAGCGGCAACGGGGGCATTACGTATCACGTTCTGGCGAACAGCCTGGCCACCCGTACCGGCAACATCCACGTCACCCCGGCGGGCACGGTCGGCGGGCTGTTGTTCACAGTTACACAGCCCGCGGCCGGGCCGCCGGCGCCTGTGGTGACAGCAGTGGCGAATGCCGCCAGCTATGCCGCGAGCGCTGTCTCACCTGGGGAGATCGTCACGATTTTTGGATCCAACATGGGGCCGGCCAGCCTGACTCTGTATCAACTCACTACAGCCGGATCGTTCCCGACCTCCATTGCCGGCACGCAAGTGTTGTTTGACGGAGCAGCGGCGCCCATGATTTACACCTCCCAAGGTCAAGTCAGCGCCATGGCGCCGTATGGACTCGCCGGCAAGAACAGCACCAACGTGCAGGTGCGGTTCGGCGTAGTTTCCGCCGCCATCGCCATGCCGGTTCAACCCGCCACGCCGGGGATCTTCTCACTGGATGCTTCGGGCCTCGGTCCCGGTGCGATCCTCAATCAGGACACCTCCCTCAACTCCGGTACCAACCCGGCCGCGAAGGGCTCCGTGGTGTCGATTTATTGCACCGGAGGCGGGCTCACGAACCCTGCGACCGTGGACGGATCCATCATTCCCAGTACGACGCCGCTGCCCATACTGACCCAGGATGTCAGCGTCACGATCGGCGGCCTGCCTGCCACAGTGGACTATAGCGGGGGCGCCCCTCAATCGGTCGCGGGCCTGACGCAGATTAACGTGGAGGTTCCGAGTAGTGTGACGCCCGGATCCGCGGTGCCGGTGGTGGTGCAGATCGGGACGGCGAAGAGCCAGGCGGGCATTACGATGGCGGTGCGGTAAGAGCCGCGGGATTGACGCCTCTACGCCGCGTCCTCGAACATCACGACGATCCGCTTGCCGAGCGCCGCCAGTGCCGCTTGAATTCTCTCTGGCTTTGTGTCGTGTTTAGGATCGAGCATGCGCCGGACCACGGTTTCGCTCACGCCGAGGCGTTTGGCCAGTGCGGTATTACGCATGCCGTGCTCGCGCATTGCCAGATACAAGGCGAGCTTCGGCGCCAGGTATAGCGGCACGCCGATCAAGCGCTGGCCGCGTTTGGGCTTGGAGGGCTTCGGGATGTCGTCGCCCCGCCTGATGCGGCCCGCTATTGCTTCAGCCAGGCAGTCCGCGGCCTGCGTAAGAGTATCGTCGAGATCGTCGCCTCCAGTCAGGGCTTCAGGCACATCCGGGAAACGGACGTAAAACCCTTTGCCGTTTTCCTCACGGATAAAGCTGGCTGGATAGGTGGCTGTGAACATCAGAGATCCTCCTTACGGATACCGAGTTGCTTGCACATGCCGGCCAACAGACCGGGTCCGAGTTCCTTCTTGAGATCCTTCACCACGGTGAATCGATCACCGACGTAGAGTGTACCGTGGCTGCCGGCGCCGCGTTCCGGAACCCAACGAAACGCTCGCTTCGTCCGCTTGGCGATCGCTTTCGCTTTGCGGAGAAACTCACTTCCCTTCACTATTCGATTCTCGAACACTTTTGTTCGATTTTCAAGTACGACAATGAGACTTATCGCCCGTCAGGACGGACAGACGCGCGCACGGCGCGCTCAAACGCCCAGCTTCGAATCTGAGTGATCTGCTCTTTCATAGTGCGCGACAGCGGGACAATCTTCGCGGCGACGCTAATCAGATCTTCCCCGCTGACCTCCACGTCCGCCAGGCGCGCTTTGATCAGGGCCGACACCACACACTGTTCGATTTCGGCCCCAGTCCAACCAATCGTGAATGCCGTCAGTTGATCCAGGTTGATCCGGGCCGGGTCCACCCCCCGGCGGTTGAGGTGAATCTTGAAGATCTCGATGCGTTCGTCATCGAGCGGCAGGTCGACGAAGAATACCTCGTCGAAGCGTCCCTTGCGAATCATCTCGGCGGGCAGAAGGTCGATCCGGTTGGCCGTGGCGGCAACGAAAAGCCCGCGCGCCTTCTCCTGCATCCAGGTGAGGAAGAAGGCGAAAATCCTGCCCTGCTCACCCCCGGTGTTCGTCGACGTGATCCCCATCTCGATCTCGTCGAACCAAAGAACCGCGGGCGCCATGTCTTCCATCATTCTGCACGCCTCCACGAATGCTCCTTCCGCCTTGCCATGCCTTCCGGAGAAGATCTCGATCATGTCTACCCGGTAGAGCGGAAGCTGGAAATAAGAGGCGATGGCCTTGACGCAGAGGCTCTTGCCGCAGCCCGGAATACCCATGAGGAGCACCCCCTTCGGCACGATCTCGATGCTCAGGCTGTCACGCAACTGAAAGAGCTTGCGGCGCTCCAGCAGCCATTTCTTCAGGCCATCCAGGCCCCCGATCTCACCGATGCTGGTACCGTCGGCAACATACTCCAGGGCGCCGCTGCGGTTGACCAGTAGCCGTTTCTCTTCGAGCACGGCCGGTAGAGACTCAGGCCCCAGCCGTGTATTCACGGCCAAGGCACGGCGCAACGCATAGCGCGCTTCGTCGAGCGTAAGTCCCTGTAGGGCAGACGCGAGCTGGTATAAGATTTCCTCGCCCGTATCGCTTTCGCTGCCCCCGGTTTCGTCCCGCAGAAACTCTACCAGCTCGACCAAATCGGGCGGCCGGAGTTCGAGAAACATCAGGCTCCGTTCCACCTCCTCCGGAATGGACCGGACCGGGGACGTGATGACGACGAACTTCCGCTGGTCGCGACAGCTCTCATAGAGATCTCGAAGGCGGCGTCTGACCTCGGCGGATTCCCGCAGCGGCTCGTGAAAGTCCTTGAGGTGAAAAATGGCGGCTTCCGTGTGCGCGGCGATGAAGTCCAAAGCCGCCAGAGGAGCGTGAGTTCCGGCCTCCGCCGCTTCGTCATCCCGATGCATCCCCTGCGTGAGGCTCCATGTCCAAACGCGCACCGGAGCGGGGGCCGGCAGCCGTAGGGCCACCTCGCGTAACACTCTTCCGACCCGCTGCTCTTCCGAGGAGCGCACGTAGGTGAGCGGACGCCCGGACTCGAAGATCTCCCGAAGTACTTTTGCCGCGCGGCTCTCGACAGACCCGGTCTTTGTAGGTTGCTCCATATGAATTAGTAGTATGCCATTCTGTTCGCAGGTGCTGGCAGTGGTGGGGCAGACGATTTCGTCTGCCTCGGCCGGAAACCGAGAATCCATTAACTCAAATCAAACTGATAACATGATTCTCCATGCAATATCGCACAGCTATCATCGCCCTGGCCCTGTTCGCGTGCCGCCTGTCGGCCGCGGCCGACCTGAACATCCCCTACCAGAAGTTCACTCTACCCAACGGCCTCATTGTCCTGGTTCACGAAGACCATAAGGCGCCCATCGTCGCCGTCAACACCTGGTACCATGTCGGGTCCAAGAATGAAAAGCCCGGCAAGACCGGCTTCGCTCATCTCTTCGAACACCTCATGTTCGGCGGCAGTGACAACTATAAAGGCCGCTACATCGATGCCATGGAAAAGGTGGGCGCCACCGACCTTAACGGCACCACCAGTGAGGACCGCACCAACTACTTCCAGAACGTGCCGGTCTCCGCGCTCGATTACACGCTCTTCCTGGAGAGCGACCGCATGGGCCACTTCTACAACTCCATCAATAAGGAGGTCCTGGACCTGCAACGCGGCGTGGTCCAGAACGAAAAACGCCAGGGCGAGAACCAGCCCTACGCAGTCTCTGAGGAGCTCATTGTCAAGAACACCGCTCCCGCCGGCCATCCCTACTCCTGGACCGTAATCGGCGCCATGGAAGACCTGGATGCCGCGTCGCTGGCCGATGTGCAGAAGTGGTTCCGGACCTATTACGGTCCCTCGAACGCAGTCCTCGTCCTGGCCGGCGACATCGACTTCCAGAGCGCCAAAGAAAAGGTCACAAAGTATTACGGTGACATCCCGCCCGGTCCGCCCATCGCGCGCCCCACCGCCTGGATCGCCAAAATGACCGGTGAGCACCGCGGCTGGGTGCAGGACCGCGTCCCGCAGGCTCTCCTCACCATGACGTGGAACACTCCGCAGTGGTCCGCGCGCGACTCCGTGCTCCTGGAATTGGTCGGACAGGTTCTGAGCGACGGCAAGACATCGCGTTTCTATAAGCGGCTGGTTTACGACGACCGCATCGCCACGCAGGTGCAGGCCGCGCAGGGCGGCCGCGAAATCAACGGCCAGTTCCAGATCAATGCCTTTGCGCAGCCGGGCGCTGGTCTGGAGAAAGTCGAAGCGTCCGTGCGCGAAGAACTCACGCGCTTCATAAAGGAAGGCCCCAACGATTCTGAGCTTGAGCGCGTAAAAGTGCAATACGAAGCCGGCCTGGTCCGCGGCATGGAACGCGTAGGAGGCTTCGGCGGTAAGAGCGACCGGCTGGCTCAAGGCGCGATGTTCGCCGGCAATCCGGAACAGTACAAGCTCGCCCTGAACTGGGTTCGCCAGGCCACCAAGGCCGATCTGCAGCAGGTGGCGCGCGAATGGCTCTCGGACGGCGTATACATTCTCGAAGTCCAACCTTTCCCGGAACTCAAGTCCGTCACTTCGGCCGTGGATCGCTCCAAGCTTCCAGTCACGTCGAACCCGGCCGATGCCAAGCTGCCCAAGCTCCAACGCGCCACGCTGTCGAACGGATTGAAGGTGGTTCTGGCCGAGCGCCACGACACGCCGCTGGTCAATCTCTGGATGCAAGTCAAGGCCGGCTCCTCAGCCGACGAACCCTCCAAGCTGGGCGAAACCAAGCTGATGACTTCGGTCCTCACCGGCGGCACCAAGTCCCGCGACGCTCTTCAGATCAGCGACGAACTCCAGCGCCTTGGGGCCAACCTCGAAGCGTTCTCGAACCTGGATTTCACGATGATCCAACTCTCGTCGCTCACCGACAAGCTGGATGCGTCGCTCGATCTCTACACCGACGTTCTGCTGCATCCGACTTTCCCGGAGAGCGAGTTTAAGCGCGAGCAAGCTATCCAACTGGCGGCCATCCAGCAGGAGCAGAGCGAACCCATCGGCATGGCCCTGCGCGTATTCCCGCCGCTTCTCTACGGCGCGGGACACGCCTACGCGATGCCCTATTCCGGTAGCGGCAGACCCGATACCGTCGCCAGGCTGAGCCGCGAGGATCTTGAAAAACTGCACGCCACGTGGGTGCGGCCCAATAACTCCGTCCTGGTGGTGGTCGGCGACACCACGCTGGCCAGCCTGGTTCCGAAACTCGAGAAGCGCCTTGCCGCCTGGAAGCCGGGTGACGTACCGGCAAAGACCATCGCCCACGTGGAGCGGCCCAAGCAACCGGTGGTCTATCTGATCGACAAGCCGGATGCGCAGCAGTCGGTAATCATAGCGGGCGGCATCGCGCCGCCCATCAATGCCAACCAGGAAATCGCGCTCGGCACGCTAAACGACATCTGGGGCGGCACTTTCGGCAGCCGCGTGAACATGAACCTGCGCGAAGACAAGCACTGGTCTTATGGCGCGCAAAGCGTCCTGCTGGTCACCACCGCGCAGCGTCCTTTCATCGCCTTCGCACCGGTGCAGACCGACAAGACCAAAGAGTCGCTCGAAGAGTTGCGGAAGGAAGTCAAAGATGTGGTCGGTTCCCGTCCGCCGACCGCGCCGGAGCTGGACAAAGCCAAGTTGCGCAAGGTACTCGAATTGCCCGGATCGCGCGAGACGCAGAACGCCGTCGGACGCTCCATCCGCGCCATCCTGCAGGGCGGCCTTCCCGACGATTACTGGGACACCTATGCCGGTAAGGTGAAGGCGCTATCCGTCGGCGATCTTAAGGACGCAGCCCGCACACTCATAGACCCCGACCATATGATATGGGTGATTGTCGGCGACCGCGCCAAGATCGAGAAGCCCATCCGCGATCTCAACCTTGGCGAAGTCCGGATCATTCAGGCCCAGTAACACGGATCAGTCCCAGTAACCCGTATCAGGCATCGGGACCCTTGCGCAGCGCGCGCAGGTCGATTCCCAGCGCCTGGCACTTCTTGTAGAGGTGGCTGCGCTCCAGGCCCAGCGCTTTGGCGGTGCCGGTCATGCGCTGGTTCTGCCGCTTGAGCTCCGCCAGAATCTGCTCGCGCTCGAAGCCATCGGTCCGCTGCGCCAGGGTGCCCAACTGAGTGCCGCTAAACGTGCCGCCAGGCGCAACCGGCCCAGTGTCATCGCCCGCCGGCAACGCCAGGCGCACCGCCGCCACATCCACCGGCCCATCGGCCAGCAGCAACAGCCTCTCCACCACGTTGCGCAACTCCCGCACATTCCCCGGCCACCGGTAGCGCTGCAATTCCTTTATGGCCGCCGGGTCGAACGGTTTCGGCTTCCATCCGTTCTGCTCCGACACCTGAGCGGCGAAATGCGCCACCAGCGGGGCCACCTGGCCTTGGAACAATCGGTCGAGAAGGCTCTGGCTTTCAGCCTGGACATAATCGGCGCGGGCGATCAGTGGACGATAGAGATAGACGCCATCCTTGCGCGCGCCGATTAGTGCTTTTTTCCGCAACAGGCGGGTAATCAGGGTGCGCACCGTACCGTCCGCCCAACCATTAGGCGGGCCGGCCGCGGCGATGATCTCCTCCGGCGTCAGTGGGCTTTTGCGCCACAGCGCTTGCATGATTTGGCTTTCCGCTGCGGAGATACCTATGGCTTTCTTCATTACGAAACCATGATACACGCGTACTATAGAGTCAAGATACATCTGTAGTCTGAAGCTACACCGGGGGCGACATCCGGAATCCAGCGTGCGGGGCGGGCCGGCAGCCGCGTAGCGAACGTCCGCTTT
>Ga0209862_1000860_pt1 | contig 10230 bp, 5 predicted proteins | sample OrgsoiDNA_201061_FD_185809 | JGI IMG/M metagenome (GOLD analysis project Ga0209862, IMG submission 185809) | Permafrost soil microbial communities from the Arctic, to analyse light accelerated degradation of dissolved organic matter (DOM) -... | ecosystem: Environmental > Terrestrial > Soil >... | reverse complement strand
CTCGCGTACTTCCTGCGTGATCTTCATCGAGCAGAAATGCGGGCCGCACATTGAACAGAAATGCGCGACCTTGGCCGAATCTTTCGGCAGCGTCTCGTCGTGGAATTCGCGCGCTTTATCGGGATCCAGGCCGAGGTTGAACTGGTCGTCCCAGCGGAACTCGAAGCGCGCCTTCGACAACGCGTTGTCGCGGATCTGCGCGCCCGGATGACCCTTGGCCAGATCGGCCGCATGCGCCGCGATCTTGTACGTGATGATGCCGACCTTGACGTCGTCCTTGTCCGGCAGGCCCAGATGCTCTTTCGGCGTGACGTAGCACAGCATCGCCGTGCCGTACCAGCCGATCAAGGCGGCGCCGATGCCGGAGGTGATGTGGTCGTAGCCTGGCGCGATATCGGTGGTCAAAGGCCCCAGCGTGTAGAACGGCGCCTCGCCGCACTGGTCCAGCTGCAAATCCATATTCTCTTTGATCAGCTGCATCGGCACGTGGCCCGGGCCTTCGATCATCACCTGCACGTCGTGCTTCCAGGCGATCTGCGTCAGCTCGCCCAGCGTTTTCAGTTCGCCCAGTTGGGCCTCGTCGTTGGCATCGTAGATCGAACCGGGACGCAGGCCGTCACCAAGCGAGAACGACACGTCGTAGGCTTTCATGATTTCGCAGATCTCTTCGAAGTGCGTGTACAGGAACGATTCCTGGTGATGCGCGAGACACCACTTGGCCATGATCGAGCCGCCGCGCGAGACGATGCCGGTCAGGCGCTTGGCCGTCAGCGGCACGTAGCGCAGCAGCACCCCGGCGTGGATGGTGAAGTAGTCGACGCCCTGCTCCGCCTGTTCGATCAGCGTGTCGCGGTAGATTTCCCAGGTCAGGTCCTCGGCCTTGCCGTTGACCTTTTCCAGCGCCTGGTAAATCGGGACTGTACCGATCGGTACAGGGCTGTTACGGATGATCCATTCGCGCGTCTCGTGGATATGCTTGCCGGTCGAGAGGTCCATGACGTTGTCGCCGCCCCAGCGTATCGCCCAGGTCATCTTTTCGACCTCCTCGCCGATCGACGAGGTGACGGCGGAGTTGCCGATGTTGGCGTTGATCTTGACCAGGAAATTGCGGCCGATGATCATCGGCTCGACTTCCGGGTGGTTGATGTTGGCGGGGATGATGGCGCGGCCGCGGGCGATTTCCTCGCGCACGAATTCGGGCGTGATTTCGGCCGGGATGCTGGCGCCGTAGTTCTGGCCCGGATGCTGGCGGCCCATCAGGTCGGCCAGCCGTTGGCCCATCGGGCCGGAAGTCTTCAGCTGTTCGAGGTATTCGCGGCGGCGCATGTTTTCGCGGATGGCGACGAATTCCATCTCCGGCGTGACGATGCCGCGCCGCGCGTAGTGCATCTGCGTGACGTTGCCGCCCGCGCGCGCGCGGCGCGGCAGCCGGTGCAGCTGGAAGCGCAGCTCGTCGAGCGCGGGATCGGCCAGGCGCTGCTTGCCGTATGCGGACGAGGGACCGGACAGCTCCTCGGTGTCGCCGCGCTCCAGTATCCACGGCAGGCGCGGCGTCGCGGCCAGGCCGGCGCGGATGTCGATGACGGCGTCGGGATCGGTGTAGGGGCCGGAGGTGTCGTAGACGTAGACCGGCGGATTGGCTTCGAATCCGAACGAGGCGGGCGTGTCGGCCTGGCTGATTTCGCGCATCGGCACGCGGATGTCGGGCCGGCTGCCTTCGACGTAGACCTTGCGCGAATTGGGCAGCGGCGTGATGGCCGCCTGGTCGACGGTGGCGTCGTTGGAGAGGAATTTCGGATGGGCGTTCATTTGGCTCCTTTGTTAGCTTAGGAGCCAGCAAAGGAGGGGTCGGATGTCGCACGTGGATGAACGGTGGCAGCTCGACTGAAGCTGCTGCGCGCGGTCCGGCGGCGATTCCTAATGCTTCCCTTCGCTGGCATTATCCAGATCAGGTTCGGAGGGTATTTCTCACCCGCGCATCGCATTGCGATTTGCAGGACCCCTAGCGTGTGCCGCCTTACGGCAGCGGATCGAATTATACGCCGTTCGCCAGTGCTCACAACATGGATAAAAAAACATCGCTGTTTTTTTGCTGCGCCTGCGATTTTTTTAAGGCGATGCGGATGAATCCAAACGATGGCAAATGCGCTATCATCGTCAGACCAGCGACGCCCGCGCCACTGCCGCAGCGCTTGTGATTCGCTCTTTGTCGGGACGTTCCGTCCCCCTAACCTACGCACGCCGAAGGAATGACAAACATGGCTACCTCGTTCACGTTAAACGGTAAAACAGTCTCGGTGACCACCGAGCCGGACACGCCCCTGCTGTGGGTGATCCGCGATGACATCGGCCTGACCGGCACCAAGTTCGGCTGCGGCATGGCCTTGTGCGGCGCCTGCACCGTGCATCTGGACGGCACGCCGATCCGCTCGTGCCAGACGCCGTTGTCGGCGGTGGCCGGCAAGAAGGTCGCCACCATCGAGTCGCTGTCGAAGGACAATACACACCCGCTGCAAAAAGCCTGGATCGCGCACGACGTGCCGCAATGCGGTTACTGCCAGTCGGGCCAGCTGATGAGCGCCGCCGCGCTGCTGCACACGAATAAAAATCCCAGCGACACCGACATCGAGAACGCCATGAGCGGCAATATCTGCCGCTGCGGCACCTACAACCGCATCCGCGCCGCCATCCACACGGCGGCCGCGGAAATGCGCAAAGCCTGAGGAGCGCGCCATGACGACGACACGACGCGACTTCCTCAAGACCACCGCGCTGGCCGCCACCGGCCTGACGCTGGGCGTGTTCCTGCCCGAAGCGGCCGAGCAGGCGCAAGCCGCCGGCACCATCCACACGCCCAACGCCTGGGTCCATATCGCCGACGACAACACCATCACGCTGATCTCGGCGCGCTCCGAAATGGGCCAGGGCGTCTACACCTCGATGCCGATGCTGATCGCCGAGGAACTGGGCGTTGACCTGCGCAAGGTGAAGGTGGAGATCGCGCCGGTGAACGCGGTGTACACCAACGCGCTGCTGGGTGCGCAGATCACCGGCGGTTCGACCTCGGTGCGCGACGCCTACGAAAAACTGCGCATCGCCGGCGCCCAGGTGCGCATGATGCTGGTCAGCGCGGCGGCCGCGCAGTGGCAGCTAGATGCAAGTCAGTTGCATGCGGCCGACGGCAAGGTGACTGGTCCGAAAGGCCGCAGCGCGACTTACGGCCAGCTGGCCGCAGCCGCCTCGCTGCTGCCGGTGCCGAAGGACGTGGTGCTGAAACCGGCCAAGGAGTTCACCATCGTCGGCAAGCGCACCAAGCGTTTGGAGACGCCGCACAAGGTCAACGGCACCGCCGAATACGGCATCGACGTCAAGCTGCCGGGCATGGTCTACGCGTCGCTGGAACAGTGCCCCGTCATCGGCGGCAAGGTGGTCAGCTTCGACGCGGCCAAGGCCAAGGCAATGCCGGGCGTGGTCGACGTGGTGCAGATACCGGACGGCGTGGCCGTCGTCGCCAATTCATGGTGGCGCGCCAAGAAAGCGCGCGAGGTGCTGGCCATCGTCTGGGATGAAGGCCCGGTTTCGCATATCGACAACGCGTCTATGCGGGACGGCATCCGCAAGGCCGCCGACGCGCCCACGCCGATCAAGAAAACCGGCGACGCCGACGCGGCGCTGAAGACGGCCGCCAAGACGCTGCACGCCGAATACTGGTCGCCGCTGCTCGCCCACGCGACGATGGAGCCGCAGAATTTCACCGCCGATTACCGCGACGGCAAATGCTTGGTCATCGGGCCGGCCCAGTTCCAGCAAGGCACGCAGGGCAACGTGGCCGGCGCGCTGGGCTTGAAACCGGAGGACGTCACCGTCAAGACCACCTTCCTCGGCGGCGGTTTCGGGCGCCGGCTGGAGTACGATTTCGCGGTACAGGCAGCGCAGATTTCCAAGGCCGTCGGCAAGCCGGTCAAGCTGCTGTGGACCCGCGAGGACGACACCACGCACGACTTCTACCGGCCGATGGCGCTGCACCGCATGGCCGGCGGACTCGATGCGGCCGGCAAGCCGGTGGCGCTGACCTTCCAGCTGACGTCGCAGTCGATCACGCAGCGCCTGTTCGGCCTGCCGAAAGGCACGCTCGATCCCTTCATGGCCGAGGCCTCCGTGGTCGGCTACGACATTCCGAACATGACGCAGGAATTGATCGAGCATGACAGCGGGCTGCGGGTCGGCTACTGGCGTTCGGTCAGCCACGCGTTGAATGCCTTCGCCAACGAGAGCTTCATCGACGAGATGGCGGCGGCGGCCGGCAAGGACCCGTATCAATATCGTTTGTCGCTGCTGGAGCACCAGCCGCGCTTTGCCCACGTGCTGAAACTGGCGGCCGAAAAATCGGGCTGGGGCAAGCCGCTGCCGGCCGGCCACCATCGCGGCATCGCGCTGATGGAGGGCTACGATACCTATATGGCGCAGGTGGCGGAAATCTCGGTCAAGGACGACACGATACGCGTGCATAAAGTGTGGGTGGCGGCCGACCTGGGCCAGATGATCAATCCCGACACGGTCGAGGCGCAGCTCGAATCGAGCATCGCCTTCGGTTTGTCGGCCGCGCTGGGTTCGGAGATCACGCTGGAAAAAGGCCAGGTTCAGCAGACCAACTTCCACAACTATCCGGTGGTGCGCATGTCCGACATGCCGCGCATCGACGTCACGCTGGTGCCGAGCACGGAAAAACCGGGCGGCATCGGCGAGCCGGCGACGGCGCTGATCGGGCCGGCCGTGGCCAATGCGCTGTTCGCCGCGACCGGCAAGCGGGTGCGCCGGATTCCGCTGTCGCCGGAGAACATCAAGGCGGCCTGACGGCGCGCGCGACTGTTGTGACGGCTGGCTGCGACGGCCGTGACTAGCCGTCGCCCATATCGCGCATGCGTCACAGCTGTCGGACTGTGGCGCATGTGGCGGATGTCGCGACTCGGCCGGTGGCAAGGTAAAAATGGCAGGCCCGCAGCCTGCCATTTTTACGTCCCGGCGCGGCGCCGCGCTTATGCCACGCGCTGGCCCGCCTTGCGCGTCAGGGCCAGGCGCGGCGCGGTCGACGGCGCGCGGCGTGGCACCATGCCGGAGATGCCGGCGACGGCCGCGGCGTCGAGCTTGAACAGGCTGACCGTCTCGGCCAGCGCGCTGGCGTGCTCCTGCAGCGCTTCGGCGACGGCGGCCGCCTCCACCACCAGCACGGCGTTCTGCTGGGTCACGTGGTCGATCTCGCTGATCGAGCGCGTCACGCTGTCGATGCCTATGCTTTGCTCGCGGCTGGCGCCGAGGATGTCGGCCATGATCACGGTCACCTTCTGGATGCTGCCGACGATGTCGTCCATCGTCGCGCCGGCTTGCTTGACCAGGCGGCCGCCGGCGTCGACGCGCTCGACCGAGGCGTCGATCAGCGACTTGATTTCCTTGGCGGCCGTGGCCGAGCGTTGCGCCAGATTGCGCACCTCGGTGGCGACGACGGCGAAGCCACGGCCCTGCTCGCCGGCGCGCGCCGCCTCGACGGCCGCGTTCAAAGCCAGGATATTGGTCTGGAAGGCGATCCCGTCGATGACGCCGATGATGTCGACGATCTTGCGCGACGCGGCGCTGATCTCGTCCATCGTGCTCATCACCTGGCCGACGACGCCGCCCCCCTTGACAGCGACCGACGAGGCCGACCTGGCCAGCTCATCGGCCTGCTGCGCGTGGTCGGCGTTCTGGCGCACGGTGGCAGTCAGCTCTTCCATCGATGCGGCGGTCTCTTCCAGGCTGGCGGCTTGCTGCTCGGTGCGGTTCGACAGGTTCTGGTTGCCGGTGGCGTTTTGCTGCGACTCGGCGGCGATATGGTCGGTGCCGCTGCGCACCTGCGCGACGATGCCGGTCAGGCTGTCGCGCATGCTCTTCATCGCGTACAGCAGGCTGCTGGTGTCGCCGTCCTCGACGTCGATGCGCACCGACAGGTCGCCGGCGGCGATGCGCTCGGCCACGCCGGTGGCGAAGTCCGGTTCGCCGCCCAGCTGGCGCAGCAGGGTGCGCGCGATCAGCGTGGCGCCGGCCATGCCGATGACGACGGCGACCGCGCTCAGCACCAGCAACATCAGGCGGCTGGAGCGGTAGATGCCGTCGATGTCGTCGGCCGTGCTGTTGATGTTGGCGCGCTGGATGTCGAGCAGCTTGTGCACCTGGGCCATGTATTTCGCCGACGCCGGCAGGAAGGTTTGCTCGAACATATTGCGGGCCTGGAACAACTTGCCGTCCGTGCGCAGCTGCGCGATCTCGGCGCCGGCGGCCTTGTAGGCGCTGCGGTCGACGGCGATGTCGGCGAACAGCTTTTTCTCTTCGTCGGTCACCAGCAGCTTGCCGATCTGCTCCTGCAAATTCGTCGACGTCTTGGTGGTTTCGGCGGCAGACGGCTCGAAATACGCCAACAGGCTCAGGTCGGAACTCTTGGAAATGGCCGTGGTGCGCGTGACGCCCGTGCTGATGGCCTGGTACCAGTCGCTGATCATGCGCTCCTTGGCCAGCGGCGTCTGCGTCATGTTGCGGGTGGCCTGGGCCACGGTGGCCAGACGCCAGATACCGATGGCGGCGATGACCAGCATCAGGGCCAGCACGACGCCGAAGCCGATGCTCAGACGCGCGCGTGTTTTGAGCTTGTTCATGGTTGTCTCTTTCTTACTTTTTAGTCGACAAAGATCAGCCCGGACCGCTCTCCGTCGGCCGGATGCCCGTTGATACGCCGTCGCCCGTTATATCCGGACGGCAACTTTCAGTGACACCCATCCAGTGTATCTTAGTTGTGCCGCGCAGTTGTAGCACGGCACTGAAATTAATCTTTTTCGGCGCCCGACGGCCCGCCTGTTCGGTCTGGCCGCATCGTCCCTTATAATGAATGTTTTCGCAAAAAACATAAGCCAAATCATGGAATTAGCCAAGTCTTTCGAGCCTGCCGACATAGAACAATTCTGGCGCAGCGAGTGGGAATCGCGCGGTTACTACACCGCCACCCTGGCCGCCGGCAAACCGTCCTTCAGCATCCAGCTGCCGCCGCCGAACGTGACGGGTACGCTGCACATGGGCCATGCCTTCAACCAGACCATCATGGACGGCCTGACGCGCTACCACCGCATGCTGGGCCATAACACGGCCTGGATCCCGGGCACCGACCACGCCGGCATCGCCACGCAGATCGTCGTCGAACGCCAGCTCGACGCGCAGAAAATCTCGCGCCACGATCTGGGCCGCGACGAGTTCGTCAAGAAGGTCTGGGAGTGGAAGGAAAAATCCGGCTCGACCATCACCGGCCAGATGCGCCGCATGGGCACCTCGCCGGACTGGAAGCGCGAATATTTCACCATGGACGAGACGCGCTCGAAAGTGGTCACCGACGTGTTCGTGCGCCTGCACGAGCAGGGCCTGATTTATCGCGGCAAGCGCCTGGTCAACTGGGATCCGGTGCTGGGCACGGCCGTGTCGGACCTGGAAGTGGTGTCGGAGGAAGAAGACGGTTCGATGTGGTACATCAAGTACCCGCTGGCCGATGGCAGCGGCTTCCTGACGGTCGCCACCACGCGTCCTGAGACGATGCTGGGCGACGTCGCCGTGGCCGTCGATCCGACCGATGAGCGCTATCTGCCGCTGGTCGGCAAGATGCTGAAACTGCCGCTGTGCGACCGCGAAATCCCCATCATCGCCGACGAATACGTCGACAAGGAATTCGGCACCGGCTGCGTCAAGATCACGCCGGCGCACGACTTCAACGATTACGCCGTCGGCCAGCGCCACCAATTGGCGATGCTGTCGATTCTGACCCTGGACGCGAAGATCGTCGACGACGCGCCGGCCGCCTACCGTGGCCTGGACCGCTACGCCGCGCGCAAGCTGATCGTCGCCGACCTCGACGCGCTGGGCCTGCTGGAACAAGTCAAGCCGCACAAGCTGATGGTGCCGCGCGGCGACCGCACCGGCGTCGTCATCGAGCCGATGCTGACCGACCAGTGGTTCGTGGCAATGAGCAAGCCGGCGCCGGAGGGCACTTTCTTCCCCGGCAAGTCGATCGCCGAAACAGCGCTGGAAAAAGTCGCCAACGGCGAGATCAAGTTCGTGCCGGAAAACTGGAGCAGCACCTACAACCAGTGGCTCAACAACATCCAGGATTGGTGCATCTCGCGCCAGCTGTGGTGGGGCCACCAGATCCCGGCCTGGTATGACGAGCAGGGCAATATCTTCGTCGCCAAGACCGAAGCCGAGGCACAGGCCAAGGCCGCCGCCGCCGGCTCGACCGGCGCGCTGCGCCGCGACGCCGACGTGCTCGACACCTGGTTCTCGTCCGCGCTGATTCCGTTCTCGACCATGGGCTGGCCGGAAGAAACGCCGGACATCAAGGCCTTCCTGCCGTCGTCGGTGCTGGTGACCGGCTTCGACATCATCTTCTTCTGGGTCGCGCGCATGGTCATGATGACGGCGCACTTCACCGGCAAGGTGCCGTTCGAGACCGTCTACGTGCACGGCCTGGTGCGCGATTCGACCGGCCAGAAGATGTCCAAGTCCAAGGGCAACACGCTCGATCCGATCGACCTGATCGACGGCATCGGCATCGAGGAGCTGGTGGCCAAGCGCACCACCGGCCTGATGAATCCGAAGGCTGCCGAGAAGATCGCCAAGGCCACCCGCAAGGAATTCCCGGAAGGCATCGCCGCCTACGGCACCGACGCGGTGCGCTTCACGATGGCGTCCTACGCCTCGCTGGGCCGCAACATCAACTTCGACCTGGGCCGCGCCGAAGGCTACCGCAACTTCTGCAACAAGATGTGGAACGCCACCCGCTTCGTGCTGATGAACACCGAAGACAAGGATTGCAGCGCCAGCGACGCCGACCTGTCGATGGCCGACAAGTGGGTCATCTCGCTGCTGCAACGCGCCGAGCTGGACGTGGCCAAGGGCTTCGAGGACTTCCGCTTCGATAACATCGCCAGCACGCTCTACAAGTTCATCTGGGACGAGTATTGCGACTGGTATCTGGAGGTGGCCAAGGTGCAAGTGCAGAACGGCACCGAAGGCCAGCAGCGCGCCACCCGCCACACGCTGCTGCGCGTGCTGGAAGTGGTGCTGCGCCTGGCCCATCCGGTCATCCCCTTCGTCACCGAAGCGCTGTGGCAGACCGTCGCGCCGCTGGCCGGCAAGGTGCTGAAGGCCGAGGATTCGATCATGATGCAGCCCTACCCGATCGCCAACCCGGCGCTGATCGACGAGTCGGCCGAGGCGTGGATGCAGCAGTTGAAGGCGCTGACCGACGCGACCCGCAACCTGCGCGGCGAAATGCAGATCTCGCCGTCGGTGCGCGTGCCGCTGATCGTCGAGGCCGGCAATGCCGCCGACAAGGCCGCGCTGGACGGGTTCGCGCCGTATGTGCAGTCGCTGGGCAAGCTGGCCGAAGTGCAGATCGTCGACGCCCTGCCTGACTCGCCGGCCGCCGTCTCCATCGTCGGCACCACCAAGCTGATGCTGAAAGTGGAAATCGACGTCAAGGCCGAGCGCGAGCGTCTGGCCAAGGAAATCGCCCGCATCGAAGGCGAAATCAGCAAAGCCAACAGCAAGCTGTCGAACGAAAGCTTCGTGGCGCGCGCGCCGGTCGAGGTGGTGGCGCAGGAAAAAGAACGACTGCACAGTTTTTCTGCAACAATCGAGAAAATGCGGGAACAGTTTGCTAAACTTCCAGTGGCATAAAAACCTATAACTGGAGACTAAGCAATGCGTTCACTGAAACAAGCAGCACTCCTGGCGGCAACGCTGGCGGCCGTGGTCGCCGGCTCGCCGGCCTGGGCCGACGACAATTCGCCCGTCGGCCTGTGGAAAAACATCGACGACGTCAGCGGCAAGCCGAAGGCCTTGATCCGCATCACCGAGAGCAACGGCGAGTTGCAGGGACGCATAGAAAAACTGTTCCGCCCGGCGGACCAGGACCAGAATCCGAAGTGCGACAAGTGCGAGGACGCGCGCAAGGACCAGCCCATCATCGGCATGGTCTTCATGTCCGGCTTGAAGAAGGACGGCGACGAATATGCGGGCGGGGAAATCCTCGACCCGGATAACGGCAAGGTCTACAAGAGCAAGATGCACTTGACCGACGCCGGCAAGAAGCTGAGCGTGCGCGGCTATATCGGCATTCCGATGCTGGGCCGTTCGCAGGTGTGGCTGCGCCAGGACTAA
>Ga0209862_1000859_pt1 | contig 10233 bp, 6 predicted proteins | sample OrgsoiDNA_201061_FD_185809 | JGI IMG/M metagenome (GOLD analysis project Ga0209862, IMG submission 185809) | Permafrost soil microbial communities from the Arctic, to analyse light accelerated degradation of dissolved organic matter (DOM) -... | ecosystem: Environmental > Terrestrial > Soil >... | reverse complement strand
ACGGGCCAGCAACCAGCGCGAGGTGTTCAGCGAGAACAGGCCCCAGCGCACATCTTCCAGTTCTTCCAGGAACTGCTCGGGCGCGGCCTTGCGGACGTCTTCGTCTTCCAGGCCGGCGTGGACCAGTGGGCGCCAGTCTTCCAGCAATGCATCCAGGGCGCTGCGCAGCTCACTGGTGGATTGCCGTGGCGCGGCCTGGCCGAGGCTGCCGAGCAGGGCGCGCAACTCGGTCAATTGCGCGACCCAGTCCTGCAGCAACCGCCAGTGACCGTTGAAACGGTATTGTTCGGCCAGCCGCTGGCTGCTGGCGAGCAAATGCCAGCCCAAGGCGGCGAACGCATCGTCCAGCGGCATCTCGGCGGTCAATTGCGGGGCCGGCAGGCTCAGCGAATAGCTGTTGGCATCGAACAGGCGATAACCGCGCTCGGCCTTGCTGATATCGCATGGCATCAGCGCCAGTTTCTCGGCCAGTTCGGCGGCCAGTTCCAGCAGTGCCGCCGGGTCGCCTTCGCGCAATTCCAGTTCCAGCTCGCAGATTTCTTCCTTCTGCTTGCCGGCGATGACAAAGCCAAGGTCCAGGGCGGCTTCGATCACCACCTTGGCCTTGCCGCGACCCCAGGCGATTTCGGCGCGTTCGCGGACGAAATCGGTGGTGAAGATCGGCTTCAGGGTTTTCTTGTCCAGCTCGGCCAGCGCTTCGGGCCAGCATTCGCCGTCGAGTTTTTTCACATCGAGCTTGGCCTTGGCCAGGTGCCAGTCGTACTCGTTGCGTTCCGACAGGCCGGCAACGCTCTGGCCGCGGGTCTTGAGGGTCTGGATCACTTCTTCGCCGTCACGGCGCAGGCGCAGGGCGACCTTGGCCTTGGCCAGGTCACGCTCGGGGGTGTCGAAATACTGATTGGTCAGCTCGCGACGTTCCCAGCCACTTTTGTTGCGTTTTTTCAGCAGCGGGTGTTCGCGCAGGGCGGCGAGGGTTTCGCGGCTGACGCGGAGTTTGATTTCGGTTTCTTTCTGCATGGCCGGAAAATCCAGGATCGGGAGCGCAGCCGGGGGAGAAGGGGGCTGCCTAGGCCGTGCAGTGTACAGGACAAGCGGGCGGCACGCGTCGCGGCGGTTTATTCCAGGCGTCGGATGGCTCTATGATGAGCCTCGCCTTGGAGTTCGGGAGTCAGCGTCATGCCGTTGCCGTCGATGAAAGATCAATTCGCTGCGCTGATTGCCGCGCCGTCCGTCAGCTGTACCCAGCCGAGTCTGGATCAGTCCAACCGTCCGGTGATCGATCTGCTGGCGACCTGGCTCGGCGACCTGGGCTTCAGCTGCGATATCCAGCAGGTCAGCCCCGGCAAGTTCAACCTGCTCGCCAGCTTCGGCAGCGGCCCTGGCGGCCTGGTGCTGGCCGGGCACAGCGACACCGTACCGTTCGATGGCGCGCTGTGGCAGACCGACCCGCTGAAACTGACCGAAGTCGATGGCCGCTGGGTCGGCCTGGGCAGTTGCGACATGAAGGGCTTTTTCGCCCTGGCCATTGAAGCCGTGATCCCGTTGCTCGACCAGCCGTTCAAGCAGCCGCTGCTGATCCTCGCCACCTGCGACGAAGAAAGCTCCATGTCCGGCGCCCGGGCCCTGGCCGAAGCCGGTCGGCCGCTCGGTCGCGCCGCGGTGATCGGCGAACCCACGGGCCTGAAGCCGATCCGCCTGCACAAGGGCGTGATGATGGAGCGCATCGAGATTCTCGGTCGCAGCGGCCACTCCTCCGACCCGAGCCTGGGCCATAGCGCCCTGGAGGCCATGCACGACGCCATCGGCGAGCTCAAGGGCCTGCGCTGGCAATGGCAGCGTGAATACAACAATCCGCAATTCAGCGTGCCCCAGCCGACCCTGAACTTCGGTTGCATCCATGGCGGCGACAATCCCAACCGCATCTGCGGCCAGTGCTCCCTGGAATTCGACCTGCGGCCCTTGCCTGGCATGGACCCGAGCGTGCTGCGGGCGGCGATCCGCGCCAAGCTCGAGCCCCTGGCGCAACGGCACCAGGTGAAGATCGACTACGCACCGCTGTTTCCCGAGGTGCCACCGTTCGAACAGGCGGCTGACTCGGAACTGGTCCACGTCGCCGAAAAAATCACCGGCCATCGCGCCGAGGCAGTGGCATTTGGCACCGAAGCGCCTTATCTTCAGCGCCTTGGCTGCGAAACCCTGGTCCTGGGCCCTGGCGACATCGCGTGTGCACATCAACCGGGGGAATACCTCGAAATGTCACGTTTGCAGCCTACCGTGCATCTACTGCGTGAATTGATTCAACATTACTGCTTGAGCCCGGCCGCAACCTTGCGTTAAATGCGCGGCTCATTGATTTTTTCCTGAATACCCAAGGAGAGCGCGCGTGTCGCCAAGCCTGTTCCGACGATAACCAACAGCCCGTTGTGCGTTTTGACGTTGCACCTCTTTTCTATTGGCTGTTTTTTATACAGGTTCAGGTTTTATGCCCGATTACGTGAATTGGCTTCGCCATGCGTCTCCCTATATCAATGCCCACCGGGACTGCACATTCGTGGTCATGCTCCCCGGCGATGGTATCGAGCACCCCAACTTCGGCAATATCGTCCACGACCTGGTGCTGCTCCACAGCCTGGGCGTGCGGCTGGTGCTGGTGCACGGCTCGCGTCCGCAGATCGAAAGCCGCCTGGCGGCGCGTGGCCTGACCCCGCATTACCACCACGGCATGCGGATTACCGATGCGGCCACCCTGGAATGCGTGATCGATGCCGTCGGCCAACTGCGGATCGCCATCGAAGCGCGCCTGTCCATGGACCTGGCCGCCTCGCCGATGCAGGGCTCGCGGTTGCGGGTAGCCAGCGGCAACCTGGTCACGGCGCGGCCGATCGGCGTGCTCGAAGGGGTCGACTATCACCACACCGGTGAAGTGCGTCGGGTCGACCGCAAGGGCATCAATCGCCTGCTCGATGAGCGCTCGATTGTCCTGTTGTCGCCGCTGGGTTATTCGCCTACGGGGGAAATCTTCAACCTGGCCTGCGAAGACGTGGCGACCCGTGCCGCCATCGACCTGGAAGCGGAGAAACTCCTGCTGTTCGGTGCCGATCACGGCCTGATCGATGAAAATGGCAAGCTGGTCCGTGAACTGCGTCCGCAGCAGGTACCGGCGCATCTGCTGCGTTTGGGCACCGATTACCAGGGCGAGTTGCTGGACGCGGCGGCGCAGGCCTGTCGCGGTGGCGTGGCGCGCAGCCATATCGTCAGCTATGCCGAGGACGGCGCGCTGTTGACCGAGCTGTTTACCCGTGACGGTGGCGGTACGCTGGTGGCCCAGGAGCAGTTCGAACTGGTGCGTGAGGCGGCTATCGAAGATGTCGGCGGTTTGCTCGACCTGATCAGCCCGTTGGAAGAGCAGGGCATCCTGGTGCGGCGTTCGCGAGAAGTGCTGGAGCGCGAGATCGAGCAGTTCAGCGTGGTGGAGCGCGAAGGCATGATCATCGCCTGTGCGGCGCTGTATCAGATCGCTGATTCGGAGGCGGGGGAGTTGGCGTGCCTGGCGGTGAACCCGGAGTATCGCCATGGCGGTCGCGGCGATGAGTTGCTGGAGCGGATTGAGACGCGGGCGCGGGCGCAGGGGTTGAAAACCTTGTTCGTACTGACGACCCGGACGGCGCACTGGTTCCGCGAACGTGGCTTTGAGCCGAGCAGCGTGGAACGGCTGCCGAGCGCGCGGGCTTCGCTGTACAACTACCAGCGTAATTCGAAGATCTTCGAAAAAGCCCTATAGCCTGCTGGGGTTTGTATCGTTCTTTCGGGCCCTATCGCCAGCAAGCCGGCTCCTACAGGGGCCAGGCATGCCGGTGTTCTGGCGGTTAAACACCGAGCTGCAGGAGCCGGCTTGCTGGCGATGAGGCCCTTGAACCTTGCATAAGGTCCTTGAACGCCATCCCCGGCAAGTCGGACGACCTCAATAACTGACGGCCAGAATACTCGCCTGGTACGACCCGACAAACACGTCGAAATCCCCCACCTCGTTCTGCTCCAGCTCAGACTGTTGCACCAGGGACTTGCGGGCCGCGTCCTCGAAGCCGGCCTGGTCTTCCTTGCTCAACGGCTGACCACGGAAAAATTCGGCATGGGCCTGGCTCTGACGCATCGAGAATTGCGCGAAGCTTTCCTTGTGCTCGGTCATGCTCGCCAGCACCTGGGCCGATGGCGTCAGGGACGAATCCTTGACCTTGGCAAGCTGCTCGTCCAGCGCCTTGGCGTGGCTGTCGCCACCGTGGCTGCGGTCCAGCAACGCCGCCAGCGGCGCGATCTTCTCCAGCAACTCGTTAGCCCATTCCTTCAGGCCCACCGCCTCACCCCGACGCTGCAATTGCAGGCCCGGACGCCGACCTTCCTTGACCACGCTGAGGAAGTTCGAGGTGGCATTGCCGCACTCGTTGTTTTCGAACAGCGGGCTGTCGTTCAGCGCGCAATACAGCAGGAACGCATCGAGGAAACGCGCTTCGGTCAGATCGATACCGGTTGGCAGGAACGGGTTGATGTCCAGGCAGCGCGCCTCGACATACTGCACGCCACGGGCCATCAGCGCCTGGATCGGCCGTTCGCCGGTGTAGGTCACGCGCTTGGGGCGAATGTTGGAGTAGTACTCGTTTTCGATCTGCAGGATGTTGGTGTTGAGCTGTACCCACTCACCGTCCTTGTGCGTGCCGATCTCTACGTAAGGTGCGTAGGGAGTGGCCACCGCCTTGCGCAGGCTGTCGATGTAGCTGTCCAGGTCGTTGTAGCACGGTGTCAGGCCGGCCTGGGCGTTGCTCTGGTAACCCAGGTCGCTCATGCGCAGGCTGGTGGCGTAGGGCAGGTACAGCGTATCGGCGTCGAATTGTTCCAGCGAATGGGCACGCCCGCGCAGGAAACCGGCGTCCAGGGCCGGCGAAGCACCGAACAGGTACATCAGCAGCCAGCTGTAACGGCGGAAGTTGCGGATCATCGCGATGTAGGCCAGTGACTGGTAGTCGCGGTCCGTACCGACAAAACCCTCGGCCTGCTTGAGCACGGGCCAGAGCTGTTCCGGCAGGGAGAAGTTGTAGTGGATCCCGGCAATGCACTGCATGGTCTTGCCGTAGCGCAGGGCCAGGCCCTGGCGGTAGACATACTTGAGCTTGCCGATATTCGAGGTGCCGTAATAGGCGATCGGAATATCTTCTTCCGCCGGCAGCGGGCAAGGCATCGACGGGCTCCACAGGTACTCGTTGCCGAGCTTGCTGTAGGCGAAGCGATGGATCTTGTCCAGGCTGGCCAGGGTGTCCGCCGGGTCGGCCAGGGCGGGAGTGATGAACTCCAGCAGCGACTCGGAATAGTCGGTGGTGATTTGTTCGTTGGTCAGTGCGGAGCCCAGCTCTTCGGGGTGCGGTGTCTGCGCCAGGCGAGCTTCGCTGGTGACGCGCAGGCATTCACGCTCGATGCCGTGCAGGCACTGTTCGAGCAGAGAGAGGTGGTCGCGCTCGCCGAGCAGAGCCAGGCGGCGGTTGAGAAGTTCGCTCAAGTTGGATTCCTTCACGCGTCGGTCGCCCCAATATGGGGGTGGGCAAGACGGTCTACAAGGGTGAAGTTGAGAACTGGCGTGGTCGCCTGGTAAATATCAGAAAACGCCGACACTTCCTCCCTGGGTCGGAGGCAGTGAAAGGGCAAACCCCGACACTGCGTTCACAGTGTCGAAATTAACCCAAATCGAGCCGGGGCGGCTAGAGAACAGCGAAGGTGCCTTGTGCTTTCGCGACAAGTTTGTCGCCTTGACGCACTTCGGCCTCGACCACCAGGGTGCGGCGGCCGGGGTGAATGACCGTGGCGACGCACAACACTTCGCCCTCGGCCACCGCCCGCATGTAGTTGATCTTGCACTCGATGGTCACGCTGCGCTGGTCAAAACCATGGGAGCTGGAGCAGGCCAGCCCCATGGTGATGTCCACCAGGCTGAAGATCGCCCCGCCGTGCATCACGTTGCCGCGATTGCGCAGGTGCGGCTCCAGTGCCAGGGCCACCTCGGCAACACCGGTTTCCAGGCGTTGCAGGCGGCAGCCGAGCATCTCGCTGAAAGCGCTCTGGGTGAGGCCCTCAGGAATGTCCATCAGCGTTTCTTCAACTGTTTGGCGTTGGCGAACAGCGAGGCCATGGCATTGTTGCTGGGCGCCGCCGGGGTGCTTTCCTTGCGCGGCGCGCTGTTCTGCGACGGCCGTGGCGCCGAGCCCGGACGCGAACCACGGGCGCCGTCGACTTTCTCGCCCGGGGTGTCGCTCATGCGCATCGACAGGCCGACGCGTTTGCGCGGAATGTCGACTTCCATGACCTTGACCTTCACCACATCGCCGGCTTTCACCGCTTCACGGGGGTCCTTGATGAACTTCTCGGACAACGCCGAGATATGCACCAGGCCGTCCTGGTGCACGCCGATATCGACAAAGGCACCGAAGTTGGTGACGTTGGTCACCACGCCTTCGAGGATCATCCCGGGTTCCAGGTCCTTGAGGTCCTCGACACCGTCCTGGAAGGCGGCGGTCTTGAACTCGGGACGCGGGTCTCGGCCCGGCTTCTCCAGTTCCTGGAGAATGTCGGTGACAGTCGGCAGGCCGAAGGTTTCGTCGGTGAATTTCTTCGGGTCCAGGCGCTTGAGGAAGCTGGCGTCGCCGATCAGCGAGCGGATGTCGCGGTCGGTTTCGGCGGCGATACGCTGTACCAGCGGGTAGGCTTCCGGGTGCACCGCGGAGGAATCCAACGGGTTGTCGCCGTTCATCACCCGCAGGAAGCCAGCGGCCTGCTCGAAGGTCTTCTCGCCCAGGCGGGCGACTTTCTTCAGCGCGGCGCGGGTCTTGAATGCACCGTTTTCATCACGGTGAGTGACGATGTTCTGCGCCAGGGTCGTATTGAGGCCGGAAATCCGCGCCAGCAACGCCACCGAGGCGGTGTTCACGTCGACGCCGACGGCGTTCACGCAGTCTTCCACCACCGCATCCAGGCCACGGGCCAGCTTGAGCTGGGACACGTCGTGCTGGTACTGGCCGACACCGATGGATTTCGGATCGATCTTCACCAGCTCGGCCAGCGGATCCTGCAGGCGACGGGCAATGGACACGGCGCCACGGATCGACACATCCAGGTCCGGGAACTCCTTGGACGCCAGTTCAGAGGCCGAGTACACCGAGGCGCCGGCTTCGGAAACCATGACCTTGGTCATCTTCATGGCTGGGTATTTCTTGATCAGCTCGGCGGCCAGCTTGTCGGTTTCACGGCTGGCGGTGCCGTTGCCGATGGCGATCAGGTCCACCGAATGCTTGGCGCACAGGGCGGCGAGCACGGCGAGGGTCTGGTCCCACTTGTTGTGCGGCACGTGCGGGTAGACGGTGGCATGGTCCAGCAGCTTGCCGGTGGAATCCACCACCGCGACCTTGCAACCGGTACGCAGGCCCGGGTCGAGGCCCAGGGTCGCGCGCGGGCCGGCCGGCGCCGCCAGCAACAGGTCGTGGAGGTTGTGGGCGAAGACGTTGATCGCCTCGGTTTCCGCGCCATCGCGCAACTCGCCCAGCAAGTCGGTTTCCAGGTGGGTGTAGAGCTTGACCTTCCAGGTCCAGCGCACCACTTCGCCCAGCCATTTGTCGGCGGGCCGGTTCTGGTTCTGGATGCCGAACTGCTGGCCGATCATGCCTTCGCACGGGTGCATGCTGCCCGGCTGCTCGTCGCCGACTTTCAGCGCGGAGCTGAGGATACCTTCGTTGCGGCCACGGAAAATCGCCAGGGCGCGGTGCGACGGCATGCTTTTCAGCGGCTCGTCGTGTTCGAAGTAGTCGCGGAACTTGGAACCTTCCTCTTCCTTGCCGGCGATGACCCGGGCACTCAGGGTGGCTTCCTGCTTGAGGTAGTTGCGCAGCTTGTCCAGCAGGCCGGCGTCTTCGGCGAAGCGTTCCATCAGGATGTACTTGGCGCCTTCCAGGGCCGCCTTCACGTCCGCCACGCCTTTTTCGCCGTCGACGAAGCGCGCGGCTTCGCTTTCCGGATTCAGCGTCGGGTCGTTGAACAGGCCGTCCGCCAACTCGCCGAGGCCGGCTTCCAGGGCGATCTGGCCCTTGGTGCGGCGCTTCTGCTTGTACGGCAGGTAAAGGTCTTCGAGGCGGGTCTTGGTGTCGGCCAGCTTGATATCGCGGGCCAATTCCGGGGTCAGCTTGCCTTGCTCCTCGATGCTGGCGAGGATGCTGATACGCCGTTCGTCGAGTTCTCGCAGGTAGCGCAGACGCTCTTCCAGGTGACGCAGCTGGATGTCATCCAGGCTGCCGGTCACTTCCTTGCGGTAGCGCGCGATGAAGGGCACGGTGGAGCCTTCATCGAGTAGAGCGACGGCCGCTTCGACCTGTTGTGGGCGGACGCCGAGTTCTTCGGCGATGCGGCTGTTGATGCTGTCCATAAAACCACCTGACAAAGTGTGAAAGCAGACGCGTCGAGGCTCTCAAGCCATCGGGACGAATCTGGTTTGGGATCAAAAGGCAGCCTTGAGACCCATGAAATCAGCACATTGCTGTGTGCCTTGGAAAATAAAGAGCGGCACGCCACAGCAATGATCAGACGTTGCCTGAGACAAGAGGCGGCGCATTATAACCAGCGTTCCGGGCTTGCGGGGATTGTGCACCGGTGCGGGGCCTTTAGAGCGTTTACTGGTAGTTGAGGAAAAATCTGCTAACAATGCACCGGATACGGATAAGGGCCGCTGGGCCCATAATGCGTGCCGAGATCAAAGGAGCATCCAATGAGCAGCACTGCAAACCCTGCTGAAGGCGAAAAAATTCTCATCGTTGATGACGATCCCGGGCTGAGCAGCCTGCTGGAACGTTTTTTCACCAGCAAGGGCTATCGCGCCCGCGCAGTGGCGAACACCGAACAGATGGACCGCCTGCTGTCGCGTGAAGTTTTCAACCTGGTGGTCCTCGACCTGATGCTGCCCGGCGAAGACGGCCTGACCGCCTGCCGTCGCCTGCGCGCGGCGAACAACCAGGTGCCGATCATCATGCTCACCGCCAAGGGCGACGAGCTGAGCCGGATCAAGGGCCTGGAACTGGGCGCCGACGATTACCTGGCCAAACCCTTCAACCCGGATGAACTGATGGCCCGGGTCAAGGCCGTATTGCGTCGCCAGTCGGCACCGGTGCCGGGCGCGCCGGGCAGCGAAGACGAAAGCGTGACCTTCGGGGACTACGAGCTGTCCCTGGCCACCCGCGAACTCAAGCGCGGTGAAGAAGTGCACATGCTCACCACCGGCGAGTTCGCCGTGCTCAAGGCGCTGGTCATGCATGCCCGCGAGCCGCTGACCCGCGACAAGCTGATGAACCTGGCCCGTGGTCGTGAATGGGATGCCCTGGAGCGTTCCATCGACGTGCAGATCTCCCGTCTGCGCCGCATGATCGAACCGGATCCGTCCAAGCCGCGCTATATCCAGACCGTCTGGGGCGTGGGTTACGTGTTCGTGCCGGACGGCGCCGCGACCAAGTGACGATGCCCGGTGCCTGTTGACGGGCGCCTGTTGATTGGTAGGAACGATTCGCCCGGGTAAACCCCGGGCGAGTCGCAATCCGCAATATGCGAGCCCGCCTGCTCGCCTCTGCAAAGTGTCCAGCGGCTGCCCATGAAAACCCCTCTCTGGTTCCCCCAAAGTTTCTTCGCCCGTACCCTCTGGCTGGTGCTGATCGTCGTGCTGTTCTCCAAGGCGCTGACCCTGGTGTACCTGCTGATGAACGAAGACGTGCTGGTGGACCGTCAGTACAGTCACGGCGTGGCCCTGACCTTGCGCGCCTATTGGGCGGCGGACGAGGACGATCGCGACAAGATCGCCGATGCCGCTGGCTTGATCCGGGTGGTCAGCGGTGGGGTGCCGGAGGGTGAGCAGCATTGGCCCTACAGTGAAATCTACCAGCGTCAGATGCAGGCCGAACTGGGGGCCGACACCGAAGTGCGGCTGCGCATGCACTCGCCACCGGCCCTCTGGGTGCGGGCGCCTAGCCTGGGTGCCGGCTGGCTGAAAGTGCCGCTGTACCCGCACCCGCTGCGGGGGCAGAAAATCTGGAGCGTGCTGGGCTGGTTCCTGGCCATCGGGCTGCTTTCCACCGCATCGGCCTGGATCTTTGTCAGCCAGCTCAACCAGCCGCTGAAACGCCTGGTGGATGCCGCGCGGCAACTGGGCCAGGGGCGTAGCGT
>Ga0209862_1000858_pt1 | contig 10238 bp, 8 predicted proteins | sample OrgsoiDNA_201061_FD_185809 | JGI IMG/M metagenome (GOLD analysis project Ga0209862, IMG submission 185809) | Permafrost soil microbial communities from the Arctic, to analyse light accelerated degradation of dissolved organic matter (DOM) -... | ecosystem: Environmental > Terrestrial > Soil >... | reverse complement strand
CTGATCGGATTCTCCTTCGTGCAACTGCTGGTGCATGCGCCATTGGTGCTGTTCCTGCTGTGGGCACTGGGGACCACACTGGCCTACAACGCACCCGTCATGCCATAGCGCGTGCTACCACGGCAAGAGCGCTGTTATCGGCGCTCTTGCGGCTCGCCACGCCCCGGAAAGTATCAAGAAAACTGCAATCTCAAAAAACGACGACGCTAATCGACACAATGCTGAATTAATGCTGAATAAGTACGCGAGAACACAAATTCTGCGGGTCAATGATCAACATCATGTATTAGGCTGTCCGGATAAACCGGCACGATCGTACCATTGCGGTTTTTCGAGCGTGTCCAGCCCCACCCGTCGTGCTTCAAGGTGGATGAATCATGGACCAATGGAAAGAAGAGCAATTGCGGCTTCTGGGTTCGGCGCAAGACGAGCAGGAATTGTTCGAGCTCTTGCCCAGCCTGATCAGGCAGCTAGGCTATCCCTATTACCGCTATATCAGACTGACCCCCGGTGCATCCCCCTGGATAAAGAACAATTATCCCGAGGAATGGAACCAGTATTATCAGGACCACAACCTTCACGAGATCGACCCGGCGCTGACCCGTGCCCGGCATTCGCACCTCCCCGTGTTCTGGTCACCGGAGATTTTTGCCAAGGACCCTGCGTTCTGGGCCAAAAAGCAATCGTTTGGCATGCGCCATGGCTGGTCACAGGCGGTACAGCATGTTCAGGGCCATCAGAGCATTCTGTGCGTCTCCCGCCCCAAGGGCGAAATCGATCGTCGCGAGTTCTATCAAAAGGCCGGGCATATTCTGTGGCTGTGCAATGTCCTGCATTCGGTGGCCATCCGCGAGCTGCCCACGACGCCCATGCATCTGCTGTCTCCTCGGGAAGTCGAGGTATTGAAGTGGTCGGGCGAAGGCAAGACAGCACCGGAAATCGCTCGGTTGCTTGAGCTCAACGTGCGCACCGTGAACTTCCATATTGCCAACGCGATCACCAAGACCGGCACCACCAACAAAGTCGCGGCGATGGTCGCGGCCATTCAATCCGGGGCCCTGTAAGGTCCCCGGGACACCCTCGCATCCCGCAAAATTCCGTCACGCAATCCCTGCCCCATTCCTTCGACAATTGGCATACTGCCCGGCGGCAGAATGGATCTGTCGCTGTTCCGTCATATTGCGTTGCTAAGTTGCGATGCGAAATATTTTGATACGTCAAACCCAGCCAGCAGGAACCCAGGATGAGTGACGAGAAAGACCTCGACCAGTCGCAAGCGCCCGAAACCGATAACCCCACCGACACCAGTCGCCGCCGCTTCCTCGGTGGCGTGGCCGTGTTGGGTGTTGGCGCAACGCTGACCGCCTGCGGTTCCCCGAGCGAGCCCGGCAAGCCGGACACCCGCGAACTGTCGGGCGCCGAGCTGGACAAGGCGCTGCACGACCAGGTGAAAACCGTGGTGGTGATCTACGCCGAGAACCGCAGCTTCAACAATCTGTTCGCCGACTTCCCCGGTCTCGAGAAACCCTTGTCGGCCCTTGCGGCGGCGGACTACCAGCAACGCGACCGTGATGGCAGCCTGCTGCAGACCCTGCCTCCGGCCTGGGGTGGTGTGCTGCAGATCGGCCCGCAAAGCGTCGACGGCGTGACCTATCCGGCGGAAACCCAGTTCCAGCAGAACCTGCCCAACGCCCCGTACGCCCTCAAGGGCCCGAACGGCGAGGACCTGCCCCTGAGCCTGGTCACCCGCGACCTGTGGCACGTGTTCTACCAGAACCAGATGCAGATCAACGGCGGCAAGAACGACCAGTTCGTCGCCTGGGCCGACTCCGGTGGCCTGACCATGGGTCACTACGCCCAGAACCGTTACTCGTTGCGTCTGTGGGACGTGGCGAAGGAATTCGTGCTCTGCGACAACTTTTTCCAGGGTGCCTTCGGCGGTTCGTTCCTCAACCATCAATACCTGATCAGCGCGAAGGTCCCCTTCTACCCGGACGCGGCGAACTCGGTGGCCAAGCCGCAGATAGCCACGCTGGAAAGCGACGACCCGCTTGGCACGCGCTTGAAGCCCCTGGAGAAATCCCCGGCCAGCGCCATGACCGGCGCGCCGCAGTTCGGCCCCAGCGCGTTGACCCCGGACGGCTACGCCGTGAATACCATGGCACCGCCCTACTGGCCGACCTGGATCCGCGACCCCGATCATCCGGACTATGCCAAGCCTGGCTTGCCCACGGTGCTGGTGCCCCAGGCCCACGAACATATCGGCGACAAGCTGTCGAAGAAGAACATCGACTGGGCCTGGTACGCTGGCGCCTGGCAGGTCACCCTGGACCAGTTCAAGGACTCGGCGGGCATTCCGAAGATCCCGAACTTCCAGTATCACCACCAGCCGTTCAACTACTTCAAGCAGCAGGGTCCGGAAAACCCTGGCGAGCGGGCCAAGCGCCTGCGCGATGGCGGGCTGGGTGAGGACCCGAGCAGCAACAAGTTCCTCGCCGATGCCCAGGCCGGCAAGTTGCCAGCGGTGACCTTCTACAAACCCCAGGGCAACCTGAACATGCACGCCGGTTACGCCGACGTGGCGTCCGGCGACCGGCATATCGACCGCATCCTGAAAGTCCTGCGCGAAAGCCCGCAATGGAAAAACATGGTGGTGGTCGTCACCGTCGATGAAAACGGCGGCTGGTGGGACCACGTGGCGCCGCCGCAAGGCGATCGCTGGGGGCCGGGCACGCGGATTCCGGCACTGGTGGTTTCGCCGTTCGCCCGCAAGGGCACGGTGGATCACACGGTGTACGACACCGCCTCGATCCTGCGCCTGATCACCCGGGTGTTCCAGTTGGAGAAACTCGACGGTATGAAGCAGCGCGATGACGCGATGGTCGCCCGTGGCCAGAAGCCGATGGGCGATCTGACCAACGCCCTGCGTTTCACGGCCTGACGGATACCGCGTGCCCCTCGCTCCCCCACCGGGAGCGAGGCCTCCGTCGGACAGGTCCGACAGCCAATTGCGACAAGCTTTCCTACTTGCGTCAAACCGCGAAAAAAACACCGGCTACCGGCTTTTCTACTGACCGCAGCTGATCCAGTATGGCGCTGCCCTCGCATTGATGGGGCCAACGCTGAAAAGGATCTGAGCATGTCAAAAATCGCTGTCTTGACGAGTACCTTAGCCGCACTCACCCTTAGCACCCTCGCCCACGCCGATGTCGAAATGAAACTGGGCAGCAGGGAGCGCGTCACCCAGCTTTTTGCCTATCCCAACAATTGCAATGTCATCTGCTTTCGCCCCTGGACCCTGGAACAGACCGCCGAGCACTATCTGAACCAGAGCGTGAAGCGCGACGGCTACCCCAACGCCAAGGTGACGGTGAAAGCCGACGCAGGCCAACTCTATGCCCACTTCAGCGGCGTGCCGAACGGTTATGACAAACCGCTGGAGCAACTGCTCAACGCCGGCGAACTGGCCTACAAAGGCGCCTCCAAACTGAATGCCGACGGCAAATGGGCCTACAACTGGTACCTGTTCCTGCCGCTGGGCCTGGCCCTGGACAACCGCAAGAGTGTCGAGCTGCTGCACTTCCCGCCGGATTACTCGTTGACCCAGGCCCAGGACTACCTGGAGTCGGCCACCACCGACCGCTGGGCCGAGCTTCTGACCGACAACGGTATTCCCAAGGAGCAGACACCGGGTTACCAGACCATCATCGACATCGCCCCGATTGCCGCACCGTCCAACGCCGGCAGCACCCTGGAAACCGTCTACAGCTACTTCACCGACTACCAGACCACCATGGTCAAGGAAGTCAGCATCACCACCAAGGGCACGGCATTGCCGATGGTGGCCTTCGGCGCACCGGTGCGGAACTGGATCAAGCAGCAATATGGCGCGGACGTCGGTGTGCTGCAGCTGGGTCTCATCCGCCCGACAGCGGGGGCGATAGTACCGGTGCTGGGTTCCAATCACCCGAGCTATATCTGGTACGCAGCGGACCCGGCCAGCTATGGCGGCGACCAGGCGAAGGCCGATGCGGCAGGCTTGAAGGTCATGGGGCAGGACTTGAGTGCCGCCTGCTGGCAGGCTGGCATGGGCCAGAAACCGGGCAGCGATCCGGCAGCGCAGCTGAAAAGCTGTACCGACAACTGGCAGGTGACCAATACGCAGAAAACCTGCGTGCTGTTCTATGAGTCGATACGCAACCTGTCGCCAGCCGATGCCGAGAAGAAATGCTCGACCACGGCGATCAAGACACAGCTCAACGAGTTGAAGAAACCGGCACCAGTGCCAGTGGCGGCGATGCCGGCCATCTGACGAACACCGCAACACCCACTGCAGGAGCCGGCTTGCCGGCGATGAAGCCCTTGAATCTTTATTGACCTCAAGGCCGCCATCGCTGGCAAGCCAGCTCCTACACAGGGTTCGCGGTGCTGGTTAGAACGAGCCTCAGGGTGCATCCACCGGCCGTAACCGGTACTGCGGCGGCAACTGCTCGATGCCGCTGATGGTCGCGTTCAGACTCTTCCAGCGCCCATCCTTGATCCCGTAGATACAGCCATGGATCGACAGGCTCTGCCCACGATGCCAGGCGTTCTGCACAATGGTGGTATGACCGACGTTGGCCACCTGCTGGATCACGTTCAACTCGCACAAGCGGTCGACCCGCTCCTCTTCAGTGGGCAACTGCGCCAGCACTTCGCGGTTCTCGTAGTACAGGTCGCGAATCGAACGCAGCCAGCCATCGATCAGGCCCAACTGGCGATCCTGCATCGAAGCCCGCACACCGCCGCAACCGTAGTGGCCAGTGACCAGGATATGCTTGACCTTGAGCACATCCACCGCGTACTGGATCACCGACAGGCAATTGAGGTCGGTGTGCAACACCACGTTGGCCACGTTACGGTGCACGAACAGGTCGCCTGGCAGCATGCCGACGATCTCGTTGGCCGGAACCCGCGCATCGGAGCAGCCGATCCAGAGGAATTCCGGGGTCTGCTGGCGCGCGAGCTTGGCGAAGAACTCCGGGTCTTCTTCCTTGATCGCAGCAGCCCAGCGCTCGTTGTTATCAATCAGATCCTGTAGTTCGTTCATGCTCTGCCGCCTCAAGATAGTCCGAAGTTATGACACCCGACCCCGACTTGGGGTCACGTGGAAAATCTTCAGTCAACCAACGTACACGCCATCACCACCGCGTCTTCACGTCCACCCACCGCCGGGTAGTAATCGCGACGGCGCCCGACTTCATTGAAGCCATAACGTTCATACAGGCGGAAGGCCGCCCGATTGCTGTCACGCACTTCAAGGAAACACTCCCGTGCCTCGGCCGCATGGGCCCGCGACATCAGGTGCTCAAGCAGGCGCAAACCCAGGCCGCGGCCCTGGCTTTCCGGCTTGACCGTGATATTAAGCAAGTGCGCCTCATCGAGAATGATCTGCACCACGCCATGCCCGACCTGCTGGCTGCCTTCGAACATCAGCCAGATCTGGTACTTGCCCAGGCCATCGAGAAAAATCCCGCGGGTCCAGGGATGGCTGAACGCCGCGTATTCGATCTTCAGGACCGCATCCAGGTCCGCCTCGGTCATCGGGCGAAAACTTACCGCATCACTCATCGTTACTTTTCCATCGCGCCATCAGCCGGCGCATGGCTTGCCAGACATCAGCCTTGCGCTGTGGCTCATCCATCAATAATTCCAGACCGGGCAGCGCCCAGGCCGATCCCAGGCCTTCGACCTGCAGTTCACGGTTGTACGATTCGGCATTGGCCTCACCGGCAAAACGCACCGCCGGCAAGCCGATCAGCCACAGGCAGGCACACTCGCCTTCTTCCCGACGGGCCTGGACGAAACCCTGGACAAAGTCCCGCGCCGCGTCCGGGCCCTGATCGAGGTTGCCGCGCACCAGCAATGGCCAGCGCACCGGCTCGCCGACGATCTGCGGGCTGTCCGGCAGTCCGGCGGCGCGCAGCATGTCCTTGAGCAACAGGTAGGCCGGATCGCGGCTCTGGAACGCCTCGCCCGTGGGTAACTCCACCAGCACCAGGCAACGCCCGGCGCGCAACAATTGCAGCGCGAAACGCGGCGGCGGCACCTGAACCACCTTGACCGGGGCCGACGCCTCTTCAGCCGCGACCGCCGGCTTGCTTTCGGCACGCTGGATCGGCGAGGGCCGTGGCACTTCGATCTTCGGCCGCTCGACGGGTTTGGCCACCGGCTCCACGGCCTTGCGTGCCTCAGGCACGGGGGCCTGGACCTCGACCAACGGCTCCAGCTCGACAAACAACTCCGGCCGCGACGGCGCGGCGAACGGCAGTTCGGTGCGGGGCAGCCAGTGGACCACCTGCATGGCGGTCAGATAAGCGCGGCGGCGGGACTCGATAAGCAAAGGTCGGCCATCTGTGGATAAGTTGAAAGCAGGGATTCTACCGCCCTTCGGCGAAGATCGCCCGCAGTTGATCGCAAGAACGCCAAGCCTCTGATCAGCTGGGGATAAATCGGGCTCGGCATGCAGTACAATCGCTCCTTTTAATTTGCCAACCAGCCGGCCTCTCCCATGATCGAACCCAAGCGCGTCTTGCGCGCCCTCGCCGAGCACTGGGCCCTTCTGGAGCCTCTGTGCGAACACTTCGACCAAGGCACCCTGAGCCTCGGTGAACTGCGCCAGCAACTGGCTGCCCAGCAGTTGGACAGCACGCCCCAGGACATCACCAGCCTGCTGGACGTATGGATTCGCCTCGATATCCTGGTGCCCGTGGCGAAAAGCCCGAACCGTTTCGAGCTCAATGCCCAGATCCACGACTTCCTCGCCTACCTGCGCCGCGAACACCGCCTGGGCCTGTGCCTGGAGATCGAAGCCTACCTGCGCCATCTCGAGCGCCTGGCCGGTTACATCCAGGACGCCTTCGATATCCGCGACGGCAACGACCTGGCCCGCCAGCTGCGCCTGCTCGACATGCGCGTGCGCGATGTACTGAAAAAGCTCGCCAACGACGAACAGGCCCTGGTGGCCGTCGCCGAACGGGCCAAGACCAGCGACCGGCAGATCCCGTTGCGCCAGCGCTACGCCGAGGTCCTGGCGACCTGGGACGAATACGTCGAGCCGATGATCCAACTGGTGAACGCCGACGGCGCCTTCGAACAGGGCGTGCGCAAGGTCGAGAACGTACTGTTGCGCATGCTCAGCGAACAGCAGCGCCTCGGCCACTTGGTGGACGACGACATGCTGCTGCGCACCCACGCGCGGATCCTGGAAATGCAGACCAGCGCCCAGTTGACCCTGCGCCATGCCCGCGAACTGTTGCTGCCGCTGCGTGAAGAAGCCCGCCGGCACAACGCCGTGACCCGTGGCGCGGCCCTGGCCCTGTCGGTAATCCGCCGCAAGGGCCTGGACGCCGTGCCGCAAGCGGCGATGCCGATGTTCACCCGTCCGCAAAGCACCTTTCTCGGCAGCTCGGGCCAGGTCGAGGCCTATGTCTACGCCCTGGCCCGTTTCGAAGCCAAGCCGTCGCGTTTCCCCAAGGCGCACAAGTCGTCCAAGGGCGGCGAGTCGCCACGGGCGCCGCGCACGGTCAAGGAAATGCTCGAACGCTGCACCGACGCCCTGCCGATGCCGGACCTGATGAGCTGGCTGCTGGAGCAGGAGCCGGAAGGCGCCACCGACGAGTTGCTCTACTGGTTCTCGCGCCTGTCGCGGGAAAAACGTTTCCAGCGCGAGCGCCTCGAACGCCGCGACTACCACACCCAGGAGCACCAGGTCAGCCTGCGCTCCTTCGCCCTGCTCTCGCGTGTCGAAGAAGCCGGCGAGCATTCCGCGAGCACACCTCATGCATCTTGATCTTTCCGAACTGTCCCAGCTGGCGCCGATCTTTCGCGAGCTGTTCAAGGGTTACCACGTCAGCCGCCGCGACCCGGAGCTGTACGCCCAACTGTCCAACTGCCAGGATCAGTACCGCACCCTGTTCAAGGCCCTGGGCTTCGAACTGGTCTGCGACACCCGGGGTTTCTACTACTTCGTCCCGGACAACGCCGCTGCCCAGGTGAACAAGACCGCCCAGCGTCTGGCGCTGTTCACCTTCATCCTGGTGGAACACCTCGCCGACCAGGGCCGCGACCCGGTCGCCGTGCTCGATGGCGGTAGCCTCGGCCGTGACGAACTGCCATCGCTGCTGGAGAAATACCGCGACCTGTTCGTCCAGGCCGAAGTCACCACCCAGGAAGAGCTGGAAGAGAAGATCATGCGCCGCATGACCCAGCTCGGCTTCGCCCTCGAAGAACCCGGCCTGTTCCGCTTTCTGCCGCCGATGCACCGCTTCCTCGACGTCTGCCTGTCGGTCCAGCAGGACCGCGACATGGCCGCCAGCCTGCACAGCGTGCTGCCATTGCCGACGCCGGTACTGGTGGACGACGACAGCGACGAAAAACTGCTGGAAACCGATGACCCGCTGGACCTCAGCGAATTCGTCGAGCCCACCGAAGAAAGTGAAGAGGACGCGCTGGCCCGAGCCATTGCCGCCGAGCAACAGGAGATGGACGCATGAGCCAGGAACGCTACGGTATTCGCCGCTTCGCCCTGCTGAACACCGCCGGCTACAGCCTCGGCCTGTTTCCCCTGGAACATCCGCTGTCGGTGTACGGCGCGAACAACCTGGGTAAATCGGCTTCGATCAACGCCTTGCAGTTCCCGATCCTGGCTCGTATGTCGGACATGAGCTTCGGCAAGTACAGCCTGGAACAGTCGCGGCGTTTCTACTTCGCCAGCGACACCAGCTACATCCTCGTCGAAGTCGCCCTGCCCCACGGCCCCCATGTGATCGGTGTGGTCGGGCGTGGCCCGGGCGGCGGTTTCGGCCACCAGTTCTTCGCCTACGCCGGACGCCTGGACCTGGCCCACTACCAGAAAGACGACACCTGCCTGCGCCAGAAGGAGCTGTTCAACAACCTCGAGCGCAACGGCCTGAAAGCCTACGAGCTCAAGCCCGATGAACTGCGCCGCCTGCTGGTCGGCGGTCATACTTCGATTCCGCTGGACCTGACGCTGATCCCGCTGCGCTCCACCAGCGAACAGAGTCTGAAGACCTTCCGCGCGTTGTTCATCAACCTGCTGCACATGCGCGAGATCACCGCCGCCAAGCTCAAGCAGCTGTTCCTCGATGCCTTCGAGCACAGTCTGCGCTCCGGCAGCGTCGACTATATTGCCGCCTGCGAGGAAGCTTTCCGCGACGTACGGCGCATGGAGCAGGACTACAACGCCATGGTTGCCGCCGGTCCCCTGGTCGAGGCACTGGCCTCGGGGGTCCGCCAGCGCGATGTGCTGCGCGGCAAGCTGCACCGTATTTCACCGCTGCTGGATTCGTTGCTCGGTACCTGGTCGGACTATGCCGGTGCGCGTAAGGAAGAGCTGGTCATCCAGTCCGAGCATTACCGCAATGAACAGGATGCCCTGCAGAACGACCAGCGCAGCAGCACCCAGGAGCTGATGCGCCTGGAGCGGGAAATCAGCGACCTGCAACGCTGGCTCGGCGAGCTGTCGGTGCTCAAGAATCGCTTCGCCCTGGTCAACGATGTGAAGGTGCTGGAGCAACAACTGCTGGCGGCCAAGGATGCCCACGACGAACTCGCCGGCGCCCTGGCCCAGTCCCGGCAGTTCAGCGCCGAGGACCTGGAAGAGCGCCTGCGTGATCTGGAAAAACGCCTGAAGTCGGTGAAGCAGCAACTCGATCACGCCGACAACAACAGCTATGCACGGCTGCGTGAAGAGTTCTCGCAGCAGGATGTCGAGCGCCTGATGCGCCTGTTCAACAGTGCCCTGTTCAGCCTGCCGCTGGGCGAACACGGCATTGCCCTGGACGAGGAAGGCGAGTGGGTCAAGTCCATGGAACTGATCCTCGACGGCTTCAAGGGCGAGCGTTTCGAAGTCCCGGGCCTGTCCATCGACCTGTCCCATATCGAGCCACCGGCGCTGCAGGCCCTGGCCGATCGCGCCGCGCTGCGGGACCAGAAGGAGCGCCTGGAGAAAGAGCTCAAGCAACTGAAAACCCAGCAGGCCGTGGCCGCCGACCGTGCCGCGAGCAAGACCCAGACCGAAGCGCTGTACCAGCAGGTGCTGGATGCGCAGAAAGCCCTGGAGGATTTCCGTCGCGCCCAGACCCTGAGCGCCGAGGAAGGCGACAAGCTGGAACAGCTCGCCCAACTGGAAGCGGCACAGGATGAACTGAAGCGCTCCAGCGATGCCTTCACCGAGC
>Ga0209862_1000856_pt1 | contig 10252 bp, 8 predicted proteins | sample OrgsoiDNA_201061_FD_185809 | JGI IMG/M metagenome (GOLD analysis project Ga0209862, IMG submission 185809) | Permafrost soil microbial communities from the Arctic, to analyse light accelerated degradation of dissolved organic matter (DOM) -... | ecosystem: Environmental > Terrestrial > Soil >... | reverse complement strand
GGAAAAACCCTTCTCAGATGCTTGGAACTTACGTATGGAGGAGCACAAGCGCCTACTCACGAGGCATAGGGTAGTCGTTACTATTCCTCAATACGGAGAGAAAATTTGCGCTTTGCAGGTTCATTTTCTGCCATGTGATCAGGTAAAGGTTTCGACTACATGCTTTACACCTTCGAATCCTAACTATCCCGACAAAGCATATTTTCAAGTTAAGGAACCGGCCACATGTCCGAACCTTTAAAAAATATTAAATCACCGCACCCTAGTACTGCATCAATAGCGCCGACATTTCCGGTTGAGGGGCGTCTTCCACTAGATCCAAAATTACTATCAGAAAATATTAAGAAGCAGAAACGCGACGAGGTGATCTTCGCGGATAAGCAGCGAAAAGAACTTCAGGCTAATGGCGCCGCCTACTCTGGGGTTTCTTGCAGTAAAACGTTGCATGTCACAGTTGCGTTTGACGGTACTAACAATAATGATCAAGCAGACAGTGCATCGGTGCCTTCAGCGAGCAGTAATATTGCCCGTATATTTCATGCCAGTCTCGGTGGTGATCCTACAACTGAGGCAGAAGGATTTTTCCGTTACTACAGCCCAGGAGTAGGAACTGTATTTCCGGATATTCGGGAATACACGCCTAGTGATGGCGGGCTAATGTTTGCCACTGGTGGTGAAAATCGTATTAACTGGGGCTTGACACGGCTTATTGATGCGTTGAAACAAACGTTAGAGGGAACCCGTCTTGAGCTCTCGGAGACTCAAGCACTTTTGGATGCTATGGCAACAGGAAATATTACTTTTCTAAGTGGTGGTCTGCTTGAGAATGGTGAGAAAAAACGTGAAGCCGCGATGCGTCCAGAAATAAAAAAGCTGGAAGAAGCTTTAGTTAAACGAAATGAGGCAGATCAAAAGCCGCATATCTTAGCGCTGCGATTATATGTTTATGGTTTCTCTCGTGGTGCGGCCCAAGCTCGAACCTTCGCAAATTGGCTACAAGTATTAACTCGCTGTGCCAGTGAAGGAGGGCGAATGGATTATCGTTTTGCCGGACTTCCTATCTCAATCGAATTTCTCGGTATTTGCGATACTGTAGCTGCAGTTGGTATGGCTGATAGCATGCCGTTTGCTGCTGGTCATATGGGGTGGGCTGACGGCACCATGCGCTTGCCAGATGAGTCGTTGGAAAAGTGCATGAATACTGCGCTACCAAATGACTGTCACTATCTCAAACGTTGTGTACATCTTGTCTCTGCTCACGAACAGCGGGCTAGTTTTCCATTGGACTCAATACGACGTCGGCCGAAAAATGCTGATGGTCAACGTGACACAAATCAAGCATCCGGCTATCGAGAAGGAACCCAGGAATTTATATACCCAGGAGTACACTCTGATGTTGGGGGCGGCTATCCACCGAGAGCTCAGGGCAAAGCAAACGCCGGTTCCACTTACGTTTTATCGCAAATAGCTCTACAGCATCTATATGCGGAAGCGTTTACGGTAGGTGCTCCGCTGCAGACCCCTCAGGAAGCTCTACTCCCTGACGTTCATGAAGTGTGGCGCGCAATGGACGCCGTTACTTACCAAGAGTTCGGTGTATCGGAAGCTCTGATGAAACGCTTTAATGCGTGGCAATCCCAAGTCAAAGCCGGCACTCTTGAAGAAATGATTAAGAGAGAACAGGCGCTCATCACTGGCTGGCGTATTGATCGTTATGCGGGTGGTCTGGCGCAGCGTGGCTTCTTTGCGAATGTCGACAAAGACATGCCCGAAGCCCAGCAGGATGCTTGGACTGCTATCTATAAACGTCGTTCCGCAGAGTCTGCTGCCGCTGCACAAGGGCAGCCGCTGCCGACGTATACCGAGCCGCAAGAAAAAGAATACCAATTGAATGTTCAGATCGTCGGCGGCCAGGAAAAGGTAGACAACATCCGATTGGAAAAAGCCTTCGATCCACCACTCGATCAAAGACAGCTCTTGGGGGCAGCAGCCGAATTTCGTCATGACTACCTCAAAGAGTGGGGTATTTTGGACGACTGGAAAATTGGCAGCACTATTGTCGATATGTTGGTTGGCGGCACGGTCTACGCCATCAACGAAGAGGATGAAGCTGAGGAGTACAACTACCTTTACGACAATGGGACGGCGCGATACAAAGAGATGTTCATCGCTCCGAACAAGGTACGTCAGGGCCAGGAAGATCTAGTCGCATTATTTGATGATCAAATTCATGACTCTCGTGCTTGGTTTATGAACACGTCCTTTATTGGGCCTCGGGAGCCATTTACTGACTACTTCCGTATTCGTCTCGTTCACTTCGATAACGAATCCAACAAGCAACTGTCGCTAGTAGCAACCGCTGGTCGCGTCATCGGTGTGGGGATTGCTTTAGCCAGTATTGGTTTGAGTATTAAAAAGCGCGACCCAAGAATGCTGTTGGCGCTCCCTTTGATGAACGTAGCACGTCCTATTCTTACCGGAAAAGTTGGTCTGCCTGACGTTAGTGCCTTCGACCCCCTTACCGGCATTGCGCTGCCGATGCTCACCAATCTCGATTCATTGAAGGGCTTCACCAAAGCACCAGGCGACATGGTGGCCAAAGTCGCCGCATTACCAGCGCTGCAGCCGCTAACCGGAGCCAACGCTAACACTCCCGCCCTTCAGAAAATCCTGGTGGCGCATCAGGCAGTCGAAGCCGCCCGCAAGAAAGATGCTGGCGCCTTGGCCAGTCTGGTGGCGAAAGCGGCTAACGATGAGGACAAACCCGGTGGTTGGTTGGACATGGTTGCCGATCAGGCTGGCAATTTGAAGTCGTCTGAAAAGAACGTGTAACTGCAAAACGATGAAGGGCGGCTCTTGATGAGCCGCCCTTTGCGTTCGTGTGTTCAGATTTTTTGAACCGAGCCAGCGACCAGTTTGGGGAGTCGACGTTATTGGGTTTTATAATATTAGTAAGAGGGAACAAATTTATTTATGGGATGGTGCTATCCGTCATTCACTTAAAGTCGCTCATTTCTCCATTTTCCCCGAAAGCGTATGGCATCCAAATCAGAGACTGAAATATGAAATCATTTAACAGATTCGTTGTGCTATTTATCGGATGTCTATCAGCTTCAAATGCGTTTTCCGAAGAAGAATGCAAGGTCATTACCGCGAGCGCACAGGTCGATAAGTGCGCCGAAATCGCTCGTAAGACCGCTGACGTAAAACTGAATACCAGCTTCAAAAAACTGCTGGCGCGGTTTGAGTCTCAGCAAAAGGCTGACCCTGAGCAAGGGAAGGTCTTCACGGCTATGGCCAAAGACGCTCAACGTGCCTGGATAAAATTGCGAGACACCAGTTGCCCGCTCGAAGCAACGAACATCGAGCCCGGCGCAGCGGCGCATGTCACGACGATCAATAACTGCATTGCCAGAATGAGTCAGGAACGCTCTGCTTATCTGGACGGGATTGTGACTGATGGTTCGGGCGATGAGATCAACCTCAACAAGGTCTCAAACGCTGGCATCAGTCGCTTCGGCGATGTCGTGGCTCGCTATGTAAATATCCTCGGTAGCCCGTGCCTCAACGTTCAGATTCTTGCGCCTGACGGAGGTTGGAGAGTGCTGTCGTCTGCCCGGTTTTGCAGTTTTGACGGCAAGTCATTTGGGGACGGTTATGCGGATGCCGGGTTTGATGGGTATGTGTTTGCTGCCGATGGGTTGCACGTGACGCTGAGCCTTACGGAGCTTCGTGGGAATGGTGAGGAACGTCGTAAGTGTCTTATTCCGATTCAGGGTTCGGAAATCAAAGAGCTGAAATGCGGCGCGCCGGAGCCTGTGTGAAAACAGGGTGTAAAAGGGAAATGATTTTCGGAGAGTAAAGATTGAAAAGGTCCTGTCTGTTGCACGGGTTAATCGTCGTATGCATGACCGCTACACCCGTTTTCGCCTCCGAGGTTGATCGCATTGGCACAGTCGTAAAGGTAGGTGACGACCCAGGCGATTCATCCCTTGCTTCTGGAAAGTCGGTCGCTTCAATCTCTCAGGGAGATTGCAAATATTCCTTGGCCCTGCTTGAAAATCAACACGTACAGTTTCACATCCCCTGATGTTGTGTTTCTTGAGTCCAAGGTCATTCCGAAGGTTGAGCATTGGCCGCGTCTTGCACAGGTAGAAATGTCTGCGGGGTATGACTGGAGTTTTGAAGAGAACAGTAATTTCAAATCAAAATGGTTTGGGTTGATGTGTGAGAGTGCAGAGAATTTTGGTTCGCTTCGTTCGGATCAAAATAAAAGCGCTGATGACGATAGTGCGGAGCTTCAGTTTGTTAAAGAGGCGAACGACCTTAAATGCCCCGCGACTCTTACAAAGAAAGGGTGGGTGCCAAATGCTAACGCAGGAAGTCCGGAAAATTATGTTTTCCACGAACTAATGGGTGATAACTGGTCTGGCTTTATATTCGGTTTCAAGAATGAGCTTGCGGGCAGTATGGCGCGTATTAATTTTTGTTTGGTTCACGATGGGGATGTTTTGCTGGGTTCAGCTATAAATAGTTCTAAGCCCTCATGGATTAACGAAAAAGCCTTTGAGGAAATTGAATCAACGTTGAAAGCTGTAATTTTCGTGCCGTGATCGCTGCGTTCTGGGTGGGCGGGTTATATTTTTGTTGTGAGGCTTCACGATAATTTGGGGCGTTAAATGATAAGCGCAAAGTCGATCGCGCTATTGGCTTTTCTGGCTTTAGCTCTTGGGCATGTCTGGGCAGATGCTGGAAAGCTTGACTGCGATCAATATTCAAATGTTTGTACTGTTGCTTCTGTTGATAATTACTGTGGCTCAGGGGAAGTAGCTAAAACCAGATGGGATATGCGTTCTGATCAGTATGTGCTCAGTTGCGAATGCAACTGTACATCGCAGGAGAATTCATTTTGGCTTATAAATAAGCCCGATCATTTTTCGGTCGCCCTGGTTGAAGCGAGTAAAGTGTTAACTGCTGCAGAGTTCGATAAGAATAAGACGGGGGTATCAGATATTTTTGGGTTGGTGCCGTATTGTTCAACTTCGCAGGCATCTCAAGGGGCGCTAGAGATATTAAACAAAATACCAAGTCCCGCTGGTGCCCCTCAACCTTATTGTTACGTGTTGGCTGATTCAAGCGTGCCAAGTTCTTGCGAAACGGCTGACTGTAAAACAAAAAAAGAACTCGTTCAGCGAATTGATTTAGGTATTAGAACTGAAGCGTTGAGCGAGTTCAAAAAAGCCACCGGTCGGCTTTATCTTGATGAAACGCATTTTCGTGAATTCCCCAAGCGCTCATTTGTCGAGCGTTACATAGCGCGCAATGGTTACTCTAAGGTAGATCAGCAGTTTTACAATGATATTGCTTACTACTGGCAACAAGCCGGATTTAATGACGATGCTATCTGGTTGCTTGAAATAGTGATCTCTAACAATCCGGAGCGTGCGGTTGCCTATCTCAACTTGGCGGACGCCTATTGGGGCCGAAATGAACAGCGCGTTGCGTCGGGGTATTACAAAAAATACTCGGAATTAATGGTGTTGTCGGGCAAGCAACAAAAAATTCCGGAGCACGTTAGAGAGCGAAGCAAGGGATTGGAGGATGTGCCCGCTAACGCCGCGCCTTCCAATCTGAAAATAAAACCCACATTGCCCCCCGCCATGATCGCAGCCATTGAAGGGGAAAATCATATGTCGGCGCACGAACTTCGCCTGATGCCAAAAGGTTCGGTGAGTTGGAAAGGGAGTGTTATTGGGGGTATGGCGTTTGAGGATTCGATAGGCAATTGTTCGATTTTTACCTATCAGGGCGGTGTTCTGGGTGAGGTGTTCTCGAATGCGCCGTGCAAGTTTAAAGGCCCGCCAAAGCTGAAATCCGACAGGAAAACGGCGCTGCCAGATGTAGTGTTCGCTTTGGAGGTTTACCTGCCCAACCGTGACGCGATGGTGAATCACATCGTGGCTTTATATTTCGATACGGAGAAAAACGCGTTTTGTTCGAGTGATTCGCTTGCTGATTGGTATCTGTCCGACGGTAAAAACATGGCACCAGATCTTCAGGACAGAAGGTGTGCTACGGCATCTTGATCAACGGGTCGCGCTTATTAAGCGGCGATGTGAGTTTGGCTCAGCAGGAAGGGGACATTACATCCCCTTCCTATTCCTACTACACCTTAGCCCGATGCTCCCCCGGATTCGGCGAATCAATATGATCCAGCGCTCGTTCGACCAATAACCGCACGCCATCCGCCAATCGGCTCAGCGCCAATGCGACGGAGCGTCGTGGGCCGTCGATGTCGTCGGCCAGGTTGGCGGCGATGGTGCTGATGGACAGGAGGTCTTCGGACGCGTTGGCCAGGAGGGCTTCGGTGTCGATGTCGGGGGAGACGCTGAACAGCGCGCCTTTGCGGGGTTTGGGTTTGGTTTTCGCCTCGGGGTTGGGGCCGAGGTGGTAGTCGAGGGCGCGTTCGGCGGCTTCGTGGAGTTTTCTGGAGTCGAGGGATTCGTAGGGGGATGTGGATAAGTCGTCGGGTGGGTTTGGTGTTGGTTTGATCATAGGTGTAACTCCGTAATTTATGGAGCTGGCACCAATTCGCTTGCGCTTCGAAAAGGTGGCAGCTGTGTATAGGTGTGCAAGACCGGCGGAGCTACAACCCGGCAGACCCGAAGGCCTCCCATACACAGCAGCCATAACGACTCGCGAGCATAGGAAAACACTCGATGAATTGCCATAACCAAATTGTGTACTCCGTCAGACTTGCACGTCCGAGTCACCGATTTTGCGATGACGAGAACGAGGTTATCGATGAACTCAAACCCCGCCTAGTTCACCAACACCCCCACGTATCGAAGGAAATCTCCGATGGTTTTGCAGGCATTGTCAGCGGATGATCCGACACTTTTAAACACAATCACCACACCGCTTAAACAAGGGCTTTTCGAGTGATCGACATGGATTGTTTTGTGAACAAAAACCGCGCAGTACTGATGGCCGCTTTCCTATTCAGGCTGTTCCTGGCCATGCCGCAGGCGAACGCTGCCGATCAACCGTGCCCCTTCGACATCCCTCCAACCGCCCTGAAAGTCGCAAGCTGCATGCAGCAAGGGGACGTAAACATCCTGAAACTCGTGCCCCGCAACGAACCTGTGTCCACCAACGAAATCGAAAACCTACCCACCTTCATCGTCTCGGGCAAAAACCTGCCAGACGTTCTGGCTGTCGTCGGCATCAACGACGCGCAGCGCTATAACAGGCTGATCGCATTGCCTCACGGCGACACCCTCATGGCGTTTTCAGACGCCGCGTCGACAGCAAAAGCGGCGATGAAACAACCGGGCTGGACATTGTTGGAGATGAAAGACGCGATCTACCCTGGCCCCGGTGGTGCTGAAGGTTTCGGATTGATCTGCAACACCCTTCAGGCGCAAACAGCGCAGGGCTTTGTCGTCGTATCCCAGTGCAATACCTTCTCTAAAGAGGATCAATCGAGCCTGAAAAAGATCCTCTCGGCGATCACCTGTGCGCCCCCAAAAAGTGAAGCCTTTCCGGCGCTGCAAGCAGACTCGGGCGCTATCGTTTTCAACTACGTCAAATTGCCGGAAGGCGAATCCCAAGACCCCGACGACATGGCCATCGACGTCGATTTTGTGGATTGCGCCGACGGCTCCAAAAAGAACATCGCGGGGCTACCGTTTTTGGCGGCCACGGGGACGGTCAAAGCCGCTTTCTTCGCAACGACCAAACCCGGTGCCGAGCCCGAGCTAATCATCGTCCACGCGGTCGGGATCAGAGCCGATACCGGCGTTAATTATTTGGGCGATTACTACACCCTTCACGCCTACGCCCACACGCCAGCGGGTTACGTCAGGGATGAGCGACTGTCGAACTACTTCGGCAATGGCGGCGATATCGCCCGCGATGCCGAGTCGGAGGAGTTGGTCTACACCTTCCCCTATAAAACGGCCGAAGCCATCGTCGCCAAACTCAACTCCCCCGCCTATCAACACTGGTCCGCAGGGGACGAGGTGAAGCTCTCGATTAACAAAAAGACCCCGATTTACAGTTCGCCGGTGCTGGCCGAGGCGACGAAGATGTACCTGATCAAGGGCGATTCAGTGTTGCAGGAAGGGGTTGAAGCCGGGTTTCTGAAAATCATGTTCAAAACGCCCAAGGGTAAAGCGATCCGAGGCTGGGTTAAGTGCGCTGATGCCGACGGTTGCTAGTCCAGGCCCCGGCCTGTATGGCTGAGGCAAAACGGGCTCGGGGATTAATCACTAAATCTCCCGTTTTCCTTTAGACTTGCCCCCCTCACGGAAGACCTCAGGACACGGAATGCCAGTCCCCGCAAACACCCGTCGCAAAGCCCTGGTCGCTTGGCTATACGCCATGGCCCTGGTGCATCTATTCGTCAGCATCGTCCTGACCTGGGCCGGCCATTCGGGCATGCTCGACGGCTACCTGCATACCCTCGACCACGCCTTCTGGGCCGCCGACACCTTGCCCGTCGCCGCCCGCGAGCAACAGCTCTGGTGGCTCGCCGTATTCGGCGCCACGCTGCAAAGTTATTCCCTCTACATGCTCGCCCTCGTGCACCTCGGCAATCGATTCAAAACCCCCATCGCGTGGGGCGGGTTGATCGCCGGCATCGTGCTTTGGGCACCGCAAGACCTGTGGTTTTCTCTGGACGCAAAGCTCTGGTTGAACCTGTGGATCGACGGCGTCGCGCTGCTGACGTTGCTGCCGCCGTTGTTCTGGCTCTATCGCCACGACCGTCGCGCCAACGCTTCAAAAAACGATGCCGTTCACCTGTCCGATACCTCGGCGAATCCGTTTATGGGCGGCGCTTATAAGCGCGTTTTGGTCACTGGCGGCACCGGGTTTATCGGCGAGGCGTTGGTGAATCAGTTGCTCGACGCCGGCCACTCCGTCAGCGTGCTTGCTCGCGATCCGTTGAAAGCCGCGAGTCTGTTTGATGGCCGCGCCCGGTGCGTGCGCTCGCTGAGCCTGCTCGGCTATGACGAGGCGTTCGACGTGGTGATCAACCTCGCGGGTGCGCCGGTGGCCGGGCCGCGCTGGAGTGCCGAGCGGCAGGCGCAATTGCTGGCCAGTCGGGTCGATACCACCGAAGCGCTGATGACTTGGCTGAAGAGCGCCAGGCACACACCAGGACTGTGGGTGCAGGCGTCGGCCATTGGTTTTTACGGCGTGCGCGATGCCAGCGAAAGCCTGGATGAAGGCGCGAGCAAGGGCGACGGTTTCATGGCCGAGTTGTGCGCCAAATGGGAAGCCGCCGCGCAACCGGCCACCGGGTTGGGCGTGCGTCAGGTGGTGCTGCGACTGGGCGTGGTGTTCGGCCCCGGCGGCGCGTTGTTGCCGTTGCTGATGCCGTTTCGACTGGGCTTCGGCGGGCGCATGGGCGATGGTCGGCAGATCATGAGTTGGGTGCACCGCGATGATGTGCTTCAGGTGATCGCCCGGGCGTTCGACGACAACAGTTTGAGCGGCACGTACAACCTGGTGGCGCCGGATGCGGTGAGTCAGGGTGTGTTCGCCGAGCGCGCCGGCAAAGTCCTGAAACGCCCGGTGTGGTTCCACATTCCGGCGTCGCCGGTGCGGGCGCTGGCCGGGGAGATGGCGGAGCTGTTTTTCGACGGTCAACGGGTGGTGCCGAGCCGACTGACCGAGGCGGGTTACACGTTCCGGTTCCCGACCCTCGACGCTGCCCTGCGCGATCTGGCCTGAGGACTGTCCATGAGCAAGCCGTTGATGTACCTGCTGGCCGGCAACGGCAGCGCCGCCGATTGGTGGGATGACGCGCTGCCGCACTTTCAGCGCTATCAGGTTGTGCCGCTGGAACTGCCGGGGTTCGGCAACAATCCTCAAGCGCCGTGCGAGGACCTTGCGGCGTTCGCGCAGGCGTTGCTGGGGATGACGGTGAAGGGCAGCGCGATCATGGCGGTCGGGGTCAACGCGCTGCTGGTGTTGCATGCGTTGCAACGGTCGCCGGGGCACTTTTGCCGCAGCGTATTGCTGGCGCCGGTCGGGGCGTTTTTGTGGCAACGACGGTTGCCGGCGCTGATGTCGCCGCTGCCGATTCGCAAGACCATTCATTGGCTGCTGGCGAATAAACCGGGGCTGTTCAAACACAAATTCTCCAACCAGACCTGGACCCCCGCGCAGTACCAGCGCATGGGCGCCGGGTATGCTCGTTGCCGCGCGTTTGTGCCGCACTGGGATTTGGTGCGCGGCGATA
>Ga0209862_1000853_pt1 | contig 10262 bp, 7 predicted proteins | sample OrgsoiDNA_201061_FD_185809 | JGI IMG/M metagenome (GOLD analysis project Ga0209862, IMG submission 185809) | Permafrost soil microbial communities from the Arctic, to analyse light accelerated degradation of dissolved organic matter (DOM) -... | ecosystem: Environmental > Terrestrial > Soil >... | reverse complement strand
TGGGCGACGCCTACTGCCAGCACAAGAGTTTCGACCGCATCCGCAGCTTTCGCAAAGCCGGCACCACCTTGCTGATCGTGTCCCACGACCGAGGGGCGATCCAGTCGATCTGCGACTCGGCGATCCTGCTGGATCGCGGCCGCATGGCGATGCACGACAAACCCGAAGCGGTCATGGATTACTACAACGCCTTGCTCGCCGAACGCGAAGGCCAGACCGTGCGCCAGGAAATGCTCGCCGGAGGCCAAGTGCAAACCATCTCCGGTACCGGTGAAGCCGGCATCCTCAGCGTGCGCCTGCTGGACGAAAACGAACGCGCCATCGATGCCGCCGAAGTCGGTCAACCGGTGGTGCTGGAAGTGCAGGTAGAGATTCGCCAGGACATCGAACGCCTGGTGCTGGGCTTCATGATCAAGGATCGTCTGGGCCAGGCCATGTACGGCATCAACACCCACCGCCAGGACAAAGCCCTGGACGACCTGCACGCTGGTGAGCGAGTGACCTATCGCTTTGCCTTCGTCATGGGCCTGGGCAAGGGTAACTATTCCGTGGCGCTGAGCCTGTCGCGCCTGGACTCACACCTGGACCGCAACTTCGAATGGCGCGACTACGGCCTGGTGTTCCACGTCATCAATAATCGCCACGAAGACTTCGTCGGCTGCTCGTGGCTGGGCGCCCAGACCACCATCACCCGCACGGCCACTGCCATTCACCAGGAGCGCGCGTCATGACTCGCCTGCTGGTGGAATGCACCCACGTGTTCCAGCATCCCAAGGTCAACTCGGGCATTCAGCGCGTGGTGCGCAACGTCATCAATCAACTGCCGCCCAGCGTGCAGGGCGTCGAATGCATCCCGGTCGTGATGCTCAAAGGCAAGCTCTACCGAGTGCTCAAGCTCGGCGCGTTGAACATTCCGTTTTTCGATCACTTGATGATCTTTGGCGGGCGTCTGGGGCGCCTGGCCCACCGGTTCTGGCAACTGCACCAACGCCTGCACAACCGCACGAATTCGCGAGTGATCAAGCGTTTGCTGCACGTGGCCTACCGCGTCACGGCGATTACCTGTTTCAGTATTCCGCTGCGTCTGATCGACGGTCTCAACCAATACCAACTGCCCAAGCGTTGCACGCCGTTGCAGCATCAGCCGGGGGATCAGTTGGTGTTGCTGGACTCGTCCTGGCACACCGATTTCTTCCCGTTTGCCGAACAACTCAAGCGCGAAGGCGTGGGCATTGTCTCAGTCATCTACGACTTGATTCCCCTGACCCACCCGCAGTTCTACGACACGCGGCTGGTACAGGTTTTCAACGAATGGTTCGACTGGATCACTAAAACCGCCGACGGCTATGTGGCGATTTCCGCCACGGTGCGCGACCAGGTGCGCGAAGAATTGCAGCGCCGGGTCGGTCCGGCTAAAGCCGATGCCTTGTGGTTCGACTATTTCCACCTCGGCTCAGAACTGGACCTGAGCGAAGCGCGCGCTGCCGTTGAACCGCGCCTGAAGCGGATGTTCGACGCCCCGGAGCCGGTGTTCCTGATGGTCAGCACCATCGAACCGCGCAAGAACCACGACTACCTGCTGGACGCTTTTGAACTCGCCTGGGCGGCGGGCTCGACAGCCCGACTGTGCATCGCCGGGCGCATCGGCTGGAAGTGCGACGCCCTGCTCGCCCGGGTGCACAACCATCCGCAGTTGAACAAACGGCTGTTCATGTTCAACGACCTGAGCGACACCAGCCTCGAATACGCCTACTCCCACGCCCGTTCGCTGGTGTTTCCGTCCTGGGTCGAAGGCTTCGGCCTGCCCCTGGTGGAAGCCATGCAACGCGGGTTGCCCGCGATGGGCAGTGATATCCCGATCTTCCGCGAAATTGGCGGTGAGTTCATGGCCTACTTCGACCTGGCCAAGCCGCAAACCCTGGCCGATCTGGTGGTTCGCTTCGAGAACAGCGGCCAATTCCCAGCGGCTCGCAATGTCACTGATTGGCAGTGGATCGGCTGGCGTGAAGCCAGCGCGCAACTGGCCGAACGCACCCTGCGCAATCTTCAGCCGACACCGGTCGTGGCAGAGAGGCAACATGCGAATTGCCCTTAACGCCCGCATCCTCCAGGCCCCGCGCACCGGCATCGGCCATTACGTTGCCGAACTGGTGGGCGCACTCGCCTGTGAACCGGACATCGAACTTTCGCTGTTCCACGGCTGGGGCTGGAGCACTTCGCTGCCCGAGGCCGCCATGCCCGGCTACTCGCGACTGTCGCCGTTGCTGCGGCAAATTCCCGGGGCCTATCAGGCACGGCGCTGGCTGGCGCAGAAACGTTTCGATCAGGGCCGGTCCCAGTCGATCGACCTGTATCACGAACCGAGTTTGTGGCCGCTGTCATTCGACGGCCCAACGGTCATCACCCTGCATGACCTGACGCACCTGCATTACCCCGAGACGCAACCGCCGGCGCGCTTGCGCGAAATCGAGCGGCGACTGGCCGATGGCGTGCAACAGGCGCAGTTGATTCTGACCGACTCGCAGTTCATTGCCGATGAGGCTCAAGCCTATTTCGCCCTGCCCGCCGAGCGTTTCATCGTCGCGCCGCTGGGCGCGGCGGCGCGTTTCCATCCGCGCTCAGCCGAAGACATCGACACGGTCCTCAAGGCCCACGGGGTCGAGGCCCGAGAATATTTTCTCTGCGTCGGCACCCTGGAACCGCGCAAAAACCTGGCCCTGGCCCTGCGTGCCCACGCCTTGCTGCCGGAGGCGCAGCGCCAGCGGTTTCCGCTGTTGATCGTCGGCATGGCCGGCTGGCAGCGCGAGCAATTCAGCGAAGAACTGCGCCAGGCACTGGCCGCCGGGCACGTCTGCTTGCTCGGTTACCTGCCCGATGAGCACGTGGCACAACTGTTGGCCGGGGCGCAGGCACTGATTTTTCCATCGATCTATGAAGGCTTCGGCCTGCCTGTGCTGGAAGCCATGGCCAGCGGCACGCCGGTGATTCTGGTTCGGCATTCGGCGATGCCAGAGGTGGCCGGCGCGGCGGGCAACTACATTGAACCTGACGACCCTGTCGGCTTGCGGGATGCGATGAGCCGACTGATCGACGATAAAACGCATTGGCAGGCATGCCGAGAAGCGGGACTACAACAAGCGAAGCTTTTTTCCTGGGAGCGTTGCGCGAAGATCACAGCCCGCGCCTACCGCCAGGTTTTGGGAGGTTGAATGCGAGTTCTTCATTTTTTCAAGACGTACCTGCCCGACTCCGTAGGTGGCATCGAACAAGTCATCTTCCAGCTCTGCGAAAGTGGCGCCCAGCACGGCATCGAGGGCCAGGTACTGACGCTGAGTGCCGACCCGACGCCGCCCGTGGTGAAACTCGGTCAGCATGAAGTGCATCGGGCCAGACTCGACATTCAATTCGCCTCCACGGGATTTTCCTGGAGCGTGTTCAAACAGTTTCGCGAGCTGGCGGCCGAAGCGGATGTGGTCAATTACCACTTCCCGTGGCCATTCATGGACCTGGTGCACTTCGCCAGCGGCATGAACAAGCCGAGCGTGGTCACTTACCACTCGGACATCATTCGCCAGAAACACCTGCTCAAACTCTATCGGCCGCTGATGAACCGTTTCCTCGCCAGCGCTGACCGCATCGTCGCGGCCTCGCCCAACTACCTGCACACCAGCGACGTATTGCAGCAGTTTCAGGACAAGACCCGCGTCATTCCCTACGGTTTGAACAAGGCCGGTTATCCACAGCCTGATACCGAGAGCATGGCCCATTGGCGGCAGAAGCTTGGGGATAAGTTTTTCCTGTTCGTGGGCGTGATGCGTTACTACAAAGGCTTGCACATCCTGCTCGACGCCTTGAAAGACGTGGATTACCCGGTGGTGATCGTCGGCGCCGGGCCACTGGAAATGGAATTGCACGCCCAAGCGGCGGCGCTGGGTCTGCGCAATATCCACTTCCTCGGCCGGCTGGGGGATGAAGACAAGGTGGCGTTGCTGCAACTGAGCTACGCCATCGTGTTCCCGTCGCACCTACGCTCCGAAGCGTTCGGCATCTCGCTGCTGGAAGGCGCGATGTACGGCAAACCAATGATCTCCAGTGAAATCGGCACCGGCACCAGCTACATCAACATCCACAACGAAACCGGGCTGGTAGTGCCGCCGAGTAATCCACAGGCGTTCCGCGAGGCGATGCGCACCTTGTGGGAAGACCCGGTGCGCGCGGCAGCCATGGGCGTGAAAGCTGAGGCGCGGTATCGGCAGTTGTTTACTGCCGACGAAATGGGCCGCAAGTGGACGGAGCTGTATCAGGAATTGCTGGAAGAAAAATCCCTGTCCTACGCCTGACCCATGAGGGGTGAACCCTCTGGTGCAGTGAACCCTGTGGCGAGGGGGCTTGCCCCCGTTCGGCTGCGCAGCAGTCGTAAAACCATCGCACGCGGTGTGCTTGATACATCGCGGTGGCAGGTTTTGGGGCCGCTTCGCAGCCCAACGGGGGCAAGCCCCCTCACCACAAAAAGTATTCCCCTGCTGATTTAGCCGTGTGGCGCAGGTTTCGGCAGTTCGACGTTATCGAGCATCCGGTTCACCGCCAGTTCGGCCAGCATGACGATTTGCTGGATCGCCATGGCAGTGTGCCGGTTGGGACCTTCCAGGCGGGCGGCAAAGTCGCTGGTCATGATGCTGGCCTGGGCCAGGGATTCGCAGGTGTGGGCCAGCAGATCTTCGTCTTTCATATCCGGCATGATGGCGAACATCGTGCTCGGCTTACGAGCCGGCGGGGCTTTCAGGGCGGCGGGGTTTAGGTAGAAGTTGAGCGCGCGGTCGGCGGCTTCTTTGAGCTTTTTGGCGTCGAGGGCAGGGCTTTCTGTTTCTGGCGGATTAGGTGTTGCTTTAAACATGGCAAGATCTCGTTCTAAGTCATGGGAACTACCCCCTATTTCGTTTCCACACGAATAGGTGGCAGCTGTACGCAGGGTGGAAACCCGAGGAACGAGACAAACCCGGTAGACCCGAAGGTCTCCTACGCACAGCCGCCATAACTCAAAATTAAGGCCATAAAAAAGCGCCACAGTATGACATGGGGACATGCGTCTCGAACCTCGGGTTTCCACACCCGATCGCTGATGTGCAGCGACACCCAAAGCCTATCCACCCCACTTCCGACGAACAACCTTCAAAACCTGTCGGAAACATTCCCCAAAATCACTCGGTCTGTAGGATCACCACGATCAAATGTGGGAGCGGGCTTGCTCGCGAATGCAGTGGGTCAGCCAACATCTCTGTTTAATGACACACCGCATTCGCGAGCAAGCCCGCTCCCACAGGGGATTTTTGGTGGCTATAAGTCCAGCACCAATGGCTGCGACCCCTGCGCCGGAATCGCACAACAAATCAGCACGTGCCCCGCCTCCGGCACTTCTGCCGGCGGCTGTGGATAATTCACCTGGCCGCTGATCAACCGGGTCTTGCAGGTGCCGCACGACCCGCCGCGACAACTGAATTCCGGGCGCAAGCCGCGGCTCTCCGCCAACTCCAGCAAACTGCCGCCGTCCGGTTGCCAGCGCGCTTCTTTGGCCGAACGCTGGAACACCACTGGCACCGAGGTCGTCGCGGCTGGGGGTTGTTCGATGACGATCGCATCCGGATCGGGGCGCCGACGCAATGTCGATGGGCCAAAGGTTTCGGCGTGAATTTGTGAATCGCGGATGTCCAGGTCCCGCAGCCCGTCGTACATGCCTTGGGTAAAACTCCCCGGACCACACAGGACAAAGTCCAATTGATCGTAGTCCTCAACCTCAAGGATCGACTGCAACAACGCCATGTCGATACGCCCGGTCAGGTCGAAGTCTTCGCCCTCCCGCGCCTCGGGTTCCGGTTGGCTGAGCAGGCGCAGCACGCGAACCGTGTCACCAGCCCCTTCAAGCAAACGGTCCAGCTCTTGGCGAAACGGTTGATCGGCCAAGGTCCGCGAACTCTGGAAGAACCACGTCGGCCGAATGTGCCGCGTGCGCCAGCCCTGATAAACCACCTCGCGTACCATCGACAGCAACGGCGTGATGCCGACCCCGGCGGCCAGCAACACCAGTGGCCGACGCTCATGGGGCGCAACGGTGAAATGGCCCTGCGGCGCACGGGCTTCGAGCACATCACCGACGCGAATCTGCTCATGCACGTGGGAAGACACCAAGCCGTCACGCTTCACGCTGATGCGGAAAAAATCATCGGACGGCGCACTCGACAGGCTGTAGGTGCGGATATGCGTCTCGCCGCCCACCTTAAAACGCAGCGGCAAATGCTGCCCGGCCTGGAACACCGGCAAACCGATGCCATCGGCAGGCTCCAGATAAACCGAGCGAATGTTTTGGCTTTCCGCCTCGATCCGCACCACCCGCAGCGGCCGCCACGCATCCCCCAAGGCCTGGGCTTGCAGGCGAGCAGCGGCCTGTTCCCAGGTGCCGGTCATCAAACTGTTCGGCGACATCCCATCGAACCGCCAGCGCAGGGCCAACGCCGCCGGCCGCCGCACCACGCGTGCAACCTCAAACGTCCACAAGCGCTCGGCGCCTTGAAAGGCTTCGACCTGCGGGCCTTCGAGGATGATCTCGGTGCGACCACTGAGTTGCAGCAGGTCACCCGATTTGAAGTCGACGAATAGCAAACCAGCCCGAGGGTTGAGCAGCAGGTTGCCCAAGGTGTTGAAGTGTAAGTTGCCGGCGAAGTCCGGAATGGTCAGGCGATTGCCTTCGATACGGACGAAACCGGGCTGGCCACCGCGATGAGAAACGTCCACCGAGCGTTGGCCGTCGACGTCCACATAACTGGCGACAAAGAACGTATCCGCCCCGGCGATCATCGCTTTGGCCGCGTCATCCAGCTCAAAGAGGTGCTGCGCCATGCGGGTCGAAGGGTCCGCCAGCGGCACCGAATGAAACTGACGCAATTGAATATATTGCGGGCAGTTGCCGAAGGACTGCTGCACCGAAACACCAAAGCCGCTCGCCGTCATGGCGCCGACCCGGCCGTTGAGCCGGTTGCGCCGCCGGGTGTGCAGTTCGATGCCCAACAGACCAATCGCGTCCCCGGCGTGCAATTGCGCAGGGTCATCGGCTGCAGGCAGGCTGTCGAACTGCAACCCTGTAGGTGCAGGCGAATGCGCGAAGCCGGGCTGACCTTCGAGGATGCTGGCCCACGGTTCGCCGTTGGCATCGACCGCGCCGTACAGCATGAACGGCAGTTGTTGATAGAACTGGCGATGCTGGTCCGGCATCTCGCTGCGAATCACCCGACGGCCGAGGGTGTCCATTCGCTCGGCAACACCCACGTGTTCCTGCATCTGCCGTTCGCCGGCGTGCCACGGTGAATGTTGCATGACAGGACTCCTTTTGGTGAAAGGATAAGACGCGAACCCACAGGGTTTGACGGGTATCAGGCAGTGGTCTGCAAACCCGCGACAGTGCGCGGCATGCCGACAAACCCAGGCAAGGCTTCAATCCGCGTCAGCCAGGCACGAACGTTGGCGTAGTCCGCCAGGGACACGTTGCCTTCCGGCGCATGGGCGATGTAGCTGTAGGCCGCGACGTCGGCGATGGTTGGCTCGTTGCCCACCAAATACTTGCTGTTAGCCAGTTCCTGATCGATCACTTTGAGCAGGTCGTGTGAGCGAGCGATCACTTCTTCGGCGCTGTAAGGCGCGCCAAACACCGTGATCAGCCGTGCTCTGGCGGGGCCAAAGGCAATCGGCCCGGCGGCCACCGACAACCAGCGCTGAACCTTGGCGGCACCGACCGGGTCGGTCGGCAGCCAGCGACCGTTGCCATATTTCTGCGCCAGGTACACCAGGATTGCGTTGGAATCCGCCAGCACCACGCCTTGATCATCCAGCACCGGCACCTGACCAAACGAGTTGAGCGCCAGGAACTCCGGCTGTTTGTGCTCGCCTTTAGCCAGGTCGACAAAGATCAAATCGGTCGGCAGTTGCAGCAGGGACAGCATCAACTCGGCACGGTGAGCGTGGCCGGAACGGGGGAAGTTGTAGAGCTTGATGGCGTTCATGATCGACTCCGCTGGGTGGTGGCGCCGATCAGACAATGATCAGCACCAATGGCGGCCATCATCCGCCTATCTCCAAATCAGCAGAATAACCAGCAAATGCAATCCATTGTTTCAGCCAATGCAATAAACCCCAAGCCCAGCACCGATCCTTGTGGGAGCGGGCTTGCTCGCGAAGACGGACTATCAGTCAACATCTTTGGAGAATATGAAATTGCCTTCGCGAGCAAGCCCGCTCCCACAGGTTCTGCGCTTACCCCAAGGCGGGATGTTCACGCAGCGCCCTCACCATAAAATCCACAAAGCTGCGAATCCGCGCCGGGGCTTTGCGCCCACCCTGGTAGACGATGTGAATCGGCAGCGGCGCCAGTTCAAAGTCAGCCAGGACGATTTCCAACTCACCGGCCGCAACTTTGCCCGCCACTTGATAGGACAGCACGCGGGTAAACCCCAATCCGAGGCATGCAGCGGTGATTGCAGCCTGATTGGCGGTGACCACCAAGCGTGGTTCCGGGCGAACGCTGATTGGCTGGCCTTTATCGAGGAACGGCCAGTTCCTGAGTTGGCCGATGGACGAAGTGGCGACAACCGGCGCGCCGGCCAGCTCCTCGGGATGCCGAGGTCGTCCATGGGTTTGCAGGTAACCGGGCGACGCGCAGATCACCCGCCGCACTTCCCCCACGCGAATCGCATGCTGATTGCTGTCGGGCAAATCGCCGATACGCACCGCGACATCGATCCGTTCGTACGTCAGATCGATCAGGCGGTCGTCGAGCCTGAGCTCGATATCCAGCTTCGGATGGCGCTCGACCAGCTCCGCCACCAAGGGCACCAGGTGAATACGCCCGAAAGAAATGGGCGAGCTGACCCGCAGCATGCCGAACGGCTCCTCACCGCCCATCGTCATGCGTGACTCCGCCGCCTCCAATTCCTCGAGTATCCGATCAACGTGAACCATCAGGGCCAAGCCCTCATTGGTCGCCGACAGTGTTCGTGTGGTCCGGTTGATCAGCCGTTGTCCTGCTCGTCGTTCCAATGCCATAAGCCGTTTGCTGACCACCGCCAGCCCTACGCCCAGATCACGCGCCGCTGCTGACAGGCTGCCGCAGACCAGGATTCGTTGGAAGGTACGCAGCTCGTTGAGGTCGTCCAGCATATTATCAACTCTTGTTCAATAATCTATCTACTAATAGCCATATTCTAATCCTCAGGGCAAGAGGCAACACTTCACACACCGGATCAGAAAACCTCTGTTCATCCCATCCCGTGTTTGGAGCCTTGCCATGACTGCTGACTCAACCCTGTTCACACCGACCCTTGTAGGCGAACAATCCGTGCCTCACCGCGTGGTGATGGCGCCGATGACGCGCGCTCGCAGCACCCAGCCGGGTGACATCCCCAATGCGTTGAACGCCCGTTACTACGCCCAACGAGCATCGGCCGCGCTGATCGTCTCGGAGGCGACGCAGATCTCACCGCAGGGCAAGGGCTACTCCTTTACCCCGGGTATCCATAGCCAGGAGCAGATTGCCGGATGGCGCCTGATCACCGATGCCGTACATGCCGCGGGCGGACGCATCTTTCTGCAGCTTTGGCATGTCGGCCGGATATCCCATCCCGATTTCCACAACGGCGAGTTGCCGGTGGCGCCTTCGGCGGTTCCCTTCGAAGCCAAGATCTGGAAGGTGAATCCTGCGACCGGTCTGGGCGAGATGGTGGATTGCCCGACACCGCGTGCGTTGGCCAAAGAAGAAATCCACGGCATCGTCAACGACTTCCGTATCGCCGCGCGCAACGCCATGGACGCGGGCTTCGACGGTGTCGAGATTCACGGTGCGAACGGCTACCTTGTAGACCAGTTTCTGCGCACTACCGCCAATACCCGTACCGATGAATACGGCGGCTCGCGGGAAAACAGGCTGCGCTTCCTCAAGGAAGTGGTCAGTGCCGTTGCAGAGGAAGTGGGGGCCGAACGCACGGCCATTCGCCTGGCTCCCTTCCTGACCGCACGCGGTATGGACTGCCCCGACATTCTGCCGACGATCCTTGAGGCCACTGCGTTCCTGCAAACGCTGGGCATTGCCTACCTGCATCTGGTCGAGGCCGATTGGGAAGACGCACCGCAGTTCACCGAAGCGTTCCGGGCCGATATCCGGGTGCGTTTCCAACGGCCCATCATCGTTGCCGGCAAGTACGATCTGAAGCGGGCCAATTGGG
>Ga0209862_1000849_pt1 | contig 10290 bp, 8 predicted proteins | sample OrgsoiDNA_201061_FD_185809 | JGI IMG/M metagenome (GOLD analysis project Ga0209862, IMG submission 185809) | Permafrost soil microbial communities from the Arctic, to analyse light accelerated degradation of dissolved organic matter (DOM) -... | ecosystem: Environmental > Terrestrial > Soil >... | reverse complement strand
CGCGACGGTGTCGGTGGTGGCGGCCATCGGCATCGCCGTCAACGGTTTCTCGGCCTGGCTGTTCGTCGCCGGCAGCAAGGGCGACATCAATATCCGCGGCGCCTACCTGCACATGGCGGCCGACGCGGTGATCTCCTTCGGCGTGCTGGTGGCCGGCCTGATCGTGATGTTTACCGGCTGGTCGTGGCTCGATCCGCTGGTCAGCGTGGCCATCGTGGTGATGATCGTGCTGGGCACCTGGTCGCTGCTGCGCGAGTCGCTCAACATGATGCTGGCGGCGGTGCCCGACAGCGTCGACGCGGCCAAGGTGGCCGGTTTCCTGCGCGCCCGTCCCGGCGTGCAGGAGGTGCACGACCTGCACATCTGGTCGATGAGTACCACCGAGACGGCGCTGACGGCGCACCTGGTGATGCCGTCCGGTTATCCGGGCGACGTGACGATGGACGCCATCAGCGCCGAGCTGAAACAGACCTTCGCCATCCACCACAGCACGCTGCAGATCGAGATGGGCACCACGCCGCACGCGTGCTGCCTGCAGCCCGACCACGCCTAAGCGCTGCAATGCGCGCTTGGCGGCGGCCGCAGTGCGCGCCGCCACCAAGGGCCGCGCGCAGCTCGCGCCCTTACTCCAGCCCGGCGTACAAGGCGGTGCTCAGATAGCGTTCGCCGAACGACGGCACGATGGTGACGATCATCTTGCCGGCGTTCTCCGGCCGCTGCGCCAGCTGCATCGCGGCCCACAGCGCGGCGCCCGACGAAATCCCCACCAGCAGCCCTTCCCGGCTGGCGGCCAGCCGCGCGGTGGCGTAGGCGTCGTCGGCCGACACGACGATCACCTCATCATAAATTTTGGTATTCAGCACGGCCGGCACGAAGCCGGCGCCTATGCCCTGGATGGGGTGCGCGCCCTTGGTCCCTTGCGACAGCATCGGCGACGCCGCCGGCTCGACGGCGACGCAGCGGAAGCCCGGCTTGCGCGCCTTGATCACTTCGCCGATGCCGGTGATGGTGCCACCGGTGCCGACGCCGGCCACCAGGATGTCGATGCCGCCATCGGTGTCGCGCCAGATTTCCTCGGCCGTGGTGCGGCGGTGGACGTCGGGGTTGGCCGGGTTGTTGAACTGCTGCGGCATCAGGTAGCGGCGGTCGGATTCGACCAGCTGTTCGGCCTTGCGGATCGCGCCCAGCATGCCGTCGGCGCCGGGCGTCAAAATCAGTTCGGCGCCGTAGGCGCGCAGCAGCAAACGCCGTTCGCGGCTCATGGTGTCGGGCATGACCAGCGTGCAGCGGTAGCCGCGCGCCGCGCAGACCATGGCCAGCGCGATGCCGGTGTTGCCGCTGGTCGGTTCCAGGATGATGGTGTCGGGATGGATCTGGCCGGCCGCTTCGGCCGCTTCGATCATGGCCAGGCCGATGCGGTCCTTGACGCTGTGCGCCGGATTGGCGTATTCAAGCTTGGCCAGCATCAGCGCCGTGCCGCCGGCGGCCAGGCGGTTCAGGCGGACCAGCGGGGTATTGCCGATCAGTTCGGTGACGTCGTTGGCGATGTTCATGGCTGCTCTCCGCGCGGGTGGCTAGAGCGGCTAGTCTACCGCGTTTTTGCGGCGCGCATGACGATGCTGGCCGCGCCTGGCGGCCAGCGCGCTACGGCTTAATCGACGCTCAGCAGTTCGACTTCGAAGATCAGCGCCGAGTTCGGTGGAATGTCGCCGCCCGGCGCGCCCTTGGCACCGTAGGCCAGTTCCGGCGGAATGATCAGCGTGCGCTTGCCGCCGACCTTCATGCCGACCACGCCCTGCTCCCAACCCTTGATGACCTTGCCGCCGCCGAGCGGGAACTCGATCGGTTCGCGGCCCGGCACGCGCGAGGTGTCGAACATTTTGCCGTGCGACAGGCGCGCCAGCGGACGATACAGCCAGCCCGTGTAGTTGACGCGCACGTTGGTGCCTAGCGTGGCTTCCTTGCCGGTGCCGACCTTGTTGTCGGTGATGATCAGGGAATCGGCGGCCGGGCCTACCGTGGCTGAACCAGCGACAACCGGCGCCGCTGCGGCGGAAGTGGCGGCAGCGGGAGCGGCAGCGGGAACGGCGGCAACTGGGGCAGCGGCGGCCGGGACGGCCTGCTGGGCCTGGGCTATCGAGGCGCCGAACGCGGCCAGCAAGGCAGCGATTAACAGGGAACTACGCGTCATGATGTGTGCTTTCGATGAGGTTCTGGATGGCGCCGTCCAGCCGTCGCGGATCGGGCGCGGCACAATCATAGCAAAACCCTACGTCGCCACGGCAAATATGCACACACCGTTACACAGTCAGCCCCCACCGGCCATCGTGGCCAGCGCGCATCGGCCGCCGCGATGACGCGCGGGCGATGCGGCGCACATCACACGGCGTAGCCTACGCTGCGGTGGCGCGGCAGTCCGGCAGCGCTGCGGCGCTGGCCCGGCCTTGCGCGGACGCGGCGCCGGCTTTTATGCGGCGTCCGGTTCGGCCACGCCGACCGCCGGCGCGACCACGTCCGCGCCGGCGGCCAGCTGGCGCAGCACATGGCCGGCGGCGACCATGCCGAAGGTGGCCGTGACCACCATCGCCGAGCCGAAGCCGGCGCAGTTCAGGCCGGTGACGCCGCCGCTGCGTTCATCGCCGTCGACGCTGCACGTTTCGTCGCCCTCGGGGTATTTCAGCGGCTCCATCGAGAACACGGCGTCGACGTGGAACTTGGTTTTCTCGCCGCGCGGGAAACCGTACTGGCTGCGCAAGACCTTGCGCACCTTCTTCAGCAGCGGCTCCTGCTCCGTCCTGGCCAGGTCGCGCACGGCGATCTGGGTCGGATCGGTCTGGCCGCCGGCGCTGCCGATGATGACCAGCGGCAGCGCGTGCGCGCGGCAGTAGGCGATCAGCGCGGCCTTGGCCTTGACGCTGTCGATGGCGTCGACCACGAAGTCGTAGCCGTGGCCGCCTATCATCTGGTCGAGGTTGTCCGGGGCGATGAAGTCCTCGATCAGCTGGATCTTGCAGTGCGGGTTGATCTGGGCGATGCGCTCGGCCAGCGCGGTGATCTTGGCCAGTCCGACGGTAGCCGTCAGCGCCTGGATCTGGCGGTTGATGTTGGACTCGGCCACGTTGTCGAGGTCGATCAAGGTCAGCTGGCCGATGGCGCTGCGGGCCAAGGCCTCGACGATCCACGAGCCGACGCCGCCGACGCCGACCACGCAGACGTGGGCGCCGCGAAAACGCGCCAGCGCACGCGCGCCGTAGAGCCGGCCGATGCCGCCGAAACGGCGTTCGAAGTCGATCTCGCCGGCGTCAAGAAGAGGGGAAGTAATGGTATGCATGCCGCCATTTTAACGGACGCGGCGGCAAAGATTATTCTACAATGATTTTCTTGGCAGCCAGTCAACAGCGCCGCCCGCCCCGATTTTTCCAGACGAGACCACCATGAGCGACTCCCTAATAGACAGCGCGCCCGGCTTCGACCAGCCGATCGCCGTACTCAAGCATTGCCACGACCGCATCCGCAAGCAGCTGCGCACGCTGCAAAAACTGCAGCCGCACCTGATCGAACACGGCGCCGACGCCGAGGCCCAGCAGGCCGCCCAGGCCGTGCTGAAATATTTCGACCGCGCGGCCCACTGGCACCACGCCGACGAGGAGGACAACCTGATCCCGATGCTGCAGGCGACCGCGCGCGACGACGACGCCGCCCTGCTGGCTGCGCTGGTGCCCGGGATTTTGGCCGACCACCAGCGCATGGATGGCGATTGGCTTATAATAAAATCGCAACTTGATCATATCGTCAATGGCTTGGACGGCACGCTGCCGGAGGCCGTCGTGGCGCGCTTTTGCGACGCCTACGCGGCGCACATGGAGAAGGAAGAGACGCATATCGCGACGATGGCGAAACGCCTGTTCAGCGCGGCGCAGATGGCCGAACTGGGCGCGGCGATGCAGCGGCGGCGCGGCCTGGCCCCCGATGCCGCGGCCGATTGCGCGTCCGGCCCGGCGTCCCAAGCGGCGACCAGCCCGGCCAGCGGCGAGGCCTTGGCCGACCTGCGGCGCGACTACGGCCAGGCCAGCCTGTCCGAGTCCGACGTGCTGGACGATCCGATCGCCCAGTTCGCCAAATGGTTCGACGAGGCGGTGCAGGCGCAGGTCAACGAGCCGAACGCGATGAGCGTGGCCACCGTCGACGGCGACGGCAAGCCGAGCTCGCGCATCGTGCTCATCAAGCAGTACGACGCGCGCGGTTTTACGTGGTACACCAATTACGACAGTCAGAAGGGCCGGCAACTGCGCGCCAACCCGCACGCCGCGCTGTTATTCTTTTGGAGCGAGGTCGAGCGGCAGGTGCGCATCGAGGGCACGGTCGAGAAAACCTCGGCCGAGGACAGCGACAAATATTTTTACAGCCGTCCGCTGAAAAGCCGGCTGGCGGCCATCGCGTCGCGGCAGAGCGAGCCCATCGCCGGCCGCGCGCAGATGGAGGCGAATTACGCCGCGGTGGCGGAGGCCGGCGGCGAGGCGCCGCAGCGGCCCGAGCACTGGGGCGGTTACCGCCTGGTGCCGCAGCGCATCGAGTTTTGGCAGGGCCGGCGTTCGCGCTTCCATGACCGCATCGTGTTCGTGCGGCAGGAGGACGGCAGCTGGGCGGTGGAGCGTTTGCAGCCCTGAGGGCTTGAGGCGCGCGCCACCTGCGGACGGCAGGAGTAGCCACGAACATGTCGTCGTTTGAGTTTCAACGTTTTCATCGCACTGTTTGTTTCTGAACCTGCGGCAGCGACGCTGCCGCGTACACGGAGGCTATCTTGTTCGTACAAAACCGACTCAGCGCCTGGATCGCAGGCATCCGCAAGCAAATGTCGCTGCCGCTGCGCATCGAACTGTGGAACGGCCAGCACATCGACCTGTCCAACGATCCGCCGCGCGTGACGATACGGCTGCCGCGCGCCTCGGCCGCGCGCTACCTGCTGACGCCGTCGCTGTCCAACCTCGGCTCGGCCTATGTCGAGGGCGCCATCGAGGTGCGCGGCGCGGCCACCGACATGATCTCCATCGTCAACGCGCTGGCCCGCACCTCGCTCAAGGCCGAGGGCAAGTTCTCGCGCATCGTGCGCAGCATCGGCCACGACAAGAAGAAGGACGCCGAGGCGATCCGCTACCACTACGACGTCTCCAACGACTTCTACGCCCAGTTCCTCGACCCGAACATGGTCTATTCCTGCGCCTATTTCGAGAACGGCGACGAGGACCTGGCGACGGCGCAGGTCAAGAAGATCGACCACATCCTGCGCAAGATCGAGCTGCGCGACGGCCAGACGCTGCTCGACATCGGCTGCGGCTGGGGCGCGCTGGTGATCCGCGCGGCCCAGCGCCACGGCGCGCGCTGCGTCGGCGTGACGCTGTCGGAAAACCAGTACGCGCTGGCCAGGGAGCGGGTGCGCGCGGCGGGCCTGGAACACCTGGTCGAGATCCGCCTGCAGGACTACCGCGACGTGCGCGGCCAGTTCGACCGCATCACCAGCGTCGGCATGTTCGAGCACGTCGGCCTCAAGCACCTGCCCGAGTATTTCGCCACCATCAACAAGCTGCTGGCGCCGGACGGGCTGGTGATGAACCACGGCATCACCTCGACCGACCCGGACAACGGCGAGACGCCCTACGGCGGCGGCGAGTTCATCGAAAAATACGTCTTCCCGCACGGCGAGCTGGCCCACGTCGGCCAGGTGCTGAAGGCCATGCAGCAGGGCCAGCTGGAAGCCTACGACGTGGAAAACCTGCGCCGCCATTACGCCCGCACCTGCGCCATCTGGACCGACAACTTCGAGGCCAGGGCCGACACCGTGCGCGCGCTGGCCGGCGACAAGCGCTTCCGCATCTGGCATGTCTACCTGGCCGGTTGCAGCTACGCCTTCGAGCAGGACTGGATCAGCCTGTACCAGATCGTCTGCGGCAAGGCGGGGCGCAAGTCGGCGGCCTTGCCGTGGTCGCGCAAGTATATGTACGCTGCGACGCCGGCCCAGCCGGCCAGCGCGCGGACCGAAGCCGCGCCAGCGCCGACGGCGCCTCAGGAGGCGTCCGTCATGGCGGCGGCGCCGCCGGCGATCAGCGTGCTGAGCGCCTCGTAGACCAGCGCCAGCGCCGGCTCCAGCTTGCCGGCCGCCAGCTGCCATTGCGGCGCCGGCAGGCCGGCGTGGATGCTGGTCGACAGTTGCTCGGCCACCGCCAGCGCCGGACCGGCGCCGAAATTGACCAGCACGCCTTTCAAGCTGTGGACGGCGCGCAGGCTGCGCTCGCTGTCGCCGGCGGCCAGCGCCGTCGTCAAGTCCTGCCATAGCTGCGGACCGTCGTCGAGGAAGATGGCGCCCAGCTCCAGCAGCAGCGCGGCATCGCCATCGAGGCGCAGCAGCGCGCCGCGCCAGTCCAGCACCGGTTGCGCCGGGTCCGGCGCATAGCGCGCCAGCGCCAGCCGCAGGCGCGCGCTACTGATAGGCTTGGCCAGATAATCGTCCATGCCCGCTTCGAGGCAGCGCTCGCGGTCGCCGGCCATGGCGCGCGCCGTCATCGCGATGACCGGCACGTGGCCGCCGTGCGTCAACTCCCACTGGCGCAGCTGGCGCGTGGCCGCCAGGCCGTCCAGCTCCGGCATCTGCACATCCATCAACACCAGGTCGTAGACGCCGCGCGTCGCGTGGTCCAGCGCGGCCTGGCCGTTGTCGACCACGGTCACGCGGTGGCCGAGCTGCTCCAGAAGCCGCAGCGCGAGGCGCTGGTTGACCGGGTTGTCCTCGGCCAGCAGCACGCGCAGGCCGGTGCGAGCGGCCATCCTGGCGTGCGCTCCCGGTTCGGCGGCGACCGGTTGCGCCGCGCCGCCATCGTCGCCGTCGCCGCTGTCGAGCAGCGCGCCACGCGCGCCGGCGTCGCGCAGCGGCGGCAGCGGCGCGGCCTGCGACACGCCGGTGTGCTTGAGCGGCACCGTGAAGCTGAACGTGCTGCCCCGCCCCGGCTCGCTGGCGACGACGATCTGGCCCTGCATCAAGATCACCAGGCGCCGGCAGATGGTCAGGCCCAGCCCGGTGCCACCGTACTGGCGCGTGGTCGAACCGTCGACCTGGGCGAAGGCTTCGAAGATCAGTGCCTGCTTTTCGGGCGGCACGCCGATGCCGGTGTCGCGCACGGCGAAGCGCACCTCGCTGCGGTCATCCTCCTCGCGCAGCACGTCGACGCTGACGCTGACGCTGCCCGCTTGCGTGAACTTGATGGCGTTGCCGAGCAGGTTGATCAGCACCTGGCGCAGCCGGCCCGGATCGCCTTTGACTATGCGTGGCAGTTTGGGCGCCAGCTCGCAGCGCAGTTCCAGCCCTTTCTGGCCGGCCCGCAGCGCCATCGCGCGCACCGTGTCGGCCACCAGCTGGCGCAGGTCGAAGGGGATTTCCTCGATGTCGAGCTTGCCCGCCTCGACCTTGGAAAAATCGAGGATGTCGTCGACGATGGTCAGCAGCGCGTGCGCCGACGCCTGCACCAGCCGCAGGTCGGCGCGCTGCTCGGGCGTCAGCGACGACTCCAGCACCAGTTCCGTCATGCCGAGGATGCCGTTCATCGGCGTGCGGATTTCGTGGCTCATGTTGGCGAGGAACTCGCTCTTCGCGCGGCTGGCCGCCTCGGCCGATTCGACCGCGTGCTGCATCGCCGTGCGCGCGGCGCGCTGCTCGCTGATATCGATGAAGTAGCCCAGCATATAGGCTTGGTCGCCGCTGTGGATGACGCTGCGGCTGACCAGCACGTCGCGCGGCGGATCGAAGGTGGTCATGCGGCGCTCGCTGGTGACGGGATGGCCGCTCCACGCCGCCGCGTCCTCCTCGCGCGTGACGGCGGCCCAGCGCGGCGAGGCGAAGTCGTCGATGGTGCGGCCCTGGATCTCGACCTTGTCGCGCTGGGTGAATTCGGTGAAGCGGTGGTTGAAGCGCAGGAAGCGGCCTTCCCTGTCCTTGAGAAAGACGGGGATGGGCAACTGGTCGAGGATTTGCTCGGTCAGCTCTTGCTGGTGGCGGCCGTCGTTGGCCGTGCTGGCATTGGACATCGAGCTGGCCATCGCGGCCGACGCCGGCCCGCAGCCGCGCCGCGCCGCGCGCTTGTTGCGCCAGACGCCGCCGCTGCCTTGGATCGCCCGCAGCTCGCCGCGCAGCAGCAGGTTGGAAGCGCGCAGCTGCAGCGCTTCGGCTTGCAGCTCCGGCAGCTCTTGCAGCTGCCGCAGTTGCTCGGGCGTCGGCGGCAGGTCGGCGGCGGCGGCGCGTTCGCTTTCGGCCAGCAGCCGCGCCAAACCGTCGGCCAGCGCCACCTCGCCGCGCGCCCGCAACGCGGCCAGATGATGTGCAATGACAAGCGCATCGACGGTATCGGCTGCATCGACGATATCGCTTGCGGCGGCCGCATGGGCCGCGTCGGCGTGCTCCGCGCACAACGCCGCCCGCAGCAACGATAGCAGGCGCTGGTGCCGCATGGCGTGCGCCGGCGCTAGGCCGGCTGCCCTTCGTCCTGGAAGCGGGCGCGGATTTGCTCGACGGCCGGCCAGCGCCGCAGCAAGGCCGCGACGCACTGCGGATCGAAATGCGTGTTGCAGTTATCTAACAGGTACTGGCGCGCCGCCTCCATGGTCCAGGCCGTTTTGTATGGCCGCACGCTGGTCAGCGCGTCGAACACGTCGGCCACGGCGACGATGCGGCCGACCAGCGGTATCCGCTCGCCGGCGTGGCCGTTCGGATAGCCGCTGCCGTCAAAGCGCTCGTGGTGGCTATAGGCGATCTCGGCGGCCAATTGCAGCATGCGCGCCTGGCAATCCTTGAGGATGCGGTAGCCGATCTCGGCGTGCTGGCGCATGATGACCATTTCCGCGTCGGTCAGCCGGCCCGGCTTCAGCAGGATCTGGTCGGGCGTGCCGACCTTGCCGATGTCGTGCATGGGCGCGGCGTTCAGCACGTCCTCCTGCTCGCCGGCCGACAGGCCCAGCTCGGCCGCGATCAGGCAGGAGTAATGCGCCATGCGCTGGATGTGGGCGCCCGTTTCCGGGTCGCGGTGTTCGGAGGCGCGGCACAGCAGCATGATGGTTTCCTGCTCGCGCGCGCGCAGCTCGGCCGTCGCCTTGCCGACCTCGTCGGCCAGCCAGCTGGCGCGGTGGCGCAGCGCCAGCGTGGCGCGCCGCAGCGCCAGCATGTTGCGGGTGCGGGCCAGGAACTCGACCTTGTCGATGGGCTTGATGAGGAAGTCGCTGGCGCCGTTTTCCAGCGCACGGTGGCGCACGTCGATGTCGACGCTGGCCGTCACCATCAGCACCGGCGGGCGCTCGTCGGGCGCGCCGGGCAGGCGGGCGATCAGCTCCAGGCCGTTGATGTCCGGCATCATGTAATCGACGATCAGCAAATCGTAGGGGTTGGCGCCACACCAGTCCAGCGCCTGCTGCGCCGACTGGAAGGTCAGCGTGCTGACGCCGTCCAGCTTGTCCATCAGGCGCGACATCAACACCAGGTTGATGTGTGTGTCATCGACAATTACGACCTTCATCCGTATCCCGATCCTGTTGATCCCACGTTACTTGAGGCGGTCGGTATACATTTTCCTGAACTTGGCGACCTTGGGCGCGACCACGAAGGCGCAATAGCCCTGCAGCGGATGCTGGCTGAAATAATTCTGGTGGTAGTCCTCGGCCTTGTAGAAGGTCTGCGCCGGCACCAGCTCGGTGACGATGGGTGCGTCCCACACATTGGCCATCTCGCAGATGACCTGGCGCGCCGTCGCCTCCTGCTGGGGCGACTGGTGGTAGATGACGGAGCGGTATTGCGTGCCGACGTCGTTGCCCTGCCGGTTCAGCGTGGTCGGATCATGCACGGTGAAGAAGATTTCCAGCAGGTCGCGGTAGGAGACGACGGCCGGGTCGAACTCCAGCCGCACCACTTCGGCGTGGCCGGTGGTGCCGGCGCAGACTTGCTCATAGGTGGGGTCGGGCTGCTGGCCGCCGGTGTAGCCGGACTCGACCTTCGTCACACCGCGCAACTCCAGATACACGGCCTCGGTGCACCAGAAGCACCCTCCTCCCAGCACGGCAATTTCGGTCGCGGCGTTGCTCGTCATGACTCCCCCTGCGTTCTAGAATGCGGATAAGCCACTGTAACGCAAACGGCGCGGGCGCGCATCTTCAATCGCGGCGGCGGCGCCGATTGTGCTGCGCGGCGTGATTCTTTGGCATAATGGCTAAAAGTTACAGGCCCCACATGAACACTAGCTCCCCCCGCGCGCCCGCGCC
>Ga0209862_1000848_pt1 | contig 10297 bp, 7 predicted proteins | sample OrgsoiDNA_201061_FD_185809 | JGI IMG/M metagenome (GOLD analysis project Ga0209862, IMG submission 185809) | Permafrost soil microbial communities from the Arctic, to analyse light accelerated degradation of dissolved organic matter (DOM) -... | ecosystem: Environmental > Terrestrial > Soil >... | reverse complement strand
GGGCGGGGACCGTCCGGTGTGTCTGTGGAGCCTTTGGGAGGGCGGGCGCTGGAAAGCGACGGCCAAGACCGGGGCGTTGAAGCAGAAAAAGAAGGCGGGAGCGTGGCTCCCGCTGGAAGCGCCGTCCTTTAGGGCGGGGAGAAGTTCACGGCTGGACGGCGCATGAAGACGCCTATTGGGACGCAGATGGCGACGCGGATGACGACGGCGACGGAGAGGGCTGCCTGCAAGGCGACAAGTTGCTCGGCCACCCCTTTTCGGCGCAAGGCCTTCCTAAGCCCAAAGACAGCAAAAAGAAAAAAATGATCTGCTTATACCAACTCGACGCGGGATGCTTTTTTGGGGAAGAGGATTTCCCTGCGCATGCTCCTGAGCTTTTCGCGGGCGAAGGAACCGGGCATATTTTCATCAGTGAGGACGGGAGAGAGGCGAAATTTCTGTGGACTTGCGGATAAGCCAAATCGCGCATTGGGGAAGCCGAAACGCGTGGAAACTGTTTCAAAGGGGCGGCCCGGAAAAAATGCCTCGGTGGGCGGCCGCTCGCGAGGCCCGCGCTTTGCGAGCGGCCACGGGCTTGGGGCGCGCTGGCGAGCAAGAAGCGTCTGCGCAGTTCGGTGTCGATCCGGGCAAGGGCGAGGGCGCCAAACGCCCCGCCGCTCGCAGTTGAGGCCCGACATCCGCCGCTCCTTCGGGACGGCCGGCATGGGCTTGGACAGCGCCCGCGTGGTATCATGATGGCTGGCTTGGGAGGCGCGCGTCCGCGCTTCGTCGTTTTTGCGGGGCGCCAGCCTTGCGCTTGTCGCCAGGCCTTGACGCCATCCACTGATGTTTCGCCAAAATTTATCTCAAAAATTGCCCCATGAGCCAAAGCCCTGTTCCATTTTGGAGACAGCCCTCCGAAGTCGCCCCGCTTTTTCAGGCGATCGAAGACAAAAATGATCGGCTCGCGCTCGGCTTGGCGACCAAAACGGATCCAGGCGCTCGCGATGCCGCGGGAAATTCGCCATTGGCTGTGGCGGCCATGCAGGGAAACGCAGAATTGGTCGCCGTCCTGATGGAGCGCTTTGACCCAAAAGCCGCCAATCACAAGCAAGAAACGGCGCTGATGATGGCCGCTCGCGCGGGATTTTTAGATTGCGTTCGAATTTTAGCGCCGGTTTCGGATGCGTCGGCCGTGGACCATGGGCAAAAAACGGCGCTCATGCATGCCGCGCGCAGAGACAAATCCCAATGCGTGGGCGTCTTGTTGCCCATTTCCAATCCAGATGCTCAGGATTGGCGAGGCGCCACCGCTTTGATGCACGCGATCGACGATGGCGGAGTCAAGTCGGTGAAGATGTTGGCGGCCGCGTCCAATCTTGCGATCGCCGACACCGACGGAAATCTGGCGTTGCACATTGCGGCCAGAAGAAGCCTCACGGACTGCCTGAATCTCATTTTGGGCGAAAATCGCCCCTGCGGCGTCAATCGCCGAAACAATGGGCAAGGGTTGACGCCTGTCATGGCGGCGGCGCAAAAAGGCCTTTGGGAGTGCGTCGCGGCGCTTGCGCCCCTATCGGATTTGGAGCTGGTCGACGACAAGGGCGACACGGCTTGGGATTTGGCGTTTGGGCGGGCCTGGGACATCAATGACCGACATGGGGCGACCCTGCTCGCTTTGGCGCCGTTTTTGCCACCGGCCCAAGTGCCTGACGCTCTGGCTCAGTGCCAAGACAGTCGCTTGCGGCCTGGCTTGGCGCCCTTGATGGCGGAGCTCGAAGCGCTCGCGTTGAAGGCGACGGTCCGGGATGCAGAACGCCCTTGGAATCAGCCCGCGAGAGGAACAGAAGCGCCCCATGGCCTTGCGCCCAATGGGCCTGCGGCGCGCAGGGCCGCCAGTCGCATTTAACCTTGGCCTCGCCCATGCGAGCGAATGAATAAACCCACTTAATCACACTGAAAAAGAAAATGACTGCCTTCGACACTGAATTCGACTCCGAGATGGCCGACTTGTTTGGCCTGCTCCAACGCCACGATGCCGACATCGTCGAAATCGTGGCGGAGCGCACGCCGCCGAGCGCACGCAACGAATACGGCTTGACGCCTTTGATGGCCGCGGTGGCGCACGGGCGGCGCGACTTGATTCCGATTTTGTCCCCGCGATTCTCGGCTCTCGCGAGCTCTTCGGGCGGAGAAACAGCTTTGATGCTGGCGCTCGCGACGAAAAAGCCCTTGTGCGCGCTCGATTTGATTCCCATATCGAACCTTGAAGCGCGAAATTTGAAGGGCGACACGGCGCTGATGTATGCCGTCAAGCACGGACAAATGCAAGTTCTTGAAACTTTGCTGCCGCTGGTCAATCCGAATCCACAAGAGGAGGGGGCGGACAGTCCTTTGATGCTCGCCGCCGAACGCGGAAACGCGGTCGCAACCCAGCTTCTTTTGCCCACCGCCGACTTGTCGTGGGAAAACGGAGACGGAGAAACAGCGCTGTCGATCGCGGCAAGAGAGGGCAGCAACGAAGTCTACAAGATGATTGTCGGCTCCGGGCGCCCTTGCCGGATTGACGCGCGCTCGCATGCGACAGGCCGGACGGCGCTGATGCAGGCGATTGCGAAAAGCAACGCGGAGTGCGTGGCGTTTCTGGCTCCCCTTTCGGACCTGCGGTTGCGCAATCGAGACGGCCAGACCGCATGGGACATGGCCCTGAAAATGACGCAGAACGACCCCGATCAATTTTCAATGAATGCGTTCCAGGTGGTGGACGAGCTGGCGTTGCTGAGATCGCTGGATGACGTCAAAATCGCTTTGCGCGCATGCCCCGAAGAAAATCGAGCCATTTGGATGCCAAAGTCCGTCGCTCGTTGGGAAGCGTGGGAGCTTCAAACCGTGGTTCAGGCCGCGAAGGATTACGCCGATTTGGATGAGGCGCAGGAGCCCCTCCCAGAAGCTCCGCGGCGAGGGGCCACCCGCTTGTGAATTGGCCAATCCCCATGCCGCGCGGATGCAAACGAGGGGGAAAGCCTGAGTGTGGAAATCAACAAAACGCATTTTTTGATTTTTGGAGCTCCAATTGTTTGACGCAAAAAGAAAAAAACAAAACGCTTCCGCGAAAGAAGCGCACGAGCGACTCGGATTCGCTTGTTTGTTGAATGACGCGGATGGCGTTCGCGCGGCGTTGGCCGCGGGCGCAGACCCGACGGCGTCGTTTTTCGGCGCAAAAAATGGCGACGCGGAGCCGTGGAGGCAATGGCGAGAATCTGCGCTGATGCGGGTTTTGCGAGCCGCGCGAACGCAATCGACGCCGGCGAAAAAGGCGGCGGCCAGCCTTGGCGCTCCTGACGAGTTCGCCGCGGCGCGACCATTGGCTCCGTTGTGCGCGGGAATGGCGAATCACCAGGGCTCCACCGCCCTGATGCTCGCGATCGGCCAACACGACAGCGAAATCGTGGATTTTCTGTGGCCATTCGCCGAGAGGGAATTGGTCTCAGAAACGCAACGCGAGGCCGGAGGCTGCCTGGCCTTCGCGGCGATGCATGAAAACGAAGGCGCTTGTTTGAAAATAATGGAAGAGGCGCCGTGGGCGATTGAAGAGGGCGATTGGGAGAAGGCCGTCGTCACGGCCATCCAGGCCACAGAATTCTCGTTGGCGGACAAAATAGCCGCAAAAATGCCCGCGAATCTGCGCGAGCGGAGTTGGCCAGAAATTTCACTGCAATTGAGCCAAAGCGATCCCGCGAAATGGGGAATGAGCCACGGCGATCAGGGCGACATTGAGTCCGAGCGCGCGTTTTTTGCGCGAACATGGCTTCCAGTGTCGTTTGGAATGCTGTTGGCGCAGAGGGAAGCGCGAGCGCTCAGCGCTGAAATGCAGACCGCCAAGGCGCGCGCGAAGGGCGGCGAAGGCCTTGCCGGGCTCTCGCCGAGCTCGGAGCAACGCGGGAAAGCTCCGCGCCTCTAAGCGTTTCTCGCGTAGCCGTTTGTCGCGTGAGCGAAAACGGTGGACAAACCGCGCGCAAGCCGAAGGCTCGGCGCGCATGCGCTGGCGCTCAGAAAAACGGCGTTGAAAATGGCCTTGAACAGCCAGCGCAGGCTGAACGGCAGGCCAAAAAGGGCTCCCGGGCGTTGCCGCTTGCGCGCCAAAAAGTTAAAATGGACGCTCGATGTTCAAAGATTCGCGATCCGCGACTTGCGAATGGCGTTTTTTCCTGCTCAAAAAAACCGCAGTCTCGGTCCCTGATTCATTCCCTCGCCCCAATCACCGCACAAGGCTCGCTCTGATGTCTGAACCGAAAACCGCGCAAGAGTCGCTCATGGCGCTTGACGCGCCCCTGCCCCTGGCGATGGTGTCGCTTCCTGCGCAAGCGCCGACGCCCGCCGTGGCGGACGCGGCATGGACCGCCTTCGGAAAAATGGCGTTGAAAGCGATCGCCCCCATGGACTTGGGGACGCTTCTGGCGCGCGCCATGAGCCCGCGGATGGCCAATGACGAAGAGTGGGATGCGACGCGGGTTTTGTGCGAAAGCCGAGCTCGGGAAATAATGGCCGATTTTTGGACGGAGCCCAATGGGACGAAGCCGGGATATGATTCGAGCCGGTTCCGCGTTCTGTCGGGGTCGGACACCGAATCTGGGTCGGTCGCTTGCCGCGTGATCCACATGCTCACGGGGCCGGAGCACGCGCAGCGCCGCGAGGTGATCGCCCGCCGATTTTCCCAAACCTTCGGCCAGGAGCGTTGGGCCCTGATGAGCATCGGACGCGAAGACTTCAAGCCGTATGAGAACATTCCGGCCGCGATCAAAGAACTGCTTTTGCGTGAACGGATTGAGAGAAGCCGCGGGGAAGTGAGCCAGGAGCGCTCGGCCGAGTTCCAACAACGTCAAAAAGACCTCAATGCGCAATCGGAGCGCGACGAGGCGTGTCGGCGGATCGCGAAAAACGCAAGCCATTTCGCGGCCGACCTTTTTAAAAGCGATTTCCCGAAAGAGGGCGCTCCGGCGGCTCTGACGGCATGGGCTCGCGCAGGCCTGCGCGGAGCCATGGACAGCCGCTTCACCCCCATGGCTTGCCTGCGAGACTTCATGCATTCCGCCGAGCCCACGGGCGTGCTGGAAACTTTCGATTGGCGCGCGGAGCTCGCGGCCATTCAGGAGGCAGAAGGGGCAAACAGCTCTTGGCGCAAGGGGCAGGGCTTCACGGGAAGCGACTGGGCGCTGAGCGACGCGGTGTCGGCGGGACCGTGTTCGGTGGAGGCTCGTTTGATGTTTTCGTCGAATCCCTCGCCCAGCGAGTGGATTTCCGGCATTGGCAAATCCGCGCAAGCAGTCAAGCGCGCGGCGCGCTTGCAAGCCGCTGGCTTTCCAGACGCCCAGACGCGAGAAAAAATCATGTCGATGAAAAGCGCCTCGCCGCAATTGCGGACTTATTTTGAGAGCCTCGCGTTGCAAGACGCCATAAAAGAGGCCAGTGAAAATCGAGAGCAAGACGAGGGGCTAGAGGGAATGGCTCGAAAATCCATGCGGCTTTGAGCGCGTGAACTCAACGAATAAACTTGATTGGGCTTGATTTGGCTTGATTGGATGAAATGCCGCGCTATTTTTTCATGCGCGGCCACGCTGGCCAAAACAGGCCGTAAACGACAATAGACGCAAAGGCAAAAAATGGCAGACGAACTCAAGGCGAGCAAAACAGGGAGCGCGAACAACAATTCGATGACGTCTTTTTCTATGCTGGCGTTGTTCGGCGGTGTCGAGCACGAGGCGGCCAACGCCATGTCGGATCTGATCCGAGCGAAATTGGGCGACGAAGGATTGGCCGCCGGGCGCGAAGCCCTTCAAGAATGGATGGCGCGCGCGGACGGCTTGCGCGAGCGAGTGAGCCAGCGATTGGACACGCTTCGCGCGCGTCACGCCGAGTTGGAGCCCAAAAACACCGCCAACGAGCCAGAAGGCGATTTCCAAACCCCGGCGGCCACCGCTCGTGAGGTTGAGGCGAGCTCGGTCGATGAAAACGAGCAGCCCGAGAGGATCAGAAAACCGCGGGCCAAGAAGTTTAAGATTTTCGGGCAAACGACCGAGCAAGGAAAAATCGGCGCTGAAATTGAGATTCTGAAAGACGCAGTGTCTGTTGACGAAAATGGCGAAAGCGTGGCGACAGGCCTGGCGTTCGCGCAATTGAGCGCGGAGAAGCGTCTCGCCGCGGCGCGCGTTTTGCGCGCCGCGCAAGAGGCCGCGGCCGCCCCCGCGACAGTGTCCGCTTACACGCGCGCGCTGTTCATGCCACTGTCGCCCACGATGGCCGCGTTGCCAGTCCAGGGCCTGGCGGCCGTCGCTGAGCCCGTGCAAGACGGCGGCTTGGTCGCCTTGCGCGTGGGCCGCGCCTTGGGGGTGATCAAGTCCGACACACCCAAAGAGAAGGCTGCGCGCGAGGAGAGCGCGCGCTGGGGATTCGCTTTGGGAGCGCAAAGCGAGAGCGGAAGCTTTGACTCGCAGCTCCGTGGGTTTTTGAGGACCGAAAGAACGCCGCAAAGCCACACGGAAATCGCGGTGCTGAAAAGGCTGGTTCGGGCGAGCGTGGCGCAAGCTTGCGGGCTGGATCCGTCGCAAGCCATCCACGCGCTGGAGGCCTTGGGGAATTTCGCGCCGGCGCCGGCCGGATGGAAGCCAAAAACGCAAGCCCCGAGCGCTGACGCGACGGAGGGCGTCGTGTCCTGGCGCCACGGTTTAAAAAAGGCGCTGGGGAAGCGTGAGGAACGGGCGCCGACCCCGAAAACAGAAGACACGCCACAAACCGCCTCTGAGGGGGTTATTGGCGAAGGAACGGATATCGGCGCGGCGCTCAGTGCTTCCATGGACAAAGGTTTTTCGCAAGCGCGCGTGAGCGTCGTGAAAAACTCCGAAGAAGAAAAATCAACCCAGAAGCTCTGGGGTGAAGAGCAGTCCGACAGAGACGCGATAGAGCTTGCACGGCCCGCGAACTCTGATTCATTGTCCCCGGCCGAAGCGTTTGAGGCCTGGTCGGGGCGGGTCGCCCGAGGAATGAAAGAGCGCTATCAATCGCTGTGGAAAAAAGAAGCTGAACAAAGCCCGTTTGCCTTGCTGGACCTTGAATCGCTTGGGTTGGGTTTTGGCAGGTCTGAAAAACCGCAACTGAGCCCGGAGGAGCTGGGCGAGTTCAGCGCGGAGCGTTCAAAAAGAGCCGAGGAGGCGGCTTTGGCCAGGCGAGCCGCAAGGTTTGTGTCGTTGGATCGTTGGGCCAGCGCGGCCGCCGATTGGGCGCAAGCTGAGCGAGGGCAGGCTTTGGGAAGCTTGGCCATGGCCGCCGAGCGCGACGAGTTGCCCAAGGACGCGGCCCAGGCCATTTTGGGGAGCGCGCCGCCCTTGGATCAATACGCGCGAATCGCGACCATGATGGCGCGAACGATGAGAATGGCCCAAAACCACCCTGAGGCCGAAGCCACACCCAAGGCACCCGACGGCCCAGACCTGAAAGCTTTGGCCGAATGGTTCTCGCCTCGCCGAGAAAGCCTTGACGCCGCCGGCGACGCCTTGGCCACTTTGCGCGAGGCCTCGATCTCCACAGATCGTTTTTGGCGCGAAAAAATGGAGGATATCGCCATCGCGGCCCATCAGGCCATTCCGCAAGAGCAAGAGCGCTGGGCCCGTGAAAACGGGTTGGGAAAAACCCAAGACGCGGTGAAGGCTGTGTTCGGAGATCAAGAGCCCACGCCCAAACAACTCGCCTTCGTCGCCAGAAACCCGGCGGTCGTGAAAATGGCGCTGGAAGAGTGCGGCGCGCACGGGCGCGTCGCCGCGCGTCTGGGGCTGTGGCTCGGCCTCGATCCATTGGCCGCGGCCAACGGCAATCAGCTGTGCGCGATGGCGCGCGAAGCTTGGTTGCGTGGCGGGTCAAGCGTCGCGAGCTGGAAGTCTCTGGGCCAAATGCCTGATGAAATTTTGGCTTTTTTCGAAAAGAAGGCCATCTCGTTGGAGATTTCACCCCAAGGCGAAAAAAGAACGGCGGCCGAACGCAGCCTGGCCGGTTTTGTCGATTGGCTCAATATGGGGACGGCCTTGAACATGCCTCGCGACGCCGTGGCAAGCTTGATTTGTTTGATGGAGACGAACACGGCGAACGATGGTTATTTGGGAGAGGAAGCGCTCGCAGGGGCCGACGCTGCGCATTTTGGGGCGCTAAACGCCTGGGCTCCGGATTCGGCCACTCGGAGCAAAGAGGGCTCAGATGTGTGGTTTTACGATGCTTTGTTGCGCCAAAAAATTTCACTGTGGCCCGCGACGGCCGAGAAACCATGGACGCGAGAATCATCGCGGGCTGGCCGAGCGCTGGCCAATGCGTTGACCGTCGCGAAAACAGAGGATGAAGAGAACGACAACTTGACGCCGCAAGAGCGCCAGGCGCTCGCAGACGATCACAAAAAAATGATCCAGCGAAGACCCTATGTGATCAAGGCTTTTTTCGATCGATCGGAAAAGCTGGGATTGCACCTCATCGACTCTGAAAAAGATCGCCAAAGCTCAACGGGCGCTTTTGGGCTCCGGTTGCCCTTATCGCTCACGATCGCGGGGGACCCGAGCATCCAGCCAGAAACCGAGGCCGCGAAAAGAACTCGTGAAAAAGCCGAGAGGCTGGACCGGGAGCGCAACGCCTTCCACACGCAAGTCAACGAAGTGACCGACTGGCTGAGCCGGGCGGAAGTCGGCGTCTGGGACACGCTGCCCGCGCAACCCCAGTGGCCGGTCTTGGCGCGCCGCGCGCGCGAGTGGCACGAAATGGTGGAGGCCGAGCAAAACGCCGAACACGACGCCAAGCAGTGGAACGCGTTGTTGGGCGAGCAAGCCGACGGCGAGTTCACAGCCATGGAGCTCACCACGGGGCGAGAGCTGCGCGAAGAGGGCTCCGCAATGCATCACTGCGTCTCGACTTACGCGGGCGACTGCCGATCGGGAAAGGCTCGCATTTTTTCGATCAAAAAGAACGGCGAGCGCCACAGCACGTTGGAGCTTAACTTTGACAAAAAAACGGGCCGGTGGAGCGCGGGCCAAAATCTAGGCGTGTGCAACACGCATGAAATCGACCAACGAGCGTTCGCCTTGGGCGAAAAGCTCGCGGCGAAAGCCACCCAGCTTCAATTGCGGCCAAGCCGCCCTGAAAACGCGGCCGGCGCAGAAAACGACGAGGACCAAGAGCGCGAGGACTTTGGCGACGCGCAAGCCGAGAACCCAGAGGGGGCTGTCGCGATCGACCTGGAAACAAACGGGTTGGGCGGGGACGGTTTTGCGGGGGCGCCCGTCGCGTTCGCTGCGGACGACGCGCTGACGCCGGAGCAAGAGCGAGCGGCGGAGGCTGTCCAGTTGATGGCCCAGCGCTTGCAGGCGCAACGGGGGGCGCGAGGCGACAATGAGGACGTCAAGCCAGAAAATGGCGCTCCCGCCGCTGGCATGGGCGGCTTGTGAAGATGGCTCTTCGCCTGATTGCCTCGCGGGTCTAGGCCTCGCGAAAAGAGAACGCGACGACAAAAAAACAACCCACAAGAAAATGGGTTGTTTTTTCATAGACAGGGTTAACGGCCAAGGGGAAAACCCCGTCCATTGCCGTTCAGATGCGCGGGCTTCGGTTGAAAGCGTTTTTGCGCTCAATTCTTCGCCGGTTCGCCGCCACCAAATGGTCACTGCGTGGACACGCCGTTGCCCGTGGGGGTCGCCGAGCCCGAGCCGGTGCCATTGGGTTTCATCGAGTTCGTGCCCATGCCGTTGCTTTTGTTGCCGCTCATGCCGCCCATGCCGGTGTTGCCCACGCCGCGAGTTGCGCTGTGAATGCCGCCCGTGGTGCCCGGAGACGCAGAGGAGCCCGTTTGGTTGTTGACCGGATCGCCGCCATTGGTCATGCCCGCCGTGGCCGCGCCATGCGCGTTGCCCCCGCCGGTGCCTCCCTGCCCGCCCGCGCTGCCGCCACCCGAGCCAGAGCCGCCAGCGCCCGCTCCGCCTGCGCCAGCTCCGGCCCCAGCCCCTCCGCCAGCGCCACCCGCGCCGCCTGCCGCGAACGCGGCGCCAGAAACGCCAAGGGCGGCCACGAGGGCGAGAGCCAAAGCCGAGTTGAGTTTTTTGTTGGTCATGATGAGTCTCCGAATTGAAAACGGGGCTTGATTGCCGCCGAGTCATGAGAGACTACGGCCGGAGGCCTAGAAATGGATGCAAAAGAGGGCTCGTCGGCGGCGTTGACGCCACAGGCGGGCAACGATGGGGGACAACGGGCGATTGAGAGGCAGTGAAAAAAACAAGGCTTTTTGTTGCGTCGCGGA
>Ga0209862_1000846_pt1 | contig 10331 bp, 10 predicted proteins | sample OrgsoiDNA_201061_FD_185809 | JGI IMG/M metagenome (GOLD analysis project Ga0209862, IMG submission 185809) | Permafrost soil microbial communities from the Arctic, to analyse light accelerated degradation of dissolved organic matter (DOM) -... | ecosystem: Environmental > Terrestrial > Soil >... | reverse complement strand
ATAAAAGGCAATACGGTGGGGCTCGTGCGCCGATGCCGCCGCCTCGACCTGGCGCGGCCACTGGGCGATCAGCCGGATCAGCGCCAGTTCGCCACTGTCGGTGAGCCGTTCGAGCGGCGCGGCATCGCTATGATGGCGAATCAGCCGCAGGTATCCGGCCTGATAGCGCGCCGACTCGCGGAAGACATGCTTCACCGGCACCACCGCCAGGCATAGCAGCAAGATTACAGCCAGCGTCCCGAACGCGCGGCCACTATCGGCGAAAAGGAACCGCCATGCCGATGCGAGTTTGCGCTTGAAGTCCATCAACCTCTCCAGGGCCAGACCCACGCCCAGCCAGCGCCGCGGAAGAACGTCCCAATGGTTGTAAGCACGGTCGCCTGGATTAAGAACCAGGTCATGATCCAGAAGGAAAGAGGTTTGGATACCAGCCAGCGATGGAATTTTCCGGGCGACTCGGGCGTGGCAGCCGCTAAAAACATGAAGCCCGCTACGACAACCGTGGGGGTCAAAATGGCCCAGACCTGCAGCAGCAGCAGGGCGATGGTCAATGCACCCACCGCGATGATTGCAATGCGCAGCCGCCTGGCGCGGTCGCGCAGCCACACGCCTTCGGCCTCAACATTGATGTCGAAGTAAGGAATTACAATCAGCGCCGCCACCACCATCCCGGGGATCAGAACACCGGCGATCACCGGAGGAAAATAGTGCAGGAGTTCCTGCAGCCCCAGGAAGTACCAGGGCGCTTTGGCGGGATTGGGGGTCTGCATCGGATCCGCCAACCCTTCGAGCGGGGCGTCCCAAAAAAGCGCGAGCAGCACCAGGACAATTCCCAGTGCTTCGACGGCGACCGCGGCGCGGAACAACGTCTCCGGCCAGGTCATCACCAACGCATCGTCCTTGGCCTTGACGTACGGCGAAGTGCGGCGCGTGACAAACGCCACGCGCCCGGGAGTCCGGCGGCTGTCGGAATCGAGTGCCGCGCTGAATTTCTTGGGCTCACTCATTTGATTTGGAACGCCCCGTGTAGAGACCGCCGTCTTTGCGGATTCGCCAGAAGTGAATGCCGATAAACAGAAATGCAATGAGCGGCAGAATCACGCAGTGCAGCACATAGAATCGCAGCAGCGCATTGGCATTCACGGTATTTCCGCCCAGCATGAGGAATCGAATTTTTTGCCCCAACACGGGAACCGCTGAAAGAATGTTCGAGCCGACCGTGATAGCCCAGAACGCCAGTTGATCCCACGGCAGCAGATATCCGGTGTAACTGAGGAACAGCGTGACCAGCAGCAGCGCCACCCCGATCACCCAGTTGAACTCTCGCGGCGGCCGATACGCTCCGCGATAGAACACCTTGAACATGTGGGCGAATACCAGCAGCACCATCGCATGCGCCGACCAGCGGTGCAGATTTCGCAGGAACACGCCGGCGGATACGACAAACTGCAGGTCCTTCATGTCGGCGTAAGCCTGGGGAACCGAGGGATGGTAGTAGAGCATCAGAGGAATGCCCGTGGCGACCAGGATGATGAAAGTTGTCAGGCTGAGCGTGCCCAGGTACCAGGTGACGTTGAAGTTCAAGGCGGCGCGACGCATCTTCACGGAGAACAGATGCATGAAGATGTTCTGTTGCACGGCGAGAGAGCGGTGCAGGTTGGTTGCTCCCGATCCGCTGCGGAAAACGGAGCGCCACCAGCGTGTCTCGCGCAGACCGTTCACGTAAGCTTCGATCGGGTTCGCCATCCTAAGCCCTCAGGAACTGCTTCGCCGGAACGGTGGCGGACCGGTCCACCATCAGGTCCCCGTCTTCGCCGACCCATACTTTCAGCCAGGCCAACGGGCGCGGCGCCGGACCTTCAATCTTGATTCCTTCAGGAGTGAACTTACTTCCATGGCAGGGGCAGGCGATCAATCCCTGCTCGGGCGCCCAGGTTGTGAGACAACCCAAGTGGGTGCAGATGGCGGAGAGAGCGTAGAATCCCTGCGGCCCGTGGACTACGTAAATGCCATTCTTGGGATCGGCCGTCACCGAGCCTTGCGGGTACCGGTCGGGCTTGCCCGCATTGGTAATCGGCGAGGGTTCGTAGAGCACATTGGGAGAAAGGAATTCATAGCCGAATACCGACGCCCCGGCGCCGGCGATCGCCATGCTTCCGAGCCCCAGCTTCACAAACGATTCGCGGCGGGTGGAGCGCGTGGGAGCCTGTATGTTGGGTGTATCCTTTTCGTCCGGCATAGCTCTACGTTTCCTGGTTCATCTGGTCTCCAACTGGATCAATTTCGGAAGCCCGCTGCTCACCATTTGATACGCCTCCATCGTGATAGTTTGGACCGGACATCGCTCCGCGCACAGGCCGCAACGGATGCATCGTGTCTCATCCTTGATCATGACCGAACCCGCGATCGTGCCCAGTTCTTCGGCCGCCACATCGTCCAGTTCCACGCGGTATAACTGTTCGTTCCCCCGTATATGATCGAGCACCTCGGGAGCGAACTCTACCTGTTCCAGCGGCACCAGCTTGAGGCACTCTTCGGGGCACACATCCACGCAGCCGCCACACAGAATACATCGCGACGCATCGGCTTCATTGCCTTCGAAAACCGTATTGATCCAGCAGCGAAGGCAGCGGCGTGCTTCGCGCTGGGCACTTTCCTCGTCGAAGCCGATTTCAACTTCCGTCACTCCCGTACGGCGGTCGACGGGCAGCATGGGAACGGGTTCGCGGTTCAGGCTCACAAAATCCGCGAACATGCGATGGTGATCGAGAACTTCGACTTCGATCTCAGGCTCCGGCCGTTTGCGCCCGGTGAGGAATTCGTCGATCCCGGCCGCAATGCGCCGCCCGTCGCCCACGCTGTCGATGATCAGGCGCGGGCCGAATACACAATCGCCTCCGGCGAAGACGCCCGGAGCGCTGGTCATGAGGGTGTCGCGGTTGGCCACGATCAGCCCGCGGGGCGAGATTTGTACGCCATCTTCCGGCTTCAGGAAATCCAGATTAGCGCTCTGGCCAATGGCCATGATGACGGTATCGCATTCGATCACCGACTCGCTGTTTTCATGGAAAGCCGGATTGAACCGCCCGGACGAGTCGAAGACCCATTTGGTTTTGACGGTTTCGAGACCCACCACTTTTCCGTTACGGCCGACCACCTGCTTGGGTCCTCTGCCGTCATGCAGGACGATGCCTTCGACCTCGGCTTCCTCGATTTCCTCCAGGGCCGCCGGCATCTGTTGCCGGTTTTCGAGGCAGACGATGCCCACTTCGCGCGCCCCCATGCGCAGCGCCGAAAGCGAGATGTCCACCATTTCATGGCCCGCCACCGCCGCGATATTGCTCTCGCTCGGCACCTCGCCTTCAGCTTCCCGGGCATGCTGCTTCAGCACTTCGCGAGCGGCCGAGCGCGCCACGTCCATGGCGACATTGCCGCCGCCAATGACGACGACTTTTTTTCCGATGTTGAACCGGTACCCGAGATTGGCGTTGAGCAGGAAATCGATTCCTTTGTGAACGCCGTCCAGATCCACTCCCGGTATGGAAAGATCGCGGCTGCGGTGGGCGCCAACCGCGATCACGACCGCATCGAATCCCTGCGAACGCAGTCCGGAAATCGTGTAATCGCGGCCGGCGGCACTGTTCAATTTCAGGGTGACGTCGCCGACTTCGAGGATTTCGCGGATTTGCGCATCCACCACGCTGCGCGGCAGGCGGTATTCCGGAATTCCCAGGCGGAGCATCCCACCCGCCACCGGCGCGGCGTCGAAGATGGTCACCGGGTAACCCATTATGGCCAGGTCGTGCGCCGCCGAGAGCCCAACCGGACCGCTTCCCACTACGGCGACGCGATAAGGCAGCTTGGGCACGGGCTCGCGATGCATCGCCAACGGGTGTCTGGACTCGGGACCGTAACGTTCCGTCAGGAAGCGCTTCAAGGCCCGAATGGCAATCGGCTTGTCGATGGCGCCGCGCCGGCAGGCGGTCTCACACGGGTGAGCGCACACGCGCCCGCAGACACTGGCCATCGGGTTGGGTTCACGCGCCCAGCGATAGGCCTCTTCGAACTGCCCTTCCGCAATCAGCGCGACGTAGCGCCCGGCGTTGGTTCCCGCCGGGCACGCCATCATGCAGGGAAAATTGCTGTTGAGCCAGTCGCGGTCTACTTTCTTGTCGCGAAAGCGCATTCGCATAGCTAAGTACACCGTTTCATAAATATACTAAGGTATTCGGTGGCGTCGAGTAGGGTAGGCCTCCAGGCCTGCCTGGCGTGCAGAGCGCGCTTCGGCGCGATGGCTGGCCTGGAGGCCTACCCTACTCAGCCGCCGAATCCACTGGAAAATACGTCATCGTTGGCGGCCGGCCGTTCTTCGGTTACTTCGTTAAGCTGAAGTCCAAGGCTGCGTCGCCTGGCACCTTCGCGGGTTTGGATTGCACCTTCATGCCTTCGTGCCATGCCGATGCCGTGTATTGGCCGTCCGGCACGTTCGCGATCTTATAGTTTCCCTCTTCATCGGTCAGGGCAAAATACGGTGTTGGAGCTACCAGTATGAAAGCTGACATCTCCGGGTGTACGTTGCAGAGCAGCGGCACGAAGCCCGGAGTGTCAAACTTAAACTCGCGCTTCTCTCCCGTCGGCCAGGTGCCAAGGTTGTGGCTCATCTTCTTATTGCCGCCTACCGACGGCCAGAAGATGTTGTGCGCCACTTTGTCGCTGTTCAGAAATTGCACCGTGCTGCCTGCAAGAACCGCCACAACATGCGGGTGAAACACCAGGCCTTTTTGATCTACCACAACTTTTTCGGCCGGCGCCGGGAATGTCTTGCCGGGTATGGCATCGATGTACACCACCGACACTCCTTTAACGCCGGCTACTTTGCCCGAAAGCGTTCCGGCAGGCAGCACGGCTGCCTGGAGTGCGCAGGCAAGCAGCGCCGTTAATGCGAGGTCCACAGCGCGATTTATGTGACGATTCATGACAAGTCCTTTCGATTTTTAGTAGACGAATTCGAGACCGAACAAGGCCGTATTTACGCGGAACGGATTCACCGCTGTTACCGCGCCAGTCACGGGGTCGGTCACTACCGTGACGAATTGTCTGGGCCGAATCTGGTATTCAAACGAAGCTTTGATGTTCGGACGAATCAGAAACTGGATGCCTGGAGTGAAGCGGCTTCGCGTCGAGGTAAAGGGGGCGAAGAACGGTGTATCGGGAGACAGAGCCAGGCCATTGATCCGGTCGGCGCTCGAATGGACTACGTCCCAGCGGCCAATCGCCATTAGCCAGGGGTGGATCAGGTAATCCGCCTCGAGAAAACCGCCGTTGAACTTCGCCGGCAGGGCTGAGACGAATTTCACCGCCGCCGGGCTGTCCGAGCCGAGAGGCAGTTCAATCAGGTCGCCGTTGGCATCCACCGGCAACTGGTTGTCGTCACGCCCGTACATGTATACTCCGAACAGGTTGAACGTGCGGTAATTGAAACTGAAGTCTCCGCCAGCCCGGTAATAGGGTTCGCGCGCATAGAGCACATTACTGCCGCTGACCAGAGCCTGTTGCGACTTCCCGCGCAAATAAAATGTGCCCAGGTTCAGGAAGGTATGGTCGTGGGGGCCGGTGGTTCCGGCGGCCTGCACGGCCTTCCGGCTCTCCGAGTTGCGCTCCAGATTGAAGCGGTACGCGAAACGCGCATACACGTTTTTGAAACTGGAATCGGAGGCGAAGCCAGTGGCCGACGGCACAAAGGGGCTCTCGGTCTGATCCAACCCGCTCGTATTCTGGTTGAAAACGGCGAAAGAATAATGGTAGCCGCCGTAGTTGTGGCCGCCCGACACTTCGACGCCCTTGGCGGCGTCCGCCATAGTGAACTGGTTGGCCACGTTCTGCTGCGCACCCGTCGCCGCGCCGATGTTGGCTTGCGCGAAAATATCGTAAGAGCTGAGATTGATGTTGCGCGCCTGCGTGAACGGCAGATCGAGTTCGAACTGGCCCACGCGGAAGCTCAGCGAGTCTTTAGGCAGTTTGAGAAACCGGCCGATGTTGACGAAACGCAGATAGGCATCGCCCAATCCCCCGGCGCTGTTGGAGCCCCCCACGTTGAGGTCGGCATCTACCCAGAAAGCGATATCGCTGCCGAAATTGCCGGCCATGAAGATGCTGAACAACCCGGTCTGGAAATCGGTCCGCGGGATAACCTGAGGCGCCGTACCTGGCTCGGCGAGCACGTTGAAGCGGTTCCGGTTGTTCCCCGTGATCTGGAAAAAGCTGTTCATGCGCAGGCCGATCGGCGGCATTCCGGGAATTTCGCCAGGCCATACGCTGTGCGGAAAGACGTCTTTCTGTGCCGCCGCGCCCAGCAGCGTAGGCGCCTGCTTTACGAATGTCTCGTCATCTTGAGGGAATTTGAAGCCGGCATCCTTAAACGCTTTCCCGAAATCGTTCAACTTCGGAAAGTCCAAGTGACACGTGGTGCACGACGTCTGGTACTTGCGCGAAAAGACGGGAATGGCGTGGGCTTTCGTCGATACGAACAATAGACAGAGGGGAAGGATCAGGACCGATCCCGGAAGCACAATTCGCAGCCACTTATTAACTCGCATTAAACCGTCTCTCCTGGTGTTTACAGCCATATGTTGCCATAACTTCGAGTTCACCGGCTGGTCAATGTAGCTCACATCGTGTTATTTCTCACGGCCTGCCGCTCAACTGCTATCCTATAGACTTGGCTAATATCCACCCTTTCCAACCCTTCCGGTATACCGACAAAGCCGGTTCGCTGCAGACGCTGGTAACCCAGCCGTATGACAAGATTTCGCCCGCCATGCGGAGCCGGTACTTGTCGGAGAACCCGTACAATCTGGTGCGCGTAGTTCTGGGCGAACACAAGCCGGACGATTCCGAAACCGAAAATGTTTACACGCGCGCCACGCGCTTCATGGAGGAATGGATTGCCGGCGAAATTCTGGCCCAGGACAGCGAGCCCGGGGTGTTTCCGTACTTTCAGGAGTTTGTGGTTCCCGATACCGGCGAGCGCCTGGTGCGCAAAGGTTTCATCGCGCTGGGCGCGGTAGAGGATTACTCGGCGGGCGTGGTGTACCGGCATGAGCAGACGCTTTCGGGCCCCAAGAAAGACCGCCGCGAACTGCTGCGCCATACCCACACCCACTTCGAGCCGATCTTCATGCTCTATGAGGACCCGGACGGCGCCATCGACGCGCTGCTGGACGAAGCGGCGGCGCGGGCGGCGCTGGGTGAAGTCACGGACGAATATGGGGCCATTCACCGCATTTGGAAAATCCCGGGCGGCGAGCGCGTGCGGGAACTGATGGCCGGCAAGAAGCTGCTGATCGCCGACGGCCACCACAGGTACGAAACCGCGATGGCGTTTGGCAAGGAAAACCCGAATCTCAAGGGCGCGGACCGCATGATGATGTCGTTCGTCAACATGCACTCGGCCGGGTTGAAAATTCTGGCCACGCACCGTCTGGTAAACGGACTTGACCTGGCCGGAAACGCGGAAGACTTCCCCGAATCGTTCTTGCTCGCCGCCGCGAAGGACTTCCGGGTGGAGGAGATTCAATCGGCCGATGTCCTCAAGCGCGCATGGCGGGACGGGGCTGACCGCAGCATCATCGGGGCCGCCATTGGCAACCGCTTGTTCCTTCTGGAAGACCGCACGGCGCGCGGTGAGTTGGATGTGAGGATTCTGCACGACCGTCTGCTGGGGCGGGCTCTCGGCATCGGCGAAGAAGCCGTGCGCGACGAGAAACACCTGCGGTACATTCGCGGCATCGACGCGGCCGTGCAGGAAGCGCGGAACGGCGCCGCCCAGATCGCGTTTCTGTTGAAGCCGACTTCCATTCAACAGGTGGCGGACACTTCCTTCGGCGGCGGTGTGATGCCGCAGAAATCCACCGACTTTTATCCCAAGCTGCTTTCCGGCATGACGATTTATAAACTGGGTTGAGGCGCGACAGGCCAGGAGGCCTATCCTACAAACCCGGTTAACACTCTCCCGTTGCGCCGCGTCTTTCCGTCAGATTGAACCCAAGGAGGGAAACAATCCATGCGAAAGACAATCGTTTTTGCAACGCCCGTGGCCGCCGTCCTGGCGCTCGCGGGCCAATTATTCGCCGGCGGCTTCTGGCTGCAGTTGGGCAACCCGGAAGTGAGCGCCGAAGCGCGCAGAGTGAACGCGGTGGTCACCATCAAGGCGACCGGCTGCCATGACCCGGCGGTGGCCAAGGTCACGGCTACGGCGATCGGGATGGTGGACGGCCAGCGGCGCAGCATCCCGTTGACTCTCGACAAACTGTCCGAACCCGGCGCCTACGCGCTAAGGCAGCAGTGGCCGAAGGAGGGCAAGTGGGTGATCGAACTGGTCGGCAGGAATGACGAGCAGTTCACGAACACGCTGCTGGCGGCGGGGCCGGATGGAGTGGACCGGCTGCACGCGAAGGCCGACATGAAGGAGTTCAAGGCCGGCGACGTGGATTCGATGTTAAGGTAATATGCCGGTACTCGAGATTGGGCGGGGCTGGTCCCCGCCCCGGGCGTTGGAACTGGTGGCTGTGGAGACTTCCGAAGAGGATGGGTTGATCCGTGCGGCGGTGCAAGGCGACCGTTCGGCATTCGGTGAACTCTATGTGCGGTACGCCCGCATGGTACACAGCATTCTGCTGGCGCGTGTGCCGGCGGGCGATGCCGACGATTTGGTGCAGGATGTCTTCATGTCGGCCATGCGGCAGCTTCGCGGATTGCGCACGGTGGCGGCGTTTCGCGGATGGCTGGGAGCGATCGCGCGCAATCGCGCCATCGACTATTTCCGCGAGGCTCGACAGACGGTACCGCTGGACGAAAAGACGGAGCGCGAACACGGACCGCGGGAAACCAGCCAGGACGCATTTCTGGTGTTGGAAATGATTCGCAGTCTGCCGGAAGCCTATCGCGAGACCTTGATCATGCGGCTGGTGGAAGGCATGACCGGGCCGGAGATCGCGAAGGCGACGGGCCTCACGGCCGATTCCGTGCGCGTGAACCTGTGCCGCGGCATGAAGATGCTGCGCGAACTGGCTGCCGGTGCGGAAGGAAGACGCGCGCAACTAAGAAGCAGGGAAGGGAAATGAGCGAAGAATATTTGTGGGACCGGTCCGGGCCGCCCGACCCGGAAATCGAACGGTTGGAGAGGACGCTCGGTCCGCTGCGTTACCGGCATCGCGGGGAGGTGAATCGCGAAATGCCGAAGAGGCCGCGCATCTGGTGGGCGGCAGCGGCGGCGGTGGCGCTGGCAGCGGCGGGCTTGTCGCAACTGGCGGCGCCGGGGGCAGGGAACACCGGCTGGCAGGTGACCAACCTTGAGGGCGCGGCGCGAATGGGCGACAGATCCGCGGCGGTTTCCATGCAGGTGCGGGCGGGACAGGTCTTGCGCACGGCCGGCGGGTCGGAGATTTCACTGCAGGCGGACGATGTGGGGAAGATCGATCTGGGACCGGATTCGGAGTTGCGCGCCGCCACGGACCGGAAGGTACTTTTGCAGCGCGGCATGCTGCACGCTTTTATCTGGGCGCCGCCGCGCGAGTTCGAGGTGGATACGCCCGGCGCCCGCGCCGTGGATCTGGGTTGCGAGTACACGCTCAATGTGGATGACGCCGGCAGCGGCTTGCTGAAGGTTTCACTGGGATGGGTGGCATTTCAATTCGGCGATCACGAATCGTTCATCCCCGCCGGTGCCGAATGCGTCACGCACAAACGGACCGGCCCCGGGATTCCCTATTATGCGGATTCGGCGGATGGCTTTCGCGAGGCGCTGAGCGGCTTCGAGCACGGAGACGGCGCGGCTCCCGACGCAGCGCTGGGCCGCATCCTGGCTACAGCGAGGCCTCGCGATGGCTTGACTTTGTGGCACCTTCTGACCCGGGTTCCGGAGCGCGAGAGGGGAGTGGTGTTCGACCGTTTCGCCCAGTTGGTGACACTGCCGCCGGAGGTTTCACGCGCCGGAGTGTTGCGGAAGGATGCGCACGCGCTCGATCTATGTTGGAACGCGCTGGGCCTGGAGAATACCGGCTGGTGGAGAGGCTGGGAGCGCCGCTGGAATCAATAGCGGTAGCTGCGACCCAGAGGGTCGCGGGTACGATTTACAGGGTCTTCAAATAGGCGATCAGGTCGTCTTTCTCCTGGTCGCTCAGCATGTCTTTATAAGCCGGCATTCCTTGACCGCCCTCATCCACCCGGGTACGGATGTTGCCTTCGGTGGGCTTCTTGCCGTTGACCATCTTTTCTTTCTTGAAGAGGCCTTTCAGCCCCGGCCCCATTTTCTTTTCCTCGCTATCCGCGTT
>Ga0209862_1000845_pt1 | contig 10337 bp, 11 predicted proteins | sample OrgsoiDNA_201061_FD_185809 | JGI IMG/M metagenome (GOLD analysis project Ga0209862, IMG submission 185809) | Permafrost soil microbial communities from the Arctic, to analyse light accelerated degradation of dissolved organic matter (DOM) -... | ecosystem: Environmental > Terrestrial > Soil >... | reverse complement strand
GATCACCGACAGCACCAGCGCCGGCGCGTAAATCGTAAGCCCGGCCGAAAACCCGCGCTGGCACAGGAAGATGACGGCCGCCAGCGCCCGCGTCTTGCCGTCGAACCGCTGCTCCAGGTATTCATATGCCGTGTAAACCCTGGCGTGATGAAACACCGGGACCACCGTGGCGCAGATCACCACCATGGCGATGGGCAGCCCGAAATAGAACTGCACAAACCGCATCCCATCCACGTAAGATTGCCCGGTGGTGGAGATGAATGTGATGGCGCTGGCCTGCGTAGCCATGATCGATAGCGCCATGGCATACCACGGCATCGACTTGCTCGCCAACAGGTAGCCATCCACGGTGTCGCTGCCCCGGCTGCGGTACAGCCCGTAAGCCACGATGGAAACCAGCGTCGTGACCAGGACGATCCAGTCCAGGGGTGTCATCGATAAGCTCGCGTGAACAGGTAGAACGCGAAAATGACGATGACCAGATAGATGAGTATGGCGAAATACACGCGCCGCCAGGTGCGCAAAAACGGCGGCGCCTCATCGGGAACATCGTGAGTGTGGAGTGGAGTTCCATTGGACGGTGACATCAGAAATTCAAGGCCCCGGTCATCACCGTCACTGCCTGCCCTCCCAGCAAGACGCGGTCGCCCTTCAACCGCACGCGCACTACCCCGCCCCGCGCCGACGCCTGGAAAGCCGTGAATTCGCTTTTCCCTAACCGGGCCGCCCAATACGGTCCCAAGGCGGTATGCGCGGAGCCGGTCACCGGATCTTCGTCTACACCCGAACCGGGAGCGAAGAATCGCGAGACGAAATCGAACTCCGCCGACGCCGGGCGCGCCGTCACAATGATGCCGCGCACCGGCAGCTTCCGCAGGGTGGTGTGATCGGGCGTCAGGCCGCGCAGCGTCTCTTCGGAGTCCACCTCCACCAGGTAATCGAACGCGTTCTTGCCTACGAATTGCGCCTGCTTCACTCCGAGCGCGGGCAGCAGTTCGGGAGGCGCCTCCGCCTGCGCGGCGATCTTCGCCGGAAAGTCCAGTTCGATCCAATCTCCCTGCTGGTCGGCCGTCAGCAAACCGCTGCGCGTGTGGAACCGCGCTTGCCGGCCGCGCGGCAGATGGCCGTCTTCCCACAGCACGTGCGCGCCGGCCACGGTGGCGTGGCCGCACAAGTCGATTTCCACCGTGGGCGTGAACCAACGCAGATTGTACCCGCCATTTTGCGGGACCAGAAAAGCGGTTTCCGAGAGGTTCATCTCGCGCGCGACGTTGCGCATCCAGCTTTCGGCCGGCGCTGCCGGCAGCACGCAAACCGCGGCCGGGTTGCCGGCAAACGGCTGGTTGGTGAAGGCGTCCACATGAACGATTCGAATAGGCATATTATTGAAGATTAGCGCAAACTGAAACCAAATCCGGAAAGGCGGAGTCAAATTAACGATGCTGTTTCGCTTCGCCAGGCTGTTCGTGGCGGTGGGCCTGCTGGTGGCCATGTGGGGCTTGAGCGCCCTGCGGTGGCAAGACCCGCGGATCTGGGTCCACTCCGGCAACGCCAAGCCCGGCCCGGTACGCATTCTCCAGTTCTACGCCAGCGTCGGAACCCTGGCGCCCGGCGAGAAAGCGCTGCTGTGTTACGGCGTGGAAAATGCCAAAGCCGTTCACATTTCGCCGATTCTTCAGGGCGTTTACCCCACCCACCGCCGCTGCCTGGAAATCGTGCCGGAACATACTACCCACTACACCCTGCAGGCCGTAGGTTACGACGGCACGGTGGCCATTCGATCCTTCACGCTGCCCGTACAGGAAGCGCCGCCCAGTTTGCCCGAACTCCTCAACTATGCCTGGGTCGCCGCCGTCTCCGACATCAGGCGCTCATAGACGCCGCGCGCCGCGCGTTGCGCCGCCACCTTCTTGGTCCGGCCTTCGGCTTGCCCGTTCCAGCGATTGCCCACGCGCACTTCCACCGTGAACGTCTTGGAATGCTCGGGCCCCTTTTCGCGCACGATGCTGTAATGCGGCTGCGGCAGTTGGCGCGATCTCGCCAGCTCCTGCAGCGCGCTCTTGAAGTTCGCGATGGCCGGCTGGATGTCCGTGTCCGCTTCGGGGTCGCTGAAATTCGGCGCGTCCAGCACATGTCCCGCCACCAGGTTTCGCGCCGCTTCCAAACCTCCATCCAGGTAAATGGCGGCGATCAACGCTTCGAGCGCATCCACCAGCAGCGTCTTCTTGGCGCGGCCTCCGCTCATTTCCTCGCCGTGGCCCAATTCCAGATAGCTGCCCACATCCAGCCGGCGCGCGACGCCGTGCAGATGGGCGGCGCTCACCAGGTGCGCTTTGATCCGCGAAAGCTCGCCTTCGTGGGACTCCGGGAAGCGGCGAACCAGCTCGTCCGAAACCAGAAACCCCAGGACCGAATCGCCCAGGAATTCCAGTTGTTCATTGTCGTTCAGCGGAGAGTTGGGCCCGCTGTGGGATTCGTTGGCGAGCGAACTATGTGTCAACGCGCGGCGCAGCAATTCCGGATTGGAGAATCGGTAATTCAGTTTCAATTCCAGGGTTGCCGGCTCCGCGCGCATGAATGCAATCTTACCGCTGCCTTACTTCGGGTCGCTACCGGCCGCCTTGCCGCCGGCTTTGATGGCCGCGGCGCGCACGTTCTGCGCCACCTGCCGGATCTGCGGGTGGAGTTGCGCATCGGCCAGAACCTTGTCGCAGAGGGCGATGGCGTCGTCAAACTTGCCGAGGGATTGGAGAGCCGAAGCCTGCCGCACCAGATATGCCGGCTGCGGGTCCATGTCCGAGGCCGTCTTGAACTCGGCCGCCGCCACGTCGTACTTCTTGCGGGTGAGCGCGATGAGCCCGAGCGCGCTGTGCGCCTCCGCCGTCATCTGCTGCTTGACCTCGTCCCAGTCCTTATCGGCCATCTGTGGATTCGGCTTGGCGGCTGTCTTCAGATTCTCCATGGTAGCGGTCAGGTACTTGTCCGACCGGGCCAGCTTCTCTTCTTTGTCCAGGTCGTTCTCGCGAGTGGTTTGCGCCAGCACTTCCCCCAGCATCAGCGTGGTCTGGTAATTCCTGGGATTGATTTCGAGCACGCGCTCGCCATACACCTGGGCCTTCACCATATCGTTCTTTTGCTGGTAAGCGCGGGCTTCGAAAAACAAGGCCATCTCTTTGAACTCGGTGTCCGCGAAACCCGTGATCACGCTCTCGGCGGCGGCGATGGTCTGGTCAGGACCCGCCTGCGCCGCGGCGATCATAGCCTTCACCGCATCCAGTTCCTTGGCCGACTTGGGCGCCGGCGGTTTGGCTTGCGCCATCAGGCTCGAGGCCCCGGCCGCCAGGGACAGGATGCCGGCGAGAATCATTCGTTTCATGCGTAGGGCTCCTTCGATTTTCCGTTACTTTTTCGCACTTACTTTTTCGCACTCTGCTGAACGCCTTGTTGTGCCTGCTCAAGCGCCATTTTGGACGCGCCATCCACCTTCACGGCGTCCTCAAAATATTTTAGCGCCTGCTCCCGCTCTCCCGCCGCTTGCGAGAGTCTCCCCAGGTATACCAGCGCCCAGGCCTTCACCGGCGGTTCAGGCTCCAATTCCAGCGTCTTTTGAAACATTCGCTCCGCCGACTCCGGATCCTTTTGCAGCGCGGCGATCCGGCCCAGCCCATAATAGGCCGCGGCGTGCATGGTCTTCTTGTCCGTCTGCTCCAAAGCGGCCAAATACAGGTTCTTGGCCTTCTCCACGTAACCGGGGTCCTGCGTGCGGGAGCCGAAAAGCTCGTCCGCATCGGCCAGCGTCTTAGCCGCGCCGGTCAAGGGAGCGGGCGCCGGAGCCAGCACAGTTACCGTTCGGGCCGCCCGCTCGGTGGGTTGCTTGTTGAACTCGACACCCGTGAGCCGCTTGTCTTCCTTCACCAGGTCGATAGCCTGCACCATCTCGGTATAGTAGAGCATCATGGATTGCTCCTGCTTTTCATACGCCGGCAGGGCCTCGGCAAAGTAGGGCGCCAGAATATAGCCTTCGCGCAGGGCATCCTGAACCATGGCCGGCTTTCGGTCCAGCCGCGCCTCCACCGCCTTGATCAGCGATTCCGTGACCAGCAGCAGAAAGTCTTCCTTATAATTATCGTTCAGCCCCTGCGCCCGCATGGCATGGTCCACCAGGCCCTTCTTGCGGTTCAAAACTTCCAGGTTGCGCGTGGCCAGCGCGTCCAGCAGGTAGTGCAAATAGGCGTGCCGCAAATCGAAAATGCGCGGATCGGGCGAGGGCGTCACCACGATGGTATATTCATTCCCGTAACTGCGCGTCTGAATCTGGTTCGGCCCCGCTTGCAGCTCGATAAAAATCTGGAACCGCCGCCCCTTAAAGCCCGAAGTTATTTGCCGCAGGTAGCCGTTGACCGCCAGCACCGCTTCGGTAACCGGCTCATGGTATCGCGCGAGATACCGATCAATCACCGGCTGGTACCGCTTCCACAGGTTCTCAATATTAGCTTCCTGATAGAACGCCGCCAGCAGCCCGGAAAGCTCCTGCATGCCGGAGACGTCCGGGGGAATCTCCACGTCGCGCTGCTTGAAAGCGAAGGTGGGCGGCCCGGAGCAGGAAAGGGCAAACGAAATATACTGGCTCAATTCCAGCGTGTCGTTCTTCTTGCGGTGCCGGTCGAAAAAGTCCTTGATCGGCGCCAGAGAGGGAATGTTCCGCTTGGCCAGTTCCGCGCGAATGAGCGCGCGCAACGGATGGTTGGTGGGCGACGAAAGGTCGGCGCTATAGCCGGCCGCGTTGATGGCCGCCATGACTGTGAAGAGGCTTGGGCTTGCGTCCAGTTGCCCGGTTTCAGCCGGGAAAGCCGCCGCCGAAACGGCCAAAAGCAGGGAGAGCGTAAGTACGAATCTATGCAAATGGATACGCCTTGCGACATTCCAGTTTATCATCGGGGGGCACCCGGATGCCCGTAAGTCGTAAGACCTCCGCAAGACCGCTCGACGGAACGAAGCCAATTTGCGCCGATTACCAATCGGCGCGCAGGATACCATCCTGCCCCACAGCCTGGCTTCAGGGCGGAACGAAGCCAATTTAGGGGCGGCTCCCGGAGCTGGGGTTGCGGGTTTTTGCGGAACGAAGCCAATTTTCGAGCATTCCTTCGCGATGCGGCATCGGGTTGTTGTTGGCTGATCATGAAGGGACGCGGGCAGGACCGGATTGTGCCAGACCGGCCCTACAATCCAATAGTGGCATGGACGGTACGGGTAAATCGGAGTTGAGAGCCGTAAGCTACTGAAAATAGGGAGGCGATTTCTTGGATTTATGTGGTACCGGGTTGCGGCTACGGGGCGATACGGCCAAGTCGCGGCTAATCGGCTTTCGCCGGATCACCTTCATCATTGCGAGCAGGCCGGTTGAGTCCCGATCACGTCATTTGGCTGAGAAAACGCCCATTGCTTCTTTATACCGGTGTCAGACACGCATCGACCGAACTTAAGAACTCCTCACCCAGTCCGGCTCTGCGGCCTTCATACCAGACGTAGGCTTCTGCAATGTCCAACTCGGCTTCCGGAGCGATCACCAGCTCAACGGGCATAGCGGGCACGCAGCTTGCGCCTCACCTCTTCCCAGGGCAGTCCCAATGCCGGGTTTTTCAGTAGATTCGCTTTCCTGCGTGCCAGTTCCTGCTTTTGCCAATCGTGGACTGGCACGGCCTCCGGCGCGGCCGCAAGGTCGTCCCAGAGATCTTCGACAAGTTGGAGCTTCTCGGAGGGGCTTAGATCAAAGATCGACGCTGAATTCATTCGGGTCTCCACTGCCAATTCTCTCAAATTGCCTGGCCACTTGGGCTTGGGCGATAAACGTACCGACCCGGCGAGTGATATGCTCATTGGAGCGTAGGGGACGCATCCGGTCCGCGGAAAGGGTAGAAGCCCACCCATCTAAATCCGATTGTCGCGAGACTTCTTTCAGCCCGACGTGCGGACGGCGGGCGCTTGAATGAAAGGAGTTCGCCATGTCAAACCGTTCCCAAGACACGCCGCGTCGACTTCCCAACCGTCCCAGTCTCCGTCATCTGAAGGATCAAGCCAAGGATCTGCTCAGGACCGGCGACGCCCGGTCCATCACAGAGGCGCAATTCAAGATCGCACGGCTCTATGGCTTTGGGAGCTGGCCGAAGCTCAAGGCCCACATTGATTCGCTCGAAGAGATCGGTCAACTCAAACGCGCGATCGACCATAACGACATCGATTCCGTCAAGAGGCTGATGATCCGCAACCCAGCTCTGCACCAGGCGCCGCTAGGGTATGCGAACAACGGTCCGCTCACGTGGGTAGCCGAATGCCGCATCCCCTGGGGACCGCCCGCGCCGACAAGACTCACCGTGGCGCAATGGATGATCGAAAACGGATCGGACCTTCACCAAGGAGGCGATGGGCCCCTGATGCGCGCGGCGCTTCGCGGCGAGCGAATCCCGATGATGGAACTACTGGTCGCCCACGGCGCGAACGTGAATGCTGCATGGAACGGCGATTTTCCGATCCTGTTCGCGCCTTGCGAGACGGTCGATCCGGTCGCAATGCGATGGCTGCTGGAACACGGCGCCGACCCGAATTGTCTGAAACCGGGAAGCCGGATCACGGCGCTGGACTCTCTCATCGGAACCTACGTCCGTTCCGCCGAGCTCCCGGCGTGCATCGATCTTCTGGTCAGCGCCGGGGGCAGCACGCGATATGATCTGCCGGGAGTTCTCGACATCCTCCGGGATCGAGTGGATCTGCTGGCCGCGCAACTGGACGCAAAACCGAAGCTGGTAAACCGGCGTTTCCCGGAACTCGACTTCGGAAGCAGCGGGGCCCGTCGCCTCCTGCTCCGCGGAGCAACGCTCCTGCATGTGGCTGCCGAGTTCGGAAACGTGGCAGCGGCCAGGCTTCTCATGGAGCGAGGAGCATCCGTAAACGCGCGCGCATGGGTGGATGCGGCGGGCGTTGGCGGCCAGACACCGATCTTCCACGCTGTAACCCAGTCTCACGACTGGGGCCTGTTGATGACCCGCTTGCTCTTGCAACACGGAGCGGACCTGTCCGTGCGTGTAAAACTTCCCGGCCACTACGAGCGGCTGAACGAAGTCGTGGAGTGCACGGCGTTCGGATACGCTTTGCGATTTCCCGGCGTCGAGTTTCCTGGAGCCAATGAGAAGACACTGAGCCTGCTTCAGGAGCGAGGGGCATTGAGCGATTGAGTAGTCAACTTCCTCAATCTCATTAATTCTTGTCAAACGTGGGCTGCATCATGACCCACGCGTTGGGATCGAGCGCAACGCTCACAGGTTCGCTATCGAGGGGAAACGTGAAAACGGAATGCCGCTGGTCGAGCCGCACGACTTGGAGGTGTTGCACCGGCCGGGGCTGCGGCGGCGCGCTAACCTGAGCGCCCGCGCGGCCCGCCCGTCCGCCCGGTGGCGGCGCCTCCATCACCGTAATGCCCAGTTCAACCGGCATGCGATAGAGGCCTGAGGTTTGGATCTGGTCAAGCGTCACCTGCACCTGTTTCATGGCCGCATCGTAATGCCAGCTTCCCCGTACCCGAAGGGCGCCGCCGCGGTTCAACAGCTCATGGAAGAGCCAGGTGAGATCCTTGGCATCGGCCGGACACGCGTCGCCGGCGCTCTTGCAGGCGTCCTCCATAGCGCGCCGCAGGTCGCCCGTAGTGGCGTTGCCGTTCTGGAAGCGGCTGTAGTACAGACGGATGCCGGCCCAAAAAGTATCCGTGCCGATGACGCCCCGAATATTGTGCAGCACTTGCGCGCCGCCCTGATATATCTGGGCGCTATTGGCGATCACCTTGCTGAAATCGGCGAGATGGTCATGCACGACGGTCGAGTCCGGATGAGACAGTGCGTAGTCGATCGCCTGGAGCTTGCTGCGTTTAATGCTATCGAGAAAGGCGTCGTGTCCATCCTGGAATTCCTGGTAGAGCAGCGCGAAGTAGGTGGCGAAGCCTTCGCTCAGCCAGACGTCGTCCCAATCCTCCTCCGCCGCCGAATCGCCGAACCATTGGTGCGCCATCTCGTGCGCGATCAGTTGGCGGCCCGGCCCGGCGTCGCCGTAGCCATAGAAGATGGATGACGCCAGCTCCATGCCGCCCCCGATGCCGTTGGCCTCCACCTGGGCCAGTTTCTCGTATGGGTACGGGCCAATGCGGTCGCTGTAGAACTCCAGAATCGGCTGCGTGTAAGCGCGAAACGCCTTGAAGCTCACGTCCTTTTCTTGCGGATAGACCCAGGACGAGAGCGGAAGGCCGTGATATTCGCCGAAATACGCGACCGCAAACGGCGCCACGCCGAGCGACATCAGGCAGGGGCAGATGGGGACGGATTCCTGCCAAACCGTGCGCCGGAGGGCGTTGGGCAGATCGGTCTGCTCCATCATGCGCCCGTTAGAGATCACCTGGTAATGCCGCGGCGCGGTAACCATGGTTACCTCGGGCGCTTTCATGGACGGGTGGTCCACTACCGCCAGATAATTGCGGGCCTTGTGCGGCCAGGGATTGGAAAAAAAACTCCGGTCGCCGTACTTATTGTTGCCGATCAGGATACCGGTAGCCGGGACGCCATGGTAGCTCACCGTGAACTCACAGCGCTCGCCACTCTGGAACGTGCGCGGCAAGTGGACCCGCAGACGATCGCTCTCGTGTCGATACGCCAGGGCTTCTCCGCCGAAGGTGACCGCCGTAACCGTCATACCCTTGCCTCCGGCCGGAGCCGTACGATTACCACTGCGGCCGGCGGCCGGCTCCGCGCATGGATCCGGGAACCCGTTGGCCATTTGCGGGCCGCGCGCCGGCGCGCTGAAATTGCACAGATCGAGCTCGACCGCGGCGATGCCCGGGGTGAGAAACTGCACGGCCACGGTGTCCTCGACGACGAATTCGTCGTTCCCGTCGCTCAGGGTAATGTCGAAAGTATAGTTCGTAATTTTTATTCCGGGCTGGCGGGTATAGGTATCGGACCAGGCCGGAGCGGCGAGCGCCAACAGTAAAGCCGCGAACCATTTCAGATTCGTGAGTCTCATCTTGTACGAGCCGAGCTTATCACCGTTTCAAAGGCCGCCTAATATCGCTCCGATGTCCTTACTCTCAAGAACGCGCTTCGGCGCGCCGTGCCGGACGACCTCGATCATGGCACGGCCGATCTGTTCGGTCGTAAGAATGTAGGACGGAAAAACCCGCCGCAGCACCGGCAGCAGAGGCTTGCCCAGCGCATAGAAAAGACGATACGACGCCGTCTTGGACTTCGCTCCGTGCAGCGGTTCAATGATACCGGGCCGAAACATGTACGCGGCCTTAAAGGGCAAACGCAGCAGCGCGTTTTCGGTCTGGCCTTTGACCCGCGCCCACATCACGCGCCCGTGTTCCGAACTGTCCGTGCCCGCGCCCGAGACATAGAGGAACGTCATCCGCGGGTTGAGGCGCGATAGCGTCTCCGCCGCCGCCATCGTGATGCCGTACGTGACGCGTTCGTAGTCGGCCGCCGTCATCCCGGCCGAAGATACTCCAAGGCAGAAGAAGCACGCATCGAAGCCGGAGAGCTCCATTCCAATGGATGAGTAGTTCAACAAATCCTTATGCACTACTTCCCGCAATCTCGGGTGCAACACCCCCGTTGCGATCCGTCCAACGGTCTTCACGAGTTGTACGCCGGGGTCCAGCAGGCATTCCCGGAGAACACCTTGCCCAATCATCCCGGTCGCTCCGAAAAGAAGTACATTCATGCTCTTAACTCCGGCATTATCGATCAGCGCGGCCACCTTGTCAAACCCACGCATCGGAGCCTGTCACGCATCGGAGCCGTGCGGCGCTACACTGGCATCGTGCCCTACCGGTCTTCTCTCTGCCTGATGGTCTCCATGGTTCGCGATGGCGCGATCTCGCCCGTGGAGCTGGTGGACCAGCATCTCCGGCAGATCGAAGCCCGAAACCCCGCGCTGAACGCTTTCGTCACGGTGATGGCCGACCGTGCGCGCGAAGAAGCGCGAGAGCGCGAGCAGGCCGTCCGGAGGGGCGAGCCGCTAGGGTTGCTGCACGGCGTCCCGCTGACCGTCAAAGACAGCTTCGACATCGCCGGCCAGCCCACGCGCGCTGGCAGTCTGCTGCGAACGGAGCAACCGGCTGCCAATGACGCCGCGGCGGTAGCGCGCTTGCGTAGCCATGGCGCCATCATTCTGGGCCGAACCAACACACCGGAACTGCTGGCGGCCTATGAGACCGACAACTTCATTACCGGCCGCACCAACAATCCCTGGGACCTGTCGCGCACGCCGGGCGGCTCCTCCGGCGGCTCGGGCGCGGC
>Ga0209862_1000844_pt1 | contig 10347 bp, 8 predicted proteins | sample OrgsoiDNA_201061_FD_185809 | JGI IMG/M metagenome (GOLD analysis project Ga0209862, IMG submission 185809) | Permafrost soil microbial communities from the Arctic, to analyse light accelerated degradation of dissolved organic matter (DOM) -... | ecosystem: Environmental > Terrestrial > Soil >... | reverse complement strand
CGCATCGAGAAAACGGGTCAGGATGAGGTCGTTTTCAAGCAGGCCGCGGCGCGAGCGCCAGCGCAGGCGCGCGCGGTTGGCCGGGTCGGACTGATGCGCAGTGAGATTCGATTCGGTCATTACTTCACCTTCATGTGCTCGGCTGTGAACACGATACAGCAAACTGCAAATGGCTGCCGGCGGCGACTCGTTTTACGCATCGCGCCGGCGGCCGGCGCCTTAGATGGCGCGGCGTACCATCAATTCCTTGATCTTGCCGATGGCCTTGTTCGGGTTCAGACCCTTGGGGCAAACGTCGACGCAGTTCATGATCGAGTGGCAGCGGAACAGGCGGTACGGGTCTTCCAGGTTGTCCAGACGGTCGCCGGTGGCTTCGTCGCGCGAGTCGGCGATGAAGCGGTAGGCTTGCAGCAGGCCGGCCGGTCCGACGAACTTGTCCGGGTTCCACCAGAACGACGGGCACGACGTCGAGCAGCACGCGCACAGGATGCACTCGTACAGGCCGTCGAGTTCTTCGCGTTCGGTCGGCGTTTGCAGACGTTCTTTTTCAGGCGGGATCGAGTCGTTGATCAGGAAAGGCTTGATCGAATCGTACTGCTTGAAGAATTGCGTCATGTCGACGATCAGGTCGCGGATCACCGGCAAACCCGGCAGCGGACGCAAGACGATAGGCTCGGTCAGCTCGTTCAGGTTGGTGGTGCAGGCCAGGCCGTTCTTGCCGTTGATGTTCATCGCGTCCGAACCGCAGACGCCTTCGCGGCACGAGCGGCGCAGGCTCAGTGTGTCGTCGACGTCGGACTTGATGCGCTGCAGCGCGTCGAGCAGCATCTTGTCGGTGTCTTTCAGTTCCACCGTCACGTCCTGCATGTAGGGCTTGGCGTCCTGGTCGGGATCGTAGCGGTAGATTTTGAGTTTGAGAGTGCGTGCCATGTTCTGCCCTTAGAAAGTACGTGGTTTCGGTTTGAAGGTATCGACCGTCAATGGCTTGGTCACGACCGGCTTGTATGCAAGACGGTTGCCTTCCGAGAACCACAGCGTGTGCTTCATCCAGTTGTCGTCGTCGCGGTGCGGGAAATCGCTGTGCGCGTGGGCGCCGCGCGATTCCTTGCGGGCCACGGCCGAGGTGATCGTCGCTTTCGCCACTTCGATCAGGTTGTCCAGTTCCAGCGCTTCGACGCGGGCGGTGTTGAAGACCATGGACTTGTCCTTGAACGCGACATGCTTGCGGCGCTCGTCCAGCTTCATGATCTCTTCGTAGCCCTGTTTCAGCAGCTCGTCGGTACGGAACACGCCGCAGTATTTCTGCATCGTGGCGCGGATCGCGTTGGCGACGTCCTGCACTTTTTCCGTGCCCTTGGACTCTTCCAGGCTGATCAAACGCTGCATCGCGTAGTCGGCCGCGTCTTTCGGCAGCGGCTTGTTTTCCTTGTCCTTCAGGCCCGAGGCGACGATGTGGTTGCCGGCCGCGCGGCCAAACACCACCAGGTCCAGCAGCGAGTTGGTGCCGAGGCGGTTGGCGCCGTGCACCGACACGCAGGAGCACTCGCCGATCGCGTACAGACCGTTGACGATCTTCTGGCCTTCGCCATCGGCCGACGGTGCGACGACCTGGCCGTGGATATTGGTCGGGATGCCGCCCATCTGGTAGTGGATGGTCGGCACGACAGGAATCGGTTCCTTGGTGGCGTCGACGTTGGCGAACTTGTGGCCGATTTCCAGGATCGACGGCAGGCGCTTGGCGATGGTGTCGGCGCCGATGTGGCGCAGGTCCAGCATCACGTGGTCCTTGTTCGGACCGCAGCCACGGCCTTCCTTGATTTCCTGGTCCATCGAACGCGACACGAAGTCGCGCGGCGCCAGGTCTTTCAGCGTCGGCGCATAGCGCTCCATGAAACGCTCGCCTTCGGAGTTGATCAGGATGCCGCCCTCGCCGCGCACGCCCTCGGTGATCAGCACGCCCGCGCCGGCCACGCCGGTCGGGTGGAACTGCCAGAACTCCATGTCCTGCAGCGGCAGGCCGGCGCGTGCCGCCATGCCCATGCCGTCGCCGGTGTTGATGAAGGCGTTGGTCGATGCTGCGAAGATGCGGCCGGCGCCGCCGGTGGCCATGACGGTGGTCTTGGCTTCCAAGATCATGCATTCGCCGGTTTCCATTTCCAGCGCGACGACGCCGATCACGTCGCCGTCGGCGTCGCGGATCAGGTCCAGCGCCATCCACTCGACGAAGAAGTGGGTACGGGCCTTGACGTTACGCTGGTACAGCGTGTGCAGCAGGGCGTGGCCGGTACGGTCGGCCGCGGCGCAGGCGCGCTGCACGGCTTTCTCGCCGAAGTTGGCGGTGTGGCCGCCGAAGGGACGCTGGTAAATCGTGCCGTCCGGATTGCGGTCGAACGGCATGCCGAAGTGTTCCAGCTCGTAGACCACTTTCGGCGCTTCGCGGCACATGAATTCGATGGCGTCCTGGTCACCCAGATAGTCGCCGCCCTTGACGGTGTCGAACATATGCCAGAACCAGTTATCCTCGGCCATATTGCCCAGCGAGGCGCCGATGCCGCCCTGCGCCGCGACGGTGTGCGAGCGGGTCGGGAAGACTTTCGACAGCACGGCGACGTTCAGGCCGGCCTCGGCCAGTTGCAGCGACGCGCGCATGCCGGAGCCGCCGGCGCCGATGATGACCGCGTCAAAGCGGCGGGTAGGGATTGCAGATTTATATGCTGCCACGATTAAACACTCCAGAGAATTTGCACGGCGTAGAACGCGCAGGCGATCAGCCAGATCAGGGTAGCAATTTGCAGGGTCAGGCGCAGGCCGACGGATTTGACATAGTCCATCCAGATGTCGCGCATGCCGATCCAGGCATGGAAGAACAGGCCGAACAGGGTCACGGCGCTGAACAGTTTGAACCATTGCTGGGCGAACAGGCCGGCCCAGCCTTCATACGTGAAGTTCTGGCCGGTGAGGAAGGCGATCAGCAGCGTGAAGGTGTAGATCACCATGACGACGGCGGTGACGCGCTGGGCCAGCCAGTCGCGCAGGCCGTAGTGGGCGCCGACGACCAGGCGTTTCGGGCCGACGTTGTTGTTGACGTTGTTAGCCATTAGAACACTCCGAACAGTTTGAGAGCCACCAGCAGCGTCAGCGCCAGGCTGACGACGATCACGCTGGCGGCCGATTTACGGGCTTTTTCCTTGGTCAGGCCGAAGTGCAGGTCCATGAACAGGTGGCGCACACCGGCGCAGAAATGCTGCATATAAGCCCAGACCAGCGCCAGGATGATCAGCTTGACGACGATCATTTGCGCGAAACCCTGGAAGTAGGCGAACGACATCTCCGACGTCAGGCTCTGCTGCAGCAGGTAGAGCACGAACGGCAGCAGCGCGAACATCAGGAAACCGCTGATGCGGTGCAAAATCGAAACGATGCCCGCTAAAGGCAAGCGATAGTTAGACAATTCCGTGACATGAATATTGCGGAACTCCGGCCGTTCTTTTTTTGGCACTTCCCTTACGGCTTCAGACATAAAGACCCCCTTTAGGCTTAGAACAAACTTAGGACAAACAATTGAGACTGCGATTTTCGCCGATTTTCACGGCGACAACCAATATCTATTGTTACATATAACAAAAATAGTGCATTGCAACACGTCCAAGCAGCTAGTTTTCCGTGGACCCATGTATTTTCGACACCACATCAACTTGCAAGGCATGAACCTGGCTCATTTTCCGACTTAACTTAAATCGTTTTGGTAATGGTGGCGTTCGGTCGAATACAGGCCGCGGCGCAGCTCGACCGGCTTGTCGCCGTAAGTAAACGAGACGCGCTCGGCGCACAGCAGCGGCGTGCCCGGCGCCAGCTGCAGCAGTTCGGCGTCGGCCGAGGCGGCGCAGACGGCGCGGATCTTTTCCGCCGCGCGTATCATGCGCGTGCCGAATTCCGACTCGAACAGGCCGTACATCGGCCCCTTGTATTCTTCCAGGCGCTCGGCGGTCAGGCCCTTGAAGGTCTGGCCCGGCAGCCACAATTCCTCAACGATGGTGGGCCGGCCGTCGAACGACTGCACGCGCTTGATGTAGATGACCGCGTCGCCCGATTTCAGGTCGAGCAGGCGCGCCACGTCGGCCGGCGCGCGCATCCGTTTGACTTCGATGAATTTGCTTTCCGGGTAGTGCGGCACGCCCTCGTCGGGCATCAGGCGCAGGAAGCGGAAGTGGGCGCGCGCCTCGTGGTGGGTGGACACGAAAGTGCCCTTGCCCTGCCGGCGCATGACCAGGTTTTCGGCGGCCAGCTCGTCGATGGCCTTGCGCACCGTGCCCTGGCTGACCTTGAAACGCTGGGCCAGCTCGACTTCGCTCGGGATCAGCTCGCCCGGCTTCCACTCGCCCGACTGCAGGCTTTGCGTGATCAGCGCCTTGATTTGCTGGTACAAAGGAGAGAAGGTTGGCGAGCTGCTCGGTGAATTCAGCGCGCCGCTGGAGGACGCCGGCCCGCGACCGGAGCGATCGCCCCGCTTGCGCTGGCAGCGGTGGAGGTGTTGCTCTGGTTGGGTGGGACAGGGTTCATAGACCAAGATTTCACCACAAATACCCCTCCCCGTCCAGCAAAACCGACAGATAACTTAGCTGTCTTATATAAGACATAAGATAGGATTGACAGATGCGTCCGACGCGCCTACACTCGCCGGCGATGCGGTTTCTGGAGCGGCGGACGGTCCGCCATGATCAAGAAAAGCATCGTTCCAACGCCGGCGGCGCAGGACGCGTGCAGCGCTCGAAGATGGTCCATGGTACAGCATTAATATCGGTGAAATAAAGCCGCCGCTTTTGGTATCATTACTGTTTTCCCGATTCAGCGTAGGCTCCGCTTCAAGAACGTTTTCATTCCCACTTTGGAGATTCATCATGGCTAAAACCCCAATGCGTGTTGCTGTTACCGGCGCCGCCGGTCAGATCGGCTACGCTCTGCTGTTCCGCATCGCCAACGGCGACATGCTCGGCAAAGACCAACCAGTCATCCTGCAACTGCTGGAAATCGCTGACGAAAAAGCACAGAAAGCCCTCAAGGGCGTGATGATGGAAATCGACGACTGCGCCTTCCCGCTGCTGACCGAGATGACCGCCCACTCCGACCCGCTGACCGCCTTCAAGGATGCCGACTTCGCCGTGCTGGTGGGCGCCCGTCCACGCGGCCCAGGCATGGAACGCAAGGACCTGCTGGAAGCGAACGCACAGATCTTCACCGTGCAGGGCAAGGCGCTGGACGCCGTCGCTTCGCGCAACGTCAAGGTGCTGGTGGTCGGCAATCCAGCCAACACCAACGCCTACATCGCCATGAAATCGGCGCCGTCGCTGCCGTCGAAAAACTTCACCGCCATGCTGCGCCTGGACCACAACCGCGCGCTGTCGCAAGTGGCCGCCAAGACCGGCACCGCCGTCAAGGACATCGAAAAGCTGTGCGTCTGGGGCAACCACTCGCCGACCATGTACGCCGACTACCGTTTCGCCAGCGTCAACGGCAAATCGGTCAAGGACCTGATCAACGACCAGGAATGGAACGCCAACACCTTCCTGCCAACCGTCGGCAAGCGCGGCGCGGCCATCATCGAAGCGCGCGGCCTGTCGTCGGCAGCGTCGGCGGCCAACGCGGCCATCGACCACATGCATGACTGGCACGTCGGCACCGCCGGCAAGTGGACCACCATGGGCATCCCGTCGGACGGTTCGTACGGCATCCCTGAAGGCACCATGTTCGGCTTCCCGGTCACCACCGAAAACGGCGAGTACACCATCGTCCAGGGTCTGGAAATCGACGCCTTCTCGCAAGAGCGCATCAACCTGACGCTGAAAGAACTGACCGAAGAGCGCGAAGGCGTCAAGCACCTGCTGCCGTAATTCTTCGTCAGCCTGTGGAACCGGTTAAACCACCGATCCGCCGCACCCGCCGCGCCGCCGAGAGCAGCGCGGCGGCGTTGTCCGTTACGGGGGCAGCCGATGCCGCCGCCGTCACGGACCACGCTGTGGCCGCACCACCTGTCGCCACACCCACCGCCGCAACTACCCCCAGCCCCATGCATCCATCCGAGGTTTTATTCCAGGGCAATCGCCAGCCGCTGCTGCTGCCGGCCTGCGACCATTACGCCGGCTCCGAAAAGCTGATGCGCAAATCGATCGCCTTGCAACAAGAACTTGGCCCCCTGTTCGACATCACCCTCGATTGCGAGGACGGCGCCAGCGCCGGCAACGAGGAGGCGCACGCGCGCCTGGTCGCGGCGCTGCTGCTGTCGGAGCAGAATCAGTTCGGCCGCATCGGCGCCCGCGTGCACGATGTCGGCAGCCCGCACTTCGCGCGCGACGTTGAGATCATCTGCGCCGCCGCGGCCAAGCTGGCCTATATCGTCCTGCCGAAAGTCCACAGCGCACAGGAAGTGGCGAACGCCATCAAAGTGATCAACATCCACGCCAAGAAAGCCGGCCGCAGCAACCTGCCGGTGCACGTGCTGATCGAAACCCACGGCGCGCTGCACGACGTCTACGCCATCGCCGCGCTGCCGCAGGTGCAGTGCCTGTCGTTCGGCATCATGGATTTCGTCTCGGCCCACTACGGCGCGATACCCGGCAACGCCATGCGCACGCCGGGCCAGTTCACGCATCCGCTGGTGGTGCGCGCCAAGCTGGAAATCGCCGCGGCCTGCCATGCCCACGGCAAGGTGCCGTCGCATAACGTGACCACCGAAATCAAGGACACCGCCGTCGTCGCCAACGACGCCCAGCGCGCCGCCGCCGAATTCGGCTACACGCGCATGTGGAGCATCCACCCGAACCAGATCAAGCCCATCGTCAAGGCCTATACGCCGCGCGCTTCGGAAGTGAACGAGGCTGCCAGCATCCTGCACGAAGCCGAGCAGGCGCAGTGGGGGCCGATCGCGCAGAACGGCCGCTTGCACGACCGCGCCAGCTACCGATATTATTGGACCGTTTTGCAGCGCGCCCGCCTGGCCGGCCTGCCCGTGCCGGAGACAGTCGCGACGCTGCTGAATATTCCCAACGCCGGCGCCAGCGTCGCCGCGCCACCGACCACCTCACCGGAAGCACACTGATGTCCCTGTTTAAATTTATCCTGGCGACCAGCCTCGCCCTCGGCGTCGCCACCCTGCCCGCCCACGCGGCCACCAAGAAGACCAGCAAGGCCAAGGCGGCGCAGGTGGCACCCAAGCCGGCCGATCCGGAAGCGGACGAGCCCGACACCAAGGACGACAAGGTCACCGAACTCGACTGCGAACTCGGCAACAAGATCACCATCTACCGCAACGCCGGCGACGAGCAGCACATCGCGCTGCGCTGGAAGAAGCGCCTGAACCGCCTGACCCGCGTCGACACGACCACCGGCGCCGAGCGCTTCGAGAATAAATTCTATGGCCTGATCTGGATCGGCATCCCGGCCAAGGGCATGCTGCTCGATTCGAAACAGAATCACCAGCTGGCCAATGAGTGCAAGGATGTCGAGCAGGCCAAGCCGGCCGCCAACGCCACGCCGGACGCGCCGCTGATCAACCAAGGTTAAGCATCAAAATAGTAGCACCGTTTTCGCACCACCGTTTGATACGCACTATCAATAACAGACGATACCCACTGAAGGAGAGGTCATGTCACGCAACACTCTGAACACGCTCAAGGATTTCAACATCGCCGCTGGCAAAAAGGGTAAGTTCTACTCCCTGCCGGCGCTGGAAAAAAGCCTGGGCATCAACGTCTCGCGCCTGCCGGTATCGATCCGCGTCGTGCTGGAATCGGTGCTGCGCAATTGCGACGGCAAAAAGGTCACCGAAGAACACATCAAGCAGCTGGCCAACTGGGCGCCGACCGGTGATCGCACCGACGAGATCCCGTTCGTAGTGGCGCGCGTCGTGCTGCAAGACTTCACCGGCGTGCCGCTGCTGGCCGACCTGGCGGCGATGCGCAACGTGGCCCACAAGATGGGCATCGACTCGAAAAAAATCGAGCCGCTGGTGCCGGTCGACCTGGTGGTCGACCACTCGGTCACCATCGACCACTTCCGCGAGCCGAAAGCGCTGGACCTGAACATGAAGCTGGAATTCTCGCGCAACAACGAGCGCTACCAGTTCATGAAATGGGGCATGCAAGCCTTCGACACCTTCGGCGTCGTGCCACCGGGCTTCGGCATCGTCCACCAGGTCAACCTGGAATACCTGGCGCGCGGCGTGCACAAGGCCGCCGACGGCGTCTACTACCCTGACACGCTGGTCGGCACCGACTCGCACACCACCATGATCAACGGTATCGGCGTGGTCGGCTGGGGCGTCGGCGGCATCGAAGCCGAAGCCGGCATGCTGGGCCAGCCGGTCTACTTCCTGACCCCGGACGTGATCGGCGTGAACCTGACCGGCGTGCTGCGCGAAGGCTGCACCGCGACCGATCTGGTGCTGACCATCACCGAACTGCTGCGCAAGGAAAAAGTCGTCGGCAAGTTCGTCGAGTTCTTCGGCGCCGGCACCGAGACGCTGTCGCTGACCGACCGCGCCACCATCGCCAACATGGCACCGGAATACGGCGCGACGATGGGCTTCTTCCCGGTCGACGACGCGACCATCGAATACTTCGAAGGCACCGGCCGCACCAAGGCCGAAATCGACGCCTTCGCCGGCTACTTCAAGGCGCAGGGCCTGTACGGCGTGCCGAAAGCCGGCGACATCGATTACACCCGCGTGGTGGAACTGAACCTGTCGTCGGTCACGCCTTCGCTGGCCGGCCCCAAGCGTCCACAGGACCGTATCGAAATCGGCAACGTGAAAAACAACTTCACCGAACTGTTCTCGAAACCGACCACGGAAAACGGCTTCAACAAAAAAGCCGAAGACCTGACCACCACCTACACCACCACCGATGGCGTACATGTGAAAAACGGCGACGTGCTGATCGCCGCCATCACCTCGTGCACCAACACGTCGAACCCGAGCGTGATGCTGGCCGCCGGCCTGCTGGCCAAGAAAGCCGTCGAAGCCGGCCTGGTCGTCGCGCCGCACATCAAGACCTCGCTGGCGCCCGGCTCGAAAGTGGTGACCGAGTACCTGACCGCCGCCGGCCTGCTGCCTTACCTGGAAAAACTGGGCTTCGGCCTGACCGCCTACGGCTGCACCACCTGCATCGGTAACGCCGGCGATCTGACCCCGGAACTGAACGCCGCCATCACCAACAACGACATCGTCGCCTCGGCCGTCCTGTCGGGCAACCGCAACTTCGAAGCGCGTATCCACCCGAACATCCGTTCGAACTTCCTGGCCTCGCCGCCGCTGGTGGTGGCCTACGCCATCGCCGGCAACATGACCGTCGACCTGATGACGCAGCCCGTAGGTAAAGGCAAAAACGGTAAGGACATCTACCTCGGCGACATCTGGCCAAGCTCGAAAGAGATCGCCAAGCTGATGAAGTTCGCGATGAATTCGAAAGTCTTCAAGGCCAACTACGCCGACGTCAAGGGCAACCCTGGCAAGCTGTGGGAAAACGTCTCTTCGACCGAAGGCAATGTCTACAACTGGCCGGCCTCGACCTACATCGCCGAGCCGCCGTTCTTCGACGGCTTCGAGATGGTGCCGAAAGCGGCCGCCACCGGCATCACCGGCGCGCGCGCGCTGGGCGTGTTCGGCGACTCGATCACCACCGACCACATCTCGCCAGCCGGTTCGATCAAGGAAGACGGCCCGGCCGGTAAATGGCTGCTGGCCAACGGCGTGCTGAAGGCCGACTTCAACTCCTACGGCTCGCGTCGCGGCAACCACGAGATCATGATGCGCGGCACCTTCGCCAACGTGCGTATCAAGAACCGCATGATCCCGGCCAAGGCCGACGGTTCGGCGGTCGAAGGCGGCATCACCATCCACCAGCCTAGCGGCGAACAGCTGTCGATCTACGACGCGGCGATGAAGTATGTCGCCGAAGGCACGCCGACGATGGTGTTCGGCGGCGAAGAGTACGGCACCGGCTCGTCGCGCGACTGGGCCGCCAAGGGCACCCAGCTGCTGGGCGTGAAGGCCGTGATCGTGCGCTCGTTCGAACGCATCCACCGCTCCAACCTGGTCGGCATGGGCGTGCTGCCGCTGCAATTCATCGGCAACGACAGCGTCGAATCGCTGGGCATCACCGGCAAGGAAGTCTACGACCTGAAAGGCCTGGAAGGCGAGATCAAGCCGCAGCAACTGGCGACCCTGGTGATCCACCGCGAAGGCAAGCCGGCGCAGGAAGTCAAAGTCCTGCTGCGCATCGACACGCCGATCGAAGTCGATTACTACAAACACGGCGGCATCCTGCCGTTCGTGCTGCGCCAGCTGCTGGCCGC
>Ga0209862_1000843_pt1 | contig 10355 bp, 8 predicted proteins | sample OrgsoiDNA_201061_FD_185809 | JGI IMG/M metagenome (GOLD analysis project Ga0209862, IMG submission 185809) | Permafrost soil microbial communities from the Arctic, to analyse light accelerated degradation of dissolved organic matter (DOM) -... | ecosystem: Environmental > Terrestrial > Soil >... | reverse complement strand
CTGACGGACAGGCGGGCAATCCGGGCGCGTGAACGGACCACAGCACTCCCTGAGCGTCGTGTCTCTGTCGACAATGTACGAAGTCCAGTTGTGGCACTCTTTAGCCCGTTCACGGCGAAAACAGGCCCGGTGGTGAGAATAGGATAGGCTTTGTCCAGAGCCCTTCTAATACTTGAAGGATGAAGAGAACGCTCGCTCTTAGTGCCTTAGGTTTGTACCTTCTCGGTCTTACTCACCAACTGCGCGCCCAATCGCTCGGCAATGCCGGCACTATCGAAGGCAGTGTGGTCGACCCATCCGGCGCCGCTGTTGCGAAAGCCGCGGTGACTATTCACAATGCAGTCAGCGGCTATAATCAGGCGACCACAACAGCGTCGGACGGTTCCTTCCGGTTTAGCAACATCCCGCCCAACCCGTATCACATGGAAGTGACGGCTCCGGGCTTTAATGTTTTCACGCAAGACGTCGCCATCCGAAGCGGCGTGCCGGTTCAAGTCAAGGTCACTCTAGCCCTGGCGGGCGCCAAGACCAGTGTCACGGTGGAGGGGGCCGGCTCGGACATCCTGGAGGTCGATCCCTCCGCTCATGTGGATGCCGATCGAACGCTGCTGATGAAGATCCCCGCCATCGATACCGGTGGGGGCCTGAGCCAGGCGATCGTCTATAGTACGGGCGGTGTGGCCGCCGATGCCAATGGCTTTTTCCACCCGCTGGGCGACCACGCCCAGGTCAGTTTCGTGATCGACGGGCAACCCATCAGCGATCAGCAGAGCAAGCTGTTCTCGACGCAGCTTCCCGTCAGCGCCATCCAAAACATGGAGGCCGTCACCGGTACACCGACCGCGGAGTTTGGCGACAAGACCAGCCTGGTGGCCAATATCACCACGCGCTCGGGCCTCGGAGCGGGGCGGGTCTTTGGAAACCTGGACGCGACCTATGGATCTTTTGGCACGACCGGAGGCAGTGCCGGGCTCGGTTTTGGCAGCGCGAAAGCGGGGAACTTCATCACCATTGACGGCACCCGCAGCGGCCGATTCCTGGACACGCCCGAGTTTACCGCTTTCCACGATAAGGGCAACAACGAAAGCATCTTCGATCGCTTCGACTATCAACCCAACGGCCGCGACGCGTTCCACCTGAACCTCTTCACCGCGCGCAACTGGTTCCAGATCCCCAACAGCTACGATCAGTTGGGGCAGGATCAACACGAGCGCGTGCTCACCTGGAACATCGCCCCCGGCTTCCAGCACACCTTCAGTTCCCATGCGCTGTTGACCGTCAATCCTTACATCCGCAAGGACCAGGTCAATTACTACGCCAGCCGCGATCCCTTCAGCGACACTCCGTCCACGCAGACCCAGGCGCGGCAACTGCTGAACTGGGGCGTTAGAAGCGATCTGTCAATGACCGCCGGCCGCCACGGAATCAAGATCGGAATCGACTTGAAGCAGACGCGGCTGCTGGAGAATTTCGGATTCGGCGTCACCGACTTCACGTTCAACCCCGTCTGCGTCGATGCCGATGGCAATGCCGCCGGCGCGCCTTCGATCACCGATCCCACGAACTGCCAGAAATCTGGGCTGATCCCCAACGGCAGTTTGTCGCCGGGCCTGGTCCCCTTCGACCTCACCCGCGGCGGGAGCCTCTTCGCCTTCCACGCCACCCACAACATCAATCAGTATGCGGTCTATGCGCAGGATGGCATCACGGCTGGCAATTTTCTGTTCAATCTCGGTTTGCGCGTGGAGCGCTACGATGGGATTTCCTCCAGCAACGGCTTCGAGCCGCGCCTGGGCCTGGCTTACAGCATCAAGAAAACCGGGACCGTGCTGCGCGGCGCCTACGCCAGGACGCTCGAAACGCCGTTTAACGAGAATCTCCTGCTCTCGAGCGTCACCGGCGCCGGCGGCCTCGACCAGAACGTCTTCGGCGCCAGCGCCGTGCCGCTTCAATCCGGAAATCGCAATCAGTTCAACACCGGTTTGCAGCAAGCCATCGGCAAATACTTGTTGGTGGATGCGGACTACTTCTGGAAGTACACAAGCAACGCTTACGACTTCAGCACTTTGCTGAACACCACCCTCACCTTTCCCATTTCCTGGAACAAATCGAAACTCGATGGAGTTACAGGACGCGTCAGCACCACCAACCTGCGCGGCTTCCAGGCCTATTGGACCTTCGGCCATACACGCGCCCGGTACTTCTTCCCGGAAGATGGCGGCCTCATCGCTCAGGGGACTCCTCTGAACGGCAGCGTGTTCCGGATTGACCACGACCAGGCATTCCAATCGACCGGTGTCTTCCGCTACCAGCACAAGACCGCCGAGTGGATCGCATTGACCTGGCGCTACGACAGCGGACTGGTGGTCAGCGGCATTCCCGATTCCGATGCCGCCCTGGGGCTGACGGCAGCGCAACAGACTTCGATCGGCTTGTCCTGCGGCGGTGTCTTTGCGACCTTCAACAACGCCATCACCGAGTGCAGCGGCTTGGTCAAATCCAAGCTGATCACCCTGCCGCAGGCCGGCGAGGAGAACGACGACCACAATCCCGATCGCGTGAAGCCGCGCCACGTTTTCAACCTGGGCATCGGCACCGATAACCTGTTCCACACGGAAAAGCACGAGAAGTTCACCGCGTCCGTAAACATCGCCAACCTGACCAACAAAGTGGCCTTGTACAACTTCCTGTCGACGTTCAGCGGAACCCATTTCCTGCAGCCTCGAACCGTGATAGCCCGCATCGGCCTCACGTTCTGACCGGTTTTCCGAGCTACACTGAAACACACCGGCGGCGAAGACCGCCGGCGTTACCATGCCTGGCCTGACTCAGCCTCTGCTCATCAACGTGCTCGGCCACGCCGCCGGCGCGTTGATCTTTGCCATTTTTCTTTTCCTCCTGTATAGCGGCCGCGGGTGGTCGGGCCTCCGCGGACGGTATTTATCGGGCCTGGCGGCGGGCCTCTCGCTGGCATGGAATGTGGGCTCGCTGGTCGTGCTGGCCTGGCCCGGCCTGCCTCCGCGCGCGCTGAACCTGGTGGTGGCCATCAGCTTCTCGGTGCTGAGTCTTCTGCCGGCCGTGCTGCTGCACGTCTCGCTTGAGGACAGCCGGCCGGTTCTGGTAGGCGCCGGGTATCTGCTCAGCGCGGTCGCCATCGGAATGCACTTCTGGGAGATTGCCGGCAACGGGGCGGCGCTCCACCAAACCGCGCTGCTGCTGATCACGATCGGTTTTCTGGTGCTGGCGGGAGCGGCCGCGGTGACTGCCGCCAGCGGCGCGCGCATTATGGCTTCCATGTGCCTGGCGCTTTTTGCCATGTCTTTTGTCCACTTCGGCGCAGGCCACGCCGGCGAAGTCTGGTCCAGCGAACTGGTGGTGCACCACGCTGGAATCCCGCTGGCCCTCTTCGTTCTCCTCCAGGACTATCGCTTCGTTCTGCTGGACGCTTTCGTCCGCTTCCTGGCCAACGCCCTTCTGGCCGCGGTCTTGACGGGCCTGGTGATTGAAGTCGCATTGCGATTGCTGCTGGCCGACCGGGCGGTGCAGAACCCGCTCAACGAAGCGCTCCTGCTGATCAGCGTGTGCGTCTTCCTGGTGCTGTTCGCCTGGCTGCGAAACCAGGTCCAGACGTGGCTCACGCAGGCCGTATTCCGTCATGGCGGCGCCGCCGGTCTTCCCGCTCGCGTGAAAGACAGCCCGGCATTTGCCACCGAAGAACCGTACCTCGCCTGGGCCGCCTCTCAAATCGCGGAGGCACTTGGCGCCGGTAATTTTTCGCTGGTCAACCTGAGCGATGTCGATGCCACCGCCGGCCTGCATGCCCCAGCGCCCGCCACCATGCTCCCCGCGCTCGAATCCCGTTCGGAATGGAAATGGGCCGAGGCCGTGGTTCCTATCCGGCTCGGTTCCGGCAACACGCGGCTCCTGCTGCTGGGGCGGCGCCGCGGCGGCCGGCGCTATCTGGGCGATGACCTGGAGGCGCTGGATAAGACCGCCGCTGAAATCGAAGAGCGCATGGAATCGTTGCGCGGTCAGGAGATGAACCGCCTGGTGAGCCAGGCCGAACTGCGCGCGCTGCAATCCCAGATCAATCCGCATTTTCTGTTCAACGCGCTGAACACGCTGTACGGAACCATTCCCCGCGAAGCCGCCGAGGCCCGCCGCATGGTGCTCAACCTGGCCGATGTCTTTCGATACTTCCTGCAATCCGACAAGACTTTCGTCCCCTTGGCGCAGGAGATGCAGATTGTCCGCGCCTACCTGGAGGTGGAGCAGTCCCGCCTGGGCAACCGGCTGCGCGTGGAAATTCAGGTTGATGATGCGGCCCTCAAAGTCCCCATTCCCGTGCTCTCCATCCAGCCGCTGGTCGAAAACGCCGTCAAGCACGGTGTGGCGCTCGGCACTGAGCCCGGTTATGTCCGTGTCAGAGCCGCTTGCCAAGACGGCGCACTGCGGATTATGGTCGAAAACAGCGGTGGCCGCGCCTCCGCAAATGCCCGCGCCTCCGAAAGTCCCGGGGCTGGCGTGGGCCTGGAAAACGTCAGGCGCCGTCTCGAAATCTGCTACGGTTCGTCCTCCGAACTCCTGCTCTCATTAGAGCCCCAAAACACCGTGGCCGAACTCTCGATCCCTCTTGCGGGTTCGGTGGCAGTCCGTTAGCGCCGGCGAGATCGCGTGTTGGGCCACACCCTGCGCGAGCTTAACGATCGCAAGATCGCGCACTGGCGCTCGAAAACGTGGAGCTGCTCTGCCCCCCTTTTTCATTGACTCCTCCCGAAACATTCGCGATAATACCAACCACCCGAGGAATGAAGCCTTATGAAATTTCTCTTCTTGTCATTCTTATTTCTAACGGGTTCCCTTTGCTCTCAAAATAAGCCCGACGCCAATCGGCCTGTTCAGGTAGTCTCCGCCAAGGATTGGTTTCTCGGCACTCGTGAGATCGCCAATGGTGAAGGCCTGCCGGCCCTTGCGGAACTCACCGCCGGCAAGTCGCCGAGTGAGCTGATCCTCTCCTGCAACTCTGGCTTGCTTACTTACACTTGCGAAACACACCCCTGCACCTGCGGGAAACATGCCTGCCGTGTGCCGGTATGCGCCACCAGAGTGGAGGGTATCCGCGTCAATCCCAAGGCGCCCGCGCCTGTTCCGCCTAACATGCTGGAATCGTTCCTGAGGCACCAGCCAAAGGATCCCGTAACGCTCGGTGTCCGGGCGGGAGGCAACCCTAATGACGCCGTGGTTCTCCAGACCGCCGATACCGTTCACTGGGCGCCGGCGCTTGATCGCGTGTTGGAAGGCAGCTATTGCTTTCGTCTCAGCCCTCTCCCCGCCGCCAGCTCGCCCGCGCCCACGATCTTCAATCTCAACTGGGACCGCTCGGTGGAAAGCGAGGGGATCGCGCCCGTTCCCACACTGCGGCCCGGAGCTTATCTCCTGATGAAGGGCGAGCCCGGGCCCGGGCCGAGTTGCCGGTTTGACGACCCCGATGCCGCGCCTGCCTGGGTTGTGGTAGCTCCCGAACCGGCCTTCACGCGCGTCAACACGGAGTGGAATGCCTATGGCCCACAACTGACTGAGCTGGAGCAATCCGACGCCAGCCCCACCGTGGTCTCCACCGTGCGCCGCGCCATCCTATCGTCGTTGGCCGACTCTATCGAGCAAAAATGAGCCGCTTCAAGAGTGATTGGATAACCGCGCTGATCGCGGCACTTCTGTTCACCATATTCGTGCAATTCTTAGAATTCAAGGGCTGGTTCGCCGGGCCGGAGGGCATGATTCGGGACTCCCTGTTGGCCGGCGGCTCTCGCAACACCGCCTCCCACAGCCCCATCGTGGTCGTCGAGATCGATGACGCGTCCTACTCGTCCTGTTTCAATTCCACGTCTCCTCTTAACCCCGAGGTCGTGTGCGGGCTGGTGGGGGCTGTGGCCGCCCGCCGGCCGACGGTCATCGGTGTCGACATCCTCACCGACGCGCCTCACTTTATCGCCCAGTATCGTGCGATGGCAGTCGAATTCAGCAATTCCCGCCCCAAAATAATATGGATCTCCGGCGCCGAAAAGTGGAACTTTGAAGGTGCGCCCTTTTATTGGTGGCTGTTCGGCGGCAAGGATCACCTCACCGTCAAACCAACCCGCGTGCTCGGTTACGAGCCGTGGGAATTGATCGATCAGCCCAAGATCGCTTGGAGCGTGCCGGTCTTTCCCCCGGACAACGATGCCGGCCTCAGGCGATTTCTTCGCGAGGTTTACCTCTCCGCCGACCCTCAAACATCGGTGCTCCGGGAACGGCGTACCAGTTGGGCCCGGAGGGTCGCTGAAGAGTATATCAAGGCGACCACCGGGAACCCCCCGAAGGACAACGACGCGGACGAGATCTTCCTCTCGTATCACAAGGATAAGCCCGCGGAATTCAAGCTGAGCGAGATCGGCTCCTGTGCCGCACCGGGTACCCTGGTATTAGACGGCGCCCAGTGGCAGGAATTCAAGAAAACCGCACCCGGAAAGATCGTTCTGATCGGCGGCACCTTCGGTAGTGCGCGCGACTTTTATTCCACCCCGAACGGCCGCATTCCCGGCCTGCTGATCAACGCCTACGCTGCCCAGGCGGAACTCGATGGCGACTTCGTTCTGGAGGCTCCACGGAAGTTGGCGGCTTTCTTGGATTTTCTGCTCGGATATCTCATTGGTGCAATGGTGTTCAAGGAGCATATCTGGGCGTGGCTTCGGAGAAGATCTTTCCCGATGCAGATCATAGTGGGCCTTCGGAAGATACCTTTGTTGAAGTGGTGCATCGACAGCATCTTGAAGACCGAAGTACATTCCAAGATCGTGGTCAGCCTGATTTCGTTAGCGGCCGCCGGCGCCATCCTGCTCTTGGTTTTTCGTCTATGGGGGTATCTATTCAGTTTCACTGCCCTGGAAGTTGGGTGGGTGGTTGACCTGCTACATGAATTATGGGACTGGCACGTCCCGCCCGCGGTCGCTAGTCCGGCCGCGGGCTTGGCACCGCCGCCCCCGCCCGCATCGCCGCAGTGACGTAAGGCAACAGCCCGCCGCCGAGCCCCAGGCCGAAAATCCACCAGTTGAAGGAATGCGGCACGCCGCCCGCCATGATGTTCCGGTAGTCCAGCGCGAACGCGACTACTATGACGGCCGCGCCGGCCATGATGCCAAACCACTGCGCGCGCCCGATTCGCACCGGCCTTCCCGCCGCTTCGCGCCATAGATGGTACACGCCCGCGCCGGCCATCGCCGCCGATACCAGCAGCGGCGCGATCACCGGCCCGGCCCACGGCACCGGCAGCAGAAACAAGATGTCCCAAGTGCCCACTGACGCGGGCCAGCCGAGCAGCAACTTCAGGAAGACGTAGAACGTAATGTCCCAGGTCCCGAACGCGATCGCGAATACGGCGGCCCACTGCCCGGCGTTCCTGGCGACAGCCAGTGCAACCGCTGCGAGCATGACCATGGTGGCTGCTTCACGCCCGATCTCGATCGCGAGCGTTTTCGGCTGCACCGCTCCCGACTGGCGTATCTGTTCGAGCGTAAGCAGCGGGAACAGATCGCCGGGCGGCCGGCGCGGATAAAATTGCCGGCGCGCCGGTTCATGCAGATCGCGAAGGTAACTCACCACGGCGGCTTCGAGGTACCCGAAGGCAGTGCCGAATATCACCACCGCGACGATGGTGCGTTTGAAGGGTGGCCGGCGGGCCGCTATAAACCGGCCTTTCCTACGCGCTGGATCAAGTTCTGCATGTCCTCGGCGTGCTCCTCTTCCTTAGCCAGAATCTCTTCCATCAGGCGCCGGGTGGTGGAGTCGCTATCGCCCAGGTAACGGATGATCTCCGAATAGGACTCAATGGCGATACGCTCCGCCACCAGGTCCTCCTGAATCATGTCCAGGAGCGTTTCACCTTCCACGTATTCGGAATGGCTGCGCGTCAACATTCCTTCGGGGTTGAAATTCGGTTGGCCGTTCAGTTGTGTGATCCGCCCGGCTATCTGGTCGGCGTGTGTCTGCTCTTCCGCCGCATGTTCCGCGAACTCCTGGGCCACGGACTGAGCATTCAGCCCATGCGCCATGAACTGGTGCCGTTTGTATCGCAGCACGCATACGAGCTCGGTTGAAAGCGCCTCGTTCAGCAAACGAAGCACGGTCTGCAGGTCCGCCTTGTAGCCTTCCGTGACAGCGCCTTGTTCCATGTGCTGCCGCGCGCGCCGGCGGAGTTCCTTGATGTCGGTGAGAAAAGGGTGGTCTGGTCGCGTTGTCGCCATCACACTATCATATAACGGAGACAGCCGGCCTTCACTGCTTCGGCGCCGCAGCCTGGCCCGGTGGCTTCGGGGCGGCCTCGGTCAGGGCCTTGCGGATCGCACGGCTTCGCTCCCGAGTGGCCAAACGGCTCTTTCGGATGCGATGGAAGCGCGCTTTATCTCCATTGATGGCTGACATGTACTTAAAGGGTAGCAGAGTTGCGCCCGCTACGGTTCACATAGGCTGCGCCGGACAACGGCAGGCGCTTCCGCGAGTTCGGCCCATTGATAGTCGCGCAGTGCGTCGATGGCGGTCCAGGTGGTGTGGTAGCGCTTGTGCACATCCGCATCGCCGGCGTCCCCCCAACTGCCATCCGCGTTCTGGGTCCGCAGCAGATAGTCGATGCCGGCCGCAACGGCGGGGTCGGTGTCGGGCAGTCCAAAGGCCCGCAGGCAGTCCACAAACTCGCCCAACAGTTCCGGATCGTGGGCCTCCAACGGCCGCTTCAGATGCATGCGAAGGTAGTCGAATTCCTGAGGGAGCCACTCCGGCGAGAGAAGAAAACGGTTGTAATCGTTCAGGGTATATACCAGGTGCGTAATGGCGTAGACCACGTCGCGAAACTCAGCCGCGCCCGCGGCCTCGGGGTTGGGGTAAGGGCGCATGGCCGGCGCCCAGCGCGCCACGTCCGCATGTGACGCGGAGAGCGGCATTCCGCAGCCATCCGCTGTGTAGGTCAGGACCAGGGCGTCGCACCATACGTCATACCTCGACCGCGGCCCGAGTGCCGGCGGCGCTTCCCGGGCCGGATCGAATCCCAGGTAATCCCGCGCCGTGAAGCCGCGGTACCGCTGGCGGACGTGCTCGCGCAAACCATCGTCATCCACCCCCAGGCGGCTCGACACATCGATCAGGGAAATGTAATACGCCGCCTCGCCGGCATCGGCCAAAGCCGGAAGTTCGGTCTCCCGCGCATACCATCTCCTGGCCGATTGCGCGCCCATTTCCCGCGCGCGCAGGCGCAAGTCGGGATCGATGGCGGTGCGCGAAATACACAGAAAGCACCATAGGTAATCGCCCGCCCAATCGTCAAAGTTTTCACCTGCCAGAGAGTGCTCGAAAATGAAGCGCAGTCCCCGGTCCACAGCGGCTCTTCGAGAGATTGCGAACAGCATCACTCGGCACATGACGATCAGCGTATCATGTTAGGCATGAATGGCAGAGCCGCTCTACCCTTGCTCGCGCTTTGCGTGATCGCCGCGGCACAGACGCCGAAGCCCGGCGATCTCGGCTTCAAGGACACCCCAGTGCTGCCGGGCCTGCCCTGGCATGTCCACGACCCCGACCGGCCGCATCCGCCCACGCTGACTCCGCCCCCCACGCCCGGCGGACCGCCGTCGGACGCCATCGTGCTGTTCGGCGGCAAGGATCTTTCGCAGTGGGAGCAGCACGTAAAAGATGGCAGCGCGGAAAAGACCGTGGAACCGCGATGGAAGGTGGCTGACGGCTACTTCGAAGTGGACGCACATACGGGCGGACTCTACACGCGCGACAAGTTCGGCGATTGCCAGCTTCACGTGGAGTGGTCCTCGCCGGTCGAAGTGAAAGGCACCAGCCAGGGCCGCGGCAACAGTGGCGTGCTGATCATGAGCCGCTATGAAATTCAGGTGCTGGATGCCTGGCAGAATCCGACCTACGCCGATGGGCAGGCCGGCGCCATTTACGGCCAATGGCCGCCGCTGGCAAGCCCGGCCCGCAAGCCGGGTGAGTGGAACACCTACGACATAATTTTCGACGCGCCGCGCTTCGATGGCGAAAAGCTGGTCAAGGCGGCATTCGTCACCGTGCTCTATAACGGCGTCATGGTGCACAACCACAAAGAAATCATGGGCCCCATGGTCTATCGGCAGGTAGCCCATTACACGCCGCACGGCGCCGAAGAACCCTTGATGCTGCAGGACCACAACAACGCCGTGCGGTATCGCAATATCTGGATCCGCCGCCTGAAGCCGTACGACCAACCGGAGCGCTAGAAGGTATTCGCAGGCGAAATCCGTAAGATCCGGATCTGGCGGACCGCCTGCGCCACCAAGACA
>Ga0209862_1000841_pt1 | contig 10374 bp, 9 predicted proteins | sample OrgsoiDNA_201061_FD_185809 | JGI IMG/M metagenome (GOLD analysis project Ga0209862, IMG submission 185809) | Permafrost soil microbial communities from the Arctic, to analyse light accelerated degradation of dissolved organic matter (DOM) -... | ecosystem: Environmental > Terrestrial > Soil >... | reverse complement strand
ATCACCGGTGCAAGATCGCTGGTTTGCGGCCAGACAGGCGATCCGCACGCCATCATCAAAATGAGAGAAGTCTTAAGGCGCATGATAGTACCGGCTTGTAGGATCCATCGGATTGAGAGATGGCGACTCAACCGAGGCCTTCCCTTGGAGCACTGCGTAGATCGACGGCAAAATCGTGAGAGTCGCGAACGTCGACAGGAGCAAGCCTCCGATGACGGCGCGGCCCAGCGGAGCCGCTTGCGATCCTCCCTCACCGAATCCGATGGCCATCGGCGCCATGCCGAAGATCATAGCCGCGGCCGTCATCAGAATGGCGCGGAGACGGTTGGCGGCGCCTTCCTGAATCGCTTCGATCAGCGTTCTGCCCTCGTGCCGGCTCCGCTCGGCAAATGTGACCAGAAGAATGGAATTCGCCACGGCGATACCTATGGCCATGATCGCGCCCATGAAGGATTGCACGTTCAGCGTGGTGCCGGTTGCGAGCAGCATCAGCAGCACGCCCGACAGCACCGCCGGTACGGTTAGAACGATTCCGAGCGCCAGCCGCACGGACTGAAAGTTCGCCGACAACAGAAGGAAGATCGCCAGCACGGCCAGCAGCAGGCCCACTCGAAGTCCGGCGATGGTCTGTTCGAGAGCTGGGATCTCACCGCGCAACTTGACACTGACGCCTTTCGGCGGTTTCGGTACGCCTGCCAGCGTTTGACTGAGCTGCCGTGCCGCTTCCCCCAGCGTCAAGCCATGAACATTCGCCGTCAGGCTGACCACATGCTGGCCGTTGTACCGTTCGATCAGCTCCGGCATGACGCCGGTCTTCAAGCCGGCCACATCCGTCAGCGTCGTAGGATTCAATCGGGCCTCCGTGCCTGCGCCTTCCATCACTGGAATACGTCCCAGTTCCTCAATGCTCTGCATGCGATTCTGTGGAAGCTCCACCTGGATCTGGAAGGCGTTCCCGGAAGCCGGATCTCTCCAGTAGTTTGGCTGCGTAAATCGCGAAGAGGAAGTGGCGGGCACAACGGAATGCGCCACGTCGGCCATGGTCAAACCGAGCTGGCCGGCCCGCTCGCGGTCAACCGTGATATCCATGGTCGGGTAGTTCATCTCCTGCGCAAATTGCAGATCCCGAAGGAACGGCAGCTTCGCCATCCGCGACTGAACCTTTTGGGCGTAGGCATAATCGTCCTGCAGGCCGATGCCTTGGACAGCGACCTCAATGGGGGTCGGGGATCCGAAGCTCATCACCTGGCTGACAATGTCGGCGGCCTCGAATGAAATCCTCGATTCCGCAAGTTCCCGGCGCAGGCTCTGCCGCAGCTTTTCCCGCAGGGCCTCGCCGGTGGATACATCGGGCTTGAGCGCTACCTGAATAATCGCTTCCTCCGGCCCGCTGGTGAAAAGATGAATCAGGTTCACCGGATAGCTGGAGGGAACCACCCCGATGAAGTCGCTCGTGATCGAGACATTCCCGGCGCCGATCTCGCGATGAATGATGTCGAGCGCGCGCAGGACCGTGCGCTCGGTCTCCTCGATCCGCGTTCCCGATGGCGCCCGCAGCCGAATGCGAAGCAGCGGAGCGTTCGAGTCCGGAAAAATCTCCGTTCCCATGCGCGGCAGCAGAATGTAAATCAGCCCGACGGAGGCAACCAGGTAGACCAGCGCCACCGGCCAACGAAACCGCAGCACCACACCCAGGTACCGCGAATAGAATGCGCGCAGGCGGCCGAAGACTCCCTCCCGCTCCTCGCCCCTATGCGCCTCGCGCATAAGCCACGTGGAAAACACCGGGACCAGACTGCTCGACAGCAGGTAGGACGCAATCATGGAAAACCCAACCGCTAACGACAGCGGAACAAATAGCTGCCGTCCCACGCCGATCATGAAGAACGATGGGACAAATACGGCCAGGATGCAGAACATGGAAAGCAGCCGCGCCATGGCGGTCCGGCTGCACGCCTCCACCACGGCGCGCGCGCGGGAAACGCCGGGGAGCATTTGCGTATGGATGTTCTCGATTTCCACCGTGGCCTCGTCAACCAATACGCCAACCGCCAGGGCCAGGCCTCCGAGTGTCATGATGTTGATGGTCTGGTTGGTTGCCCACAACAGAATCACGGCGCTCAATAAAGCGAACGGAATGTTCATGACCACGATCAGCGCGCTGCGCCAGTCCCTCAAAAAGATCAACACCATGAGGCCGGTCATGGCCGCGCCCAGCAGGCCTTCGACGATCAGGCCGCGGAGCGAGTTGGTGACGTAAGTCGATTGATCGAACTCCAGGCGCACATCCACATCGTCGGGTACGGCCTTCTTGAAATCGGGAATGGCGGCCTTCACGCTGTGGATCACCGCCAGCGTCGATGCGTCCGCGCGTTTCGTGACCGGAATGTAGACCGTCCTCTTCCCGTTGACGTGCGCATAGGCGGTCACTATATCGGTCCCGTTCTCTATGGTTCCGATGTCCCGCAAGTAAACCGTAGTGCCCGAGACCGGCCGGATGGGCGTGCTCAGCAATTCGGAAAGATCGCCGCCGAGCGCGGAGTTCGTGCGCGCAATGCGGCTGAGCGTCCCGGTAAACATGTTGCCCGATGGCATCACCAGGCTCGCCTTACTGACAGCGGCAATCGCTTCGCCGGGCGAGATCCGATACTGCTGCAGCTTGTCCGGATCGAGTGTGATGACGATGGTCCTCTGGTTTCCGCCGAAGGGCGGCGGAGCGGACACTCCAGGCAGAGTTGCAAACAGCGGCCGCACGCGGTTGAGCGCGAAATCCTGCATTTCTCCCTGCGTCCTGTTAGCGCTGCTGAAAACGAGCAGCCCGACCGCAACGCTGCCGGCGTCAAAACGCGTAATGAACGGCGGGACTGTTCCCGGCGGCATGAAGGCGCGGGCGCGGTTCACGTAGCCGACGGTCTCGGACATCGCCTGGCTCATGTCGGCGCCGTTGTGAAAGACCAGCTTCATCAGCGCCGCGCCTTGGATGCTCTTGCTCTCCACGTGGTCGATTCCCGTGATGTAGAGAAAGTGGTACTCGTAGTAGTAAGTCAGGTAGCCTTCCATCTGCGCCGGATCCATGCCGCCGTATGGCTGCGCGACATAGATGGCCGGGTCGCCCACCTGTGGGAAGATGTCGACGGGCATCCGTTGCACCGCCAGCACCGCGCACAGCGCCACGGCGATCAATGCGACAACCACTGTCAAAGGCCTGGTAAGAGCCGCTAAGACAAGGCGCATGATTCTCCACTCATCGGCTGGCTTCTGCCGCGAAGGGCCGGATATCTCCCGCCGCCGCCGCCACGCCAAGCAGGCCGCGCCACACGCCGAGCCGTGCCAGCGCGTCGTCAATCTCCGCCTGGGTCAGCAGGCGCTGGGCTTCCGCTACCTCGTTGATATTGCCCAGACCAGCCTGGTAGCGCGCAGTCGCCTGTTGCACCGTTGCCTGCGCCGCCGATACCTGTACCGGAGTGTTGGCCGCAATTCGGCGGGCGCCCTGTGCGTTCGCCACCGCGCGATTCCACTGCGCGCGGAGATCCACTGCAATCTGTTGCGATCGGGCAGTCTGGGCGCGGACCACGGCCGATTGAGCGGCTTCCCGTGCCCGAATGGCGGCCCGGTCAAAGACCGGAAACGCCACGCTGAAACCGAGTGCGAAGTTCTGAACGGTGGGCGCCAGACCGTTGACACCGCCCAGCAACCGTCCATCGACTTCCGCGCCCGTGCCGCGAGCGTAAGCCGAGCCTTGCACGTAGAACCGCGGGAACCAGGAGCGTTCGAGCACCCTGAGCTGGGCCTGGGCCTGTTCGATCGCGGCGCTTTGCTCCACGGCAACGGGATTGGCTGCCGCGTTGAGAACCTCGATCTTCCGCTCCGGTGGCAATTGAAGCAGCCCCGCCGCGGAAATAGTCACCTGGGAGGGCTCCATTCCAACAAACTGACAGAGGGTTGCCCGCGCTATGTCGCCGGCTTGCTGAGCCTGTATGAATTGAGTTCGCGCGGCTGCCAGCTCCGCCTGTGCGCGCGACGCATCCGCACCCGGACGCAATTGAGCGTTCACCAGCGCGTCGATGGTCTTCAGGATCGCAGCCGCCCGGTCCACTCCTGCCTGCGCCGCTTGCACGGTTTCCTGCGCGGCGGCCAGAGTCAGATAGGCGTCCGCGGTTACGGCCGCCACTTCGAACTCGGTCCGTTGCAGCGCCGCCTGGGACTGTGCCCGGGAAGCCTCCGCTACGGCCGCGTTCGAACGCCTCAGGCCGAAATCAAAGGGTTCCCAACTGACCAGCGCTCCCAGCGCGCTGCCCCAGGCCGTTCCGGAATTGTTCGTGCCCAGCACGGGTCCCGAAATCGAAGGAATGATACTCTGTGGCAATAACAATCCGAAGACGTTGTTTCGGGTAGCGCGATTCACTTGCGCCAACGCGTCCACGCGCGGCAGGTAGGCGGTTCGCGCCAGCTCGATTCCGGCGGCCGCCGCGTTGATCTGCTCCTGCGAAACCCGAACCGACGGATAATTCCGTAGAGCGCTCTCCACCGCCTGGGTCAATGTCAACGCCGGGGGCTGCCCGCAAGCCATAACGGCAGCCGCCAACATGGCTATCGTTACTCTCACTATTTGCCCTCGATCAGCTCTCGAAACAGTTCCCGCACTTTGTTCTTGGCAGCGGATAGAGCCTTCCGCCCCGCCGGCGTGGCACGGTACACCTTGCGCAGGGACTTGCCCTCGCGGTGCGCGGCCGCCTTGAGATAACCCTTCTTTTCGAGACCATGCAGCAGCGGGTAGAGAGTTCCCGGGCTGATGCGATATCCATGGCGGGCAAGTTCCTCAACCATGCCCAGGCCGAAGATCGGCTCTTTGACGGCGTGATGCAAAACGTGGAGCCGGATCAACCCCGAGTAGAGGTCCCGGTCGACCGGGGAATCTAATTTCGTCTTCGACATTCGATTACGAAAAAGATTAGTGTAAGGGCGAATGGCCCTGCGTGTCAACCGGTGGAGCGGGCGTACCAGCACATGCAGGGGCCGGGCATCCGGGAACGGACAAGTTGCCCGGCCCCTGAGTTTCTACATTTGGAAGATTTGGATGAGAGTATTTGAGGCATAGGAACACTTGAGTTGGTGGGGCAGGCGGTCTCGCCTGCCGGTCAGACCTATGCCTGAATACCGCAGAAGATTGCCTCATTTCCAGCCGGAGGATGTCTATTTGTTCCTGACCTGGCGCCTCTGGGGGTCGTTACCCAGATTGGCGAGGGCGAGAGACACTTTTACGAACTCGACGCCTGGGTAGTCATGCCCAATCACGTGCACCTGCTGATTCTCCCCAAGGTTCCGGTACCGATTCTGATGAGGTGGCTGAAGGGGTCGACTGCACGCAGTGCCAATCTACTTCTCGGACGAACCGGGCAACCGTTCTGGCAGGACGAGTCCTACGACCATTACGCGCGAAATTCGGTAGTGGCTCAGTTTGAAATGTAAGCGAGTTTAATTTGGCGAGTCAAATTCTTCGCGAGTCTTTCCAAATCGGCGGAGGATTGCGTCAATAATCTCCTCATCGATTTCAGTGTCAGTTCCTTGGTCAAGAATTAGGCGGAACGAGGTGAAGGCAAATGGAAAACAGACCTCCGCCGACTTGGCAATCCGAACGACTGAATAGCCCCCAATGTGTTCTTTGGTGACCTGAGTGATGCCGAGTTTGGTCAGCTTTTGGAGAATGTCGCTGTACTTCATGCGGCCCCAACTAGGCCGATTGTATCACGCGGCGGCGGAGATAGCAGCCAGCACGCCGATGGAGCTGAGGTTCTGCTCTAGCGGGACCACATCCGGCATCTTAAACTGTAAGGTCGGATTGTTAGACTTCCTGATTTTGCCACTGCGAAAGGCTTCGTTGAATTTGTTCCAGTAGCTGCCTGGGGCGGCTATATTCAGGGCTGCGTAGTTTCCGATGCCGAGAGCTTCCTCAACATGGATAGTGACCAGAAGATCAAGGCGCTTCTCCGCTTCGTCGATGTCATTAGCGGCAGTGACGATGTCCAAATCTAGGCAGTGCGCCACGACGCGGCCTTGCGCTTTCTGGGTATATAGGTAATGCAATTCGCGCAATTTCGGGACAAAGGTCAACATGATATTCTTCCTATAATTTTCAGATGCCAACTCAAGCACCTCGGTTACATGGTTTTACGATTGATCCACCGCGCACGGCTTGCATTCTCAGCAATTTCTTTTCGGCGCTCCGGCGACAAAACTTTAGCCCTGGCGGGACCTCCGCGCTTCCCACCAGATCGTGCAGCGGCAGACCTGGAACTCTCAGGATTTTCTTCGGTCAGACTATGGACGATGCGAAATGCGTTTCGGTTAAGATCCACAGCTTTTCCTCAAGAAATACACACTTATCCACACTACTACTCTATAATCCACTGAAACTATTGAGCATAGCAACACAAAAAACAGACATTCGACGTTTTGTTTCGGTTTTTGGTTCCATGACTCCCGTGCATCTACCGGATGGCGCGTTCGATGCGTTGTCTATTTGAACATTATGCTTGACTTCTGTCAAGTGGTCAAGCATAATGTTCAGTATGAACAAACTGAGCATCGAAGAACGGGCCAAGGTGGTCAGGTGCTTGGTAGATGGTTGCTCCATGCGCGCCACCTCGCGAATCACCGGCATCGCCCGCAACACCATCGACAAGCTCCTCGTGGAACTCGGTGACATTTGTTCTAAATTCCAAGACATCACACTCCGAAACCTCAGCTGCAAGCGGATGCAGGTCGATGAGATCTGGGCGTTTTGCTACTGCAAGCAGAAACAGGTGACGACTGAAATCGCAGAGGATCGCATCGCCGGTGAGATTTGGACTTGGGCCGCAATCGATGCCGACACCAAGTTGGTTCCCTGCTGGACTCTCGGAAAACGGGATGCGGAGACCGCTGACGTGTTCGTGTCTGACATGGCCTCCAGGCTCGCGGAGCGAGTGCAACTCACGTCTGACGGGCTGGCAACCTATCTGCATGCCATCGTAAAGGCGTTCGGCGAAGAAGTGGACTACGCGCGGTTGATTAAGATTTACGGCGTCGATTCTGAAGGCGAGAAGCGGTACAGCCCGGCGGAATGCACGGGCTGCGAGAAGATAAGCACAATCGGAGATCCAGACCCGAAATATATTTCCACCAGCTACATCGAACGTCAGAACCTCACATTCACTCGGCTGACGAACGCATTCTCCAAAAAAGCTGAGAACCATGCTGCCGCCATTTCGCTCCACATGATGCACTACAATTTCGCCAGGGTTCATCAGACTCTGAAAACTACTCCGGCTGTCGCCGCCGGCGTCGCGAACCATGTTTGGACCATCGAAGAAATCGTGGCGCTCCTGGATTCAAAATGAGCCACTACCCGAAATTCGATACAACGAGACCGAATCATCGCCTACATTGAGGAGAGCCCGGTGTCGGCCGGACTCGTTGGCTCGGCAGAACTCTGGCCCTGGTCCAGCGCGGGCTGGCAGGCGAAATCCGTAAGATCCGGATCTTGGCGGACCGCCTGCCCCACCAGATCTTCCTTCTGTTCACCAAATGTAGAAACTCCAAGGGCCGGGCAACTTGTCCGTTTCCGGACGCCCGGCCCTCGCATTTTCCCCGGCATCCGGCCGGGGTTCAGTTCTTGATCGGGATCGACATCCCCTGCTGAGTAAACACGCCGCCAATGTCCGCGGTGATGGGCTGGTCGCCGTCAGGCAGAGCCGGAACCACTACGTTGAATTGATATTCCCCGGGCGCAACGATTCCGGCGTATGACACGGTCACCGGAACGCCGCCGATACGGATGTGCAACTGGCTCAGATCCGCCAGAACCGCGGGGGCAGTGACCATTTGACCCGCCGCAATCGCGGGGGCGGTAGGACCAAAACCGGAACCGAAAATTACCAGAGTTTCGCCGGGCTGCGCCGGACGGGACGGCTGGGAGGCGCCAAAGAAACCGACGGGGCCGGCAAACGCGCTGTCCAGATGCACGGCCGCGGCATACTTCCCCGGAAACGCGAAGAAGCCCGGCGCATACGGCTGCAATGTCGTCGTGCTTGTGGCAAAGCTGGACGAATTCGTTACCTGCACTTGAACCGATCCCGCGGAACTGTCCTGGGGGGCCTGCACGTTGATCTGACCGGGGCTGATGAACGATAACGCGGCAGCCTTGCCGTTGATGGTGACACTCACACCGTCAAGGGACACAGGAAGACTGGTTCCCTGAAAATCGGAGTTCTGCCAGGTGCGCGTGGTTGCCGAAAAGCCGCTCCCGTAGATCGAAACCCAGGAACCGCTGGCAATGCCGGGCCGGCCGCTGGCGCTGTCCGCCACGCCGCCGATCACGGCCTTCTGCGGTGCAGCGATCGGTCCCAGTTGGGCCGCCGCCATTTGGGCTCCGATATAGGGGCCGATAAACTGTGCGAGGGCGGCGGGTGAAAGCCCGTTGCAGCCGCCATTTTTTCCGCTGGTTGGCTGGCCGCACGCTGCTTCGTGTTCCGCGGTATAAGGCCCCGTGTACTTATAAAACTCGAAACGCCGGATTACCGACTGGCTGCCATTGCCCAGCGGCTTGCCATGCTGCAACCGGCCGTTTTCGGGCTTACTCGGGTTGGTTTGGGAAAGTTCCAACTCGACCTCCTGATGGCCGGCGTCCTGGGGCACCAGCGGATCGTCCGTGAGAAGATGGTTGAGCTCGGATTTGTCGGGATTGTCGGACGACTCGCTTTCAAAGACCTTGACCCAAACCGCATCCCCAAATTGCTGGGCAGGCGCCTTGGGAGCGTCAATATCCGCATTCACCACGGGAGCGCCGCCGACGGCGACGGGCGGTAGCACTGACCACAGCGGCGCCGCAATGTTGACATTGGAGCCGGCGCGTATCAGGGTGCCAAGATTGCTGGGATCTTCGACGAGCCATCTGTAAACCACGGCGGTTGGATTTTTGAACATTCCGACGCCGAAGTGCTCACAACCCATGGCCTCATATCCGGGCGTGCCGCCGATCCAGCAGGAATGCCCCGCCGTTTGCGTGGGGGCGGCCTGCGGCAGCGGGGTACCGACCGTGAAATGACCGGCGGCATCCTTCGGGCTTTCATAACGAACCACTACGCCCCCGGCGAAATCCACCAGCTTCGGGAGGTCATAACGAATGTAGCCTGGTCCCCCAAAGGTGGATGCAATGTCGCTGCTGGTAAGGCCATCGAGTTCAATTTCGAAGCCGTGACACTGCTGGCCGGTGTCGTTGAAGACATCGAAATTGCTCAGCGATCCGCTAACAGTCTGAGCTGAAGCAGGGCCGATGGCTAGCAAGGCGAATAGAGATAGTCCGAAAATAAGTTTCATAGGTTTTCTCCTGGAAAGGCTTTACGGTAGAAATCGATATCTAATTAAACGATTCCTCGGCTTGGTTATACGCGGCGTCCGACCGACTGACTGAAATCAGCATATAGGCATCCGTACTTAACCAGTACCCGGCGAAACACCTAATCGGGGGGCATGAAATACCTGAGTCAGGTGATTCGTCAAAATCGTTATAACGTAGGAAACACCATGAATCGAAAGGATGTCTTTGAGGTTCGGTTGGCCGCGGGCGGCGCCGGGCTAGTCGCGAGGGCATTCGATCCAGGCAGTTCCGTCCGCGCCCGCCTCCCTTACAGGTACTAGTGGTACCTGACTGAAGTTATGGTACTTTGCAGGCAATTTTCGGAATTATCCTGGATGGCGAAAGGTCTGGCTTAAATCTGTGAACTAGTGTACAATTTAATAAAGATGGTTTGGGCTACCTTCTGCCACTGACAGCAGCTATTTCTTATGGGGGTTGAAATTGCCGATTTCGATACTACTTGCCGACGATCACCCGATTTTCCGCCAGGGGCTTAAAGCTCTGCTGGAGAAAGATGGCTACACCGTGGTGGGCGAAGGCGCCGACGGGATGGAAGCAGTCAAACTGGCCGAGAAGTTTCGTCCGGACATCGCGATTCTCGATTTCTCGATGCCTCGGCTAAACGGCTTGGATGCCGCCAAGGAGATCCGCCGGCTCTCACCGCGCTCCCGGGTGATCCTCTTGACAGTACACCGGGAAGAGCAGTATGTCCTCGAAGCCATCGGCGCCGGGATTAAAGGTTTCGTGCTGAAGTCTGAAGCGGCAACGGCGCTCGGTGAGGCGATCCAGGAAGTCACTCGGGGCAATGCTTATCTGAGCCCGGGTATCGCCCGATACGCGGTAGATTCGTGCCTTGGAAAATGCATAGGCGGAACGCCCGCGGAGGTGCTAAGCCCGCGCGAACTGCAGGTAGTGCGTTTGATTGCGGAAGGCAACACCACCAGAGAGGTTGCCGCACAGCTCAACCTTACGGTGAA
>Ga0209862_1000839_pt1 | contig 10382 bp, 7 predicted proteins | sample OrgsoiDNA_201061_FD_185809 | JGI IMG/M metagenome (GOLD analysis project Ga0209862, IMG submission 185809) | Permafrost soil microbial communities from the Arctic, to analyse light accelerated degradation of dissolved organic matter (DOM) -... | ecosystem: Environmental > Terrestrial > Soil >... | reverse complement strand
TGCCTTTGCCTTGCAGCCCGGGCGCGATCCAGTAGCCGACGCTGCAGTTGCGGTTTTGCCAGTTGATGGGGTGGCAACCCAGGGAACCGGCGAATTCCCCATCGACCCAGAGACCCGCCTGCGGCCCCTGGCCGGCTTCGAACTGGCTGCGCACACGCGCGATGAAATGCCGGATGTCCTCGGGGGAGTGGGTGTAATCCACCCAGGGAAGCCACTGGCGCAGATACTCGCGCCCGCGATCCACCACGGCAAATACGGCTTCGGCATCCTGAAGCTCGAAGAGCTTGATTTCGATTCCTGGTCCCGCGCGAAGGTGAAACACTAGCGAGGCGCCTTAGACCGCAAGAGACTATGCTCCTTCCGGTTTTTGGGGGTTGATAGACTTCGAGATCGAGGGGGTCTCGGGGGTTTCGGGCACCAGGGCGTAGGTTTTCAGATTGGTGGTGAGAATATCGAAGGCGGTCTGCGGATCGTCCGCGTACTGGAAGAGATCCAAGTCCTCCGGCGCGATCATTTCATATTTGACCAGGGCGTCCCAATTGATGATCTCCTTCCAGTATTCCGAGCCGTAGAGCAGGATGGAAATTTTCTTGGCCAGCTTTTTGGTCTGGGAGAGGGTGAGAAGTTCCATCATTTCGTCGAGCGTGCCGAAGCCGCCCGGGAACACCACCATGGCTTTCGCAAGGTAAGCGAACCAGAACTTGCGCATGAAAAAGTAGTCGAACTCGAAGCTCAGTTCCGGCGTGATATAGGGGTTGGGGAATTGTTCGAAGGGCAGCCCGATGTTGAGGCCGACGGTTTTTCCGCCGGCGTCACAGGCTCCGCGGTTGGCAGCCTCCATGATTCCGGGTCCGCCGCCGGAGCAGACCACGAAGCGGTAGGTGCTGTTGGTGAACTGGACCGACCACTCGGTCAGCATGCGGGCCAGCGTGCGGGCGTCCTCATAGAATTTCGCCATGGGGCCGTTTTCCCGCAAGCGCGCGGATCCGAAAAACACCACGGTATCGCGGATCTTCTCGCGGCGGAAGTGGGCGAAGGGCTCCAGGTACTCGGACAGGATGCGTAACACCCGCGCATCGGGACTGCTCAGGAACTCCTGGTTCAAATAGGCGACCGGGCGCCGCGGGCTATGTGGTGGCGTTGGGTTTGACATGCTTCTCCATCTCTTCGACTTTCTTTTTCAATTCGCGCAAGCTCTTCAACAGGCCGGGCAGCCTGGTAAAAGCGGTCGCGGCTCGCAGCCACTCGCCGGCGGCAAAGGCGGGCGAACCGGAGATGCGGGCGCCGGGCGCCACGTCGCCGCCGATGCCGCTCTGCGCGTAGACAATCGCGCCTTCGCCTACGGTCAGGTGGCCCGAGGAACCAACCTGTCCGGCGAGAAGCACGTTGCGTTCCAGAACCGTGCTGCCGGCGAGGCCGGTCTGGGCGCAAATGATGTTGTCTTCGCCCACGGTGCAGGCGTGCCCCACCTGCACCAGGCTATCGATCTTGGCGCCACGCCTGATGCGGGTTTCGCCCACCGTGGCGCGGTCGATGGAAGTCAGCGTCTGGACCTCCACGTCGTCTTCGAGGACGGTGATTCCCGACTGGACGATTTTGAAATGGGTCCCATCGGCGCGCTTGGCGAAGCCGAAGCCATCGCCCCCCACCACCGCGCCGTTCTGCAGGATCACGCGATTGCCGATGCGGCAAAACTCGCGGACCGCGGCGTGCGAGTGGGCCAGAAAATCGTCGCCGATTTGGGCGCCCTGGTAAATCACCACGTGAGGATGGATCACGGCGTTGCGGCCGATGCGTACGTGGTCGCCGACAACGGCAAAGGCGCCGATGGAACTATTCTCACCGACTTCGGCGGTTGGCGAAACCGAAGCCATGGCATGGATACCGGGCGCGGGGCGCGGGGGCTGGTAGAACAGGGCCAGCGCGCGAGCGAAATCGAAGTAAGGGTTGGCGGAGATGAGGATGGCCATGCCGATGCCCAACTTGTTCTCCGAAATGGCGGGTTCCGATACCAGGATGGCGCTGGCTTTGGTGTGCTTCGCCTTGGGGCCGTACTTGGGGTTGGCCAGGAATGTCAGGTGGCCTGGGGCCGCATCTTCCATGCCGAGGACGCCGGTGATTTCGAGATCCCGGTCGCCTTGCAGGCGGCAGCCGAGCGCGGTGGCGATTTCACCTAGTTTCATAAACCAGTTTCAGCGCAAATTACAGGGTAGCGCGGATCACCGCTGCCAATCAGAGGTAATGCCCTAAACGTGCGTTGGTCGTGTTTTTACGCAGTCGGCGGGTCCGCCAAGGCCCAGGCGGTCGCCGTGATCCCGGATGCCATAGCGGGCGTGACGCACAGCGTCGTGACCTCGATGCGGGCTTTTCATTAACAACTTTAGCGTGCTTAAGGTTGACAAAGAATCCACATTAAGTTTACAATGGATTCATGGAACCGCTCGAACTGTCAGCTTCTGAAGTGTCTAAGGTTGCTGAAACGGCTCGTCACCGACGGGTGAGGGCACGCGGAGAAGAAATCCGAGGCTTCATACTTACGAATCTCGAGAAGAACTCCAGCGATATCGCACGCCTCGTCGGAGAGCACTTCGGAATCTCCAGGCAAGCGGTCAATAAGCACTTGAAGAATTTGGTTACAGAGGGCGCTTTGGTGCCTGAGGGCAAGACAAGGTACCGCAAGTACAAACTCGCAGCGCTCCTCGAATGGCAAAAACTTTATATCCTCGGCCCGGAAATCGAGGAGGATCTGGTTTGGTCGCGGGATGTTTCCCTAGTGCTCGGCAACCTACCCAGGAACGTAATGGACATCTGGCATTTCTGTATAACCGAAATGTTCAACAATGCCATCGACCACTCAGGCGGGAGGACCGTACTCGTGAAGATTGGTAAAACTGCGGCCAATACCCAGATCATGCTGATGGATAATGGCGTCGGCATCTTCAAGAAGATTCAGTCTGCGATGAGCTTGACGGATGAACGTCACGCGATTCTAGAACTCGCGAAAGGCAAGCTCACTACCGACCCAAAAGGGCATACAGGTCAGGGAATATTTTTCACGTCACGCGTTCTTGATTCTTTCGATATCCTTTCCCACGGAGTGTTCTTCACCCATACGTTTGGAGACGAGGAGGATTGGATACTTGAGCGGCCCGAGGCCACGGATGGTACTACCGTCTTCATGAAGCTGAACAACCACTCGGCGAGAACCGACAAGCAGATCTTTGACCAGTATTCCAGCGGAGAGGATTACGGCTTTACCAAGACGGTCGTTCCTGTCAGGCTGGCCCAGTATGGCGACGACAAACTCATTTCGCGGTCTCAAGCCAAACGCCTGTTGGTCAGAGTAGATCGATTCAAAACCGTTCTTTTTGACTTCAAGGCAGTGGAGACTGTAGGCCAGGCGTTCGCAGACGAGATCTTTAGGGTGTTTGCGCAAGGACATCCCCACATTGAGGTCATCCCTATCAACGCTACGCCACAAGTTCAGCAAATGATCACTGCGGCTAGAAGCCAATGGGCTAAGGATGTGGATGGCGTTTAGCCACAAAACCCGTACTGACCACCAACCCACCAACCGGCGATTAACGCAACATGGGACACTCCCCAACCAGAGCCTCGACTATGCTAGTCTTCGTAACTGGAATGCAACTTACCCCGGCGTTGAGAATCGGCGTCCTGTTCGCCGCGATTTGCCTGTGCGTGCAGGGCCAAATCACCCCAGGCCAAAGCACCCCAGGCAAGGACGCGCCAATCGAAACCAAGGGCATGCCGCCCAGAGCCACTCCGGCGGAGTATCAGGCCCAGACTCAGGCAGGCACGGTGACGGTGGCTGCCGAGTTCAAGGGGCACTCGATTCCCACGCTGCAGGGGCCCCTCTCCACGGAAGACTATGTGGTGATCGAAACGGGGTTGTTCGGCTCGCCGGACGCGCGGATCAAGCTATCCTCCGAAGACTTTTCGCTCCGCATCAACGGCAAGAAGACGACCTTGCCCGCGCAGCCATACGGGCTGGTGGTCGGGTCCGTCAAAGATCCTGAGTGGGAACCGCCTGAGCCACCGGCATCCAAGTCGAAGACCAGCATGAACGGAGGCGGGGGAGGCGGCGGACGGGGCGGAAGGGGCGATCAGGGCGACTCCAATGCGCCGCCGGCGCCGGTCCACATCCCGATACCGGTACAGCGCGCGTTGGCACAGCGCGTTCAAAAAGCCGCGCTTCCGGAAGGCGACCGTGCCCTTCCCCTGGCAGGACTGATTTTCTTCCAGTACCATGGCAAGGCACAGGGCATCCATTCCGTCGAGCTGATTTACGCGGGTCCTGCCGGAAAGGCCACCCTGGCGCTCCAGCCATAGCGAAGAGGCGCGGCCCTGTCTGGAGGATTTACGCACGTGCTATCCTGTCTCACATACGAGGGCTTCCCGGCATGCGCCCACATGAACTCCCCGCCGATTTCAGGCCGTCTGTAACTCTAAACCGCTACAGGCACGTCCATATATCCAGCATGCCCGTTTTCTGACGTGGCCTCATGTTCGAGATCCTGTTCAAATACCCGGCCAGCATCTTTCGAAAGGGCCATTTTGTTCTGCTGACTCCATGGCCTCTGTGGTTGCTGGCGTGCGCCATCCTGGCCGCCGCGGGGTTGCTTTTCTGGCACATCCGCCGCAATCACGGCATGCTCAGCGGCGCTCGGCCCATGGCCATCTGTCTGCTGGAAACCGGCCTGATCGCGCTCATCCTGTTCCTGCTGTGGCATCCCGCGCTGAGCATCGCCACGCTCCGCCCCCAACAGAACGTGGTGGCGGTTCTGGTGGACGATTCGCGTAGCATGTCTATTAAGGACGCATCCGGCAGCCGCGAAGCCGCCGCCCAGGCCGCGCTCAACTCCGGCATGTTGAAGTCGTTGGGCGAAAAGTTTCAGGTTCGGCTTTACAAGTTTGGCAAAGAGCCCGAGCGTATCCAGAAGCCTGGCGAGCTCACCGCCCAAGCCCCTGCTTCGCGCATTGGAGACACGCTGGAGCGCGTCCTGGCCGAATCGAGCTCGCTTCCGCTGGGCGCTATCGTTCTGCTGAGTGACGGCGCCGATAACGCCGGCGGCATCGATCTGCAGACGATCGCCGCCATCCGCCGCCAGCGCATTCCCGTCCACACCATGGGCTTCGGCCGTGAAGCGCCGGAGAAGGACATCGAAATTACGGACGCCATCGTGCCTGCGCGCGCATTGCCCGATTCCAAGCTGACGGCGCAGGTCACGCTACAGAACTGGGGCCTGGCCGGCAGCAAGTCCAAGCTCACCGTGAAGGATGGCGCCAAGGTGCTGGCTTCCCAGGAAGTCACTTTCAAAAGCGATGGCCAGCTTCAGACCGAGACTCTTGTTTTTAATGGAGGCGCGGCCGGACCCAAAACGCTCGAGATCGCCGTGGAGCCCGTGGGCGGCGAAGAGAACCTGTTGAACAACAAGGTTACGCGGCTGGTCAACGTGGAAGCGCGCAAGCCGCGGATTCTCTATATTGAGGGCGAGCCGCGCTGGGAGTACAAGTTCATCCGCCGCGCGGTGGAAGATTATCCGGATATCGGCATTGAGCTCCCCAGCATGGTGCGCACCACGCAGAACAAGATGTTATATCAGGTTGGCGAGGAGGACAAGAAAGCGGTGGAAGATGGCTTCCCCTCAAAGCCCGAGGAGCTGTTCAAGTATCAGGGCCTGATCGTGGGCACCGTGGAAGCCAGCTATTTCACGCCCGCGCAACAGACGGCCATTCACGATTTTGTGGACCGGCGGGGCGGCGGCCTTCTGTTCCTGGGCGGCCGCGCGTCGCTGAACGAAGGCGGCTACGGCAGTTCGCCGCTCAACGACCTGATTCCCGCGAAGCTGTCGGAAAACAAGCCCAGTTTCCATCGCGATTTCACCGGCCAGCAGCTCACTCTCGCCGGCGCCCAGAGCGTGCTGTGCCGTTTGGATGAAAACCCCGCCCGCAACCTGGAAGCCTGGAAGAGAATGCCGCAGATGGCCAATTATCAGGACGTGGGCGAACCCAAGCCCGGCGCCACCGTGCTGCTGGAATCCACTCCCGCCGGCAAACGCGCGCAGCCGCTCCTGATCACCGAAAACTATGGCCACGGCCGCACCGTTCTGTTCGCCACCGGCGGAAGCTGGCGTTGGAAAATGTGGCTGGACCATGCCGACAAGACGCACGCCACTTTCTGGCAGCAGATGTTCCGCCACCTGGTGGCCGATACGCCCGGCCAGGTGGTCTCCACCACGCCGAAGCAGGTGCTGGCCGACGATACCAAGGTGCCGATCCGCGTGGAGGTGCGCGACAAGCAGTACAAGCCGGTCTCGAACGCCAAGGTGCAGGCGCGTTTCCTGGGCCCGGATGGTAAATCGGCCACCATGGAGCTGACGCCGCAGCCGCTTGAAGAGGGCGTGTACAGCGGTGAGTGGACGGCCGAAAAACCGGGGTCGTATGTCACCGAAATACTCGCGGGCCGCGAGCAGGAAGAGCTGGGACACGACATGCTGACCTTCCGCCGCGAGGATGGCGTGGCCGAAAATTTCCATACCGGCCAGAACCGCGAACTGCTGCAAAAACTCTCCGAGCAGACCGGCGGCAGGTACTACAAGCCCGCCGAGGCCTCCAAACTATCGAATGAGATTTCGTATTCCGAGGCCGGCATCACCACGCGCGAGACCCGCGACCTTTGGGACATGCCCGTCATCTTTCTTTTGGCCCTCGGCATCCGCGCCAGCGAATGGTTGCTGCGCCGGAAGTGGGGGGTTGTATGAACGCGACCCATGTGGGGCGGACCCCCCGGTCCGCAGCCGACCCCCTGGTCGGCTTTCTTCGCGCTACCGGCATGAGCCGACGGGGGCGTCGGCTGCGGACCAGGGGGTCCGCCCCACTGAGCTTCTTGTTTCTGCTGATGCTCTCCGCCGTCTCCGCTCCGGCCACCACGTTCTACCTCACCATCTCCGGTCTTGGCGGCGAAACCGACTACACCCAGCGCTTCAAGATGTGGGCCGACGACATCAATGGCAGCCTCAAGCGCGCCGGGGGCGATTCCAACGTCGTGACTTTGGATGCCCCCACCCGCGACCAGATCCGGGCGCGCTTCGCTGAAATTACGCGGCAAGCCAAGCCCGCCGATGCCATGGTCCTGATGCTGATCGGGCACGGCACCTGGGACGGCCTGGAATACAAGTTCAACATACCCGGCCCCGACGTTTCGGGAGGCGAACTGGCCACGCTGCTGGACCACGTCCCCGCCGGGCGCCAACTGGTGGTGAACATGACGAGCTGCAGCGGAGGCTCCATCGAAAGCCTGCGGCGGCCCACGCGCATCGTGATCGCCGCCACCAAGAGCGGCGGTGAAAAGAACGCCACCATCTTTGCCCGCTATTGGGCCGAAGCTCTGCGCGAACCGGCCGCCGATGTGGATAAGAACGAATCCGTCTCCGCGCTCGAAGCCTTCCAATACGCGCAGCAGAAGACCACGGAGTTCTTCGATACGCAGAAGCGGCTGGCCACCGAACACGCCGTGATTGAAGACACCGGCAAGGGCCAGGGCGAGCGCACGCCCAACCTCGAAAACGGCGAAGGCAAACTGGCGGCGTCTTTTCCGATGGTGCGCCTGGGCGCCAACGCAGCCGCCGCGCGCGACCCCAACAAGCGCCCGCTGATCGAAAAAAAAGAGCAGCTCGAACAGGCCATCGACAAGCTCAAGTTTGAAAAAGCAGCCATGCCGGTCGCGGAATACAAACGCCAACTGACGCAGCTCCTGCTGGAACTCGCCAGGACGCAGGAGGCCATCGACAAGTGAAAAAGGCCCTGCGGCTCAGCGCCGTTTCGCTGTTGCTCGCACTTATTCTCCCTGCCCAAACTTTGGATCAGGCCGAAGCTCTCTGGAAAGCGCGCCGCTACAAGGACGCCAACGAGGCCTTCAAACAGTTGGTGGCGCAGCATCCCCAGAACGCCGATTACCGGGTTCGTTGGGGCCGCCTTTACCTGGAGCACTGGCAGCCCAAAGAGGCCGCCGGTCTCTTCAACGAGGCCCTGGCTATTAAGAAGGACCACGCCGGCGCCATCCTCGGACTGGCCTTGGTGGCCGCCGACAGCTTCGAAAGCCGAGCCGCCGATCTGGCCGCCAAAGCGCTCGAAATCGACCCTAAGCTGGTCGAAGCCCAGGAACTGCTGGCCCGCCTGGCGCTGGAGGACAACAACCCGGGGAAGGCCAGCGGAGAGGCCCACAAGGCCCTGGCGATCGACGCCAACTCGGTTCAGGCCAAGGCCATTCTGGCTACCATCGACTGGCTGGCCGACAGGAAAGAAACTTCCTGGGACCCCCACACCGCCCGCGGCTACGAAACGGTCGGCCACTTCTTTGTGATGAACCGCCGCTACGAGGAAGGCATTCAGTATCTGCGCAAGGCCATTGAACTCGATCCCCAGTTGTACAGCGCGCGCTCGCAACTGGGCATCAACCTGATGCGGCAGGGCCAGGAGGAAGAGGCCTACCAGCAACTCGAGACCTGTTTCACCAACGGCTTTCAGGACAATGCCACGAAGAATTCGCTGACCTTGATGGACAGCTACAAGAACTTCGTGACGTTCAAGACGGATAACACCATTCTCAAGCTGCACAAGAAAGAAGCGGAACTGCTGCATCCGTACTTTGAATCGGAGATGCAGCGCGCGATCGCAACATACGAGAAAAAGTACAAGATGAAGCTGGAAAAGCCGGTGCAGGTGGAGGTCTACCCCGATCACGAAGACTTCGCCGTCCGCACCATGGGCATGCCCGGCATGGGCGCGCTGGGTGTTACTTTCGGCTACTCCATCGCCATGGACAGCCCTTCGGGGCGGCCGCCCGGCACGTTCCACTGGGCCTCCACCATGTGGCATGAAATGAGCCATGTTTTTACCCTGACCGCCACCGGCCACCGCGTGCCGCGCTGGTTCACGGAAGGCCTGGCGGTGCACGAAGAAACCGCTGTCTCGCCCGATTGGGGCGACCGCCTGGGGCCCGATGTGATCGCCGCCATCAAGGGTAAGAAACTGCTGTCCGTCACGGAACTGGATCGCGGCTTTGTCCATCCCAACTCGCCGTCGCAGGTACTGGTCAGCTACTTTCAGGCCGGCCGCATCTGCGATTACATCAACGAAATGTGGGGCTGGGACACGCTGCTCGACATGCTGCACGATTTCGGCGCCGGCGAAAATACCTACGCGGTAATCACGAAAGAACTGAAGATCGAGCCGGCGGAATTCGACCAGCGCTTTCTCAAGTTCGTCGAAGCGGATACGAAGAACGTGGTGGAGCATTTCGACGAATGGAAGAAAGGTCTCAAGAAAGTGGTCGACCTGGCCGAGGCCAAGGACTACGACGGCGTGATTAAAGAAGGCACGGCCATTCGCGACATGTACCCCGACTACGTGGAAAACCACAGCGTTTACGAAGCGCTGGCCAGCGCCTACATGGCCAAGGGCAACAAGCCTGCCGCCATCGCCGAACTGGAGCGCTACGCCAAGATCGGCGGCCGCGATCCGGAGAGCCTGAAACTGCTGGCCAAACAACTGGAAGAGGCGGGCCGCAAGAAGGACGCCGCCAGCGTGTTGAACAGCCTGAATTTCATTTACCCGATGGATAACGGGGTGCACCGGACGCTGGGCGGGCTGTACCTCGACCAGGGCAACCATGCCGGCGCCATCCGCGAATTCCAGGCGGTGCTGGCGCACATTCCGGTGATCGACCCCGCGCAATCGCACTACGATCTGGCCCGCGCCTATCATGCCAACCATCAGCCCGACCAGGCGAAAGAGGAATTACTGACCGCGCTCGAAGCGGCGCCTGGATTCCGTCCCGCCCAGAAGCTCTTGCTAGAATTGAGCACTACCGCCGAAAAGAACGAAGACAAGAAGTAAGAATGGACTAACATGTCAACCACCTTGCCGCAGCAGTTGGATTCCGAAGTCTTGAGATCGCGCATTGCGCGCTTCCGCCAGGTGCAGTCCGAGATCGTGACGCAGGTGCGCCGCGTGATCATCGGCCAGGAGGAGGTTCTGGAGCAAGTCATGATTGCTCTGTTTGTGGGCGGCCACTGCCTCATCACCGGCCTGCCAGGCACCGCCAAGACGCTGCTGGTGCGCACCCTGTCGCAGACCCTGGGCCTGGTGTTCCGGCGCATCCAGTTCACACCCGACCTGATGCCGAGCGACATCACCGGCACCGACATCATTGAAGAGGACCCGGCCAACGGACGCCGCACCTGGACCTTCGTGCAGGGGCCCATCTTCGGCAACATCCTGCTGGCCGACGAAATCAACCGCACGCCGCCCAAGACGCAGAGCGCGCTCCTTGAAGCCATGCAGGAACGTTCCTGCACCGT
>Ga0209862_1000830_pt1 | contig 10474 bp, 5 predicted proteins | sample OrgsoiDNA_201061_FD_185809 | JGI IMG/M metagenome (GOLD analysis project Ga0209862, IMG submission 185809) | Permafrost soil microbial communities from the Arctic, to analyse light accelerated degradation of dissolved organic matter (DOM) -... | ecosystem: Environmental > Terrestrial > Soil >... | reverse complement strand
TGGATGGAGAAGCTGCTGGCCGCAGCGCCGCGCGCGGGCCGCCTGGTGATCAACGCGGCAACGCTCACCCGTCACAAAGGGGGCGACAATCCGCATCTCTGGTACGACCCTTCGGTCATGCCCGCCGTCGCTCGGGCGCTGAACGCCGCCTTCAGCAAGGCGGACGATGCGCACACCAAGGACTATGACGCGCGGCTCAAAACGACGCTGGCCTCGCTTGAGCGCGTTGCGCAACGCGTCGCACAGATGAAGGCCAGGCATGCCGGCGCGGCGATCACCGCCACCGAACCGGTGTTCGGCCCCATGGCCGAGGCGCTCGGGCTGACCATGCGCAATCAAAATTTCCAGCTCGCTATGATGAACGACACCGAGCCGAGCGCGCGCGACGTGGCGGCGTTCGAGGACGATCTCAAGAACCACAAGGTGAAGGTGCTGCTCTACAACAGCCAGGTGTCCGAGAAGCTGACAGTGCGGCTGCTCGACATCGCCAGGCAGGCCAAGGTGCCGGTGGTCGGCGTGACCGAGACCCAGCCGGCCAATCTGTCGTTCCAGGATTGGATGCTGGGCGAACTCGACGCGCTCGACAAGGCGCTGAGCGGACCGAATTCATGAACGTCGTCGAACTCGAGCGCGCCACGTTGCGCATCGGCGGCCGCACGGTGCTGGCGGACGCAAGCTTCGCGATTCGCGCGGGCGAATTCATCGGCGTGCTGGGGCCAACGGCGCCGGCAAGACCACGCTGATGCGCGCCATTCTCGGGCTGCTGCCGCCGAGCAATGGGGCGATCCGCGTGTTCGGCCACGAACCGCAGCGCGGCGACCGGACCATCGGCTATCTGCCGCAGGTGCGCACGGTGCTGCCGGACTTACGCGTGCGCGGGCTCGACTTCATCGGCGCATCGCTGCATGGCGAGCGCTGGGGCCTGCCGCAGCTCGGCCGCCATGACCGCCACATGATCGAGGAGACGCTCGATTCGGTCGGCGCGCGCGATCTGGCCAGGCGTCCGCTGTCCGACATGTCCGGCGGCGAACGGCAGCGGCTGCTGCTGGCGCAGGCGCTGATCGGCTCGCCGAAACTGCTGCTGCTCGACGAGCCGCTGATCAGCCTCGACGCCCGCCACCAGGAGGTAGCGATCGGCGTCGTGCGCAAAGTGTGCAGCGAGCGCGGGATCACGGTCTTATTCAGTGCGCATGAGCTCAACCAATTGCTCGGCACGCTCGATCGCGTGCTCTATCTCGGCAGCGGCCAGGCGGTGCTCGGTACCGTCGAGCAAGTGATCACCGCGCCGGTGCTCTCGCGCCTGTACGGTACCGACATCCAGGTGGTGCGCGCCGAAGGCCACATCTTCGTCATGTCGCGCGGGCTTGACGTAGAGGTTTCCGACCATCAGCACGACCATGATCACGATCATGGCGGCCACGAGCATCATCACTGACATGTTCGCCTATGAATTCATGAACAATGCTTTCGCCGCCGCCGGCATCGCGGCAGTGGTGTCGGGCGTTGTCGGCTATTTCCTGGTGATGCGCGGGCAGACTTTCGCCGGCCACGCGCTCTCCCATATCGGCTTTGCCGGCGCGACCGGCGCCGGATTGATCGGGCTGGCGCCGCTGTGGGGCCTACTGGGATTCACACTCGCGGCCGGCATCGTGATGGGCGCACACGCCGTGGCCGCCGATGGCACCGCGGTGGCGACGGCAGTAGCGCCGGACCTGGCCGACGATACAGCGATGCTGGTCAACCCAGGAAGGACTGTAAAGGTCATGGAGTTGCTGATGCCGCCCGGCCCGGTGACCGTGATGCTCTGCGGCCCGGCCAGAACGGTCGAGGCGATCGTGAGAGTTGCCGTGATCGAAGTTGCCGTGACTACCGGTACTGTGACGGTGAAGCCCGCCGGCGGATTAATGGTCGCGCCGAACAGGTCGGTACCGGTGAAGGTTACCGCTACCGTGCCGGCCGCACCAAACGCGGGTGAGAGGCTGGTGAGCACTGGAGGCGCCGCGTTGATGGTGAAGGGCAGAGAGTTGCTCTGGCCGCTCGGCGTGTTCATGGATAGATTCTGAGGACCAAGCGCTGCCGTGCCGCTGATGAGGAAGTTAGCGGTGGTCTGAGTGCCGGCGGCGTTGACCACGGTGTTGCTGATGGTAATGCCGGCAATCGGGTTGATCGTGCCGAGGCCCATGTTGGCGCCGGCGATGACCACCGGTACCGCGGCATGGCCACGGAAGCCGGAGTTGGGAGTGACACTGGTCAGGGCGGCGGGACCAATAAGAACCGTGAAGTTGGAACCAGCCGAAGGCGCGCTGACGCCGCCCGTGGTGGTTACCGTGATGTTGCAGGCTCCAATCGGTCCGACGGGATTCATGGTGAAAGTGGCCGAGATCTGAGTCGGGCTGACCACGGTGACATTACCGGGCACGATGGCGCCGGAAGCACAAGTCGACACGACCAACCCGGCTGCCACGAAATTGGTTCCCGTGATGGTCACTGCCACCGTCGAACCCTCCGGAGCCTGTACGGGCGTGATCGAAGTGATCGTGGCGGGCGATCCACCACCGGCGGCGCCGGCGGTGCTCATCTGCCACATGGGGCCCGCATCCGCGGCGAAGAGATGGCCCTGGCCGTCCAAGGCCAGCCCGGCGATGTTGCTGAACGCAGTTGCCACGCCGGCAATTAGCCCGGTGTCGGCCATAGTGGAAAGGACGTTGGCAACAGGATCGAAGAGGAAGACCTTCTGACCGTCGCCGATGTATACGTTGACGCCGTCCGAAGTCACTGCCAAGGGCGGCGTTTGCATCGCCTGCGGGAAGAACAACTGCACACAGTTTCCCTGGCAGAGCGTGGCGCCGTAAATGATGCTGAGGCTGGCCTTCTCGACGGCCCACAGGTCGTTATTGTGGAACGCGATGTTGAGGGAGCCGGGATCGAACATATTGCCGATCGTAGCAACCTTGGGCGCCGGAGCTTTGGCAGCGGGATTCACCCGCAGGATCTGGTTGGTGCCGGCCATGGCGGCGTACAGGAGTCCATTCGAATCGATAGCCAGTGCGGTTGGCGCGGTCGATCCGGCAACGGCCGCCACCAGGGCGGTGTTGGCCATGAAGGTCGTCGCCAGGCCTACGGTCTCCGTTGCCACAGCGTACGGGAGCCTCATAATGCCGGCGCCGGCCGCAGTCGTGTCGGGAAGGTAAACGAAATGGTTCACCTTATCGTACGCGGGCCCGCCGGGAACGAATCCTACGGGCAATACCGCGCAAGCAGTCAGACTGGGGGCAGGCTGGGTGGTGTCCACTTTGCAGAAACCGAGCGTGGTGTCTACCACCCAAGCGTGAGTTCCCATGAAGACCGCGCCCTTCGGAGTGGTCAACCCGGTGGAGTAAAGAGTGGCATAGTTGGCAAATGCCGGAGCCGTGCTGATGAACGGCTGAATGGTCGCCGGCGGGGAGCCAAGCGGCCCCAGGCCATCGGCTGGCGAATTAAGCGGTACCGTATAACCGGTAGCGGCGCCCACAGCCTGCGAGGCCGTCGGATCGTTGACGTAGTAGAGAGTTCCAACACTGTCCACGCCAACCGCGTTGACATTGGTCATGAGACCGGAATTGACGCCGGCCACCCAGTATTTGGAGTAAAGGACAGTCTGCCCGTCCAGAAGGTTATACCGGAACACACCGAAGGTGGTGCCCATATACGCATAGCTATTGACGGAGTCAAACGCGATGGAGAGGGGGCCGGGAACTCCGATCTGGGGGTTGATCGTCGGTCTGCACTTGGTGCCGCAGCTGGCCGCGGCGGGAAGGATGGCTTCGCCGTCCGTATCCGCGATCCAAAGCTGAGGGCCGACGAATGCGAGACCGCGCGCGGAATTCCCACTGAGTGTGGTGCCCATCTTGTCCACCGTCTGAGCGGCGGTCGCGGGCAGGTTGACACGCACATAAGAGGCATTGGCGGTCATGGACGCGTAGAGGTTGGGGGCAACTTCGTCTCCAAGCGTGACGGCTCCCGGCCGTTGTGCGCCCAGACCCAATGTAGCGGCGAGGTTGAAGGGGGTATCGAAAACTTTGCTCAAGGCATTGAAATGGTAACGCCAGATTCCCTTGCTGGCGGTGCTCATGTCCGGCACGTAGGCGAACTGCGTGGCGACATCGAAAGCCGGCTGCCCAAGAACAGCGTGCACGAGGAGCGAGCTGGTGGGAGGCAGGACACAGTTGGTCAATAGTCCGCGGTTCACCTGGCACAAGCCCAGGGCAGCGTCCGTGACCCACATATTGGCTCCGACCTGGATGAAACCGCCGGGGGCGTTAGCGCTCGTGCTCATACCGGTAATCGCGACGGTGCCGGGGGCGCCGGCGCAGTTAGCCGCAAAAACCAAGGCGGCGAGAGTCCCCAGCAGTGCCGTTCTGGACGGCCCTACCAGGGGAAAGTTTTTGTTCGCAAGTAACATTTGTCGTGTGCTCCTAAAGACCCTTAAAGAGATTTGTCGATGCAGCCAATTGCCCGGGGACAGCAATACGCTTTCGGACCCACCCGAGTGTCCTGCATCAAGCTACAACTAGCATGCGTGACAATGCGCCCCCAGACCATCCCGATAACAAGCGAGAGGCGCTCCCGGAAACTACGCACCCGCAATACACATCTCTTACAACTATTGCAACAACTTACAGCTCTCCAACAGCAAAAAAACCCGCTCCCAATTAAGGGAGCGGGTCAAGGATTCAACTTCAAAAAAGCGGGGGCGGCAATACTCGCCGTCCCCTTCCCTAAGGAGTGTTTCGCCTTACAGGATTCGCACGACGGGCGAGATGATATCGGCTCCGTAGCTGGACGTGATATGCACGGAATCCGGAATCGGATTCGCGATGTCCGCCAACAGGAGGTAGCCATCGATCGTCGGGTCGTAGATGGCGACGACAGACGGGCCGGTGACCTTCTTGTTAACCATCGGGGTGATGGTGATGATTGCGGCGCCCTTCGGCAGCGCATTCGATTCCGTCGAAACCTGAAGCTTCGAGTGAGCGAGCTGGTATACCACGTTAATGACCGTGATGGTATCGGAGCCGATGAAGACGTTGACGGTTGCGGTCGAACCGCCCGACGAGGCGGTGAACGTCAGCATCGCGGGAGTGGGGGTACCGGCCGGAAGGGCGGCTGTGAACGAACGCGTGGCCCCTGCACCGGTTAGAACCTGCTTCGGACCGAAGGTCTGAAGGAACGTCGGGGCAGCGGCGCCCGTGGCAGTCAGAGTAACCACAGTGGGTTTCGGCAGAAGCAAAACGCCCGTGGTCTTCGAAGCGCTCAGGGACATGGAAGGTGCAACCGTGGATGCCATTACGGTAATGGGCACAGTCACAGCGCCACCGCAGGTGAAGCCGTTGCAAACCGCGAGTTGGACGACGATCACCACCGGGGCTGCGCCCGGAGCCAGCGTCGGCGCGAGGAACGTTTGCGTCGGGAGCATGGTGTTGGCGTTCTGCATGATAACGACCGGGCCGGACAACTGCTGCCAGGTAAAGATCAGCGGCAGCGCCGGAAGGTTCGAATCGGTGCTGGCGGCGCCGCTCAGAGTAACGAGCGAGCCTTGAGGCACGGTCTGCCCCGGGCCGGCGTTAGCGACCGGCGGCTGAAGCAGCGTGAGACCAGTCGAGTTGGTTAATGCCGCCGGCGAATTGATGCCGGGCCAGGGGAGGAGCTGTCCGATCGTTCCGACTGGCGGCACGTTGCTGTCGCACGTGGTAGCGTTAACCAGTGCGGCGGGCCACGCACAATACGGCCCGGAGCCATTGGCCAGGAACGGGAACTCCTGGAACGTATTGGGGATCTGCTGGCTGCCCAGGATCAGGTTCTCCGGGAAAATGAACCCGAATTGCGGTGCGCTGTAAAAGCCGGCCCTCAATCCATTGGCGGCGTACTTCACGGGCACCAGGGGGTTGTTGATGATGGCGTCGATCGGCGCGCCACCCGTCAGAGAGCGGCTGGCCAGCGACAGGTTGCGCGTGGGGGGCAGGAAGTTGCCGATGGTCACGCGGAAGCGGGCGCGGCCCTTCAATCCGCCCAAGGGCGGGCCAAACGGGTCGGACGTGCCATAGAAGCGGTGCGAGGTCGTTCCCGTGGTGGAATTCACGTCCTCGGAGTAGATGTCCACAAGCTGCGAGAAGTCGGTGCTGAAGAAGTCGCCGAAAATTTTCTCCACCGCTTCCTGCGGGAAGATCGGGTTGGCATTGCCGCCCACGCCAAATACGAATTGTTCAGAGTAGGTGTACACCGGCCAGGTGCCGGGAGCGGTGTAGGCGCCGATTTCCGTCACTACCGTGTGAGCCGCAATGTACTGGCAGGAACTCATCGGCGCGCCGGCGACGCATGGCGCGTCTTGAACCAGGTTGCCGGCAAAGACCATGGAGTCGCCCACTTCGATGGGCATCTGCTCGTACGGATCCGGGTGCACGGCCGTAGCGGGATAGCCAGCCTGGTGGGTGATCGACAAGACACCCGGAGCGCAAGCGCCAGCCAGGCCGGTATCCGCACACAGGGGCACGCCCGCCGGTGCGGAAGGAAACGTGTAATTGAGCGAAAACGCGCCCGTGAACGGATCGGTGGGGCGGTTCCACTGCGGACACAGGGAATCGTTAGTGCCCGGGGCAAGCTTCGTGCCCGGGTCAAAACGCGGCAGGCACATAGGATATCCCGTGCGGGCCACGATGGTCGGGTTGCCCTCGTCCGAGGTGAAGCGCTTATCGGCAATGCCGTTAAGCAGGTTCGGGTCCACGCCGCCATAAATTCCATTGGGCGTGTTGATACGCATGCGGGCGCCGGTCTTGGCCAGCAGCGAGTTGCCCACCCAAACATCGGGCATGCAAGGGGTGCCGGCGGTGCACTTGGAGTAGTCGATGGAGTTGACGATACCCACGCTCGAGTTCAACGACTGCTGGGAGATGTAGATCAGCCCGGCGACGTACTGGTCGCTCAGGGTAGAAGCGTTGACCACGCGATTGCCGATGATGTGGACGTCGTACATGGTAAGCGGCTTGGCAACGGTTGCCGATCCATCATTCATCGCCAGTCCGCTCTGGCCGAGAGCCAGGTAGGCGGCCGGAGCGTTCTTGAACATATCCGCCCAAGTCATAGCAGTTGCGGGGAACTGGAAGATGGTGTTCCGGGGAACCCGGATCTTGATGCCGTTGACTTCCATCCAGCCGGCGGAGAAATAGTCGCCGGGGGTATCCACTGTCGCGGTCTGAATGTACCCGACCATGTCAAACGGCGTGGTATTCGGCAGGTACGGTTGCGGCGCCTGCACCGGGACGAAGAACGGCAGCAGCACGGCCACTCCGCCCGGTCTCCCGGCTTGCGCCAGGGAGGCCGTCATCAGGAATGCGACAAGAGAAAGTAGGCACGCGCGCAGCCTGGTTTTACCCATGGGTCGCGGCCGGAAAAGCTGTTTAGAGTTTTGAAATTGTCGTTTCATTTTGTCCTTAAAGTTGAATCCTGTTGGTCCTATTTCAAGCCTGCGGCGAACGGTTGCAGGGGTTGCAGTTTCAACGGGGCTCTCCCCGCCTTACCCACCGCCGGGATGGTAATCACGTCGTCCTGGGCGTAAATGGTTCCGCCATTCCTCTTGACCGACATTTCATCGCCCGGATGTCCGTTCGGAATCACCAGCCCTGGATGATCGAACGGCGCCATTTCCCAGCGCACGCGCTCGTCGGTCAGGGATTTCAGAAGCGCCACCAGGGACGCCTTATCGTCCGCCGAAAGGTTCAGCGGAAAAATCGCGGGCGCCCGGTTGGTCCCGTTCGCCAGGAATCCCGTCGTATTCACAGGTTCCGTGCCGGCGCCGTCGCCGCCGCGGTTGTAGAATTCGATTACTTGTTCCAGAGTGGCCTGGCCGCCGTTTTGGAAATACGGTCCCGTCAGTTCCGTGTTGCGCAATGACGGAGCCTTGACCGCCCCATCCACCGCGTCGCGGAAGTTGTTGGTGATCGGGACACACGGATCCACCTGGAAAATGCAGGTGTTCACGTTGAATATATCGGGCAGGACGTTGGTGAGGGAGCCCACGGAGGCGCCGGCAGCGACGGCATTCCTCGCCTCGCGGGTGAAGCTGAGCGGGTTGCCCCACGGGTCCGTGGCGCCAACTCCCTGGTCTTCCGAAGCCGGGCGGACGCCGATGTTGTAGAAGCCGCTGTCGTACAGCGCCACCGATCCGTCGCCCATAAGCATGTGCTCCACCAGCCCGCCGGTCTGCGCCAGCAACTTCAACGGAGAGGCGGCGCTCGTGAATTCCGCGCCATCGTGGCAGAATACGCATCCGCCGTTCCCGTTGAAGACCTGGAAGCCTTTGACCGCCGCGGGCGACATGGCCTGGATGTTACCGTTCATATATTGGTCGAACGGCGAATTGTCGGAGACCAGCGTCGATTCGTAGGCCATGACCGCGAGACCGAAGAACAGCGAGAAATTCTTCTCGATCTGCCGGTAGCCGTCGCCCGACAACTGCGTCGAACTCCAGAACTGCGACGGGAACGCCTGCTTGATGAGGGCGTCGTAAGTGGTGTTTATGCCCCCCGAAATGCTGCCGGAATTACCGACCGTGGCGAGCGCACCCAGCACGCTGTCGGTAGGCGACACGGGCTGCCCGGCCAGCGGCTTCAGGATCGTGCCGAGGATCTTCTTACCGATCTCCTCGAACATCCGGTTGTTGCACGACATCTCGAGGTTGCTGCCGGGCGGTCCAACGGCTTGCGACGCCAGGCTGGCATCCGCAATGGCCACCGGCATCGGCACCAGGCGGCCGTAAGGGTCCGCCACCAGGACACTGTTCAGCGGGTCGATGCCCGCTGTGGGATCGCGCGGCCCGAACGGATTCCGGCCATTAAAGATGTTGTTGGCGCGGCCGTCCCAGAAGCTGCGGAAATTGAAGATCGCGTTGATCACCGTGGGGGTGTTGCGCGGCTCCACCGCACGGGTGTTTATGCCGTGAATGCTGAACGTGGGGGAGAGCGCGGCTTTGCAGACCTCCTGCCTCTTGCCGCTACTCTGCGTCAGGTCGATCTTGACGAAGTCGGCGCGGAAAACGCCCTGCGACCCGACGACATCGTCGCTGTCGGCCAGGATCGTCGAATTGCGGTCGGTGGTATCGAGGAGGCGGCGTAACGGGAAATCCAGAAGCTTGAGGGTATAGTTAGGACCGCCTCCGGGAGGCGCGACCTTATTGGCAAGGTTGTGGTTCGTAGCCGTCAGGTTCCAGATGTTCTGCTTGGTCGGGTCGGTGTTGCGCAAACCCGGGTCCATGGCGTTCTTGATGCGGTTGTCGGCGCCCGCCTGAAAGTGGCAACTGGCGCACGCCAGTCCGTCGCTGCCGACCTGCTGATCCCAGAACAACGCCTTACCTAGCACGATCGCGGCCTTCATGGCCTTCAAGGAGTTCGCGTCCCCGCTTACGCAAGGAACAGTACCTTGGCAGATATAATCCGAGAGATTTATGGGCAGCGGAACCTTTACCAGGTTCAACGCGCCCGGCGGTGGCGGACGGTCGGGGGGAAACACACCCGGCTGCCCCACTAGAACGTTGGCGCCGGCGAAGAGCAGGGCAACCGCTCCCCGGCGCAACGTCGATTTGATACTAAACTCAATCATTAATGGACCTCCTTATCGGCCAGTAATTACGATCCTAATGCAATTGGTGTTGCCTTAGACACGGACGGACTACTGAAAAGAGTACGGGAAAATTACTCACCTCTTACATTTCCTTTAAAGGGAGTGCAACCAAGATATCTCGCAACTTCGCCACCCGAGTTCGATCGCGGGTGGCGGAGTAACAGATATTGATGAGTTTTACCACACATGGACCCTCGACTTACAACGCCCGAAGCCTATACCGGCCGACGGGCGAGTTATCGCCAGGTCTTACTGTATGGCGAGAGTTACATCGGGCCGGCTGCTTGCAGTGCCGACATGCAACACCACAGATGCGTTTCCGGACGGCGCATTTGCGGGTATGAGGACGTTAACCTGAAGTACGCCCGCGACCAGTGTCGGCGCCGCTCCGGCATACTTAACGTCGGCCGCTATGCCGCCGATATCGACGGTCACCGGCAGCAGCGGCTTGGGCAGCGGAACAACGGCTAACTGGCCATCGACACCCGCCGGACTAGTCTGCCCTTCCCCAGTGCAGAAAAGAGTTACGATCGATCCTTTGGGGGCGGGATTGGCTGCCGAGTTGAGAGTGAATCCATCCTGATTCAAGATGGCGCCTGGTCCCGAGCCCGACGCATTCTCGGTGAATATCCCAGGCTTGCTCGATGTGACTAACATAGTGACGGGAGCGGACGTTGTGCCCGCGTACTCCACGGTTAGCTGAACGGAAGACTTAGCCGCAACCGCATACGGCACGACCACGCTGAGCTGTTTGTTCACCGTGAAAATGACCGGCGCAGGGACTCCGTCAAACAGAACACGCGTGCCCGCAAGCGCGTTGCCG
>Ga0209862_1000825_pt1 | contig 10519 bp, 7 predicted proteins | sample OrgsoiDNA_201061_FD_185809 | JGI IMG/M metagenome (GOLD analysis project Ga0209862, IMG submission 185809) | Permafrost soil microbial communities from the Arctic, to analyse light accelerated degradation of dissolved organic matter (DOM) -... | ecosystem: Environmental > Terrestrial > Soil >... | reverse complement strand
CGCCAGATCCGCGCAGCCGCGGGCGTAATTGAACGGCAAGGCGTTGAAGGCGCTCGCGACCGCATTGGCGGGGCGTGGTTTGCGGCCGCGGGGTTTCTTTGCGCCGCCCTTCTTTGAACGGGTTTTTGAGTCTTCCGCGGTGCTCGAAGCCGGATCTCCGACAGGAGCGGCAAAGGGTTGGGCAACGAGAAAGAGCTCGCTTTGCGTTTGGGGATCAGTTTGGGAGTCAGCTTGCGGCGCGCCGGCGGCCTTCGGAGCCTTGGCGAACGCGTCCGGCCAGTTTTTCAGGACCGCCTCCAGCACCTGCTGGTCCAGCAGCGCGCTCCACAACCCCTCGACCCGGTCCGTCAGCAAGGGGCGGAGCTTGGGCTCGGCGATTTCTTTGTCTTCGCGGAGGATGTTTTTCTCTTTGGCCAGGGCGCGCTCAGCCTCTTCCTCTTCCACGGCTTTGGCGTGGGCGGCCTGGCGCAGGGCGTTGACCGCGGGGATTTCCGCGTTGAAGGCGTTGCGGGCGATCGTGAACGCCGCCAGGAGCTCGGGTTTTAGCGAGTGGTCGGGCCGGCGGACATAGACGCTTTTTTTCTGTTTCGCGGCCGAATCCGGTTTTTCGGTCGCGTCTTTTTGGCTGGCCGTCGTTTCCTGCGACGGCTTTTCCTTGTCGTAGGCGAAGGCGATTTGCCGCAAAAGATACAGGACCGCGTTGAAAATGTCTTGCCCATGAAAAACCAACGCCCACAGCGCGGGAATCAAATTCCTCGGCATCGTGCGCGTGAGGCTGCGCGGCGGCATTTTGTCCTTCTCCGCCTTGCTGGTTTTGGCTTTCGGGGCTTGGGCTTTGCTCATGGCCCGATCATACCCCCGTTTTTTTTTGGAGGTCAACTATTTTGCGTTTTGTCAAACTTCTTACGCGATTTTGGCCTCAATCATGGCGTTGTCATCGCTTTCATCGATCACGGTGATTCCCTTGATAGCTTTGATCGCTTGGACGTCCGCCGTGGCGCTTTTTGCCTTTTCCGACATACAACAGCACGAATCGAGTCATGTTTTTCCTTTGAATTTGGCAATGCCGTCCATCAAAATCCGGCGATTTCACATCGAATTCAAGAATGGTACCCGGCCCCTCCCCCGGCGTGAATCGCTCTTCGCGGCCATTTTTTCAACACCCTACTTCTGGCAGCATTTGTCTCATTGAGGGCCATATGAGCGTCTTTTCTGCGCCACACCGTCAATGCGGCCGTTTTCTTTGACGGACGGCCATCGCCCATTCGCGATACAATGAAGGACTTCCCCACCAATTGCTCATCGCTTGAACCACTGCCAAGAGGCCTCCATGGCAAGTCAATCACCAAAACAAAAATCAGTTTCCTCCGTGCAAACTCCACAGCGCAAATCCAGCGAACGAATCTTGGCGGAGGCGATTCATGCCGCGGAAGAACTTGGCGAGCCGGCGCTTCTTCACGAGCTTGCGGCGAAACTCGATCCTGACGACCTGACTCATGAGCAGTGGCGCCTGGTCGCGACGACCGCCATTGAAAACAGAAACATCACGGCGCTCTGGCGAGCGGGCAAAGAAATCGATTTCACGGAGACTCTGCCAATCAGCTATGCCGGACAGGGCGACTCTTTGGTCAGTCCCGAAGACGGTTGGCTGGCTTTGGCGCTTTCGAGCGACGCGGACATTTTCGAATATCTGCGCGCGGCCGGCAGCCCAACCCAGCCCGAGGACGCCGAGCCCCTGCTCATCGTCGCCTGCAAATTCAATGCGGACCCCGCCGTTTTTGACGCCGCTCTGGATATTTCCGACGTCAACGCCGTGGATGAAAACGGGCGCACGCCCCTCATGTGGCTGGCGCTGTCGGGCTCCACCAAAAACGCCAGAGCGCTTTTGAGGGCCGGCGTCGACGCCAACCTGCTCGACGACGAAAAGCGCTCGGCGTTATTTTACGCGCTGCATTTGGACCATCGCGCCCCAGAAGATGTCCGAATTTTTGTGTCTGACGTGGCGCGATCGTCCAATCCGGCCCTTCTTTGCGGCGATGGCATGACGGCGATTGAAGTCGCGGCGGCCAAAGCCCGTTGGGCCATGATCGATGTCCTTTGCTCTGTTTGGGGAGTGGCAGCCGCAGAAGAAGCGGCGCGAGCGACCATGAAAACGCTCATGCCGCACGCCGCGCAATTGTTGGCCGTGAGCGAGGAACAGGATGATTTGCGACACGCGATGCGGGCCGACACGTCGGCGCAGCCCTCAGCGGCTATCGAGGCCGGCGCCCCCAGCGCAACAAAAACACACCACGCGCAAAAGGCTAAAGACGCGCTCCGCATTTGACCGGCCGGATGCGATCGACTGCCGCCATTTTCGGCCAGCCGCGCCAGGCTCCATCCTCAGCCACGGTTGAGCGCCCAAAACCCTGCGCGACGGCCAGGCAAGCGTGTCGCTCGCCGTGGCTATTTTGCGCGGATTTGATTTGCCACTGAAAATCTTCCCGCTCTAAGCACGCGAATGTTCGCTCCCAAAACTCGCGAACGCCTTGCCGCGGCCCGGTTTTGGAAATATCGTTTTTTCTGTTTTTTCCCTGGCCGGCCTAAATCCTACGGGCAATCCGCGCTGGCGCGGCGAGGGTTTGATTTTCTGCGCCTTCGCTTTCCGAGGGGAGAATGTCCGCTTGCAAATCGGCGTGCTCCAACCGCGCGAATATCTTTTCCCAAAAAGCGGTTTCCTTTCGGGCGTTGTCCGAGGGGGTCGAGGCCAGTCCGACTTGCGCCGAGGACAATCCGCCTTGCGCCAAATCCATCGCGGTCTCGCCGTTTCGGCCCGGGGTCGAGGGCGTGTGTCCCGCCGCCCGCAAGGCGCGGCACAGTTCCTCGTCCAAAGGCTTTTTCTCAAAGGCTCGCATGGCCAACACAAAAAACGGATTGTTTTCGTTGGAGCTCGCAGCGGGGGCCCGCGCGGCTCGCAACTGGCCCAAAAGAGCCGTCCTCTCTTCCTGCGCAAACGGCCGCCCAGCCATCAAGCAAATCGCTGAAAGCGGAGTGTGGTCGACGCAGTCCACCCAAAGGGCTGGGTCGCGCTTTGCCTCTTCAAACAAGGATTGGCGGATGGAAAACGGCACCAAAACCAAGCTCTCCCACGGCAAACGAGCCTCGATAAGCTCTCTCAGAGAAAACTCCGGCAGAACGCGCTCGACGACGCGTTCCCACTGTTCACGGGCCGAAAAAAACGCTTGCGCCTCTTTGGCCCATCCGATCAAACGGTCAACGTCTCGACCCTCTTCGCGCAGCCTTCTTGCTATATCTCGATTTGCCGGGCTGTCCAATCCTTCGCCGGCCAGCTGGCGGCAAGCCTTGGCGTTGTCGCCTATCAGCTTCGCGAACAACTTTTCGCCCGCTTGCCGCTCCTCAGGAGAGTCGCCCAACCCAGTGGCCAAAGCCGCCAGCTTCGCTTTTTTTGAGACCGCGGCGTTATTCACCAACGTTTCAAACTCAATGCGCGTGGCGTCGTTCGTCTCTTTGGCCTCGTCTTTCAGAAACAAAAGAGCCAGCAAAGAGTTTCTGTTGACGCCTTCCGATCCATGCTGTCGATGGCTCGCCTGGCCCATGCGAGCCGTGAAATCGACGCCCGCGCGGCGAGACGCCAAGATGTCATCGGCCAGAGATTCGTCGATCACGCGCGCCCTGATTTTCAACGCCAACGCCTCTGCGCTCAACGGTTCTTTTTTCTCGACACTCGACGCGCTGGCTGGCGACACCGAGCGCGCGGGCAGGCTCGCTATTTTTGGCGTGAAAGGAGGTTGTTGTTGTCTCATGATTGGATGGCGCAGCAAATTGGATTACGGATTGAATGGGACGATCAGCCTTTCGGCTTCACGTCAGATTCGATGAGTTCTTTTTTTCGGCGCTGGCTCTGGCTTCTTGGGCTTTTCGCCTTCTGGCGCGGAGCCTGTCGCGTCGCCGCTGATCTTGGCGGCCGACGCGGCTTTCACTTCTTTGGCGATTTTTTTGCCAATCAACGAAGCATTGGCCGCCATCAAGGCGCTCACGCATTTTTCCTTGTTCCCGTAAATCCATGCCCGCGGGGATCCTTCGCCCCCACTTTTTGCCAACTCGCCCTTTCCGGCAGGCATTCCTGCGCGCGCCAAAAACGGCAACGCCCATTGCGCCACGGGCTTTTCCAGTATCCAGCCTATATCTGCCAGGTCTCCTCGGGCGGACATGCCTTTGTTGACTGCGAGCGCCGGCAAAAAGGCCTCGCTCACGCCGGGCAGCGCGGTCTCCAGGGCTTCGATCTCTTTTCGATCCAGGCTGATCCAGGCTTGCGCGCACAAATCCTGCGCGATTTCGCCGCGGGGATTCTTTTTCGCGGCTTCGCGCAGATGGCTCAGCGTCCAGCGGCCGAGCTTGGATTGCGCGCCGACTTCGCCCTTCACGCCCACCCAAAAATCCGGATCAAACCAATCAAACAGCGGGTCCCAGGCCGGTCCCACGCTTGCGAACGAGCGCTTCATGTCAGACGCGACCCGTTCTCCCAGAATTGTCCAGTCGCAGTCCCCCGCGGTGTTTCCTGGATTGAGGACGCTCAGCGTTCTCTGAATCAAGGGCTTCGCGATCTCCATTTTCCCGCCCACGCGAGTCGTTCCCGCCAAAATGTCGGCGATGCAACCGCCCAGACGTTGCAAAAGGTCGGCGCGGCGAAAATTCAATTTTTGCCGTTCGCTTTCTTCGCGCGCGGCCCATGTTTCAAAGAACGCAATCACCGCCGGCTCATCAGACGCCAAATAAGCCAACTTCGCGGCTTTGTTTTTTGAATTGGCCTCCTGTTCGTATTTAAACCCTCCACGGTTCACGGCGTGCCGCATCACCATCTCGCCGGGCTTGTCGGTCGCAAACTCAAATTTTTTCATCAAAAAGGCCAGATTCTCCACGCATTCGCGCTGAAAGCCCGCTGACAGGGCGTCAATCACCAAATCCGTGATCTCTGAGTCCCATGCCCGGCTTTTTTGCCGAGCGTCGGCGTGAGCCTCTCTCACGCTCTCGCGCCCTTCTTCAGCGCCATTGAGGAGCGCGCTGTCGAGCGCGGCGAGCCGCGTGAACTCCGCGCTCGCGCGCTCCACCACAGCCGCCAAAGCTTCGGGCCACAACGCGGCCAAATCAGGAGCCGCTTTCGCGCGCTCGGCGGCCTTTATCCATCTTGGCGACCCGCCCCATTTTGAGGGCTCCATCGCCTTTTGTTTTTCCGCCCGCCAACTGGCCACCTGCGCAAGCGCCGCGGCCTCAGCGCTCACTCTGGCGATGGCGATTTCATTTTTCTTTTGGCGTTGCGCGATCTCGGTTTCTTGGTCTTGGTTTGGCATGGACAGGACTGGGCAAAGAGGGCGTGAAAAAAATGGATGCGCTGAGCGCGCGCTGGCGTGAATGAACCGATCTGGCGATTGGCCGCCCGGGGCGGCGCAATTTCTCAGCCTCGCTTATTTTACCTCCTTTTCGCCTTTTTCGGGGGGCTGGCCAACCCGCGGAGCCGCCACTGGTCGCAAAGAGTTCGGGTTTCAAAATAACCAAAATTCTCTTCCTGGGTCTTGCAGGTTGGCGGGGCTTTACGCGTTTCTTCTTGCTGCCGGAAGAAATGGTCTCATTCCTGATTGCTGATGCGGCCGTTGGGCGCCATCCGGAAAGAGCGCCCTCATGTTCGGCTTGGACTCTGAACGCAACTTTAAACGATAGCCCACGAATTGCCATCACAACGATTTTGGCCGTCTTTTAACGGTGGATTCGTTTTCGCTTTCTTTCTCAGAGCCTTTTTGATGGAAAGGCGCCTTCTTCACAACGATCTTGGCCAATTGCTCCGCCTCGATCAGCGCGGCCCATCGCGGCATATTCGTTTCCCCCGCGTTTTTGAAGGCTTTTTGCACGGCTTTCCGCGGGGAGCCGAGCGACAACAAATCAGCAGCCTCCCAAGCCTTGTGCCGCACCGCCAAGTCAAAGGCGGTTCGTCCTTTCGCCCCAGGCTTGGACAAATCGCTGACCGCCGCCAAATCGCGCGTTGCGTGGTGCACTGCGAAAAACACGGCCCACATCAACGCGGTGAAGCCGGATTGATCCAGCGCATCCGGATCGACCCGCCCGAACAGCTGCCGGTAAACCGCCGGGGTTGAGCGACCGCGAATGGCTTTTATGAGCGCCGTTTCTCCCTTGGCGTCGCCCGTATCTAAATTGGCTGTGGCGTCCAGCAGCGCTGCGACGGTTTGCGCATGCTTCTCTTCTGCCTCATAACACGCGATCATCAAAGCGTTTTCGCCATTCTTGTTGACCGCATTGGGATCGCTAAGGGGCAACAAAATCTGAACGCATTCGAAAGCTGCATTTGCCGCGGCTTCCATCAACGCGGTTCTTCCCATTTTGTCCGCCAGAAACGGGTCTGCTCCGGCTTTTAGCAATATCTGGACGAGATCAGCCCTGCCGCTGCTTGCCGCGCGCATCAAAGCCGTTGCGTTCAAATGGTCGTCTCGCCCGTTAACGGCGCTTGCGGGCAAAAGAATTTCGACGATTTCCTTGTTCCCTAGATAAGCCGCGAAAATCAACGGAGTCAAACCCTCCATCAAAAACCCACCAAGGCCACTGTCTAAAATCGCGTTTTTTGTCGCCACGAGCCGAGGATTCGCCCCCGCCGCGAGCGCTTTGCGCACGCCCTCTGAATCGGCGCTTGCGATGGCGTCCGCCAGTTGCGATAGCAATCGGCGCTCAACTTGTTTCTCGGCTGGCGTCAGTGGCGCGCTCGAGCCGCTCTTTTTGTTGGTCCCGTCAGCGCCGCGCACAGATTCATTGGCCATGGCTGAGGCTCCTGGATTGGCGGTCTTCATGGCGCATTGAGACACGTGCGTTTTTCATGGTGGCCTGCCTCTTCACAACCGGCGTTTTGCGCGCGGGGTTTCGGCTTCATCGCCGCCACTGGCCTTCGCCACCGGTTGCCCCTCAATCTTGCCCGCCAAGGTGAGAGTCTCCACGATGCCTTTTTTCGAAACTCGCGCCTTTTTCTCGGAGGCTTTTTTCACAGAGCGATTGACCACGGCTCTGAGCAGCAGCGTGTCAGCGCTGGCTTTGGCTCGCTCCGCCACATCGTCCCAAAGCCCTGCGGTGTCGGGGCTCGCTTTGCTTTTGCGGCGTTCGGCGGAGCTCTGCATAGCTCGCCACTCCTTGACCGCGCAGGCCTCAACGCCCATCCGCTCAAGCAAGATGCTCACAGCGATCGCGACCCCGGTCTGCGTCGGCAAGGCGTCTTTGACGCGCATGAGGACGATGCCCGGGTAGATATCAGGAGATGCCCAGCCCATTTTTTCCAATTGATCGACCAATCGCCGACCCATGGTTTTTTCAGCAGGCGCCAGTTCATTTTCGACATACCCGCGCGCGGCAGCCCATGCCGACAACGCGCTCACTTTTTGATCCGCGGCGAGCAAGTGGCCCGCGGCCCTGTCGATCTCCCCCAACGCCGGGATGGCCCAATCGGTCCCGAGTTCGGCCAGCCGCCAGGCCAAATGCCTCATCACGTCTGGGTAGCGCGGATGCTCGTGTTGCGGAGCCATCGCCGCCATCAAAATCTTAAACCCGCACTCTGCGTTCACGTTCGAGGGGAGGCGCCAATTTCTTTCGCCCAGCGCGCAATCGGCTAGAGCGGCAAGAAAATTCTTTTGGAACGGCATTTGCTGCTCAAATCGCGCCGCGTCTTCTGGATGCTCATCGTTGTCGCGGGCGGCGCGACAAAGGCCCAACAGCGTTTCCCACTGCCGAAGCGTCCCCACGGGCTTGTGCTTCCACGACGCCCGATTTTTCGCCTCATCAAGGGCCGCTCCTGCGTATTTGTGGCGCAGGTTGTAGATCATTGATTCAAGGACGGGCGACTGGATGGCCGTCATCGAAAAAGGGAGAGGCTCAGGCAAATTCATGGAAGACCGCGCAAGGAACAGGGCAACAAACAGGGTGGCAAAATGGATTTCGGCGATGAAGGGCCGGGAACCAAAACGGCGTTCAAACATGATTTTCGCGCATGCTCTGCGATTGAATCGCGGAAAACGACCACGCGTTTTCGCTCGCTCAACGCCGCTGCCTTATTTTACCCCGGGCGAGGCCAAAAGGCCACCGTCGGAAAAAAATGCGAATAATCTCAAAGAGTTGATATGGCTATTGAGCCTTGTTGCGCGGGTTTTAAATCGGCTGGCAAATTTTACAAGGCGACCAGCAGCGCCAGTCTAGAAAGGTTTAGTGATTATTCGCATAACAGGTCAACATTGGCGATTGCGACCTCAAAAGCAGCCAATTGCGCGGCCTCCTTCAAGGCGCATCGAGCAGGGGGCCACGGGGGACGCATTAGCTCCACGTCTGTGTTGCCGCGAATGCCGTGGAAAACTGATATCCAAAGGGAAAACGCTATCAATTATATTCAATATAATTTTTAACAACATTTGACGCGACAGTCCGAATTGAACAAAACCAGAGTTTTATCATTTTTGAAGAATTTGCGGCGGCGAAAACGCTTTTTTGTGACTTTTTAGAAGTGTGATAGACGCAAAAAATCCGCCTTTTGCACGACATTTCTTTCGAAATGCACTTTCCTAAGAAAGCTTTGACGTGTGGCGGATGTGTTGATGACAAAATAACACATTTGGAGTGGAAGTCAACGCTTAGGTGCGAATAATGCCAATAATCTCTAAGAATTGATCTGGCTGTCCAGCCTTGTCGCGCGGGAGCTGCAATCCGCCATAAATTTTACAAAACAGTGGGGAATGCTCGTCTGGACAGGAGAATGCCCGTCTCGGCAGGGCGCCAAGCGTTAGAGATGGTTGTCGAGGCTTGCCGTGCGAGCTTTCGCAAACCCGGTAAACCTTGCGGCCTCACCGCCTTAGCTCGTGTGGCGGGCATGTGAAGCGTTAGAGATTATTCGCATAAAAACATGAAAATAGCTCTTAAATCTCGGTCTGCCTATGGTTCGATTTGACCGGGCTTTAACCATTGAGCCCAACGATTGGGGTCCAGAGGACCGTTCAGAGGGCCCTGGGCGCCCGCCGGCCTGCGCTGGGGGCATCGCCCTTGTCTATGGACCGCGAACGCGCGTTGTCCGATTCTTCGTCGTCCGCGCCCTTTGATTTTGGCAATCCAATGGCGGCCGCCATCTCTTCCGCTTCGAGCCAGGCGGCCCAACGCGGCATTTTGTGTTTTCCACTCCACTGGAAGGCGGCGTCGACCTTTTCTCGGGGCGTTTTCTCAGCCATGAAATCGGCAATGTCCCAATGTCCGTTGCTCGCGGCATGGTCAAAAGCCGTCAAGCCGTCGTTGTCCGCCAGATTCCAATCGCTCACCGGCAGCAATTTCCAGGCGTGGGCGGATTCAGTGTCTTGGGCGCTCCGATCCAGGGATGCGATCAAAGCGGTTTTTCCATTCTCATCTTTTATGTTTGCGTCAATTTTTCCAATCAATGGCAAAAAGGCATCCATTTCTGAGTGAACCGAGCTCGCTTGAAACAGAGCGGTCTCTCCGCGCTTGTTCACCGCGTTCAGGTTTTTTGTTGCGCTCAATAGCAACCGCACAAGCCGCTCGCTTTCTTCATCGCCCGCCATGGAGTTCGCGGCGATCATCAAGGCGTTGTCGCCCTCGTGATCTTGAGCGTCTGGATCGCAAAGAGAACTCAAAAGGCTCACGCATTCGACGCTTCCCCATTCTGTCGCGACGTGCAACGCCGTTCGGCCCAACTCTGACACCGCCGTCAAATCGGTCGCCGGAATCAGCGCCTTCATGCACTGGGCGCGGCCTGCGCTCGCGGCCTGCATCAACGCGTTGAAGCCGTGCGCCCCCTGGAAATTCGTCTCGCTTAACGGCAAGAGGGTCTTCAATGCTCGACTATTGCCGGTTTCGGCGGCCATCATCAGTGCTGTTTTATTGCTTTTGGGGCTGGCCGCCTTTGGATCGCCGCCGTTTTTCAACGCTTCCTCCAGGCTCTCCGCCCAGGAATGCCCCGCCGCCTGCCGCACCGCTTCATCCAAATACGCTTGCGCTTTCGCGTCTCTTTCGCGAGCTGGCTTATTCGCGGGCAAGGCGGATTCATTTTTGTCAGAAGTCGGCATGGGAATAGGAATGGGAGCTTTTGAAGTGAGCCCTCATTTTACTCGATCGCGTCGCCTCAGTCCAGCCGGGAGGCTGGAAGTCGCGCGGACGATGGCGATCCGATGGCGTTTAGGCCAAGGCCCAACCCGGGGAAGAGCCTGCCGCCCCAGTGGGCGTCGCTCTGCCCGAGCGCACGCGCTTGCCGCCGCGCGGCCCGGTTGAGGCGCCGGTTTCTGCCTGCGCTTCGAGGCCTGCGAATCGGCCATGATCTTGCGCCAGCGACAGTGTTTCCTGGGGAATCAAGGTCGCGAGCGCCACTGTTGCGGCCACGCCGAGGCCAAGAGCCGCGATGGCTCCGCAAACGGCCAACAAGATCAATGCAATGTTCATGAGACGCTCCGCGAATATTAGGGTTTCCACTAATATAGAGCGA
>Ga0209862_1000823_pt1 | contig 10540 bp, 8 predicted proteins | sample OrgsoiDNA_201061_FD_185809 | JGI IMG/M metagenome (GOLD analysis project Ga0209862, IMG submission 185809) | Permafrost soil microbial communities from the Arctic, to analyse light accelerated degradation of dissolved organic matter (DOM) -... | ecosystem: Environmental > Terrestrial > Soil >... | reverse complement strand
GTGATGGCGGGGGCCAGTTTCTTGAGTGCCGATTCACTTAGTTCCTGCACCGAAATCACTTTCACATAGTCAGTCACGGACAGTCCACCGCGCTGGCGGGCTGCGCCGCTGGTGGGCAGCACGTGATTGGGGCCGGACGCATAATCTCCGGCGGCCTCGGGACTGAACGGACCAATGAAGACGCTGCCCGCATGTCTCACCAGAGGCAGCAGCGCGGAATCGGGAATGCTCAGATGCTCGGGGGCGAAGCGGTTCGAAAGCTCCATGGCTTCTTCGAGCGACTGCACCAGGATCACCGCCGAATTTCTGGCAATGGCTTTCGCTGCCACGGCCGCCGTCGGCAGCATCGCAAGCTGGCGTTCTACTTCTTTGGCCACGGCAGCCGCCAACCGCTTCGAGGTGGTCAATAGCACGGCGGAGGCGTCCACATCGTGCTCGGCCTGCGCCAGCATGTCGGCCGCGAGGTGGCGCGGATCGCCATCGTCAGAGACGATCAGGATCTCGGTGGGCCCGGCGACGAAGTCGATTCCCACTTCGCCCGCCAGCAGCTTCTTGGCCGCCGCCACATAGATGTTGCCCGGCCCCACGATGCGGTCGGCGCGCGGGACAGTGCGGGTGCCGAATGCGAAAGCCGCGATGGCCTGCGCTCCGCCCATCTGAAATACGTTGCGGACGCCTAACAGCTCCGCCGTGCCGAAGACTTCAGCCACCGGCCTGGGCGAGGCAATGCAGATGTTGGGCACTCCGGCCACCTGCGCCGGCACAACTGTCATCATGATGGTGGAGGGCAGCGGATAACGGCCCGCCGGTATATATGCCGCTACGGTATCGAGCGGCCGCACGATCTGCCCCAAACGCAAGCCGGGCCGCGTGTGGGACATCCATTGGCGCGGCATCTGGCGTTCGGCATAAGCGCGAATGTTGGCCGATGCGGTGGTGACGGCGCGCGCAAACTCCGGCTTGAGGCTGCGGCGCGCGGCTTCCAGTTCCTTTTGGGGCACGCGAACGCTTTTGCGCTCCAGGCCGTCGAAGCGGCGCGCGTACTCCATCAACGCCCGGTCGCCGCGCTTGCGAACCGCTTCCAGAATGGGACGCACCACGGCTTCGGCTTCGGTGAACCGCGCCGCTTTGCGTGCGAGCAGGGGGCCGACTTCGTCGATTTGCAGAATTCGTATCATTGTCACAAAAACACCGGCGACAAGATCGCCGGCGCTCCCACCTGCGCTCCCGGGCTGGTCACAGAACTATCTTGTTCAACGGATATTCGACAATCCCTTGCGCGCCGGCGTGCTTCAACCGCGGAATGATGGTGCGCACCGTGGACTCATCCAAAATGGTATTCACCGCCAGCCACTCCTCATCGCTGAGATGTGAAATTGTTGGCCGCTTCAACGCCGGCAGCACCGCCAGCACCGCCGCCAGGTTGTCCTTGTGGACGTTGAGCATCAGCCCCACTTTGCCCAGCGCGTTGATGGCGCCTTCCAGCAGCATACGGATATCTTCCAGCTTCTGCCGCTTGACGGCGCAATGCCACGAATCTTTATTGGCGATGAGCTGCGTGTTCGACTCCATCACCGTGTCGATGATTTTGAGATTGTTGGCGCGCAGGGACGACCCCGTCTCGGTGACTTCGACGATGGCATCTGCCAGCACCGGCGGCTTGACTTCGGTGGCGCCCCAACTGAACTCCACCTTGGCCTTGACGCCGTGCCCGGCCAGGTAACGCCGGGTGGTGGCCACCAATTCCGTGGCGATAATTTTGCCCTCCAGGTCCTTGACGGTTTGGAAAACGGAAGCCTCGGGCACGGCCAGCACCCAGCGCACTTTGCCGAAACTCTGCTTGGCGTAGATGAGGTCGGCCACGGCCACCACGTCGGCTTCGTTTTCTTCGATCCAGTCGCGCCCGGTGAGCCCGGCATCCAGAATTCCGTCCTCGACATAGCGCGCCATCTCCTGCGCTCGAATCAGCATGCACTCGATTTCCGGATCGTCAATGCTTGGGAAATACGAGCGGCTGCTGGTGGTGATGGCAAAGCCCGCGCGCCGGAACAGGTCGATGGTGGCGTTTTCCAGGCTGCCCTTGGGAATTCCGAGCTTGAGCATCATGGCTTGCCTCCGTACACGGCGGCGGGATCGTAGGTGCGGGATTCGGAGACCTTCCACTCGCCGTTCTCCAGGCGCCGGAAGAAGCAGCTTTCATAGCCTTCGTGGCAAACGCCGGGGCCGATGGCTTCCACGCGCACCAGCACCGCGTCCAGATCGCAATCGGTGGAAATCTCTTTGACCGCCAGGCGGTGGCCGGAGCTTTCGCCCTTCATCCACAACTTCTTTCGCGACCGGCTGTAGAACGTGGTGTAGCCGGTTTCGACGGTTTTGCGGAAGGCTTCCTGGTTCATATAGCCCACCATCAGAACGCGTCCGGTGGCGTGGTCCTGAACCACGGCGGTGACGAGGCCGTCAGACTTTTGAAAATCCAGATTCATAACTCCAATTTAATCAATAGATCGCGGTTCAGGGACGAACGGGACGGATGAAATGACGGAACGAAGCCAATTCCCCTTTCCCTATCCACAGTGTAGCTCGCGGGAGATGGGCTCTGAATGGAAGTGACTGATTTGGTTGATGCAAAGCCCGGTGACCGGGAAGTGTGCTAAAATGAACTATTCGGTAAAGGAAACTAATGATCGATTCCGATTTAGCCATTCTCGCCCTTCTGCTGACGGTTGTGTTGATCGCCTTTCTGGCACCTCCGGGGCCGGGCACGCCGTTGCCCTCACGCTGCCCTGTGGAAAGAGGCTGAATTCGTACGTAAGAACGGTGGGATGCTGAATGGGAATGCGCGTCGTGATCGATGCCGCGCCTCTGCTCATCCGCAGCGCCGGCGTTAAGAACTACCTCTATTACTGGATCGGCTACCTGCGCCGTGCCGCGGCGCCAGGCGCGATCCGCACCTTCCCCGCACTTAAGGTATTCCGCCCGCTGAATCACGACGCTTCGGTGGCGGGCTTCTGGCGCACCGGCACGGGCCTGGCCGAACTGGCGCTGGCCAACTACACCCCGCTGCCGGTGATGGACCTGCTCAGCCGCGGTGCCGACATCTTTCACGCCAGCGCCCTGAGCCGGCGCCCTCCGCGCCGCCCGCGCCTCACCGCCACCATCTACGACATGACGTGCTTTCTGATGCCGGAACTGCACGCGGCTTCGAACCTGAGGGCGGACCAGAGCTTTGCCGAACTGCTGCGCCGCGCGCACCGGCTGATCGCCATCTCCGAGTGCACGAAAAACGATGCGGTTCGCGTGCTTGGCATTGCCGCGGAAAAAATCACCGTCATCCACCCTGGAATCGGCGAGGCTTTTTTCGATCCCCCGAAGGCGAAGGTCACCGAAGTCCGCAATCGTTACGGTCTACGCCGCCCTTTCGTGCTTTGCATCGGGACCATCGAGCCGCGCAAGAATCTGGGCACACTCCTTGATGCCTTCCAGGCTCTGCCGGCTTCGATTCAAGACCAGTTCGAACTGGTGGTCGCGGGGCCCGCAGGATGGGCCGGGGCCGAAACCATGGCGCGGATGAATACGATCCGGTATCTGGGTTATGTGCCGGAACCCGACATTGCCGCGCTGACGGCCGCCGCCAGTGTCTTTGCTTATCCGTCTTTGTACGAGGGCTTTGGATTCCCGGTGGCGCAGGCCATGGCGGCCGGCGTCCCGGTGATTACGTCGAACGTGTCGTCTTTGCCGGAGATCGCGGGCGACGCCGCACTGCTTATCGACCCCCGCAGCCAAGGCGAGTTGCGCGACGCGCTTGCCCGGCTCCTGTTGTCGCCCGACCTATGCGCGGAGCTGGCGGCACGCGGCCGATTGAGAGCCCAGGAATTCAGATGGGAAACTTGCGCGGCGCGGTCGCTCGAGTTCTTCCAAGAGGCGGCAATTTGAATTAGAAGGCAGGCCGGGAGGCCTACCCTACGGTGAATCCTGTTAACATACAGGCGAGGTTCGTACGTATGGCAAACGATTTTTCCAGACGACATTTCTTCTTTGGCTCCCTGCTGGCGGGCGCTATTCCGCGGGCAGGATTCGGCAGCACTCCCTCACTGAAGGCGCTGGGTTACAAGTCTCCCAATGAGAAGCTGAACATCGCCTCCATCGGGGCCGGCGGCAAGGCGTCCAGCGACATTCGGGGATGCGCGGCGTCTGAAAACATCGTGGCGCTGTGCGACGTGGACGACAAGAGCGCGGCGAACATCTACAAGCAGTTCGAGAAGCCGCCGAAGTATAAAGATTTTCGCAAGATGCTGGACAAGGAAGGCGCCGGCATCGACGCGGTGATCGTGACCATTCCCGACCACATGCACGCTACGGCCGCCATGCACTGCATGGAGCGCGGCAAGCACGTGTACGTGCAGAAGCCGCTGGCGCACACGATCTGGGAGTGCCGCCAGTTGACCGAGGCCGCCGCCAAATACAAAGTGGCCTCACAGATGGGCAACCAGGGCTACTCGAATGAGGGCACGCGGCAGTGCGCGGAGATGATCTGGGCGGGCGAGATTGGCAACGTTACCGAGGTCCACGCCTGGACGGACCGCCCCATCTGGCCGCAGGGCGTGACGGAAATTCCGGCCGAGACGCCGGTTCCGGAAACGCTGGATTGGGATCTTTGGCTGGGCATCGCCAACATGCGGCCCTACACTGCCGGAGGGACGGGCTACCCGGCCGGCTACGCCAATGGCGGCTTCTATCAGCCGTCCAACTGGCGCGGATTTTACGATTTCGGCTGCGGCGCTCTGGGCGATATGGCGTGCCACATTTTCGGCGCTCCCAACATGGCGCTTAAACTGGGGGCGCCCACCAGTGTGGAGTGCATCAAGAAGGAAGGCACGAGCCCCTTCCAGTTCCCCAAGAAATCGGTCATCCGGTTCGATTTCCCGGCCCGCGGTTCCATGCCGGCGGTGAAACTGTTCTGGCACGACGGATTGAAGGAGACGCCCAAAATCGAAGGCGTTCCCGAGGGCGAGTATCTGGGCGACCTGCCTTCGCCCGCCCGTCCTCAGGGCGAAGCCGGCCAAGGCGGGCGCGGCGGCCGTCGGGGCCAGAGCGGCCCCCAGATGGCTCGAAACGAGGGCACGGGACGAACCTTCGAATGGTCGATGATGGAAGCGCTGCAACAGAACCCTCCAACCCGCGCGGCCACGCCGGATGGAAGCCTGTTCGTGGGCGATAAGGGCATGATCACCACCGGTACCTACGGCGAAAGCACGCGCCTGCTGCCGGTGGAAAAGATGAAGGACTACACCTTCCCGCAACCGATTTTGACGCGGTCGCCGGGTCACTATCACGATTGGATCCGCGCCTGCAAGGGCGGCGAGGCGGCCTGCTCGAACTTCAACGTGGCCGGCCCCTTCACGGAATGGATCGCCCTGGGTGTGATCTCGCTGCACTTCGACGGCAAGCTGGAGTGGGACCCGGCGAAGATGCGGATCACCAATAACGCCGAAGCCAATAAGTACATCCGGCCGACGTTCCGTAAGGGCTGGTCGTTCGTCTAAGTTAAGAATTGAACCGCGGATGAACCGTCATGGGCCGCGGGGACGCGGCCCATGACGGTTCATCGGCGGCCTATCCTTTTCCACCCTCCACTCTTTCCGAAGCATTCTGTAACTAATGTAACGTATCTTCTGTGTTATTATAGACAAATCGATGAAGTGCGCAGGCACGCACACTCGATGTAAGCACAGAGCGGATATCGCCTGGACTGACGCTTTCCTGTGCTTGAAGGTGAGGTCGATTTGAGTTATATCCAGCCTGAACAACAGACCATCCTATACGCCGAAGACGAGGCGGCCGTACGCAATCTTGTCCTGTCGATTCTCAAGAAGCACGGATATAACGTCTTAGCAGCGGCGAACGGCAAGGTGGCGATGGAGATTGCCAAAGCGTACGACGGACCGATTCACCTTCTGCTTTCGGACGTCATGATGCCTGAACTGGATGGTCCAAACCTTGCCGAACAGCTACGGGCCGTTCGCCCCAATGTACGGGTGATATTCATGTCCGGTTACAGTGCCGAATTGCTGTTGTCGTTTAGCGAGTGCGGGTTTATTCAGAAGCCCTGCCTGCCCAGCGCGATCGTCAGGACGGTTCGTGACGCTTTGGCGCAACCGCCGAAACCGCTTCACAAGATTGTGATGGTGATTCTGATTCTCGAAGACGATCCTTCGGTCAGTTTCCTGATGCGGCTGATCCTTCAGCCGTCGGGACACACCCTGGTGGAAGCGGCGACCGCGGAAGAAGCGTTGCAGCGATTCGAGGAGCATGACGGGCGGGTGGACTTGCTGATCGCCGCTGTGAACCTGCCGGTAAGTTCCGGCATCCGAGTAGGATTGGGACTGCGGGCGCTTCACTCGCGTTTGCGGATCATCGTCACGTCGGAGCACGCGACTGAAATGTGGAACGATCAAGACGCCGCCGAACTCAACGAGTTACCTTCGGATTCGGTCGCGGTCCTGCAAAAGCCGTTCCTTCCGGCGACTCTGTTGGACAAGGTCGACCGGTTCATGCTCTTTCGCCAGTACGAACAAGCGCGGCGTAACGTGGCGGCAGAGGTTGCGGGAAACCTTCGGCTCAAAAAGGAATGGGAATGTGAGATGTATGGCCGATTTGCGGACCAGGCATCCGGGTGAGGCACGGACAAGTCGCCCGCCCCTACAAGCACATGCAGGGGCAGGGTTACAATCGGGACTATGCTTACCCGCTTGGGCCTTCTGGGCGCTGCGCTTTACAGTCTCCATGCGGCGGCGCCACTTGATGTCTCCGGGGTTCGGCCGGGCCCGGTGACTGTCACTTCGACGGCCGATTCGGTTACGGCGCACTGGAGCGATGAAGCCAACCGGGAGTGGACGGCTGAGTTTTCGCTCGACCCTAAGGCGGCGCTGATCACCGCCATCCGAGTGAATGGCGCGGTGAATGGCGCGGCGGTGGTAGATCATGCCCGGCCGTTCTTCCAGTGCACCACCGGGAAGCGCCGCGGGGGATGGGACCAGTTCTTCGACCTTCCGCCGAGCCATCCGGAGGGCATTCGTTCGTTCGCCGGCGAGTTCACTCTGAAGGGGGCGCGCGCCTCCACCATCGGCGACCGCGTGGAGATCGCCTTCGACGGGCTGCGCATGGGGATCTTCGAAGGGAGTATCCGGTACGTCATTTTTCCAGGCAGCCGGATGATCGAGCAGGTAGCCGTGATGTCCACCCGGGAGCCGGATACGGCCTACTTCTACGATGCCGGGCTGCGCATGACGGTGAATGCCGACCGGCGCGTGGGCGGCAACATGGAATCGCCGGTCTCGTATTACGACACCGCGGGCGTTTGGAAAACCGTGCTCTCGGATGGGCCGGAGCGCCATCCGGCAGCAGTTCGATACCGCAGCATCGCAGCGCGCACCGGGGCGGGCAGCGTGGCCGTCTTCCCCGCCCCACATCAGTATTTCTTCCCGCGCGATTTCACCACCAACATGGGCTACCTGTGGCACTCGTCGTGGAAGGGCCTGGTGTCCCTGGGGATCCGCCAACTGCCGGACGACGCGACCCCGTATTATCCGTGGTCCAACGCGCCGCCCGGAACCGAACAGCGGATGAGCATGTTTCTGATGCTGGGAACGGGCGAACCGCACGCTGCGGTTGACGATGTGCTGCGGCTGACGAACGCCGACCGCTACCAGGCGCTCGATGGCTATGTCACTTTCGCTCCGCACTGGCATTACGCGTACACGGTGCAGGCCATGGAGAAGGGGTTTGAGTGGACCCCGCCGTTCAAGCCGGTGCTGGAGGCGATGGGTGTGAATGCGGCCATGATCATGGACTTTCATGGCGACGGGCATCCGGCCGATACCGGCGAGACGCGGTTGCGCGAGTTGGAGGCTTTCTACCGGGCGTGCCGCGCGCAATCGGGTCCGGGATTTCTGCTGATCCCCGGCGAGGAAGCCAACGTTCACTTCGGCGGGCACTGGGCGCTGGCGTTCCCGAAGCCGGTTTATTGGCACATGAGCCGCCAGGTTTCGCAGCCATTTCAGGAAAAGGACGCGAAGTACGGCACGGTCTACAACACGGCCGATGCCCGGGAACTGCTGGACCTGGCGCGCGCCGAAAATGCGTTTGTGTACCAGACGCACCCGCGCACCAAGGGGTCGATGGGCTATCCCGACAAGATTCGCGACAGCGCGCACTTTCAGGATGCGCATTGGTTCGGCGCGGGATGGAAGGCGCTGCCGTCGGACCTCTCGCTGCCGCGCCTGGGAGAGCGGGCTTTCCAACTGGTGGACGATATGAGCAACTGGGGCCTGCGGAAGCAACTGATGGGCGAGGTGGACGTTTTCCAGATCGACAGCACGCACGAACTATACGCCCACATGAACGTGAACTACGTGAAGCTTCCGGCCGTGCCGGCGTTCGACAACTACGGACAGTTGCTCGATGCGCTGCGGCGAAGCCAGTTCTTCGTGACCACCGGGGAGGTGCTGCTGCCGGAGGTGAGCATCACGGAAGGCGCCGGCGGACGCATCCGCGTGCGTGCGAAGATCCGGCATACGTTCCCGCTCGAGATGGCGGAGATCGTGTGGGGAGACGGCGAGCGGACTTTTCGGAAAACCGTTGCGCTGACGGAGACGCGCGCGTTCGGGGATTTTACATTTACAGCCGAGGTGGAAGGCGGGAACTGGAAGTGGGCGCGGCTCGGGGTGTGGGATGTGGCGGCGGATGGTGCGTTCGTGAACCCGGTGTGGAGAGCGAAGTAGGAGACCGTGAAGAAATGGACGACGGTCGATGAGGCGCTCACGCCCGACGGCAAGACGATCTCGCTCCATGAGCACGACGGGAGCTACACCATTCGTGCCGACGGCGCCCAGCTTATGTCGACGCGCCAGTACGCCTCCGAGGAAAAACTGGCGGAGTTGGCTTGCGCGCATGTGAGAGGTATACGCGGGGCACGAGTTTTGATCGGAGGGCTAGGCTTCGGGTTCACCTTGAAAGCGGCCCTGCGAGCGGTTGCCCCCGACGCCACCGTGGTTATGGCCGAGATCCTGGCCGCGGTCATCGCCTGGAATTCCAACCCGGCCTTTCATCTTGCGGCAGAGGCCATGGCGGATCCCAGGGTGATGGTGCTGCAGCAAGATGTCGGCGAAGCGATCGGGCGGGCGCGGGGCGATTTCGACAGCATCATCCTGGATGTCGATAACGGGCCGGCCGCGTTGAGCACGGCTGGCAACGGCCGGCTCTACGACTACGCAGGCCTGCGGCTGGCCCGCACCGCGTTGCGGCCGGGGGGTTGCGTGGCGTTCTGGTCCGCTGGTCCCGATCCGGCATTCGAAAGACGCATGGTCCAGGCCGGGTTCACCGTGGATGTGCAGCGATCGCGCTCGAATTCCGGGGCCCGGCGCACACTCTTTCTGGGCCGGGTGAAGTAAGGGACCTAAATCCCCAACTTCTTTTTCAATTCCTGCACGCGCTCGCGCGCCACCTGCAACTCCGTCCCCTTGGCATCGCGCAGCCGCACCAGCAACTTGCCGGCAAACCAGGCGTCCACTTCTTTGGTCCACGCCAGATTCACCAGCGTGCTGCGATGAATGCGGCAGAAATGTTTCGGATCGAGCCGCTGCTCCAGGTCGGAGACGGTGTGATCCAAAACGTAATTCCTGGCTTCGGTGGCGGCGTATGTCAGCTTGTCGCGAGCGAAGAAGTGGGTGACTTTAGCCAGATCCAGAATCTGGATGCGCTCGCCCAGGCGGGAAGCAATCCGCTCCGGGTATTCCGCCGCCGGCGCATGGCGCATGGCCTCCGCCAGTTGGGCCAGAACGCTCTTCCACTCGGGCGACGCTTCGGGCGCCGCGTGCAGCCGTTCGACTTTATCCAAGGCCCGCGCCAGGTGGCGTTGCTCCACCGGCTTGAGCAGGTAATCGATCGAGTTCACCTCGAAGGCCTGTAGCGCATACCGATCGTACGCCGTGGTGAAGACCACCAGCGGCTGCGGGTCCAGCATCCCGAGCATTTCGAAACCCGTCATGCCGGGCATTTGGATATCCAGGAACAGCACATCCGGCGGTTTCCCGGTGAGAGACGCCAGCGCGTCCACGGGATCCGTGCTGGTTCCCACGACGGTAACGCGGCCGGTCTCTTCCAACATGCGCGCCAGGCGCTTGACGGCAAGGGGCTCGTCATCCACTACAAACGCCCTTATCATTCTTCTGCCTTCAAACCAGAACCTTCTTCTGCGGTACCGCCACCGACACTACCATGCGGCCATTGCACCGCGCCAGTTCGAGGCGCCCGGCCCCTTCGAACAGCACCGACAGGCGGTCCTGAAGACTGTCGAGGCCGTGGCCCCGCTTCAGAGCCCCGTTGTCGAAACCGGCGCCGTCGTCGCTGACTTCGAGCCACAGGTGTTCGGCTCCCAGGCGGGCCGTCACACGGATTTCACCGCCGAACCGGTTGGTCGAAACCGCATGCTTGATGCTGTTCTCGACCAGCGTTTGCACGGTCATGGGCGGGACTTCCAGTT
>Ga0209862_1000819_pt1 | contig 10582 bp, 9 predicted proteins | sample OrgsoiDNA_201061_FD_185809 | JGI IMG/M metagenome (GOLD analysis project Ga0209862, IMG submission 185809) | Permafrost soil microbial communities from the Arctic, to analyse light accelerated degradation of dissolved organic matter (DOM) -... | ecosystem: Environmental > Terrestrial > Soil >... | reverse complement strand
GTCAGCCCAAGAAAATCCATCTTGAGCAGCGACAGCTTCTCCAGGCCCCCCATGTCGAACTGCGTCACAATTTCGTCGCGGTTGGTCTTATACAGCGGCACCAGTTCTTTGAGCGGCTGCGGCGAAATCACCACGCCCGCCGCGTGTACACTGCAGTTGCGCGCCAGCCCCTCCAGGCGTAGCGCCACCTTCAGCAAATCGTCCACCTTCGGGTCTTTCTTCCGCGCCTCTTCGAACCCCGGCTCCATCTTGAAGGCTTCTTCCAGCGAGATATTCAACACTCCCGGCACCATCTTGGTCAGCCGCTCCACCTCCGCGAACGGCATCTCCAGCACGCGCCCCACATCCTTGATCGCCGCCCGCGCCCCCAGCGTGTTGAACGTGATGATCTGCGCCACCTGCTCGCGCCCGTACTTCTGCGTCACGTACTGAATCACCTCGCCGCGCCGGTGCATGCAGAAGTCCACGTCCACGTCGGGGAAACTCACGCGCTCCGGATTCAGAAACCGCTCGAACAGCAGCCCGTACTGCAAGGGGTCGATATCCGTGATCTCCATGGCGTAGCTCACCAGGCTTCCCGCCGCCGACCCGCGTCCCGGCCCTACTGGAATTCCCCGCTCCTTCGCATACCGGATGAAGTCCCACACCACCAGGAAGTAACCCGAGAACTTCATGTTCTGGATCATCCGGATCTCGCGATCCAACCGCTCCGTGTACTCCGCCAGGTCGTGCTTCAGCGTCCCCTTCGCGCGCATCGCCTCCAGGCGCGGCCGCCGCTTCTCAAACCCCTGCCGCGCCACGAATTCGAAGTACGTATCGCTGCTATGCTCCGGCGGCACGTCGAACCGCGGAAACGGCTCCTTCACTTTTTCCAGAGTCACGTGGCACCGCTGCGCTATGTCCCAGGTCCGGTCGACCGCATCCTCCAACTCGCCGAACAGCTCCATCATTTCGTCGCGCGATTTCAAATAGAAGTCCGGCGTGCTCCACCGCATCCGGTTCGGGTCGTTGAACCCCTTCCCCGTCTGGATACACATCAGGATCTCGTGCGCGCGCGCGTCTTCCTTCCGCAGATAGTGCGAATCGTTGGTCGCCACCAGCGGAAACCCGGTCTCCGCCGAGAGCCGCACCAGTTCCGGTGTCAGCCGCTTGTCCTGCTCCAGGTGATGGTCCTGCACTTCCAGAAAAAAGTTGTTCTTTCCGAAGATGTCGCCGTACGTGTTCGCCAGGCGCCGCGCGTCCTCGTGCTTATCCGAAAGCAGCGTCTCCGGAATATGCCCGCGCAAACACGCCGACATCCCGATCAGCCCCTTCGCGTGCTGCGCCAGCAGGTCCGTATCGATACGCGGCTTGTAATAGAAACCATCGAGGTACGCCGTCGATACCAGGTTGATCAGGTTCTTGTATCCTTCCTGGTTTTCGCACAGCAGCACCATGTGGTTATAGCGGTCCGTATCGGAGCGCGTCTTGTGCCCCTTCTGCGAGACATACACCTCGCACCCGATCACCGGATGCACGCCCGAGGCCTTGGCCGCGTTATAGAACTTCACCGCCCCGAACAGGTTCCCGTGATCGGTCATGGCGACCGCCGGCATCTTTTGCTCGACCACCAGTTTCATCAACTGGTCGATATCGCAAGCTCCGTCGAGCAGCGAATAATCCGTATGGCAATGCAGATGGACAAAGGACATCGCGTTTAGGCACACCTCCAGCGCGTCGGGGGAGGATGTTCGTGAACACTCCCATTCTACCGCCGGTCAGCCGCCGAATCTCCTACAATTGAAACTATGCTATGGATATCCAAAAGACCATGGATTTCATCCTGGAGCAGAACGCGGCCACGGCTGCGAACCTCCAGCAGTTCTCGATTGAGATGAAGGAGCTGAAGGCCAAGGTTGCGCTCCGCGAAGAGGATCGGCAGATCCATACCAAATGGAAGATTGAAATGAGCGAGGCGCTCCAGGATTTGGCCGGTCAGAGGAAAGATGGCTCCCAGGATTTGGCCGAAGCCCGGAGAAAACTCGCCGAATCCCATCAGGCTACCGAGGAAAGTCTAAACATCCTGATCCGGACCGTTCAGGACATCCTGCCCCGGATTCCGAAACAATAAGTGGTAGGGACGGGCAGATTCGAACTGCCGACCTCCTAGCGCTGCCCGAGGTCTTCAAGTGCCTCTGAAATCGCCGCCACCTTCCTATTCGCCGTCGCGCGTACGTGGTCGTGCCATTTGAGCGCGTCCCAGATCTCAAGGATGTTGCCAAAGCCGAAGACCACGACTACGCCCCCGGCCTGAGGCACTTGCTGTGCGCGTCTAGGTGGTTCAGGCAATGTGATGCTGATTCGGCTTGCCTCGACACTGACAGGAACTAGCCAAGCCGTGGCCAGAAGGCGTGCCACTTCTACCCATTTCTGGGGTGACTCCGATACGCTGGGCGGCGTCTCCGCTATTGCCTCGGCGAAAGGCAGCACGTCCTGTCGGTAGTCTGTGAGAGGAGCGACTTGGATGCCGCCCGACGGCCCAGGCATGCCCACGCATTCGATTTGTCCAGTCTTCAGGTCAATCCACGGAACCACTGTGCGGATCTCAACAAGAGGAAGGCGAACGCGGTTTTTTTCGTCCACCGTTACGGTCCAGGTTCGGAACGGGTCGCCGCGGATCTTTTGGTCGCCCCTGGGCATGGTGGTATAATTACCCCTAAATATCTATTATGCTACCGGTGCAATGGCAATATATTTACAGTTTATCGCATAGACAACCGCTCGGCTCTCTAGTTTGAGTGTGTGGTATAATTACCCCAATGGTAAACATCTTGGCGCAGGCCGCGTGGATACCTAGACTGGAGCAGGAAGTACGGCGATACCTGAACGGCGAGTCGTCTGGACACGATCCCTGGCATGCTTTCCGCGTCCGCGACTTGGCAATTCGCATCGCACAGGCAATTGGAGCGGATATAGAAGTAGTACAGGGTGCCGCGCTGCTGCATGACATCGGCCACGGGGCCGGTCGAGCGGAGCACGCCCAGCGCGGAGCGAGTCTAGCGGTCGATCTGCTGTCGAGTTGTGGCTTTCCTGCGGATAAAGTTCGCGCCGTGGCTTCATGCATCGAGCTTCACCACTGGTTGCCCGGTCGGGCGGGAGATCCGCAGAGTCCTACGTTGGAGTATCAGTCATTCGCCGATGCAGACCGTTTGGACGCGCTCGGGGCCATCGGCATCGCCCGCACATTCGCGTTTGGCGGCGCACACGAACGGCCGATCTGGGATCCGGAATCGAATGCGGCGGAACATGCCGCGTACGGCATATCCTCGATCCAACACTTCTATGACAAGCTGCTCCTGCTGCCCGGCGATATGTATACCGAACTGGGCCGGCGCCTGGCAGCGCGACGGGTTGCGGTCATGGAGGAGTTCTTGCGGACGTTCAATCTACAGTGGGACGGCAAAGACGTCGAGGTTACTACACCCGGCACGGAGCCTCATGCATCACTGGGCTCCTTCTCGAAGCGATCGGTAAAGGTCGGCGATCGCATCCGACGGATCTTCGCCGCGATCCTTGAGCCGGATCCAATCAATTAGGTTTTCGTCGTTCACGACGAGCACGTATTTTTCGTCGTTGGTAACGAACCAGTTCAGCATCGCCAACACGTCGTCGCCGCTGTTCTTTCGACACGCCAAGATCGCAACTCGGCCCATGCGCTTTCCGAGGTACGAGGCTGTCTGACGAAGGTCGTCATACGTCAGCGCGTCTTTATTCTTGCACTCGATTAGGAGTGAATCGATCTTATGGTGGATTTTCCAGTCGAACCAAGGTCCGTTTTCGGCGGCGTTCCTAAACGTGACATCACGGCGCTGAGTGCCAAAGAACGTTTTTGATTCGAGCCTCGGCTCCCTGAGGACGTCACCGAAGAGAAACGTAAACACGTCGCGCACCCAGTGCTGGTAGCTTGTTGCGTGCGTCGCTCCCGCGCGCAACTCTGCCAGCCCACGCAGCAATGAGCGCGCTGTGCGGGACGTCTGTGGGACTGGTTGGTTGATCCCGCTTCGCAATTTGGCGAGGAGCTCTGCCCGAGTGGGCAGCCTCCTGAGAGTCGCGCGGGCGCGCGCAAGATCATTGGCCCACCGGTGCAGGGTGAGCGCGCCGAGTGCAGTCGCCCAGGTTTTTGGCCGGTCTTCGCGATTGTCGTTCCAACCGCTTCCGATCCGCTCATCAGCAAAGTATCGGATGTGCAGGAGTGCCAGCGGATCATCCGGCCGAGCAATTCGCCGAAGGTGCAGGTAATTCGAGCCGCACATCAGGGCCATACTGAAACGCTCAGGCAGCCAGTCCTCGTCTACGTGGTTACTCGGCCACCGCTCCTCGAATAGTTCCCAATACGCAGTGAACGACGACAGGCTGGCCACTCGACGGTCTCTTGTAGGAGTTGCGACGACGCCTCGTAGGTGCTCCCGAAGCGGGGACCACCATGGATCGCGTTCGTCGCACGAGTTAAGAAACGCCGACACACCAGCAAGCGCCTTGGCGCCGCGGTCGCCAAGGCGGCGGCGGAACCGTGCGAGGACGAGTGTCGGGTAGAGCGTGTAGATCAGCCGCTGATGGCCGCCATCGGCGCCGGGGAAGTTCCAGCCGCCATTTGCGGCTTGCGTCCTGGTCCGTCGGACTATTTCGGCGAAACGCGAGCAGGACGCGCTGGAACTCGTCCTTCTCGCGCAGCGTCAGCGGACCCGTCTCTGACAACGCGTAGACGCAGATTGCCGTCGTCGTGCAACTGACCATCTCCTGGCCTGCGTACTGCGACCAGAAGCCTTTCCCCTTCACGAAACACTGCTTACGAAGGAACGCTCGCGTGGCGTCAAGATCCGCTCCTGTTAAGCGCTTGATGACCGGCGAAGTCTTGGCAACTGTCTCTTGACTCATGCGGATCTCTGGCCAGGCCGTATACCGTGCCAGTTCGCTGCGGTCTTGAAGTGGTAGGGACGGGCAGATTCGAACTGCCGACCTGTCGCTTAGGAGGCGGCCGCTCTATCCATCTGAGCTACGTCCCCACTTGATATTCACATTGTACTGGTCTTCAAAGCGTTTCGGCGATCGTGTACTCGAAGTCGTACGAATGCTTGCCGTCCGCGATAATGATCGTCATCTTGCCCGCAAGCCCCACCAGCTCGCCGGTGCCCGAATCCGGTACCACGGTGACACTCTGTTGTTGTGCGCCGCGCGCCATGGTGCCACTGTGCTGGAGCACGAAGGCGCCGTTGCGGCCATGCAAGGTTCCGCTGACCCGCTCCATCGCGACGTAACCGGCTGAGCCCTTGACGGCCGTCATCGCGGCCAGCATCTGTCCCTTGCTGGTAGCTTCCAGATCGCCGTGGAACTGTTTGTCGATCGACATCCTGCCGGGCGATGCGTCGTCGTTTTGGTCGTCCGGCGCCTGAGGGCTGAGCTTTACTTCGAACGTTCCACTGGCGCGAGTCGTCATGCCTGCCCCCCGCCTGCCCGCATGATCCCCTTCCGCCCAATATCCGTCCGATAGTGCATTCCCTCAAACTCAATCTTCTTCACCCCTTCATAAGCGCTGTCGATTGCCGTCCGCAAGTCCGCCCCCGACGCCGTCACGCCCAGCACGCGCCCTCCAGCCGTCTCCAGCCTTCCAGCATTCAGCCGCGTCCCCGCCTGAAACACCGTCGCGCCTGTCGCCTCTGCCGCATGAATTCCAGCGATCGCCTTGCCTGCCTCGGACGGGCCCGGATACCCGGCGGAAGTCATCACCACGCACACGCTCGGCTCCGGCCGCCATTCCAGTTTCGTGCCGTTCAAGCGCCCTTGCGCCGCCGCCATCAATGCCGGCGCGAAATCCGACGCCATGCGATGCATCAGCGGCTGCGTCTCCGGATCCCCTAGCCGCACGTTGAACTCCAGCACCTTGGGCCCCGCCGCCGTCATCATCAGCCCCGCGTACAGAAACCCGGTGAACCGCATTTCTTCCACCGTCGGGTAGATCACTCGATCCAGAATCTCCTTCGTCTCCGCGTCGGTCAGAATTCCGCCATCGCAATAAGCGCCCATGCCGCCGGTATTCGGCCCGTGGTCGCCGTCAAGCACGGCTTTGTGATCCTGTGTGGCGGCCAGCGGCACAACGTCGCGCCCATCGCAAAGCGCGATGAAGCTGACTTCGGCGCCCCGCAGAAACTCCTCAATCACCAGCCGTCCCTTCAAACACGCCAGGGCTGCCTCCGCTTCGCCGCGATCGTTGGCGATGATCACTCCCTTCCCCGCCGCCAGCCCGTCGGCCTTCAGCGCCACCGGATATCCGAACCGTTCCAGCGCGCGCCGCGCATCGGTCGTATTTTCGACCGTCGCATACTCCGCGGTCGGTATCGACCTTTGCGTGAAAAAGTTCTTTGCGAAAACTTTGCTCCCTTCCAGTTGCGCCGCCTTCCGGTCGGGGCCGACGATCAAACGCCCGCGCGCCCGAAACTCATCCACCACTCCGGCCACCAGCGGAGCCTCCGGACCCACTACCGTCAGGTCGGCCCGCACCGCCTCGGCGATTTCCAGGTACGACGAGCCCGCCACAACAGGTACGCAAGTGGCGACCGCGGCCATTCCCGGGTTCCCCGGCGCCGCATACAGCTCAACGCCCGTCGAGCGCGCCAGTTTCCAGCACAGCGCATGTTCCCGCCCGCCGCTTCCAATGATCAGGATCCTCATTTCGCTACAATCATATCAGTGCGCATATCGATGCAAGAAAGGTACGACGTCGTGGTCATCGGCGCCGGCCATGCCGGGTGCGAAGCCGCCCGCGCCTGCGCCCGGATGGGCCTTAAGACCGCCATGGTCACGATGAATCTCGACCTCATTGCGCAGATGTCCTGCAACCCCGCGATTGGCGGCATCGCCAAGGGCCACCTGGTTCGCGAAATCGACGCTCTGGGCGGCCTGATGGGCGAAGTTGCCGATGCCGTCGGTATCCAGTTCCGCCTGCTGAATACCAGCCGCGGTCCCGCGGTCTGGTCCCCCCGCGCCCAGATGGACAAGCGAATGTACCGCGTCCGCGTGAAGGAAACCTTAGAAAAAGAGTTTAATCTCCGAATTAAGCAAGCCGAGGTTGCGGCCCTCACGATTCAGGATCGTAGGGTAACCGGCGTCGGGTTGCGCGATGGCCGAACCATTGAAGCCGGAGCCGTGGTGGTCACCACCGGCACCTTCCTGAACGGCCTGGCCCACGTCGGCGAGATGAAGTACAGTTGCGGCCGCAACGGCGAGGCCCCATCGCAGCTTCTCGGCGATCAACTGCGTGGTCTGGGCCTGAATTGGACGCGCCTCAAGACCGGTACCCCGCCCCGTCTCGATGGCCGCACCATCGATTGGGCGCGGTTTGAGCCGCAACCCGGCGACGCCGTACCTACGCCCTTTTCATTCCTCACGGAAAAGATCGACCGGCCCCAGATCCAGTGCCACATCGGCTACACCACGGATGAGACCAGGCGCATCCTGCAGGAGGCCATTCCACGCTCGCCCCTATATAGTGGTCAGATCGAAGGCGTTGGTCCGCGCTACTGTCCGTCTATAGAAGATAAGTTCGTCAAGTTCCCCGACAAGGCGCGTCACCAGATTTTCCTGGAACCGGAAGGCCTGGATACCAATGAGGTTTACCTCAATGGCATGTCCACCAGCATGCCCATCGACGTGCAGGCAGCCATGGTCGCCTCCATCCCCGGCCTCGATCGCGCTGAGATGATCCGGCCCGGCTACGCTATCGAGTACGATGCCATCGACCCGCGCGAACTCAACCACACTCTGGAAGTGAAATCCATCCGCGGGCTCTACCTGGCCGGTCAGATCAACGGAACGTCCGGTTATGAGGAGGCCGGTTGCCAGGGCCTGATCGCGGGAATGAATGCGGCTTTGTGTCTGGGCGGAAGTGATCCGGTAATCCTTTCACGAACCGAAGGGTACACCGGCATCCTGATCGACGACCTGATTACCAAAGGCGCCGACGAGCCGTACCGCATGTTTACGTCGCGCGCCGAGTTCCGCCTACACTTGCGGATCGATAATGCCGATAGCCGTTTGACGCCGATTGGCCGGCGAGCTGGGCTGGTGACGGACGAGCGCTGGGAAATCTTCACACGGAAACGGCTTCAAAAGGAGAAACTGACCGCGGCTTTGGAAAAGCACGGCAACGGGCAATGGCTGAAGCGGCCGGACGCTTCCATCGCGGAGATCGCCGGTTGGGTTCGGGAGGTTCTGGGCGAAGAAGCGGCTCTCGGCCTCTTGACCACCGTGGAAACCGAAACCAAGTACCACGGCTATATCGTTCAGCAGGAGCGGCAAATGGCGCGGTTGAGGCAGGCTGAGGGGCGGTCCATTCCCTTGGAGTTCGAATTTGGCGCAATCCCGGGCCTTTCGAGGGAAAGCAGGGACAAACTGGAACGGGTGCGTCCGGCTACCTTGGGGCAGGCCGCGCGGATTCCCGGCGTAACCCCGGCAGCCATTGCAGTTCTGGATTGCTACTTGAGCCTGGCCCGTGTTTCGTGATGAACTGCGCCAGCGTTTTCCCGATCTCCCTCCAGAGAAGATCGGCCTCCTCGAAGCGCATTACGAGCTGCTGTTACGTTGGAATAAAACCATTAACCTTACTTCTATCAATGAGTTAGCGGAAATAGTCGAGCGTCACTACTGCGAGTCGATCTTTTTGGGTTTGCACTTGCCCGCGAAGCCGGTGAGCATCGCCGATATCGGCTCGGGTGCCGGTTTCCCCGGGCTTCCGGTTGCTGTGTTGCGACCGGACTGCACCGTAACACTGATCGAGTCGCACCAGCGGAAATCCGTTTTCCTGCGAGAGGCCAGCCGAAAACTTGCCAATGTTCGGGTTCGTTCCGCTCGGGCTGAGGAAATTACCGAAGGTTTTGACGTCGCCGTTTCTCGTGCAGTGAGTTACCAGGATCTAGAGCGGAGCTTGGATAAAGTGGCTTCGTTTGCCATTCTGCTGTCCGGCGGGGAAGTTCCTCCCGATTCGCTTGGCTTCGTTTGGGATTCGCCCATTGCCTTGCCTTGGGGTAATCGGCGATTTCTCCGGATTGGCCGTGTTTCACGTGAAACAACGGATTCGTGATAGTATTGCCGCTTGAGCAGAGTCCTCGCCATCGCCAACCAAAAAGGCGGGGTTGGCAAAACCACTACCGCCATTAACCTGGCCGCTTCGTTGGCGGCCAATGATTTCCGCATCCTGGTGATCGATTCCGATCCCCAAGGCAACGCCACCAGCGGGTTGGGCATCGCCAAAGACCCGAACCGGCCCAGCCTGTACCACGTCCTTTTGGGCGACACCCCGGTTCAAGAGGCCATTGTTGCCACCGAGTTGGACGGGTTATTTCTCGTCTCGGCCGATAAGAACCTGGTGGGTTCGAACCTGGAATTGATCGACATCCCCAACCGCGAGTTCCGCTTGCGGGAGCGGATTGCCGAGATTCGTGAAGACTACCGCTACATTATCATCGATTGTCCGCCGGCATTGGACCTTCTGACCCTCAATGCCCTGATTGCGGCCGATTCCGTTCTGGTTCCGATCCAATGCGAGTTCTTTGCGCTGGAGGGTGTCTCCGAACTCATGGACACCATCGAGCGGATCCGCGAGTCATTTCAGCACCCACTGGCGATTGAAGGTATTCTTTTAACAATGTTCGACGAACGGACGAACCTGACGCGCCAGGTAGCTGCCGATCTTAAGGACTTCTTTGGAGATCGGGTCTTCACGACGGTGATACCACGCAGCATCAGGCTGGCGGAGGCACCCAGTTTCGGCAAACCCATCCTGACCTACGATCCGCGTTCCAAAGGCGCCGAGAGCTATATTAAACTCGCAAAAGAGATTCTAGACCATGAACAAAACGGACAACCCGCGCCGCGCGCTCGGTAGAGGCCTGAGTGCTTTGTTGCCGACCCGCCCTCCGGCGGCTCCGCCATCGCCGGCTCACGACCCGACGTCGGTGAACGTGGGTATCGATTCCATCGACCCCAATCCTCTCCAACCGCGCAGGCTGTTTCAGCACGACCGGCTGGCGGAACTGGCGCAATCGATTCAAGCCAATGGCATCATTCAACCGCTGGTGGTCCGAAAGGCTGGTGACCGTTATCAACTGGTGGCCGGTGAGCGCAGGTGGCGGGCTGCCAAAATCGCCGGGATCGTGGAAGTCCCGGTTGTTGTTCGCGACGTACCAGATGACCGGCTGCTGGAAATCACGCTCATCGAAAACATCCAGCGCGAGGACCTCAATCCGATGGAAACGGCGGCGGCATTTGCCCGGATGGGCGCCGAGCTCCAGATGAACGCCGACCAGATCGGCCAGCGAGTGGGCAAGGACCGGTCCACGGTGGTCAATCTCACCCGCCTGCTTCAACTCCCACAGGACATCCAGCAATTGGTGGCGGAACGGCGAATCTCGGCCGGGCACGCCCGGTGCCTGCTGGCTCTGCCGAATGAGGACCTCCAGCGGCAGGCGGCGGAGCGGGCCGTTGCGCAGAACTGGTCCGTGCGGCAATTGGAGCGAGTCACCAAGCGGATGATGGAAGGCCGCCAGCCGAA
>Ga0209862_1000817_pt1 | contig 10604 bp, 8 predicted proteins | sample OrgsoiDNA_201061_FD_185809 | JGI IMG/M metagenome (GOLD analysis project Ga0209862, IMG submission 185809) | Permafrost soil microbial communities from the Arctic, to analyse light accelerated degradation of dissolved organic matter (DOM) -... | ecosystem: Environmental > Terrestrial > Soil >... | reverse complement strand
ATGCCCTTTTTCTTTTGGAAAATCAAGGCTTTTGCGCTAAAACACAACAAAACCGCCGCTGTCCATCCCCGCCCTGAAGGACGAGGTTTTTCGCGGCACCTGATAATTTCAGCCCGCGGCCGCGCGAAAAGCTCTGCGCGATTGCGTCTGCTCGATTCGGTCGCTAAAATGACCGGACACTGTCCGCCTTCTGAGGTCTTATGCCCGCTTCATTCTCTCTTCGCATTGACGCGCCCGCGCCGCCACGGAGCCCAGAAGCCTCGATGCCGAAAGACATCGCTTCGTTGCTCGCTCCGTCCAGAATCGACCAAGAATTGAGAAACGCCGTGCGCGTCCGCGATCCCGCAGGCATTTTGAGCGCGCTCTCGCGCGGCGCCGACCCTTGGACGCAGGACCTGCCCGTTTTGAAAGCCGTCGTTCGCAAGAAAAACCAAAAAGCGTCGACAATCGTTGAACCGATCACTTGCGAAAATCACTTGCGAGAAGACCTCTTTAGCCATAGCGTTTTGTTCGAGGCCTTGCTTGCGACGGAGCCGGACGATCCTTTGTTGTCCAGCGGGGCCATTGCGGTTTTTCTGGAGTCGGCTGCTCGCGCGCGCCCTGGCGTTCCGATGGGGTCCGATTCTGACGCCGCTTTTTGGGCGATGATGCGGGCGCGCTTTGCGCCCTCCCGTTCGGCGACCGCCGAAGCGGGTTCCGAAGATGGTCTTTTGGAGATGGCCAAACGTCTTTGGCGCGACGGATTGTCGGATCCAAACGCTCGCGACAGCAGCAAATCCACGCCCTTGATGTTTGCGCTGGAAAACGCGATGCCCTCTTGGGCGCAGGCCTTGGCGGATTTTTCAGACTGGTCCGCCGTCAACGCCCTGGGGCGAACCCCATGGGGAGTGGCGGCGTTTGCCGTTGTCGCCCGTTCCTCTCGTTTTTCTTCCGCCACCCCTGAGGAGACGTTGACTGCGATGGACCTTTGGCGTTTTTGCGGAACGCGTGTGGATTCAAACGCCATCAGCCTCATCGAACTGGCCGGAGTGGTGAACCAACTCGCCGCGGCGAACTCCGAAGCCGCCGTGGCCGCCATGGACAGTTTGCCTCGCGGGCTTTTTGGACGCATGCACCCAGATCCTCTTTCGCGCGCTTTGGTGTCCAGCATTGAAACCGGGCACGCTGACAACACGCGCATCCTTGCGCGATTCGCGGACGCCAAGCGCGCGGATGAAACAGGCAAAACGCCACTGAGCGCTGCCATCGCCCACTCCAAGATCGAGTTGATCGAACTTTTGTGGCCGCTGTCGGACATTGACGCCAAGGGCCCCCTTGGCGATAAAAATCAAGCAGGAGCCTTGGCTCTGGCCCTTCTTGAAGCCAATTCCTCCGGCGCGCATTATTCCAAGCGCAGTTGGGGCATTGTGGATTGGATCGCCCCTCGGTGGGCCGAACAACCGCGTCCCGGCGACACCGAAAAAGCGATCGCTCGCCGCGCGGCGATTGTCGAAGCATTGCTCGCGGACTCGGCCGAGCATCTTTCGCAAACGCAAGCGTGGAGCGAACGACGGGGCCTTTTGGCGGAAGTTCAAGCCGCCCGCGATTCGCAGGCGCCCTTGCCGGCGGACGCTGAGATATCACCTCTTGCAACGCCTGACGCGCCCTCGCGCGGACGTAGGCGAATTTAGGTGGGCCGCGATGCGCATCGATTGCGCCTCTTTTCAGGGAGCAATGGGTCTTGCGCGGAGGGCTGCTTTTTTTCTTTTTTGGCGCCGATATCACAGCGCTCGACGCCGACGACCGGGCGGGCCTCCGGACAAGGCCTCTGTATCCGTAATCTCCGCGTCAATTACGCCTTCCGCGATATATCCCTCGCGGCTTTCGCCGTTTCCAGCGCCCGGCTTTTCGGCTTTTTTCGCCGCTGCGGCCTTGCGCCCGGCGATTTCCGCTTGCAGTTCGCGAGCCTCCAAGCGCGCCGTGTGTTGCGGCAACCGTTGCCGCGCTTTGCCAGCGGCCAATCGAACGGCGTCCTCTGCGTCGATTTCATGAGCGAACTCGGACAACTCGTCCAGGCATGCCCAACCGGTGGCCGCCGCGGCCGATCCTTGCGCCCTCACGACAATCTCGGTCTCCTCCAAAGCCCGGCGAAACGCGCGTTCGGCGTCCTCTGGCGCAGCTCGGCGCGCGAGCCGTCTCACCGAATCGGGCTGGGCGAAGCTCGCCGCCCACACCAAAGCGGTGTCGCCGTGAATGTCTTTCACCGAAGCGTCGCAACGCTTGTCCGTCAACAGCAGCGCGACGCACTCCGGGCTCGACTCCGCGGCATGCGCCAACGCCGTGCGCCCGTCATCGTCTTGCTCGTTCAAATTCAAATCCGGAATCGCGCTCGTGGTTGCGCTTGCGTCCGTTTTTGTGTACGTGTCCGCATCGCGGGGCTGGGCTTGATTCGAAATCGAAGTCGACAACGCCAGCAACGCCTTCATGGCTTCGGGGCGGTTTCGGCTCGCGGCGATCATCAGAGGCGTGCGCCCCGAAACCAAATTGTCGGCCGTGAGCGCGGGGGCCTCGATCAAAAACGAGGCCAAATTTTTTGGAAACTTCTCTGTGGCGGCGTTTGGGCGACGCGCAAAAATGACTTTCAACGCGAAGGCGTCCCCTCGCAGCAACGCGCTCGCCAACTCCTGCTGCTCTTCGCTCATTTTGACCAGGGCGGCGTCCGACAGGCGCATGGCGTCCTCCGCCGGCCTTTTTGGCAATGGCAGCGACAGCGACGCGTTCCCTTCGCCGACTTTCTTTGCCCATTTGCGGACAACCTCGGCGAATTCTCCAAACACTGATGTTTTTCCCATAGACAAATCCTCTGGCGCTTTGGCAGGCAATCCCCAGCTCGCAAAACAGCGCCAACACGGTCATGGGGATGCCCATTCTCCCGCGGCGAATCGCTGCCGTCAACGGGTTCGGCGCTGAAAGGGCTCGCTTGGACGGATGTCGCGAAAAACGCCGCCCTGAGGGCGACTCACAGCCCTTGAAATCGGCTTTCCCGCTCGCCCACGCGCTGGACTTTCAACGCCAACCCGGCGAAAATGAACGGCCGACGCAATTTATATTGCTTTTCCACCCCCTTTCTACACTTCCCCATGCCCCGCACAATGCCCACCCCCCGCGCATACTGGCGTCTTCTTCAACGACGCGTGCGCCTTGTCTCCGCCATTCCTGCCTTTCTGTGGCTTTGCGTTTGGTTTGCCATTGCGTTCGCGCCCGTCCAACCGGACGCTTGGGCCCGCTCGCTGCCCAGCTCACTCGCCGATTTGTGCTCCTGGCTCAGCATTTTGGGGCACTCCGCCTTGCGAGGCGATTGGAGCGAATTGCTCGTCATTCTTCTTTCAGGGCTTTGGGTTCCTTATGTTTGCTATTCCGTTTGGCGTTCTGCATGGATCGATTGGATCGGCATTTGCACGACTTGGGCCATCAAAAACCGAATTCAAGGGCCTCATTTCATTCCAAACCTTGATTTTATGGCCTCTCTTTTTTCAGGATTCACGGCTCGATTTTGGCGAGACACTCGCTATAGCATTTTGACCACCGCGGGCATTCTTCTTTTGAGCTCATTGCTGGCGACCTGGGCCCTTGGGGGCGAGGCGACGCCAGATTGGCTTGACGACCTTGTCGACGTGGCGGGTTGGGATGATGGAGAGATTTTTTCCTGGGTTATTGCCTGGAGCGTTTCAGCCTTCCTTTTGAGCGGCCTTTTTTCTTCTTTCAGCCGGCTTTGGATTCGCCGAATCCGGGGGCGCGACCCCATCTTTGAAGAGTATATCGACTGAGACAAACACAAATCGATTTTCAGCGTGTCGCTCCCGGCCAGAAGGCCGGGGGTTTTTCAAGCCCCCCCGCTTCATTGACTTCGCAGGCGCCCCGAGGGAAAATAACTCACGCGCGATTAACTCGCGCGGCGAATGCCGCCCTCCCTTTCGGACCCCCCTCATGAATTTGCAGCCCCTTTCCCCCGCCCTCATGGCCGCCGTTTGGTCCGGCGACATGAGCGCCGTCCAAAAATGGACGCAGGCGTCAGCCCACGCGCAAGCGTTGCTGGCTCGCGATAACTTCGCGCATGGGAAACGCGACGCGCAGGGCCAGGCATTTGGACCGCCCACGGACGAAGCGCAAGCGTTGGCGGTGTCGGCCGACGCGGCCTTGATCGCCGCGGCCCAAATCAACCGCGGGGACATCGCCCATAGCCTGCTCGACGCGGGCGCCTTTGCGGGGCACGCTGACGCAAAGGCCTGGGCTTGGGCCATCCACCATGACAACGCGCCGCTGGCTTGCGCTTTGTCCAACGCCTTGTTTCTCTCTGAAAGCGATGCCTCCGCGGCGCTGGACGCCGAAAACGGCGCGCTTATCGCCCGTTCCCGCCTCAGCCATTTTCCGTGGGGCCCCATTGCGCTCGCCATCGAGCGCTCGTCCTTGGCCGTTTTGTCCTCCTGGCGCGACACCGGTTTGCTCGCGGCGCTGCCCTGGGAGCAGGTTTCTGCCGCGATGAGCGTCGCTTGCCGAAGCAAAAATGGCGGCATTGTCGATTTTTTCTTGGATTGCGGCGTTGAGCTCTGGGACAATCCCAACAATAAAAGGGCCCGTGCGCTCGCAATCGCGACAGACATCGAGGCCGCCCTCGCAAACCCAGACATCAGCGCCCTTTCCGCCTTGATGCGCCCCGACCGAGCGCTCTCTTATGGCGCAGTTCCGCTCTATATGGCGTTGGCTAAAGCGAACCACATGAATCCCTTGCGCTTGGACGCCATTGAAATCATTTGCGCGGCGATTCCGTGGGCTGACCTGGCCCCCAGCACTGACATTGGGCACGAGCTCATGAATTGCGCGGGCAGCGCCAAAAAGGCCCCCTCGCTGCGGATCATGCTGCGCCATGGAGCGCCCGCCAATGGGTTCACGTGGGACCATTTTTTCGGAGCAGAAGCGCAACAGCGAGCTCCGGACAACGCCCCGCGGCCTTGGGCGAGCATCCGCGGCAACGCGCCTCTCTTCGCGGCTCTCACCAGCGGCGTTTCGGACGCGGTGACGGCGCTCATGGAGCACGGCGCGGACCCAGGCCTCGACTCAGAGCCCGACTCTCCGATTTCTTTCGCGCGCAAAATCCCCGCCACGAACAAGAGCCATGAAACGGCGCAAATTTTGATCGCGTTCGCAGAACAACGCGAATTGCGCGCCATTTCCCGCATGGGGGACCCCGCGGCCGCTCGCCCGCGCAAGCCGATGTCGCTTTGAGCGAAAGCCTTTTTTCTCGTGAGACTGCCTTGCGACCAGAATGCCAATTCAGCCCCGATGGCGAAGGAATCCCCCCTCGCCGCTTCCCCATGACCGCGTCCATTTCTGACCATGACTGACTCAACCGCCCCTTCTCCCGTCGCTTCTTGCTCCGTTGACGCGTTGTCTGTGGAGCGAGCTCGCGCGCTTTTGGATCGAGCGACAAGCCCCGCGGCCTTGCGCATTCAGGACGGCAGGGGCCGAACGCCCTTGATCCGCGCGATTTTGGATGACGATGCCGAAATGGTGGAATTTCTGGCCCCCCGCAGCGACACGCTCAATATTTTGTCTCTCGTTTTTCAACAAAGCAACAGCCGCGAGGCGCTCACCATCGAGGCGACACCGTTGATGCTGGCCGCTCAAATGAGCCGCGTGGCATGCGTGCAAGCGCTTTTGCGGCACTTGCCGCGCGAACAATGCGCGGTTGGGAATTATTCGCAAGGTCCCACCGCCTTGGACAAGGCAATCAACCAAGGCGATTTGGAATGTGTTCGTCTTTTGGCTCCGTTCACGGATATGTCCGCCCCCAGGCACGGCTCACAATCTCCGCCCTTGGTGAAAGCGGCGAGCATGGGCCGGCTTGATATTCTTGAGATGCTGTTTCCGCATTGCGAACCCAACGCTCGCGATCCGTATGGGCGAACAGCCCTTCATGCGGCAGCGGCCAGCAAACAACCCGGAGCTTTGGATTGCGTTCGCTTTCTGCTGGCCCAACCTGGCGTTAAAATCGCGCCATCTGAACCCGACACCCATAAGCATCCAGCCGCCCAAATTGTTTTCGACGCCATCCTCGAAGACCACGTGGAAGTCGTGCGCCTTTTGGCCCCCCACTTCGACCTTGACCGCGCTGGCCAGACCAACCACCTACTCATTCGTTGGAAAGGCACCACGACGGCTCTTCTTGAAGCGATTGAGTGCGACGCCACCCAATGTTTCGGCTTCCTCTTGCCTCTGTGCCATGACACCTTGAAAATTAGGCGCCAAAATTCCAATGGATACAGTGAAAACAAAACGCCTCTCGAGCTGGCGCTCATGAAATCTCGATCCGGCGGAGAACAAGGCGCTATTGGATTGGCGATGGCTGACGCCATCGCGACGCGTCTTTTTTCATTGGACATGGCCGTCGAGACTCCGAAAGTCCGGAAGGACGGCTTCGATCTCGGTGATTGGATGACCGATCAAGAGATTTGGTCCATGCTGCCGCAGGCCTGCGCCGCCCGGGAGGCCATGGAGCTGCGAGCCGCCATGCGGGAGGCGTCGCCGCTCAACGCTGGCGACGCTGGATATCCGACTCACGGCATGGGGCATTCCCATCCGCCGGCGCGACTTTGACGCAGCGCTGGCCTTTAGCATTGAAAAAATTGGCGCCAACGGCGCCTTTCTTTCACCATGCGCGTCTCCGCTCGCGATCAGATCCGCGACGGTTTGCGTGTCGCGACGGACTCGCCCGACGTTTCCCCATCCGAATTCACGCTTGCGGTCTTTCGCCCAATCGACACGGCTTTGATCATTTGCGCCTTCTCGAAGCTCGGCAAGCCCTTCTCGGCATAAGCCTTCATGCGAGGCGCCCAGTGTTTATACAGATTGTTCGGTGTGAACGACAGCTGACAACCCGCCCACACAGAAAGCCCGAAAACGAAAAGCCACACCAAAAGGCCAACGACAGTCCCGCCCAACAACGAGCCAACCGCTCCCTGAGTCGAATGCAAGCGGATCGATTGGGGAGCCCCCAGCAAGGCCGCAGCCGCCGGCGCTGACACTCTCACGTCGCGCCCCATGACCAATTGGTAAACCGGCATCCGAGCGAACGTCGACAGCCCGCGCAACTCCGTGGACACATCCGCGCAAAATCCCTTGCGAACGCAACTCGCCAGATTGTCCTTGAAGCCTCGCGGAAGGTCTTTGACGTTTTTGCTGTCCATCTGGCTCCACCGATACGCTCCTGTGACGAACTGTATGCTCGGCGCGTTTCCAAAATCTGTCGCGGAGTTTAATTTTTTGCGATCGTCGTTCTCTGCGGAATCCAGCACAGAGGCCGCCACCGGAATGACCAAGTCCGCGTGGAGGTTTTCTCTCGCGGCTTCCAACTGAACTCCGACAATTCCGCTCAAAACACTCGCGACGGCCACGAACACGCTTGCGCCCACATAGCCCCGAACCATCCATTTCAAGGCCTTCGCCGCTCCGCCCGCCGCCAATTCTCGCGCCATTTTCAACCCCCGTTTTGCCCGCTCCATCGCCAATTTGCGCTCTTGGCGCTCCAATTTCACGCCATGCCACACCGCGCCCGCCGGATATTCGGCGAGCTCGCGCAAGGCGGCGTTTTTTTCGGTTTCAGTCCAGCTCATGGCAGAGCTCCTTGTTTCGTTGCTCGTTGCTCGTTGTTGTCGCGGCCGATTGTGTTTGGCTGGCCGCGTGATAAATACATTTTACACCGACGGCGCGATTGGCGAAGATGGATCACGGGCAACCGCCCTCCTTTTGCACTCTTGTGTGGCGGTGCGGCCACAGCGTTTTTTGTTTCCCGATGTCCTTTTCCGACCTTTTCAAAGCCAACAAAAAGAGCGACGCTTGCCCCCTCTTCGGGTGTCGCTCCTATCTCTTGAATGGACAGAATTTGTTCGGGTGGCCCAGCCCAGGCCGCACCGTCCCGCCAATCATAGCCGAGACGGCTTGCGAGGCGCCGCCAAAGCGCCATTGGAGGCTGTTTCGGATTCAATTCCGGAGCCACTCGCTCGCGCTAGGCGTCCTTTTTTCACGGCTTTGAGCATCTCGCGGCGTTCGAACTCCGGAAGTCCCTTTTCGCACCACGTTTTCACGTCCGCGGCCCACCGTTCGCGCGCGTCTTGTGTGGAAAAAGTAATCCAATCCCACTCACGAGCCGCAAGAAACCAGACAGCCAACGCGCCGGCAATCGCGCTCACGAGGAGCGAAATCACCACACTGAACAAGCCCCAGACCCGGACGCTAGCGGGAGCCCCCAACGCCACGGCCGCGGCGGAAGCCGGGTGTCTCAGCGTTTTGCCCCACAAACCCGCCAGCGGCATTTCTTGCGTCAGCGACAGCGATTCGCCCCGCAACGGGCTTTCTGCGCAGAATCCCGCGCGCTCGCAGAACGCCAGCTCATCTCGCGCTTCTTGTGTTTGCGCCTGCATCTGGAAGCGCGCAACCATCGTCAGCTCCTCGATGCCTTCGGCGAATTGCTTTTTTGGGTGGAGAGAATACTCCGCCGCGGATTTCACGTATTCTGCCGTTCCGGAGTTGTCTGCCAAATTCACGCGGCGCTCGATGGGAATCACCACCACGGGGCCTGGGACGGCGAAAGGGGCGCAAATGAGCTGAATCAGCATGAATCCCATCGCGAAAAACCAAAACACCATGCCAAGGCTGCCCGCCACATGCGCCCTGGCCATCCACCGCAGGGCTCTCGCGGCCCCCCCTGCGACCACTTTTTTCGCCATTTCCGCCTCCTCTTTCTCTTTTCTTTTTGCTAGCGCTTTTTCGGCCTGCGCCATTCTCAGGCCGCGCCACATCGCTTTCGCCGGATACTTGGCCAGCTCCGCAAGCGTGTCTCTTTCTTCTTGCTCGGTCCAGCTCATGGGCTGTCTCCTGAGGGGGGGCGACAGGCGCCAAGGGTTTGTCGGGTTTTCATTTAATCATTTTACTCCGAAGGCTCTCCGCGGCGGATTAAATTCAGTAAATTCGCTTGTCATAAAAACCTGATTGAGCTGCGAGCCGGCTGCACGGCTTTATTTTCCAATTTGTCGCGCCAAATTATCGGTTGGTGGATTGTTATATGCGACAAATCACATGAAGCGAAAATAACTCTTTGTTCATCGACGCTTCTATTATCCTTCGCGGCAGCCACCGTCGCTTGGCTTTTCGCTCAATCGCCGACCGGCCATGCCACACTCTTTGCAAACGCTTATCTTTTGTCATTTTCCCGATGAGCGGATCGCTCACCCACAGGCTCTGACGCCCCTTCCCAATGAATGACCTTGGCCGACAATTGATTCGCGCTGCGGCCGCAGGAGACGAAGCCGCCGTCGCGGCGTTGATTCCGCGCGCCCCATGTTTGATGGGTTGCGGAGAAACCCATTGAACAATCCAAATGGATTGGCGTTGTCCGGGCCGCTTGAGGAAACCGCATTGATCGCGGCTGTCTGCGGAGGGCGTTTCGGGTGCATGGAGCTTTTGCTCCCCCACAGCAATCCGCATGATGTCGATTCACAAGGCTGGGCAGCGCTTGAAGTGGTTGCGGCTTTTGCCCCGCAGTGTTTGCCGCGCTTGATTCTGCTCAGCGACGAACTGAATCGAATGACGCCATCCGGGACCGCCCTGACGATCGCGACCATCCGCGGCGTCGCCCAGTCCGTTTCTCTTTTGGCTCCCCTTGTGAACACGGCGGTCGAGCACCCGTTTTCCGCATCCAGTCGCTATCAAGGCCAAACACCGCTGCGCATCGCCGCCATGAATGGAGACCTCGATTGCTTGCGCGTCCTGCTGCCTTTGTCGGACCCGCTTGCGACCGATCGATGGGGCAACACCGCCCTGATTTGCGCCGCGCATGCGGACGACGACCTCGGCCTGCGTTGCTTGGAAGCGCTTTTTCCTGTTTCAAATCCCTTTGCGCGCAACGACGACGATCGCACAGCGTTCCTTCGCGCTCGCGATAGCCGCAATGCAAAATGTCTGGATTTTCTCGCCGCTTCTGGGGGCGCCACACCGGAGGAGATTGACGCGGCGATGCGCTTTTTCACTCTGGCCGAACTTCCTCTCCTTCGAGCGCGCGCGGAGCGCGCAGAGCTTCAAAAAGCCGCCGAGCGAGGCGCTTTTGAAACGTCTTTTTTGAGGGGCCCGCGCAGAGGCGCCCAGCAAGCCACCGATGGCTCACCGCCAACCATCCTGGCGCGCACTCAGCGAAGGCCTTAATCGGAGCTGCGCGGACCGGGCGCCCACTCGGCTTAAATTCTGCGCCCCGCCCTTTTCTTGAGCATTTCTGTCCCCCCGGCTTGCGCGTTGACGCTCGCGGGCGCCTCCGGCTGAGCGGTGTTGGTCGCGGCTTGTTTCAGCTCCTCGCGCATCACCGCCCCCTCCGCCTGCGCCACGGCTTTTCCCGCCCCTTGGCGCCCCGACAAATGATCCAGCGCGGTCTTTCCGGCCTTGTTCTTGACGCTCACGCTTTGCGGAGCGGCCTCAATCGCTTTGACCAGGGCATCCACGGGGCCCTTTTTGGCCAGGGCCGCCACGCCGGTGTCGCCTTTTTGGTCGACGGCGGCCCAGTCAAACCCGTTGTCGCTCAG
>Ga0209862_1000815_pt1 | contig 10614 bp, 8 predicted proteins | sample OrgsoiDNA_201061_FD_185809 | JGI IMG/M metagenome (GOLD analysis project Ga0209862, IMG submission 185809) | Permafrost soil microbial communities from the Arctic, to analyse light accelerated degradation of dissolved organic matter (DOM) -... | ecosystem: Environmental > Terrestrial > Soil >... | reverse complement strand
GGCGCCGGCGCGGCGCCTGTTCGTGGCCGATGCGCTGAGCAATCCGGATCATTTGCGATTCGCCCTCAAGGCCACGTTCGCGTCGATGCTGTGCTACGTGCTGTACACGGCGCTGGACTGGCCCGGCATCCATACCTGCGTCATCACCTGCGCCGTGGTGGCGCTGACCAGCACCGGCGCCACCATCCACAAGGCCACGCTGCGTCTGGCCGGCGCTTTGTCCGGCGGCGCGCTGGCCTTGCTGGCCACCGTGTTCATCGTGCCTCATCTTGAATCGATAGGCGGCCTGCTGCTGGTGATCGCGCCGGTGGTGGCGGTCAGCGCCTGGATCGCGGCGGGCAGCGAGCGCACCGCCTATTTCGGCTGGCAGCTGGCGTTTGCGTTCTTTCTGTGCGCGCTGCACGGCTATGGACCGAACGACGACGTCACGCTGGTGCGCGACCGGCTGGTCGGCATCCTGCTCGGCATCGCGGTCATGAGCGTGGTGTTCAATTTTGTCTGGCCAGAGCGCGCCGAGGGCCGTATGCGCGGTCTGCTGGCGCGCGCCGTGCGCGCCAGCGCTGCGTTGCTTGACCGCGATCCCGCAGGCGAACCTGCGCAGCCGATGAACGGATTTGCCGCACACCGCGGCGCCATCTTGTCCGACTTGGCCGAGGCCGAGCGGCTGGCTGGTGTCGCCACGTTCGAGACTGTCCGTTCGGCGTCCGGGCTGGCCGCATCGGTACGGCACGCGGTCGCCAACGCGATCCATCTGGCGCAGCTGCGTACCGGATATCACGACGCCGCGCCGGACGATATCGTCGCGGCGGAAGTGGAACGCACCATCATAGGGCTGCTGCGGCAGGCAGCCGATAGTCTCGACGGCGATGGCGAAAGCATAGGCCGCATCAGCGATAGCGGCAAAGCCGCCCATATCCACCTGCACCAAGCCGCCCACGAACAACTGGCGCTGGACCTGGCGCCCGCCGCCGGCAACGAAGCTGCGCGTCTTCACGTCGCCTGCCGCGCCACCATGGCCGCCACCCGCGCGCTGCTCGACGCCGTCGACTAGTCGCCGACGCGCCCCCACCGACACAGCGAGACCGCAGCATGGATATCCCTTGGCCACAACTGATAGGCGCGGCGGCCGGCGGCCTGATAGGCGGCTTCGCCGGCTTCCTGACCAACAGCATTCAACAGCGCCTGCAATCGCGCCTGATACGCAGCAACGTCGCCTGCGCGCTGCGCGGCGAGATCATCGCCCTGAGCCAGCGCATCGGCGACGATTATTTGCAGCTGCTGCAAAACGAACTGCGCGTGCTCACCGAACAGCGGCGCTATCCCAGCCACCGCTTTTCCGGCCAGCGCGATTACGCCCAGGTGTATCGCTCGCTGGGCCAGCAGATCGGCTTCCTGCCGAACGAGCTGGTGTGCGAACTGGTGTCCTGGTATATCAGCCTGACGATCTACCAGGACCGCGCCCAAGAACTGCACGATCTGACACGGCACAAGGACCCCGAGCTGCTCGATTACGCGATCGAAGTGGCGCGTTTGCAGCACGCAGATTTCTCCGATCTGGTGCGCCAGTCCGGCCCCTTGATCGAGGGCCTGGGCGCCTTTTAGCGCGGCCCGCGCGCAGCGGCGCAGCATGATCGCCGCATGATCCCGATACGCGCGCAGGAGAGCAAAAGACAGGCAGACCGGCACGGGAGAGCATACGCCATCAGGGTTGCTTGCCGAAGGCGCACTTGCCGACGCCGCAGCCACGCCGGGTAGCCACGCTGCCGTTTGATCGCCGAACCCCACAAGGATTACCATGACCGTCCCGCCCAAAGACAGCCTGTTCACCGGACTCAAAGTCGTCGATCTGGCCAGCTTTATCGCCGGCCCCGCCGCCACCACCATCCTGTCCGATTTCGGCGCCGACGTGATCAAGGTCGAGCCGCCGGGCATGGGCGATCCGTACCGCTATTTCTATGTGACGCCGCCGAATCCGACCAGCGACACCAACTACGCGTGGCAGCTCACCAATCGCAACAAGCGCAGCATCGCGCTCGATTTGAAATCGCCGGCCTCGCGCGACGTGCTGCACCGGCTGGTGAAATGGGCCGACGTGCTGGTGACGAATTTCCCGCCCAAGGTACGCAAGGCGCTCGGCCTGACCTATGAAGAACTGGCGCCGCTCAACGACCGCCTGATCTACGCCGACATCACCGGCTACGGCCTGGAAGGCCCGGAGGCCGACAAGCCCGGCTTCGACATCACCGCCTACTGGGCGCGCACCGGCTTGATGGACGTGACCCACGACGCAGACAGCCCGCCGACGCTGCCCATTCCCGGCATCGGCGACCACGCGACGGCGGTGACGCTGTACTCGGCCATCGTCACCGGCCTGTATCGGCGCACGCTGACCGGCAAGGGCGGCCACGTGACGACATCGCTGATCGCCGAGGGCGCGTGGGCCGCCGCAGCGTGGATCGAGGGTGCGCTGCACGGCGCCAAATTCGTCGAGCAGCACGACCGCAAGCGGCCGGCCAACGCGCTGCTCAATCCCTACCGCAGCGCCGACAAGCGCTGGCTGCTGCTGGTGGCCGCGCAGGAAAAGGACTGGCCCGGCTTGGTCGCGGCGATGAATTTGCCGCAGCTGCTGGACGACCCGCGCTTCGCCACCAAGCAGCTGCGGGTGCAGCACGCCACCGACCTGGTGGCGCTGCTCGATCCGGTCTTCGCCAGCCAGCCGCTGGCCCACTGGCGCACGGCGCTCGACCAGGGCCGGGTGATTTTCGGCGTGGTCCAGACCTTCGATGAAATCATCCGCGATCCGCAGATGATCGCCAACGACATCCTGGTGCCGCTGGAAGGTCCGCATGGCGAGGCGACGCACACCGTCAACAGCCCGATGCAGCTGATCGACGTGCCCAAGGTCGCGCCGCGCCTGGCGCCGGGGCTCGGTCAGCACAGCGTCAACGTGCTGGAGGAACTGGCTTACAGCGCGGCCGAAATCGCCGAACTGAAAGCGTCCGGCGCCGTCGTCGCCGCGTCCTGAATCTGACTCGCATCGTCCTTTTATCCTTTAAATACGGAAGCCGCCATGCCATCCAACGACCACGCCGCACATCCGCCCAAAACACTCCCCATCGCCGACGGCGATTTTTATTCCGTCAGCCAGACGCTGAGCGAGTCCGACAACGCCATCCGCCTGCAAGTACGCGCCTTCATGGAAAACGAAGTCCAGCCCATCATCAACGACTATTGGGCGCGCGATGAATTCCCCTTCGAGCTGCTGCCGAAATTGCAGCAGCTCGGCATCGCCGGCCTGCCCTATGCGGGCTACGGCTGTCCCGGCAAAAGCATGATGCTGATGGGTTTTGTGATGATGGAAATGGCGCGCGTGGACGCCTCCATTTCGACCTTCTTCGGCGTCCACACGGGGCTGGCGATGGGCTCGATTTTCCTGTGCGGCTCCGAGGAACAAAAGGCGCGCTGGCTGCCGCCGATGGCGGCGCTGGAGAAAGTCGGCGCCTTCGGCCTGACCGAACCGGACACCGGCTCCGGCACCGGCGGCGGCCTGCAAACGACGGCCAAGCGCGACGGCGACGGCTGGATCCTGAACGGCCAAAAGAAATGGATAGGCAATTCAACCTGGGGCCAGCTGACCATCATCTGGGCGCGCGACGTCGACGACGGCCAGGTCAAGGGCTTCATCGTGGAAAACGACACGCCCGGCTTTTCGGTCGAAAAAATCGTCACCAAGATGGCGCTGCGGGTGGTGCAGAATGGCCTGATCACGCTGGACAACTGCCGCGTCCCGGACGACCAGCACCTGAAGGGCGCGAACTCGTTCCGCGACACCGCCGCCGTGCTGCGCATGAGCCGCGCGGCCGTCGCCTGGGAGTCGGTCGGCTGCGCCACCGGCGCCTATGAACACGCGCTGCGCTACGCCCAGAAACGCGAGCAGTTCGGCAGGCCAATCGCCTCCTTCCAGCTGATCCAGGACCTGCTGTTCCGCATGCTCGGCAACATCACGTCCAGCCAGGCGCTGTGCCTGCGCCTGTCGCAACTGCAGGAGCAGGGCATCATGAAGGACGAACACGCGTCGCTGGCCAAGGGCATCTGCACGGTGCGCATGCGCGAGACGGTGGGCTGGGCGCGCGAGCTGCTCGGCGCCAACGGCATCCTGCTGGAACACCATATCGGCCGCTTCGTCGCCGACGCCGAGGCGCTGTATTCCTACGAGGGCACGCGCGAGATGAACGCGCTCATCGTCGGCAAGGCCATCACCGGCTTCAGCGCCTTTGTCTGAGGTGGCGGCGGCGCCGGCGACCATGCGGCGCCGGCCATCTCCCTGTCGGCCCATGGCCGATGCGTATATGATAGCCATGGACGATCAGGTCGCCGGCATCGGCGCGGCGCCGGCGACGCATAGCATGATCAATTTTGGACACGGGGACATCGGCGTGGCGGACATCAAATACATCGGCTCGGCGGAGCGCATCTATCCAGTCTACAAGCTGATCCCGTTGACGCAGCAACTGGCCGCCGCCGGCATCGCGGTCGAACGCACGCTGGCCGGCGCCGACCTCACGCCGGACGATTTGCGCGATCCGTATTGCTTCATCTCGCGGCAGCAGGTCTGCACCGTGTTCGATAACTTCCTGCGGCTGACGCCGGGTAATATCAGCCCGCTGCAACTGGGCGCGTCCTTCCACCTGACCGACTACGGCTTTTACGGCTATGCCCTGCTGAGCAGCGCCACCGTGCGCGACGCCGTCAATTTCGGCCTGGCCTACCGCGAACTGGCCACGCCCATCGTCGACGTGGAACTCGACGAATCGGGACCGGACGCCGTCTGGCTGGTGCGCGCGCTGCCCGACTTCGCGCTGCACGAGGAGATGGAACGCTTCGTGCTGGAATACCAGAGCGGCATCCTGCTGTCGCTGCATCAAAGCGTGTCGGGCAACGCCTTCCGTCTGCGCTCGGCCAGTTTCGCCTTCGCCGCGCCGGCCGAGGCGGCCGATTACCACAGCGTGTTGAACTGCCCGATCGAATTCGACGCCGCGCGCACCGAGCTGCACTTCGACAAGAGCTGGCTGGAACAGCGGCCGCTGGGCGCCCACGCCACCACCTTCCAGCTGGTGCAGGACACTTGCCAGGACATGCTGGAGCGCATCGGCAGCGGCCGCGGCGTGATCGGTGAAATCTACCGGCATCTGCTGAATCCGTCGGGCCAGTTCGCCAACCTGGAGCAGATGGCGGAACTGCTCGGCCTGCATTCGCGCACGCTGCGGCGCAAGATCCTCAGCGAGGGATCGACGTACCAGAAAATCGTCGACGAGGTGCGCTTCAAGCTGGCGTCGACCTACCTGGCGCGCACCGAGATGACCCACGAGGCGATCTCGGAGCGGCTCGGCTTCAGTGACGCGTCGAGCTTCCGGCGCGCCTTCAAGCGCTGGGCGCAGGTCTCGCCGAACGACTACCGCAAGCGCCTGTAAGGCGCCGCGCGTCAGCGTGGCATCGGCTCATGCGGCCGGGATGGCGGTGTTGATGTCCGCCCGCCATACTGGATCAAGCCGCGCTGCGCACCCAGCACCACCGCATGCGTGCGCGCCCGCGCGCCCAGCTTGGCGAACAAGCCCTTGACGTGGGTCTTCACGGTGCCGACCTCGATGCTCAATTCGCGGGCGATGGTCTTGTTGCAGCAGCCTTCGGCCAGCAGCATCAGCACGTCGTTTTCGCGCCGCGTCAGGCTGGCGATCTGCGGATTGCTCAAGGCGCCCTCCTGCAAGGACGGACTCATATAACGCGCGCCGCTGTCCAGCATCAGCACGGCCAGCTCCAGCTGCACCGCGCCATCGCTGTGCAGCAGATAGCCCTGCACGCCCGCCATCCGCGCCAGATGCACATCCCATTCGGTATCCTTCTGGGTGACGATCAACACCCGCGCCCTGCGCGCCTTGGCCTGCGCCGGCGCGCGGCAGCACAGCAAGGCGTTGCGATGGTCGGTGACGATCACGTCGACCGCCAGGTCCTCGGCCAGCGCGCTGGCCGGCGCCGCCGTCACCACCATGTTGGCGCATGCCGCCAGCAAGGCCTGCAAGCCGGCGCTGACGATATCGTCCGCATGCGCCACCAGCACATGGATTTTCCCGCGAGTGTCCATGCCATCCTCGGTCTGGTTCAGTTGGCGAAGGGCCGCGCTGTCGGCAGCGGCGCGTTCGCATCGATGACGCCATGGTCGCCGGATCGCGCGCATCTGTCTTTTGATCTTGTGCGGCGATAGCCCGATCATGCGACCGTCGCGCCCACTATCGGCGCCGCCGGCGGCGCAACAGCGCTCGGCTAAACAGAAGATGCGCCGCGCGGCCGCGCGATGAATTCGGCCAGCTCCGCTTCCGGCAGCGGCTTGCTGAGCAAATATCCCTGGTAGGCCTGGCAGCCTTCGGCGACGATGAAGGAAAACTGGCTGGCCGTTTCGACGCCTTCGGCCAGCACCGACATCTTCAGCGCCTTGCCGAGGGCGACGATGATGCGCACGATGGCCGCGCCGTGGCCCTCGTGGAAAGCGTCCCAGATGAAGGAGTGGTCGATCTTGAGCTGGTCCAGCGGCAGCCGGTGCAGATACGACAGCGACGAATAGCCGGTGCCGAAATCGTCGAGCGCGAAGCCGACGCCGATCTGCTTGAGGCGCTTCATTTTTTCGATGGTGCCCTCGACATCCTTTAACAGCAGGCTCTCCGTCAATTCGAGCTTCAGGCGCGACGGCCGCGCGCCGGTCTCCTTCAACACCGCCAGCACCGTCTCGACGAAGTCGGCGCGGTGGAACTGGTGGGCGCTGACGTTGACGGCCATCTCCAGCGCGTCGGTGGCGCGGCTGGCGGCCCAGCGCGCCAGCTGGCGGCAGGCGTGCAGCATGACCCAGCGGCCGAGCGGGATAATCAGGCCGGTCTCCTCGGCGGCCGGGATGAACTCCAGCGGCGCCACCATGCCGCGCCGCGGATGGCGCCAGCGCAGCAGCGCCTCGGCACCGGTCAGGCGGCCGTTGACGGCGGCCTGCGGCTGGTAGTGCAGCACGAATTCATCGTGCGCCAGCGCGTGGCGCAGGTCCGCCTCCAAGGTCACGCGCGCGGCCACCCGCGCCTGCATCTCCGGGTCGAAGAAGGAAATGCCGTTGCGGCCGCCGGCCTTGGTCTGGTACATGGCGAGATCGGCGCGCTTGAGCACATCGTCGACGGTGCCGGACTCGCCGCCGAAGATGGTGATGCCCACGCTCGGGGTGCTGTGCTGCTCGACGCCGGCGATGTCGAACGGCGCGCAGAACGCCTCCAGCACCTTGCCGCCGATGTCCTGCGCGCCGGCCGCCGCTTCGACGTCGCTGCCGCCCAGGTCTTCGAGCAGGATCACGAATTCGTCGCCGCCGAAGCGCGCCACCGTGTCGCTGACCCGCACCACACCGCGCAGCCGCCGGGCCACCAGTTGCAGCAGGATGTCGCCCTTGTCGTGGCCGCGCGTGTCGTTGATGCTCTTGAAGTTATCGAGGTCGATGAACAGCAGCGCGCCGGGACGGCCGCTGCGCTGGCACATCTCCAGCGCATGCTCGACGCGGTTGACCAGCAGCTGCCGGTTCGGCAGGCCGGTGAGCTTGTCGTAGAAGGCCAGCGTGTGGATCTCGGCCTCGGTGGCCTTGCGCTCGCTGATGTCGAGGAAATAGATCGCCAAGCCCTCTTCGGACGGATAGGCGCGGATCTCGGTCCACAGTTTCAGCGGCTCGTAGTACTCCTCGAACGAGACCGAGGTGTTGGTCTGCACCGCCTTGTGGTAGGCGCGGTAGTACGGGCCGCCGACCGCTTCGGGGAAGGTGGTCCAGATATTGGCGCCGACGACGTCCTCGCGCTTGCATTGCAGCAGGCGCTCCGCTTCGCTGTTCAGATAAGTCAGCGTCCAGTCGCGGTCTATCATCAGGAAGGCGTCGGTGATGCTTTCGAGCGTAGTCGTCAGCCGCTCGCTGAGCGCTTGCGCGCTGTGTTCCAGCGCCTTTTTTTCGCTGATGTCCTGGCAGGCGCCCTGCACCTGGATCAAGGCGCCGTCGCTGTCGCGCACCGCCTCGCCGATGGCGCGCACCCACACCGCGCGGCCGCTGCTGCTGAGGATCTGCATCTCTTCGTCGAAGGGCACGCCGTCGCGCACGCAACGCGCGTAGAGCCGCTCGACCTTGGCGTTCCAGCCGGCCGGATAATAGCCGATCGCCTCTTCCAGCGTCAGCACCGTGCCATGCGGGACTTCGTGGATGTCGCACACCTCGTCGGACCAGAACACGCGCTCGCTGGCGACGTCGATCATCCAGCCACCAAGGTGCGCCACGCGGCCGGCTGTCTGCAACAGCGCCGCGCTTTGCAGCAGGCGGCGCTGGTCGGGACTGGCCGCTGACGGTGCTTGGGGAGTGGCTGGCATTTTTAAAGTCCGTATCGAGGCATCCATGACGGCGCAACACGTGCGGATCGAGATCGGCTTTGCGGCGCCACGGAATGCTGGGCAAGATGCTGCACACTACCACATCGCCGTGCGCCCGGACACTGCGCTCCGGGAAAAAACAACGGCGCCCGAAAGGACGCCGCTGGTGGAGTGAGGTCAGCGATCATGGACAGGCGCGTCAGACCACCTTGGCGCGCTCCAGCATCGCGTGCAGCAGCACGTTGCAGCCAGCCTCCAGATGCTCGGACTTGGCGTCCTCGATTTCGTTGTGGCTGATGCCGTCCTTGCAGGGCACGAAGATCATGCCGGCCGGCGCCAGGCGCGCCGCATAGATCGCATCGTGGCCGGCGCCGGAGACCACGTCCATCGTCGAGTAGCCCAGCTTCGCGGTGGCGTTGCGCACCGCGTCCACGCACTCGGGATGGAAGGGACATGGCGGATAGTAGGACACGCGTTCGATGCTGATGCCCAGCCCCGTGTCGGCGCGGGTCTGGTCGATAAAGGCCAGCATCTCCTCGTGCATGGTGTTGAGCAGTTCATCGTTCACGTTGCGCAGGTCGATGCTGAATTTGACTTCGCCCGGTATCACGTTGCGGCTGTTGGGGAAAACCTGCACCATGCCGACCGTGCCGCGTCCATACGGCGGATAGCGGTTGGCGATGGCGACCACCTCCTGCATGATCCTGGTCGACACCTGCAGCGCGTCCTTGCGCAGTCCCATCGGCGTCGGGCCGGCGTGCGCCTCCATGCCGGTGACCACGCAGTCGTACCACGACAGGCCCATCACGGCCGGCACCACGCCGATGACCTTGTCGGCGTCTTCAAGAACCGGGCCTTGTTCTATATGGGTTTCGAAGTAGGCTCCGATCGGATGGTCGCCCGGAACCTGCTCGCCCTTGTAGCCGATGCGCGCCAGTTCCTCGCCGACGGTTTTGCCCTCGGTGTCCTTGGCGGCGTAGGCGGTTTCCAGGCTGAAGGCGCCGCAGAACACGCCGGAACCCATCATCACCGGCACGAAGCGCGAGCCCTCCTCGTTGGTCCAGAACGCGACCTCGATCGGCGCCTCGGTCTTGATCTTCAAATCGTTCAGCGTGCGCACCACTTCCAGCCCGGCCAGCACGCCGTAGTTGCCGTCGAATTTACCGCCGGTCGGCTGGGTGTCGATATGGCTGCCGGTCATCACCGGCGGCAGCGCGTTGTTGGTGCCGTCGCGGCGCATGAAGACATTGCCGATCTGGTCGACCGTGATGCTCATGCCGGCCTCCTTGCCCCAGCCGACGACCAGGTCGCGGCCCTGCTTGTCCAGGTCCGTCAGCGCCAGGCGCTTGACGCCGCCCTTGGCCGTCGCGCCTATCTGCGCCAGTTCCATCAGCGCCGACCACAGACGCTCGCCATTGATACGCATTTCGCTCATCTTCAACTCCTGAAATTATTAACGCGCCGACGTCGGCGTGAAGGCGGGACGGTCGACGTGGCGGCCCGCGCCCTCCACCGCCATCAACACGCCGCGATGGAAGACCACATTACCGGCGGACAGCGTGGTGCTCGGAATGCCGCGCACCGTGCGGCCCTCGAAGACATTGAAGCCGCCTTTGGCGAACTGGGTCTTGGCCGAAATCGTGCGCGTGCCTTCCGGGTCCCAGACCACGATGTCGGCATCGGCGCCGACGGCGATCACGCCCTTGCGCGGATACATATTGAAAATCTGCGCCGCGTTCGCCGACGTCACGCGCACGAATTCGGATGGCGTCAGCAGGCCGGTACGCACGCCCGCGTCCCAGACGATGGACATGCGGTCTTCCACGCCGCCGCAGCCGTTGGGGATCTTGGTGAAGTTGTCCTTGCCGGCCGCTTTCTGCTCGGCGCAGAAGGTGCAGTGATCGGTCGCGGTGGTGTGCAGATTGCCCGCTTGCAGACCATGCCACAACGCGGCCTGATGGTGCTTGCTGCGGAACGGAGGGCTCATCACGTGGGCCGCCGCGAATTCCAGGTCCTTGCTTTGATAGACGCTGTCGTCGATGACCAGATGCCCCGCCAGCGCCTCGCCGTAGACGCGCTGGCCGTTGGCGCGCGCGCGGGTGATGGCGTCGAGCGATTCGGCGCACGACACGTGGACGATGTAGACCGGCGTGTTGAGCACATTGGCGATCGCGATGGCTCGGTTGG
>Ga0209862_1000812_pt1 | contig 10626 bp, 9 predicted proteins | sample OrgsoiDNA_201061_FD_185809 | JGI IMG/M metagenome (GOLD analysis project Ga0209862, IMG submission 185809) | Permafrost soil microbial communities from the Arctic, to analyse light accelerated degradation of dissolved organic matter (DOM) -... | ecosystem: Environmental > Terrestrial > Soil >... | reverse complement strand
TTACCAGGCGCAGCAGGAGCGCGAACGGAACGCGCGGCTTTCGGCCAGCGCCACGAAACTGGAGAGGCTGCCGGCGGTGGCGGCGTTTGGCGATTACGGCGCCAACGGCACGGGGCTGAACAATGCGCTGCCCACGCGCACGGTTGGCATCCAGGTACGGGTGCCGCTGTTCGATGGCGGGCGGAGGGATGCGCGGCGGGAAGAATCGGCGTCGCAGTACCGTTCGGAAAAGGTGAAGACGAATGATGTGAAGGAGCAGATTGAACTGGACGTGCGGCTGGCTCTGGACGGACTGCAGTCCGCCGAAGACCAGGTGAAGGTGGCCAGGGAAGGGCTGGAACTGGCGGAGAACGAGCTGACGCAGGCGCGGCGGCGGTATGACGCGGGGGTGGCAATCAGCGTGGAAGTGACGGACGCGCAGACGCGCCTGGAGCGTGCGCGGGACAACCAGACGGCGGCGCTGTACAGCTACAACGTGGCGCGGATCGATCTGGCGCAGGCGACGGGCGCGGTGAGGCGCATGGTTCAGTAACGAGACGGCTTCTATGAAAAAGAGAATTCTTGTTCTTTTATTGGTGCTCCTGATCGCGGGCGCGGCGGTTTATGCGCTTCGCGGGATTGGGAAGGCGCCGGATAACCGGATTGTGGTTTCGGGAAATATCGAGCTGACGGAAGTGAACATTGCCTTCAAGACCGCCGGCCGCCTGATTGAGCGCAACGTGGACGAGGGCGATGCGGTGAAGAAGGGGCAGATTGTGGCGCGCCTGGACCGCGATCAATTGGTGGCGCAGCGGGATCGCGAGACGGCCGGCCTCGAGTCAGCGGCATCGCAACTGGCGCAGGCGCGGACTTCCGTGGAATGGGAGAGGGCTACGCTGGCGGCCGATATTGAGACGCGCACAGCGGACCTGGCGGCGGCCGAAGCGCGGCTGGCGGAATTCAAGAACGGCTCGCGGCCGCAGGAAAAACTGGATGCGAAGGCGGCGGTGGATTCGGCGGCGTCCGAGGTGGAACGGGCCAAGAAGGATTGGGATCGCGCGCAGACCCTCTACAAAAACGACGATATTTCCGCCGCGCAATTCGACCAATACCGCAGCCGGTGGGAGAGCGCGGACGCCCTGCTGAAGCAGACGAAGGAAAGGGAAGCGCTGGTGCTGGCCGGTCCGCGTATAGAGCAGGTGAATGCGCAACAGGCGCAGGTGGAACGAGCGCGCGGGGCGCTGAAAATGGCGCAGGCGAACGCGCTCGAAATTGAGCGGCGCCAGCAGGAAATGACCACGCGGCGCGCGGAGATGGCGCGGTCGAAGGCCAACATGGCGCTGATCGATTGGCAGCTTTCCGATACGGTGGCCGTTTCACCGGTGGATGGCGTGGTGCTGGTGAAGGCGGCGGACGTGGGCGAGGTGCTGGCGCCGGGGACCTCAGTGGTGACCGTGGGAGACATCGAACACCCGTGGCTGCGAGGGTACATCAACGAGACGGACCTGGGGAAGGTGAAGCTGGGGTCGAAGGCAAAGGTGACCACGGATTCGTACAAAGGGAAGGTTTACGACGGGCGGGTGACGTTTATTTCCTCGGAAGCGGAATTTACGCCCAAGCAGATTCAGACGCAGGAGGAGCGGGTGAAGCTGGTGTACCGCATCAAGATCGAACTGGACAATCCGCGGCACGAACTGAAATCGAACATGCCGGCGGATGCGGAAATCGTGCTGGAGCCGTGATGCTGGCTGGCGGCGCCGCAATTATCGAAACCAGCGAGCTCACCCGGCGCTTCGGCGCGCTGGTGGCGGTGGACCATCTGAACCTCACCGTGGCCAAGGGCGAGATCTTTGGGCTTGTCGGGCCGGACGGCGCGGGAAAGACCACCACGGTGCGCATGCTCTGCGGTTTGATGGACCCGAGCGAAGGCAGTGCGCGCGTGGCAGGGCACGACGTGGCGCGCGAATCGCGGGCGGTGAAAGACCAGATCGGTTACATGGCGCAGCGCTTCGGACTGTACCAGGACCTGACCGTGGAAGAGAACATGGTCTTCTACGCCGACCTGTTCGGCATTACCGGCGAAGAGCGCGACAACCTGACGGCGCAATTGCTGCGCATGACACGCATGGAGCCGTTCCGCGCGCGGCAGGCCGGGCGGCTTTCGGGCGGCATGAAACAGAAACTGGCGCTGATGTGCACGCTGCTGCACCGTCCACAGATTCTATTTCTGGATGAGCCGACGAACGGAGTGGACCCGGTTTCGCGGCGGGATTTCTGGGCGATTCTGTATCAACTGCTGCAGGACGGGATCACGATTTTCATGACCACGGCGTACCTGGACGAGGCGGAACGATGCAACCGCGTGGGGCTGCTGCACAGGGGCAAACTGATCCGCTGCTCGGCGCCCGATGCGATGAAACGCGAAACGGGAACGGCCAATATGGAGGGCGCGTTCATCAAGGCGATCCATGAGGCGGAGGGGCTTGAAAGACATGATTAGTGAAGAAGGACAGGCCAGGAGGCCTGTCCCACTGGCGGTGGAGATGGAGGATCTGGTAAAGGCGTTCGGCGCGTTTGTGGCGGTGGACCATGTCTCGCTGCAGGTGAAAAAGGGCGAGATCTTTGGGTTCCTGGGGCCGAACGGGGCGGGGAAATCGACCGCCATTCGCATTCTGTGCGGGCTGCTGACGCCGACCTCCGGGCGGGCGCGCGTGAGCGGCATGGATGTGGCGGAGCAGCCGGAAGAGATCCGCCGCAACATCGGATATATGTCGCAGAAGTTTTCGCTATATGACGACCTCACGGTGGAGGAGAACATCGATTTCTTCACCGGGATTTACGGAGTGCCGCACGAGCGGCGCGCGGAACGCAAGGACTACGTGCTGCGCATGGCGAACCTGACGGAGCGGCGGCGCAGCCTGACGCGCACGCTTTCAGGAGGCTGGAAGCAGCGGCTGGCGCTCGGCTGCGCGATTCTGCACGATCCGCCGGTGCTCTTTTTGGACGAGCCCACTTCCGGTGTGGACCCGATTGCGCGCGGGGCTTTCTGGGGATTGATCCACGACCTTTCCGAAACCGGCCACACCATCTTCGTCAGCACTCACTATATGGACGAGGCGGAGTATTGCCATCGGCTGGCGCTGATGTATCGCGGAAAGGTGATCGCGCTGGGCACTCCGGAGGAATTGAAGAACGGGATGACGCAGCATAGCCTCATCAATCTGGAGACGCTGGTGCCGCTCAAGACTATGCAGGCGTTGCAGGGTCTTGAGGGAGTACGGGACGTGGCGGTGTTCGGAGGCGGCCTGCACGTGACGGTGGACGATGCGGAGGCGACCGGCGCGCGCATGCGGCAGGCGCTCGGCGCCAAGGGGATCGAGGTGCAGCGGCTGGAGCGGATTCAGCCATCCATGGAGGATGTGTTTGTGGCCCTGATCGAGGCCGAGGAAAGGAAAGCCGCATGAGCTACCGGCGGCTGCGGGCCATCTTCATCAAGGAACTGCACCACATCACGCGCGACGCACGCAGCCTGGCGATGGCGCTGGCGGTTCCGGTGATGATGCTGCTGCTGTATGGCTACGCGCTGAGCCTGGACGTGGACCGCGTCCCCACCATGATCTACGATCAGGACCTGACGGCGCAAAGCCGCGAATTGATCCGGCAGTTTCAGGGCTCGAAGTATTTCGATGTTCGGGGATTGGTGGACGGCTACGAGGCGATCGAAGGCGGGATCGACCGCAACCAGATCCTGATGGGCGTGGTGATTCCGCGGGACTACTCAAAGAACGTCGGTGCGGGGCGCGAGGCGCCGGTGCAGATTCTGCTGGACGGGAGCGATTCCAACACGGCTTCCATCGTGCTGGGGTACGCCGAAGGGCTGGTACGAAACTACTCGCTTCGCCTGCGGCAGGACATGCAAAACCGGCGCGGCGGAGAGCGGGGCGGCGCGTCCGTGGATGCGCGTTTGCGCGTGTGGTACAACAGCTCGCTCGAATCCAAGAATTACGTGGTGCCGGGGCTGATCGCTGTAATTCTGCAGATCATCGCGGCGCTGCTGACGTCTCTCACCATCGCGCGCGAGTGGGAAATGGGCACCATGGAGCAACTGCTTTCGACGCCGCTGCGGCCGGCCGAGATGGTGCTGGGTAAGATGCTGGCTTACTTCGTGGTGGGACTGGCGGATGCCGTGATGGCGGTGCTGGTGGGGGTTTTTGTGTTCCAGGTGCCGCTGCGAGGCGGCCTGCCCCTGCTGGCGGTTTCGGTGTGCGTCTACCTGATGGGCGTGCTGTTCTGGGGCGTCTTCGTTTCCGCGGTAGCCAAGACACAGCTCGCCGCATACCAGTTGGGACTGCTGAGCTCGTTTCTGCCGGCGTTTCTGCTTTCGGGGTTTGTGTACTCCATCGAAAACATGCCGCCGGTGATCCAGGCGATCACCTACGTGGTGCCTTCGCGATATGTGGTGACCATCCTGAAGGGCGTTTTCCTGAAGGGCGTGGGAATCGGTGTTTTATGGAGCGAATTGGGGTTTCTGGCGCTGTTCGCAACCCTAGTTTTTATTCAGGCGACGCGCAAAGTAAATCGGAAGCTGGCGTGAATTTATGTGGGAACGGATTCTAGTCATCATGCGCAAGGAGCTTATCCAAACGCTGCGTGAGCCGCGCATGCGTGTTCTTCTGTTCCTGCCGCCGGTAATCCAGTTGCTGGTGTTCGGCTTTGCGGTGAACCTGGACGTGGACCACGCGCGCATCGCGTGGATGGACATGGACCGCTCTCCGCTGAGCCGGGACCTGCGCGCGCGGTTCGAAGGTTCGGGCCGGTTCGACGTTGTGTCGATGCCGCGCAACGAAGACGACGTTCAGCAGACGCTCGACCGAGGCCTGGCCCAAGCCGTTGTGCGGGTGCTGCCGGGCTTCGAGCGCGACGTTCAGCGCGGACGCGAGACCGAGGTGCAAGTGCTGCTGGACGGCACCAATTCGAACACGGCGTCGCTGATTTCGAGTTACGCCGGGGGGATCATCGCGGAATTCTCGGGAGATGTGACGGGGGCTCAGCAGAAGGTTCGGGTGTTGACGCGGAGCCCGAATTCGCCGGTAGCGCTGACGTTCTCGAGCGTAAAGGCGGACACGCGCGTCTGGTTCAATCCCGATCTGCGCAGCCGCAACTACTTCGTGCCGGGCGTGGTGGCGAACATCATCATGACGGTGACCCTGATGCTGACGGCGATGGCGATTGTCCGGGAGAAGGAGATCGGCACCATGGAGCAGTTGATGGTGACGCCGATCCGGCCGATCGAATTGATGCTGGGCAAAACGCTGCCATTCGCCGTGGTGGGCCTGCTGGACGTGGTGCTGGTGGTCTCCGTGGCGCTGCTGGTGTTTCATGTCCCGTTCCGGGGAAGCGTGCTCTTGTTGTTATTCTGCTCCACTCTGTTCCTGATGACGTCGCTCGGCGCGGGGTTATTTCTTTCGACTATTTCGCAAACGCAGCAGCAGGCCATGATGATGAACTTTTTCTTTTCGACGCCTGCCTTCATGCTGAGCGGGTTCGCATTTCCGATCCGGAATATGCCGGTGGCGGTGCAGTACCTGACGTATCTGAACCCGCTGCGTTACTTCATGGAGATTGTGCGCGGGATTTTTCTGAAGGGCGTGGGGATTTCGGTGTTGTGGCCGCAGATGGCGGCTCTGGCGGTTTATGGGGTGCTGGTGCTGGGGCTGAGCGCGGCTCGGTTCCAGAAGAAACTGGATTGAGTCTCCCTCTGTTGCTTCCTATTTGACGCGGAGGCGCGGAGGCGCGGAGACTGGACGCGGAGAAAACAGCGAGAGCGATAGGCATAGGTTCCGTTGTTTAGCAAGCCGCAGTGAGCCTTTACGCAACCCCTCTCTTACTGTCGGGGCTCTGATCGGAGCCGCGAGCGTCCGCCATTTCCGCCAGGGGAATCTTTACCGTAAACGTGCTGCCTTGACTGGGCCGGCTCCGAACTTCAAGCAATCCCTGGTGCTGATCCACGATCCAACGGGCGATTGAGAGTCCCAAGCCAGCGCCGCCCACGCCCCTGGATCGCACTTTGTCCGCACGCCAGAAACGATCGAAGATGTGCGGCTGATCGGATTCCGAGATGCCGATTCCCGAGTCCGTCACCCTGATGGTGGCGTGTGCATCCGATGCTTCCAGGCCGACTTGGACTCGTCCACCTTCCGGAGTGTACTTGATGGCGTTGTCGATCAAGATGAAAAACAGGCGGCGCAAGGACTCGCCGTCTCCGCGGACTACGAGCGAGTCCGAACTCAGACTGGATGTCAACACAATCCGCTTTTCGGCGGCCAGGCTCCGCCCCTGTTCCATAGCCTCTCGAACGCAGGCCGAGGCATCGGTGAGTTCGTGCAGCAAGCCGCCTTCACCCGCATCGGCCCTGGCGAGCAGAAGCAGACTATCGATCAGCCGGCTGGTCCGCTCCGCCTCTGTGAGAATCTGCACCATATCCTCGTGATATTCGGTATTCGTGCGGCCGTCCTGAACTGCCAGCTCAGCCGTCGTGCGAATCAACGAAACCGGCGCCCGCAGCTCGTGAGAGGCGTCTTCGGTGAACTGGGACATTCTCTGTACAGAGGTATGCAGTCGAGTCAACATTCGATTCAACGTCTCAGATAGACGTTGGAGTTCGTCGGAGGTTTTCGGTATCTCCAGCCTGTCAGACAGGTTACTGATGCTGATCGATTCGGCCGCAATCGCGATCCGATCGACTGGCTTCAACGCACGCCGGCTGATTAAATACCCGCCCAAACCAGCCCCAATCAGAAGCAGCGGCGCCGAAAACCAGAGCATGAAACGGAAGCGTTCCAGGGCCTCGTAGAACTCCTTGAGAGGCGCCGCTACCTGAATAGTGTATGAATGGTCATTCACGACCACGCGCCCAGTTGCAAAGCGAACCGGAGTGCTTTGAACCATCAGGTTCTCATAGAGAGGCTGGTCCCTGAGCTGGTTCGGAAGACGGATCGGAACCTGGCTGCTTTCGAGCACTGCGGAGCGATAGAGCCACTCGCCCTTCTGGTTGCACACCTGGAACAGATCTCCCCCGGGTCCAAGCACCGAATGTTCTCGAAATTCGTCGCGGATTTCGATGGGCGATAGGGCGGAGATCTGAAGCTGCATGAACTTCTCGACGCCGCGGATTCGGTCTGCCAGTTCCTCGTCGATCGTGTGAAATGCGCTGGCGCGCATCGCGAACCAGCTTCCGACACCGAACATGCCCAGACCGAGCGCTAACATCGCCAGGTACCAGGCGGTGAGACGAATTCGGATCGATCCAAAGCTCATGGGTCCCCGGTCTCCCTCACCGTGTAGCCGAATCCGCGCACGGTTTGAATCAGGCGACTGGCGCCACCGGCCTCAATCTTGCTTCGAAGCTGGAAAATGAATACGTCAAGCGCGTTGCTTTCGACATCCCGATCGATTCCCCAAACGGCCTCGGTCAGATCGTCTCGGGATACGAGCCGGCCGGCCCGGCGCATCAAGTATTCGAGTAGGACGAACTCCGTGCGAGTCAGGACCAATGGTTTCCTCCCGCGACGAACTTCGTGGGTTTCGATATTCAGACTGAGGCCGGCAACTTGCAGGACACGGTCGGATTCGCCTGTGGCACGGCGGCCCATGACGCGGAGCCGAGCCGCGAGCACCTCGAAAGAAAAGGGTTTGGTCAGATAGTCGTCCGCTCCCACGTCGAGGCCCCGCACGATGTCGGCCACGGAGTCGCGTGCGGTCAACATCAAAATGGGAACTCGAACTCCACCGGCGCGTAAGCGGCGCGCCACATGGAGCCCATCCATACCGGGGAGCATCACATCCAGCACGATCGCATCGAACGGCAATGTCTGGGATTTCTCCAAGCCCTTGATTCCGTCCGTGGCGACATCAACCGTGTGCCCCTTCCCCACCAGCCCACGGCGGAGCAGTTCGGCCATCCTGGCATCGTCCTCGACAACTAAGATCCGCATGTCACGAACGTCCCTATCAGGTTGGCACAAAAGCATTAGGATCACCTGAGCCAACAGAAGGCGCCTTGAGGCTACTCAGGTAACCTTAATATTGGTAGTTCACAATGGGACTGCCATGAAGCCGCAAACTGCAATCGGGAAATTGCTCCTGCTCGCGACCGCCTCAATAGGCCGCGCTCAGAGCATCGACTTTGACAACGCAACTGTGGGCGCAGTGCCCGCGGGTTGGATGGTTGCGATGACTCACACGGGCGGCGCCCCGAGGTGGGAGGTGCTCAAAGACGATTCGGCCCCCAGCAAGCCGAATGTCCTGGCACAGGTCTCGACGGACCGCACTGCGGGACGCTTTCCACTGGCAATTTGGGATCGCGCCAGTCTCAAGGACGGTACCCTCACGGTCAAATTCAAAGCGGTATCGGGGACCGTGGACCAAGGAGCGGGTCTGGTGTGGCGCTACCGCGATCCGAATAACTATTACATCGTTCGCGCCAATGCGCTTGAAGATAACGTGGTGCTCTACAAAGTGCAAAACGGTCAGCGGGTGTCCCTTGCGCCAAAAGGAGCCGTGTCGAACAGTTACGGCGTGAAACACCGGGTTCCCAAGCAAACCTGGTGCACTCTGAGCGTCGGCTTTCATGGCAACCTCTTCACCGTGAGTTTGGACAACCAGAAGCTGTTTGATGTCGAGGACTCGACATTCGCAGGAACCGGCAAGACCGGGCTTTGGACGAAGTCGGACAGCGTCATCTACTTCGACGATTTTCAGGTTGTGGAGCAAGGCGGGAAATAGAGAGGTGAAATCGTGCACTTGCGCAGATCGGTCCTTCGCAACAGTCGCACTATTTCTCTGCCTCACGGGCATCATCCCGGCTTTGGCGGACGGACAGGACAGGGACCAACGCATCGCAGACCTGGAACGAAAGCTTACGGAAGCTAAGGACAGTGTCGCAGCTCTCCAGAAGACGATCGAATCACTTTCCAGGGAGGTGGAGACATTGCGGCAGCCCGACTCCAGGCCAGCAGTTGCGGAAACCAAAGATGCCGGCGGGACACAGACTGATGCAACTCACGATTTCGCCGCGCGGATCATCGGTCCCGAAAATGGCGGCAACGAGCGCGACAGTGTGTTGGAGGCGAAACCGGAGATCTTCATTCAGACGCGATATTCTGTCGCTCCTCTCGACGGCTCCGGCACTGCGTTTCAACCCAATATTCGACTAAGCCGAATTGAGACTCGATGGGCGGGAAAGATTAACGAGCGCATTGGGGCTGGCATTGAGATCCAGTTTCAGGAGTCCGTCGAAGGCAGCCCGGAAAAACTCGTAAACGATGCCTTCCTGGAATACTACTTGACCGACCGCGTTACCGTTCGGGCCGGACAATTCATCAAGCCGTTTGGATTCGACGTCCAGCAGTCCAGTTGGCTGCGTGAATCTCCCGAACGGCCGATGTTCTCGGGTTACTTCTTTCCCGGTGAACGGGACCGCGGAATCATGCTGTTCGGCGACCTGGGATTCCTTTCCGCTGCCGCCTTCAAAGATCTTCAATATTTCGTGGGGGCGTTCAACGGCAATCGTTTTTTCAACGATAGCAATCGCCAGGTGAACTACATGGCACGGATCCGCAAGATCTTCGATAAAGAGAAGCTGGCCGTCGGAGCTTCAATTCAGCTCGGCAAACTGCTCTTGCCTCCCGGAGTCTCGGGCAACGACAACGAACGGCTATTCGGGCTCGATTTCCAATTCACCACCGGACGTTTCGGCCTGCGCGGTGAAGCCATGGCCGGAAACAGGCCTTCCACGCTTGCGGCCATTGAGCCGCAGTTCTTTCCTGCATTCCGGCCAGGAACTCATTCCTCGGCCGCAGAACTGTTAGTGACTTATCGTGTGGCCAGCGCCCACAACGTGTATGCGCGCTATAACCAGTTCAACGGCGACCCCGTGACGGGGTTAAATATCCGGGCGTTCAATTTCGGATATTTTCTTCCGATCGGCCAGCGCTCCCGGCTAAGCTTCGATTACCAGTTCAAGAACCACCCCTCCTTCGAGGACGACGCGGTCAACGGCAGGTTCCAAATCACGTGGGGGATTCTCTTGAAATGAGAACAACAGCGAGGTGAAAGTGTCCTTCAAGAAGGGTGTGACTCTAACCGCAGCAATAGTCGTCGTGCTTATTGCCTTAGCAATGGGCGCCCTTTATGGATACATCGTTTCAGGTGGTTTGATAGCCCGGCAAAGGCCGCCGGCTGTCGAAGGGATTGTCACACGGTGGATGTTGCGCGTGAGTGTTCCCGAGTCGGCGAAAATACTCAAGAACCCGATTGTGGCCGATGCCGGCGGCGTGGACGTATCTGCTGGACGGGAAGTATACCAACAGAAATGCGAGACTTGTCATGCTTACGACGGGAGCGGGAAGACTGAGATGGGCGCTGGCCTGTATCCGCCTCCACTCGATCTTCGCGGCCCCGAGATTTACAATGCCAAGGATGGGGAATTGTTCTATTTCATCCAGAACGGCATACGAAACACCGCCATGCCGGGCTGGCAGTTGCCGGATCAAGGCATCTGGCGACTGGTCCTTTTCATACGGAATCTACCTAAGGTCGCTTCACTATCCGTGGGAGCCTCGACGGCCGGACTCTCGGCACCCTCAG